>Ga0209253_10000683_pt1 | contig 29479 bp, 25 predicted proteins | sample FrelakmetBRP12BR_FD_187145 | JGI IMG/M metagenome (GOLD analysis project Ga0209253, IMG submission 187145) | Freshwater lake sediment microbial communities from the University of Notre Dame, USA, for methane emissions studies - BRP12 BR (SPAdes)... | ecosystem: Environmental > Aquatic >...
CACAAGGAGGCAGCACATGCGTAAGGTGTTGGCACTGGGAGCCACAATTCTTTTTGTCGGCTCTGTGGGTGTTGCAGGCGCGCAAGAGCGGTTGCAACAGTCTGGCGGATCCGCGATGGGCGTAGGAACCGGCGTCGGCGACGTTTCCGGGAGCGCCAACCGCGTTCAGGCCTTTGATCGGAACGCATTCCTCGACCGGCTGTCTCAGCCAGAGACGGTGATGGGGCGGGTGTTTGCGTTGGACATTCCTCAGAATCGGCTGATGATTGAGACTGGGGGCGCCGGTCGTATCCAGGATGAAGGCCAGGAAGGAAAGGCCGGTTACGGTGCTCGCACGGTTATGACGCTGAATTTGACTGATCGGTCGAACCTGCAGACGATTCGTCAGCTCAATGTGGGCGATGATGTCACGGTTCAGGTGGTTGAGGAAACTACGGCGGCCCAGCCTTATGGAACGGGGCGGAAGACGGTGCTTGAGGCGTATGTTACGCATGTGACTGCTACGCGTCAAGGCTTTGGCGGTCTCGGCCAGCGTCCCGATCCGACAAATGACCGTGCGATTGAGACCAACAGCGGAAGCACCACAGGTGGCGTGGCTGGCTCAGTCCTCCCGGGCAAAGTGACGGGAACCATTGATACTGGAATCAGCGAATTCACCGGTGCCGCTCCTTGCTGGAACTGCGAACCGCAGCCTGGCATTGGATTCTCAGGCCAGAGCAAGTCTGACTACGGCGCGGCTGACTACAACAAGCCGAACCTCGTGAAGGGCTTGAACTAGATCTGATCTCGCTTCTGGTTTTTGGAAAGGGGCAGCTTTGGCTGCCCCTTTTTTTTGCCTCGATCATAGGCCTGCCGACCTTGTTGTCTTGGGGCGGTGCTGGTAACGTAACTCTCTTATCGACGCGTAGGCTTGACTGGTTTTGATTGGTGGGGGGTGAAGATGGACGACCATGGGAATGGGCAACAAGGGATTACGACGGATATCGAGTTGGATCTCCGCGGGGTCATCTGTCCGTATAATTTTGTGAAGACGAAATTGAAGCTCGAGACGATGGATCAGGGACAGATTCTAGCGGTGTTGCTGGATGATGGGGATCCGATTCAAAATGTTCCGCGCAGCGTAGAGAATGAGGGCCACACGGTGCTTGCGCAGGATCGCGTTGGCTCCGCGTATCGGGTGCGTATCAGGCGAGAGGAGACCGACTAGTTTCTCGAACGATTTGCTGCAGTTTTTCTTCCGGTCGGTTGTTGCCCTGCCACGATCATTGTCATTGCCTGAGGCGGTCGGATTCGTTTCAATCGTTCTGCGACGTAACGGGCAGTGCCTCTGAGGATCGTCTCCTGTTCGAGTGTGAGGTTGCAGGCAAGGGCGATTGTGCGGCGCGGGGCTGTCCCGGCGATAACGTTCAATATGGCCGGGCAGGATTCAGTGGTACAAAAAAAGATGGTTGGTTCTGTCTGTGTCAGGATACGAATGAGACGGCGTTGCTGCGGACCGGTGTCTGTTGTGAGCTCTCCATAAAAGTGGAAGGCCTCGGCGGAAAAGCCTGATGCAGCGATCGCAGCGGTGACGGCTGATGGGCCGGGGATAGAAGAGACGGGAATGGAGTGTTTGTGCGCTGCGGCAACCAGGAGGCTTCCCGGGTCCGAGATCACAGGTGAGCCGCAATCCGACAGCAATGCGACGGATGTACCTTGCTGGAGCCGATCGATCAGGACCGCCACTTTTTCTGTGATCCTTGTCGGTCCATAACTTGTGAGCGCGGCGGACAGGTTGTGATGCCGTAGCAGTTCCTGCGTGGCGATCGGATCCTCCGTTGCGATCACATCCACCCGTTTGAGAATCGCGAGTGCACGGATCGTGATGTCGTCGGGATGCCCGATGGGGACTCCGACCAGGAAGAGCGTACCGATAGGTTTATTCCTCATCAAGCTGAGAGATTGCACCGGCCGGCTTTGTTGACTCTGTTCTCGTCGCATCGCTATAATTTTCTTTTAATCCCGCAAGATACGGTTCGTTGTTCGTCGCAAGAGAGGGAATGCCCGTATGGCCGTAGTCTGCTTCATGGTGACGATGGGATTGTATTTCATCGCGACCATTTCATTTCTCGCCTATCTGTTGCGACGTTCAGAAGCTCTGTCGAAAGTTTCCCTCGGTATTACGGCGGCAGGGTTTGTCATGCATACCCTCGCACTGGTCGCCCGGATGGTAGGGAGTTCTGCCGCCGCTCCTCCCAGCGTCCATGAGGCGCTCTCATTCTTTTCCTGGATGCTGATTCTGGTATTTCTGGCCGTCGAGTTCCGCCACCGGATCCACGTGCTGGGCTCCTTCATCGTTCCACTTGCGTTGGTCTCGCTCATCTCGGCAGCCGCGTTGCCTGACACCGTTCCTACGTTGCAGCCAATGTTCCGAACGCTCTGGCTCCATGTCACGTTGAGCATGTTGGGGACCGTGGGGTTTGCCGTCGCCTTTGTTGCGGGTGTGATGTATCTCATCCAGGACCGCCTTCTCAAGTCGAAACGGTTCAACGTGTTGTATGCCAAGCTCCCGGCGCTGGATTTTCTCGACCATCTGAACCAGCAATCCATCATTCTGGGGTTTCCGCTCCTGACGCTCGGGATTATCACCGGTGCGATCTCTGCGGAGTTTGCCAAGGGGGCCTATGTGAGCTGGAACCCCGAACAGACCTGGGCGTTGGTGACCTGGTTGTTCTATTTTGTTGTGCTCCTTGGACGTCTGACCGTGGGTTGGCGGGCCAAGCGTGCGGCCTACTTAACCGTGATCGGGTTCGCGGGCGTCATTTTGACGCTGATCGGCGTGGTCCTCAAGAGTTATGGGACGGTGTCCTGAGATGCATGTAATCGTGGTCGGGCTCAGTCACAAGACGGCGCCCGTCGAAATTCGCGAGAAGCTGGCGGTGCCGGAGAGCCGGATGGGGGAGGCGCTTAGCCGGCTGACTTCTTATTCTGGCGTGAAAGAAGGCTTGCTGCTCTCCACCTGTAATCGTGTCGAAGTCTATTCCGTTGTCGACGATCTCGATCAGGGGTATGAGCGGATTCAGGAATTTCTCGCCGACACTCATCTGTCCCTGTCCTCTGAACAGCTGACCCCGCACCTCTATTGGCATTCCGGCGATCGAGCCATTACGCATCTGTTTCGTGTCGCCGCCAGCCTGGACTCGATGATCGTCGGCGAATCGCAAATCCTCGGGCAGTTGAAAGACGCGTTTGAGTTGGCACTGGCTCACAAGACGACCGGTGTGATCATGAACAAGGTCGTCAAGAAGGCCATTTCCGTCGCCAAGCGTGTCCGGACCGAAACCAAGATTGCTGAGATGGCTGTATCAGTCAGCTATGCGGCGGTCGAACTTGCTAAGAAAATCTTTTCGGATCTCGGGCAGCGAACAGTGTTGCTGGTCGGAGCAGGGGAAATGGCCAAGCTGGCAGCCCAACATCTTATTGCGCAGGGTGTCGGACAGGTGCGGATTACCACCAGAACGCCGCAACATGCCGTCGACTTGGCCGAGAAGTTCGGCGGGACCGCGGTGCCGTTCGAGCAGTACAAGGATGATATGGCTTCGGCCGATATCGTTCTGGTCTCGACGGGCGCCTCGCACTATCTCATCAGCGCCGATGATGTGCAGCGGGCGGTGACGGCCCGAATGAACCGGCCGATGTTTCTTATCGACATTTCGGTCCCTCGCAATATCGATCCGGCCGTGCGGCATGTCGACAACGCTTTTCTGTTCGATATCGATGACCTGAAACAGCGCGTGGAGAATAATCGCGCCGAGCGATTGCAGGAAGCCGATAAGGCTGAGCAGATGGTGGTGGAAGAGGTCGGGGTGTTGCGCGAGTGGATGAAGTCGCTGGAAGTCACGCCGACCATCGTCGCGCTGAAGCAGCGTGCGGATGAGATTAAGCGCAGTGAATTGGAGAAGACCCTGGGACGGCTCGCGCACCTGCCGGCGCAGGATCGGGAACTCGTCGAGGGGTTGGCGTCATCGATCGTGAACAAGTTGATTCACGGGACGATGGTCACGTTGAAGTCCGAGGTGAATTCGTCGAGCGGGGCGGCATTTGTTGAAGCGGCACGGCGTTTCTTCAACCTTGAATCGAGGCCGTCTCCGGATGCAGGTGGAGAATCATCGGTCGAACCGTCTTCCTGTGCGGCTCACGACACGACTGAGACTCTCATTGAGCAGGCTCCTTCCCGGACGACCGGTCACAAGCAAACTCAGTAATGTTGTAGGAGCGAGACCCGTGTCGACACCAACAGCCCCGCGAACCACACTGGTTCTGGGTACCAGGGCGAGCAAACTGGCATTGCAGCAGAGCGAGTGGTTTCAGATGCGTGTGCAGGAAATTGCACCCGAGGTGACCATAACGCTCACCCGGATTCAAACATCCGGCGACAAGATCGTCGATGTGCCTCTTGCGAAGATCGGAGGGAAGGGGCTGTTCGTCAAAGAAATCGAAGAAGCTCTCTTGAGCGGCGAGATTGATTTTGCCGTGCACAGCATGAAGGACGTACCGACCCAATTGCCTGATGGCCTGGAGATCCTCTGTGTGCCACCGCGCGAGGATTCGCGGGATGCACTAATCAGTCGCACGGGGTGCCTCTTTCAGAATTTGCCAGCCGGGGCTCGTGTGGGAACAAGCAGCTTGCGACGGCAATCCCAGTTTCTTCATGCACGACCGGATCTCCAGATCGAGATGCTCAGGGGGAACCTCGACACTCGGTTAAAAAAACTAAAGGACGGACAGTTTGATGCGATCGTACTCGCCGCCGCCGGTCTGCGTCGGCTTGGATGGACGCAGGAAATCACTGAGTATCTCGATCCGTGGCTTTGTCTCCCTGCCATCGGGCAAGGGGCGCTGGGTATCGAGGGGCGGTCGAATGATGCATTCGTGAGATCAATTCTGAACCGGCTCACACATCAACCGACGCAGGTTGCTGTGACGGCTGAACGAGCGTTGTTGCACCGATTGGAAGGCGGTTGTCAGGTTCCGATCGCCGCCTACGCGACATTGACGCAGAACGACGTGCAACTGGAAGGTCTGGTTGCGAGTGTGGACGGTAAGACCGTCATTCGTGATGTCGTTCGGGGTACGAGTGCGGAGGCGCGGGCCTTGGGGACTCAACTGGCGGAACGATTGCTCTCCCGAGGCGCCGACAAGATTCTGCGGGAGATCTATGGAAGGGCCTGATGGCGAATAGGTCGCGAACAGGCAGAGTGTATCTCGTCGGGGCCGGGCCTGGCGATCCGAAGCTCTTGACCTTGCGTGGTAAGGAATGTCTCGAACAGGCGGACGTCGTCTTCTACGATTACCTCGCCAATCCCGTGCTGTTGTCCCATGCTCCGGCTCAGGCTGAACGCATCTATGTGGGCCGCCGAGGAAAAGGGCAGTACCAGCCTCAAGAGGCGACCAATCGCATGCTCATCGAGAGAGCTACCCAGGGCCAAGTTGTGGTCCGGCTGAAGGGGGGCGACCCTTTTGTGTTTGGTCGCGGCGGGGAGGAAGCGGAAGCGTTGGCCTCAGCGGGGGTGTATTTTGAAGTCGTGCCCGGTGTGACGGCGGCTATTGCGGCTCCGGCCTATGCGGGGATTCCCGTGACCCATCGGACGATGGCGTCGACAGTGACGTTTGTGACCGGCCACGAGGATCCGGACAAGAGTACGACGGCGCTGGAGTGGCCGAGGCTGGCGAGCAGCCATGGGACGCTGGTCTTCTTGATGGGAATGAAAAATCTTCCGTCCATCGTCTCTAATTTGATAGGCGAAGGGCGGCCTTCGACCACTCCGGTGGCGCTGATTCGATGGGGAACCAGGGCGGCACAACGCACTGTGGTCGGGACGCTGGCCGATATTGTGGGGAAGGCCAAGCAGGCGAAGCTGGAGCCACCGACTGTGGTGGTCGTGGGTGAGGTGGTCAAGCTGCGGGAGCAGTTGAATTGGTTCGAGCGGCGGCCGCTGTTCGGGAAGCGCGTATTGATGACCCGTGCAAAAGAGCAGGCGGGAGAGCTGGCCGGTTTACTCACAGCTGCAGGCGCGGAGCCGATCGAAGGGGCCACGATTCAAATCGTCGAGCCGAATGACTGGGCGCCGGTCGATCGAGCGATTGAGGCGCTTGGCCAATATGACTGGGTGATTTTTACCAGCGTCAATGGCGTCGCGCAGTTTATGAAGCGGCTGCAGAAGTGCGGGCGTGATGCGCGCAGTTTTTCTGGGCGACGCATCTGCTGCATCGGGCCCCGTACGGCTGAGGAGTTGGCGACGTATGGCCTCAAGGCCGATGTGGTCCCGGCTGAGTATCAGGCCGAAGGGGTGCTGGCGACGTTAGCTGAGTCGGATCTGTCCCGAGCCCGCGTGCTCATCCCGCGGGCTGAAGTCGCGCGCGAGCTCTTGCCGGAGGAGTTACGGGTTCGTGGTGCGGTGGTCGATGTCATTCCGGTGTATCGCACAGAAGTTCCACGAGATTCCGTCGAGAGTTGGAGGCAGTTGCTGGTAGACCGGCAGATCGACATCGTGACGTTTACGAGTTCGTCGACGGTGCGTAATTTTATTGAGCTGGTCGGTGGTGAAGTGGCTGCACGCCTCCTGGTACAATCGGTCGCGGTGGCCTGTATCGGACCGATCACGGCACAGACCGCGCGAGAAGCAGGATTTCTAGTTGCGATCATGCCTGACGAGAATACGATTCCGGCATTGGTCGAGGCGATGGCAGGATATTTCGGGAAAGGTGTGCCGGTGGCTGCGGCGACGGCCCCGTAGCAGTGTGATGGCGGGCAGATACACAGCAAAAGGGAGGAGTATCCAATGGTTCCTGTGAAATCGTTCATGATTCCTCGAGAGAAGTTTGTCACCGTGGCCCGTGATACCGATGCCCAGACGGCTGCGCGGATTATGCGTGATCGCGGGATCGGCAGCTTATTCATTACCAATGACAAAGAAATTATCGGCATCGTGACCGACACGGACATGATGCGCCGGGTGGTGGCGTCGGGGTCGGATGCGACCAAGGCGACGGTGGAACAGATCATGTCGGCTCCGATCATGACGATCGAGGAGAGCAAGACGCTGCTGGATGCCAACGATCTGATGGCGCAGGCGCATGTGCGGCACCTGGGCGTGACGCGCGAGGGGAAGCTGGTCGGTGTGATTTCCGTTCGTGATCTGGTGGTCTTCTTGACCAACCTGCCAAGAAAGTAGGACTGCATGGCGTTTCCGATCCAGCGGCTTCGGCGGCTCCGGCAACAGGATTCTTTTCGGCGGATGGTGCGGGAAACCGTGCTGTCTCCGGCGGATTTTATCTATCCCTTGTTCGTCGTCGAGGGGCAGGGCCGGCGTGAGGAGATCGGGTCCATGCCCGGCCAGTTCCGCCTCTCGGTCGATCTGCTGGTGAAGGAGGCGGCTGAGGTCAAGTCCCTTGGCATTCCCGCGATTATCCTCTTCGGCATTCCTGCGAAGAAGGACGAGCGGGGGACATCAGGGTACGATCCGAACGGGATCGTACAGCGGGCGATTAAGGCGGTGAAGGATCAGGTGCCGGGGCTGGCTGTGATTACGGATGTCTGTATCGACGAGTATACGGATCATGGCCATTGCGGCATTGTGAAAAACGGCAAGATTCTCAATGACGAAACGCTGGAGTGTCTGCGCACAATGGCCCGCACCCATGCCGAGGCCGGCGCTGATATGGTCGCACCGTCCGATATGATGGATGGACGGGTTGCCGCCATCCGTGCGGAGCTCGATCAGGCCGGTTTCCCTGAATTACCGATCATGTCCTATGCGGCGAAGTTCTCGTCCTGCTTCTATGCTCCTTTTCGTGATGCGGCCTTCTCCAGCCCCCAGTTCGGCGATCGTCAGTCCTACCAGATGGATCCGGCCAACGGGCGGGAAGCGTTGCGCGAAATCGATTCGGACGTGGAAGAAGGCGCGGACATCGTGATGGTCAAGCCCGCGATGCCCTATCTCGATATCATTGCCCAAGCACGAACGAGAACGTTGCTGCCGATCGCGGCCTATCAGGTCAGCGGTGAATACAGCATGATCAAGGCCGCCGGTCGCGCCGGATGGCTGGATGAGACCCGGGCGATGATGGAATCATTGCTGGCGATCAAGCGGGCGGGCGCCGATCTGATATTGACCTATTTTGCAAAGGATGCCGTCCGGCAGCTCCATTGATATTCCGATGAAAGTGACGCGCGGATATGCTGGCGGTGTGGGACGGCCCTATCCGGTAGCCACAGTCGGGAATTTTGACGGACATCATCTCGGCCACCGATCGCTCTTGCGGACCGTGGTGGAGACCGCACGTCGGATGGAGGGCACGGCGCTTGTGCTCACGTTCGACCCTCATCCGGTCAAGATTCTCGCTCCCCATGTCGATTTGAAGTTTCTCACGAACCCTGAAGAAAAGTTGCAACGCTTCGAGGACGCGGGAATTGATGAAGTCATCGTCCTGGATTTCGATCAGGCGTTTGCGAGCCTGTCGCCAGAAACATTTGTTGAGATGGTGTTGTATCGCGGGTTGCACCTCCGGCAGATTTTTGTCGGACAGCATTTTGTGTTCGGCAAGGGGCGTACCGGCAATGTCGTCTCATTGACTGTGATGGGGAAACGGTTCGGATTTTCCGTCGAGCCGGTGTCGCCGGTGATTGCCGACGGCGCCATCGTCAGTTCCACACGTGTCCGCAAATTGGTGCAAGAGGGGCAGGTCGATCTCGCGGCGCGGCTGCTGGGACGACAGTATGCGATCAGTGGAGTCGTGATGCCGGGAGCCCAGCGGGGGCAGGAGTTGGGCTGGCCTACGGCAAACCTGCGGTTGCCCGTTGAGCGGGTGATTCCCCCGAACGGAGTGTATGCGACGGTGACGATTTGGAACCAGCAACGGTTCGACTCCGTTGCGTATATCGGATCGCGCCCGACGTTTGATGCCGGCGAGCGGCTGATGGAAGTTCATTTACTGAACGAGCGACAGGATCTGTACGGGGAGTCAATCGAGGTCCAGTTTCTTCAGCGCCTGCGTGGCGACACGAAGTTTCCCAGCGCAGCTGATCTGAGCCGACAGATTGCGGTGGATGTGGAGCGGGCCAAAGCGATTTTGCAAGAACACCGCAGTGCGATGTCGGCAGGATGATGGCGAATATGGCAATGGTTGAACAGGGTGTGCCGCGGAGGGTCTGGCCGCCGCTGCTTCACCAGGTCGTCAAGACGGTGCGGGCGCGTGGGTTATTTGAGCCTGGTCAGCATCTGCTGGTCGCGGTTTCAGGTGGGTCTGACTCCGTGGCGTTGTTGACGTTGCTCCATCGGCTGCTTCCTCAGTGGCGATTGCGGCTGACGGCGGTCCATTTCAATTATGGGTTGCGTGGAAATGAGTCTGAAGAAGATCAATCGTTTGTGATGTCGTTGTGTGATTCGCTGCAGATGCCGCTTCACTGTGTGCTGTTGGATGTCCGGACTCGCCCGAAACGGGTTTCTCTTCAGGCACAGGCGCGTGAGTTGCGCTATCGAGCCATGGCTGAACTGGCTGAAGATCTCGGAGTTGATCGCATTGCTGTCGGCCACACGGCGGAAGATCAGGTTGAAACCATCTTGCTTTGGATGTTGCGCGGGACCGGGCTCGCTGGTTTGGCTGGTATGCCGGCTCAACGCGAGGGGATGATTATTCGCCCTCTGTATGATGTCAGGCGCCGGGAATTGCTCACCTTTCTTGATGAGACGAGGCAGGGGTATCGACAGGATTCGAGCAATGCGAAGCCGCTGTATACCCGTAATCGGATTCGGCACGAACTGGTACCGGTGTTGAGCCGCATTGCGCCGGCTGCGATCAACGCATTCTGTCGAATGGGCGATTTGTGCCGTGAGGATGATCGGTACCTGGATGCACAGGCGAAGCGTCTGGGCCCGTCACTGGTTCGTCCTGGAACAGACGGAGGGTATTCTATCGACCGCCATTCTCTTCAAGCGGAACCGCTGGCCATGCAGCGACGGCTCTTGCGTGAGTTGTTTCGTCGTATGCATCCAACGCGGCGGGCTCCTACGATGGCTACAGTTGAGGCTGTGCTCGGTTTTCTCTCGTCGAAGGTAATAGGGGAGCGGCATTCTGCCGGCGGCGTGCGAGTTCGGGTGACCCCGAGCACCGTGTGTGTGCAGCCGGCTGGATCCGTCGCGGCACAATCGGAGCCTGCGGCGGCGGTCGCGGCACAATCGGTCCGGATCCCATCCGTCATCGAATGGGCTGGCACAGGCCAACGAATTCGAGTACAAGAGGGGGCTCCTGCCGAGGCGGCACACCAACTATCTGGCTCCCGAGGGTGGGCGATGATTGTTGATGCTGATCGGCTGTCTCAGCCGTTGCGCATTCGATCGTGGCGGGCCGGAGACCGATTTGTTCCCTCCGGCATGAAGGGGCGATCGAAGAAGTTGCAGGACTACTTTGTGGATCTCAAGATTCCGTTGTCGCAGCGGAGGCGGATTCCGATCCTGGAAGCCCCTGAAGGGATTATCGGTGTGCTTGGATTTCGGCAGGATGAGCGGTTTCGAGTGAGTGACAGCACTCGCCGATGTCTGGTCATCAGTATTGACGAGGTGTCAACCACGGAGGGAGTGCATTAGCATGGAGCGTGTGTTTGGCCGGCCGATTGTGACGCAGGAGCAGATGCGAACCCGCATCCGAGAATTGGGCAAGCAGATCAGTGCCGACTATGCGGGGAAAGATCTGGTGCTTGTCGGTGTGTTGAAAGGGGCCTATGCGTTCTACGCGGACTTGGCTCGCGCAATCCGGATCCCTATTCATATAGATTTTATCGTCGTCTCCAGTTATGGAAGCAAGACCAAGACCTCGGGAAAGGTGAAACTCCTCACGGATCTCACGGAACCAATTAAGGGCAAGGACGTGTTGTTGGTCGAGGATATCGTCGATTCCGGGCTGACCGTTCAATATTTGCTGAAAACATTGGCGAAGAAGAAGCCGCGCTCATTGAAGATTTGCACGCTTTTAAGCAAGCCTGACCGTCGGCAGGTCACTGTCCCGGTAGATTACGAAGGGTTCAAGATTCCCAATCACTATGTAGTCGGATACGGGCTGGACTATCAGCAGAAATATCGAAATTTGCCGTATTTGGCAGTGCTGGATCTGGTGGATGAGGAGGCGTAGGTTTGTGACTCGATATTGTCAGTTTTATCGCCCCTGTGTTAACATCACTCACATTCAGTGTTGCCGTGCGAGATATCTTCCTCTGATTTAACGTTCCCACGAAGGAGATCTGGATGAATTCCAGGGTGAAGAACCTGCTCTTTTGGGTGGTCGTCGGCTTATTCATGATTTTGCTGTTCAATCTGTTCAGCGTGCCGACTCACGCGCCCGAAGAAGATGTGATATTCAGCGATTTTATGGCCAAGATTGAGAAGGGCGATGTAGAAAAGGCCATTATAAAAGGCAACCACATCAGCTCTGTCTTAAAGGATAAGACGAGGATTCGAACCTTTTCGCCAGACTATCCCGATCTGGTAAAAGTGCTCCGCGAGAAAGATGTGCAGATCGAGGTCAAGCCTCCGGAGGAGAGTCCTTGGTACATCACATTCCTGGTGACATGGGGGCCGTTTATTCTGTTCCTCGGACTCTGGTTCTTTCTGATGCGCCAAATGCAAGTCGGGGGAAACAAAGCCCTGTCGTTCGGGAAAAGTCGGGCTCGGATGTTGACGGAAGATCGCAAAAAGGTCACCTTTTCCGACGTGGCGGGGATTGAAGAGGCGAAGGAAGAGGTCCTGGAAATCATTGAGTTCCTGAGGGATCCACGCAAATTCCAAAAGTTGGGTGGAAGAATTCCTAAGGGTGTGTTGATCGTCGGTCCTCCAGGAACCGGCAAAACGCTACTTGCCAAGGCGATTGCCGGTGAGGCCGGCGTTCCCTTCTTTAGCATCAGCGGTTCCGACTTCGTCGAAATGTTTGTGGGTGTCGGAGCGTCGCGTGTGCGAGATTTATTCGAGCAGGGCAAGAAGCACGCGCCCTGTATCATTTTCATCGATGAAATTGATGCAGTGGGACGGTTGCGTGGCGCAGGTTTAGGCGGCGGGCACGATGAGCGGGAGCAGACACTCAATCAATTGCTCGTTGAAATGGACGGGTTCGATACGACGGAAGGCGTCATTTTGATCGCCGCCACGAATCGACCTGATGTGCTTGATCCTGCGTTGCTGAGGCCCGGCCGGTTTGATCGACAGGTCGTCGTGAACCGCCCTGATCTGAGGGGACGATCGGAAATCCTCAAAGTGCACACAAAGAAAGTGCCTGTGGCTGCCAATGTCGAATTGGAAAAGATCGCTCGGGGAACCCCAGGTTTTTCCGGGGCAGACCTGGAGAATCTGGTGAATGAAGCGGCCTTGTGGGCCGCCCGTCAGAATAAAAAGGAAGTCGAGGTCGTTGATTTTGAAATGGCCAAAGACAAGGTCCTGATGGGTGCCGAGCGGAAGAGCATGATGCTTACAGATGAAGAAAAGCGCACGACAGCTTACCATGAAGCAGGCCATGCATTGATGGCCAAGCTTCTGCCTGGCACGGATCCTGTGCATAAGGTCACGATCATTCCTCGCGGACGGGCCTTGGGCGTAACGATGCAGTTGCCGACGGATGACCGGCACAATTACTCGAAGGATTTTCTCTACAACAATCTCGCTATTTTGATGGGTGGACGAGTAGCCGAAGAACTGGTTCTCAACCATGTGACGACCGGAGCGGGAAACGACATTGAACGGGCCACTGATCTGGCTCGTAAGATGGTGTGCGAGTGGGGGATGAGCGAGAAGCTGGGACCGCTGACGTTCGGGCGTAAAGAAGAAGAGATTTTTCTGGGCCGTGAAATCGCCACGAAGCGGGACTTTAGTGATCAAATCGCCCTCGATATCGATCTTGAGATCAGACGGCTTGTGACGGAAAACTATGAACGGGCCAAGCGGATTCTTACTGAGAATATGGTTAGCTTGAAGGCGTTGGCTGAAGCCTTACTTGAAAAAGAAGTGCTCGATGCATCAGAAATCGATGCGATTCTGTTGCAGTCTACCTCACAGACCGTTCCTGCCTGATCTCCATCAGTATTCTGCCACGCTTCTTGTTTGGGCACAGGAAGCGTGGCATCAGTCACTAGAGACACCGATAGATGAGAGGACGGTTCAACGTCTGCTTTATCGGCATGACCAGCAACCCTCGCTCTTGATTTCTATTTAGTTTCTGAATTCTGACGCCGATGCCCGTGCGGAGCGCTTTGGTGAAAGACTATACAATTCATGCCAAGGGGCGGCTTATCCCAATCCATGGCTGCCCGCTCATGATGGGGATTGTCAATATCACCCCGGACTCATTTTCCGATGGTGGGCGCTATGTTGATGTTGACCGGGCTGTTGCACGGGCCGTAGCGCTTGTGGCAGAAGGCGCGGATATTCTCGATCTAGGGGCGGAATCGACGAGACCGGGAGCCACTCCCGTTGGTGAGCAGGAGGAAATGGATCGGCTGCTTCCTGTCTTGAGTGAGGTGGTGAAGCAGACGGCCGTTCCTGTTTCGGTGGATACGATGAAGTCTCGGGTTGCTCGTGCAGCTCTCGATGCGGGCGCCTCAATTATCAATGATGTGACGGCGATGCGTTTCGATCCTGACATGGTTCAGGTGGTTGCGGCCTATGGGGCAGGGGTCGTGTTGATGCATATGCAGGGCACGCCCGTGACCATGCAGGAATCACCTCATTATGAGAATGTCGTCTCAGAGGTAAGAGAGTTTTTTGATGAACGGATCGACGCGGCAGAACGAGCAGGGATAGCGAAAAGTCATATCGTGCTTGATCCGGGGTTTGGTTTTGGTAAGCTGCAGGTGCATAACTTGAAATTATTGAATGAAATGTCCGTATTCAGCAGGTTTGGCTGTCCTCTTTTGGTAGGGCTCTCACGGAAAGCGTTTTTGGGAAAGATACTTGAACGTCCGGTGCAGGATCGGGAATGGGGCACTGCTGCTGCCGTAGCCCTGGCGGTAGACCGTGGAGCCGCCATCATTCGAGTGCATGATGTCGCCAGTATGAAAGATGTCGTCAAGGTAGCCGCAGCAGTCCGATCGGCGCCTCTCACCGTGAAGCAGGAAGATTATGCGTAAACTATTTGGAACTGATGGTATTCGCGGGGTCGCCAATCTGGAGCCTATGACGAGTGAAATGGCGATGCAGCTCGGGCGTGCAGCCGCTCACTTATTCATGCGGAGGGCCGGCCGTCATCAAATTGTGATCGGGAAGGACACGCGGATTTCAGGCTACATGCTGGAGTCCGCGCTTACAGCAGGCATTTGCTCCATGGGAGTGGATGTGTTGTTGGTGGGCCCGATGCCGACACCGGCCATTGCGTTCTTGACCAGGAGTCTGCGTGCTGATGCGGGCGTCGTTATTTCGGCGTCACACAATCCGTATCAGGACAACGGCATCAAGTTCTTCTCTAAGGATGGCTTTAAATTACCGGATGAACTGGAAGCACGCATTGAGGATTTGATCGTTTCAAATGAGATCAGTCATCTGCGTCCGACCGCAGACTTAATTGGAAAGGCCTTCCGCATCGATGATGCGGAGGGGCGGTACATTGAATTTGCCAAGCGGTCGTTACCGCGCGATTTGGATTTTCAAGGCATCAAGTTGGTCGTGGATTGCGCCAATGGTGCTGCGTACAAGCTGGCTCCAAAAGTCTTACGGGAGCTCGGGGCAAAGGTCGAGGTGATCGGGAACGAACCCAACGGCATGAATATCAACGCCGGTTGTGGGGCGGTGCACCCGGAGCAGTTACAGGAAGCTGTGCGTCGCCACAAGGCTGATATCGGGATCGCCCTTGACGGCGATGCTGATCGAGCGATCTTTGTCTGTGAACAGGGAACGATCATTGACGGAGACCATGTCATGGCGGCGCTTGGTCTTGATCTGCACCGGAACGGCCAACTTGCCAAGCAAACGATGGTGGGGACCGTCATGAGTAATTTCGGGCTCGAGCTGTCCATGGCGAAGGCGGGTATCAAGTTGCTTCGGACCCCTGTCGGCGATCGGTATTTGCTCGAGCGCATGCTTGCCGAAGGCTACAACTTTGGGGGTGAGCAATCCGGACACTTTATCTTTCTGGATCACAATACAACGGGCGACGGACTGATCTCCGCACTTCAAATGATCTCATTGATGAAGCGGACGGAAAAACCTCTATCCGAATTGGCCCAAGCGATGTCTGCGGTTCCTCAGATTCTGCTCAATATCACGGTGAAGCAGAAGCCGAAGTTGGAGACGGTTCCGGATATCGATCGGGCGATTCGCGAAAGCGAACGCCGGTTGAACGGGAGCGGTCGTGTCGTCGTCCGCTATTCAGGGACGGAACCGCTTCTCCGGATTATGGTCGAGGGTGAGCGGGATGAGGTGATCAGAGAAGTGGCCGAAGACCTCGCACGTCTTGTGCGTGCGCATCTCACGTAGTTACGTATCCTTTGCTGGGAAGGCTTATGCTGCCATCCCTCTGTGTCGCCTTTCTTGCCGGACTTGTAGCCGGTGCATTCCTCCCCTTCTTTCCCGTTTCTCTACTCTTTCTATTGCTTGTATTCATCCTGATTCTCTCCGCCGTTGAACGAGCAGGAGTCTTGGAACGGTCGAGAGGTCTTGCCTGGTGCGCTGCCCTTTGTCTGGGAGTGATCTATTGGACAGGGGTGACGCCGCCGATCTCCAGTCATACCCGCGATGAACCATCGGCGGAATCGATGAAGGAGTATACGGGACGAATTATTGGTCTCGTGCAACATGCGCCATCTCGCATGACGATGCTCGTCAAGGTGGGCGAGTCTGCTTCAGGAATACCTTTCCACAAAATCGTTCGGCTGACCTGGCGAGATACGGGTGATGCCGTATATGCCGGGGATGAGATTGCATTTCGGGTAAAGCTGCATATTCCGACTGGATCTCTCAACCCGAGAGGATTCGACTACGCATCCTATGTCGAGCGACAGGGAATTCAGGCTATAGGGACGGTCACTGGGCCGGAAGCGGTTCACGCCATGGTCTCAGTCGGGGCGGCGGATTGGTGGTGGCGGGCCTGGGGCCGCATTGATCGCTGGCGCGGTGCCATTCGAGAAGCAGCGATCCGATCGCTAACCCAGCCGGCCCTCGGTATATTCTTGGGAATCGTCATCGGAGAGCGAGGATATGTAGAGGAGGAGATCCAGGAAGGGTTCATGACGACGGGAACCGTCCATCTGCTTTCAATATCGGGATCGCACTTAGGACTCATTGCACTCGTTGTCTTTGGGGCACTCCGTCGAGGACTCACCGTTCTTCCATCCTCGATGCTCTTGAGAATGACGCGGTCCGTCACACCGACCCGTGCGGCGATTCTAGGGACCTGGGCCGTCGTGACTGGCTACGCGCTTCTTGCCGGCGCCGAACTCGCGACCATGCGGGCATGGATCATGATCTGCATGGCGTTGGCCACTGTTTGGATTGGCTCGGACCGACAGCTGCTGCATGCCCTGGCTGGAGCGGCCGTCTTGATCCTGCTGCATGATCCTCGTGCGATCGGCGACATCTCCTTCCAGTTGTCGTTTCTTTCAGTGCTGACGATCATCCGGGTGATCACCCCTACCTCTCGCCAGGTTGAGACCGAGGAGCCTGCTGACACGAAGTGGGGGATTTGGGGGCGGCATGTCGGCGAGGCCGTTGTCCTGGGAGCAGCGGTGACGCTGATCACGACTCCGCTGGTGGCCTGGTATTTTAATCAGGTGCCATGGCTGGGCCTGGTGACCAATCTGGTGGCGGTTCCATTCACGGGGATTATTCTTGTCCCCTTAGGACTGCTGTCGGCGCTTGTGACGCTCCTGAACGGGGGTGAAACACTTCTGTTTGCGTCTTTTCAACAGACATTGCTGGAGTGGATGGTGAATGCGCTGAACTGGTGTGCGAGTCTGGCAGGAAGCGACTGGCGCGTGCCTGCCCCTCCACTCTGGGCCATGGCTGTGTTCTATCTGGGCGTGTTCCTCGCAGCCGGAGCGATCCGGTTCCGGTATCACCGAAGCCTGGGGACTGGCCTGATGGCAATGGCATTGGGCGGATGGATCTGGTCCGTCAGTCCACTCATAGATGGGGATCGTTGGCGTGTCACCTTTCTTGATGTCGGGCAGGGAGACAGTGCGCTGCTTCAATTGCCTGATGGGAAGACAGTGTTGATCGATGGTGGGAGCAGGTATGAACGGTTCGACATGGGGCGTGGCGTCATCGCACCGTTTCTGTTGAATCAGGGAATTCGCCGGCTGGATCATATCATTGCCACTCATCCGCAACAGGACCATGTCGGCGGGCTTCCCTGGGTGATTCGGCATCTTGAAGTCGGGGAGTTCTGGCACACCGGGATAGAACGATCCGAGCCCCTCTTTCAACAGTTACGCCGCGCTGTGATAGAGAGAAAGGTGACGGACCATGTCGCAGTGAGAGGGCAGGAGATTGTCGAGGGGCACTCCTGTCGCCTTATGGTGCTCAATCCACTTGCGATCAGGAATGACAGAACGTCCTTCCAGAGCATGAATGGCACAGCGTTAAACAACGAGTCTGTTGTCACTCAGTTGGTGTGTGGTCAGCAGAGCATTGTGTTTGCCGCTGATATTGAAGCAGGCGGGCTTCACCGCCTGGCTGCATACGGTCAAGATCCGGTGACTGTGCTCAAGGTGCCGCATCATGGGGCGAGAAGTTCCTTGGACCGTGTATGGATTGCACAGGTTCGTCCTCGCTACGCGGTGTTTTCGGTCGGTCGACATAATTCCTATGGACATCCGGTTCGTGACGTGGTTGAGGCGTATTCAGCCGTGGGAAGCGAAATAGCCAGAACGGACCGGGACGGTGCGATTATCGTGTCAGGCGAGGTCTCCTCAACAAATCTGCATGTGCGGCGAATGCGGGATGGTGTGTTACGGCCGGTCGCCCTTCACGAATGCCTCTGGGCCTGCGAGCGGGACAACTGGCATCGAGTGCTGGGTCAGGAATAAGAATCCTCGGTAGTAGATAAATCAACCTACCTGTTTATACCCAATTCAATTCTAACTGAGCCTTTGCCATTTCCGTACATTGGAGGTGTAAGAATGGCCGTTTATGTCCATTCTTGTTCACAATGCTGGGATGTACCATCACAAGTCCTCGAGTTTACTCACTATTGTCACAATGCTAGCAAGGCACAGCATGTGCACACATTCCATGCTCTGGGAACCTATGACCGGAGGAGTATCACTATCATGGCTAATCTCGTTCGCATTGTGATTCAACTGCCCCTCGAACTGAAAGAACAGCTGGACGCTCTAAAGTCGCAAGGCTATACGACCAGCGGGTTTATTCGGGCGATGTTGGAACGTGAGTTGAAGAAACCTGAACTGAAGCTGGTGGCAAATGGCCGGCGGTCATCCAGCAAGTTATCCTGATTTTCCACGATAGCGAGGAATGCCCTCATGCGGCTCTCAGATTTAGTCCGTGAACAAGCGCAGGATTTACCAGGAGGCCAGACCTCAGGGCAACGCGCTGAGCCGAGTCAGGCCGTACCGCTACAGGGCTCATCCGACAAAACTCCATCGCTGCCGGCCGAGGCGTCTGCACGTGCCGATTGGTACGCCTCAGCTCAGCAAGATATGGCCAAGGTCGGGGTATTGGTTCGGGCGAATGGTGTGGTACCGGTCGATCGTTGTGCCAGTCTTGCGGCGGATGTGGTCAAGCGATTGCGAACGAGCGATGACCTGATTCAATGCATGATGGCTGGAGCCACCGATGACTATCAGGTTGCGAACGCGGTTAACGTCGCTATTCTGAGTGTCAAGATCGGCATGGGGCTCCACTATGAATCCGCCGCGCTTGAGCGGCTGGCCCTCGCAGGTCTTCTCCACGATTTGGGCATGTGGCTGGTACCGCCGGGCATCATCGAGAAACCCGGCTCCTTGAATGAGGAAGAGCAGGCGCGCATCTATGCGCATCCCGAGGAGGGACGGCGGATTGTCGCCGACATGGGGGAGTCGTATCGCTGGTTGGCTACGACGATCGCGCAGGAGCATGAACGGTGGGATGGCAGCGGGTATCCCTGTCGACTGAAGGGTGGAGACATTGATGAATCGGCACAGATCATTGGATTGGCCGATGTATTTGACGCGCTGATTACCCAGCGGCCCTATCACGCGCGAGTGGTCCCTCATCAAGCCCTCCGAGGGCTTTTAGTTCAGCACAAACAGGCCTTTCAGCCTCGCCTTCTCAAGACGGTGGTTGACCAGCTTTCGCTCTATCCGGTTGGGACAGCCGTTCGCTTGAATGATGGCCATATTGGTGTGGTGTCCAAGGTGAACCCACGGTTCCCTCTTCGGCCCGTGCTCCTTGTCCGCCGGAGTCATGAGGGCCGAACGACCGGCAACCTGGCCCCACTGGATCTCAGTCACGAAACCTCGACGCATATCGTCGAGGTACTGCCAGCGACGCAGGTCGCGTAAGGGCATCAGGAGGACCCATGAGAGCATCTATGCAGAAGTCGGTGGGATGGAGCCTGGTCTGTCTGGCGGTCGGATTGGTAGTGCTGCAGGGTTGCCGGAATCCTGGCCAATCGTCGCTCCCGCCATCTGCGATTAACACCGCAGCTCAAACCTTGCCGCCCATGCCGAAGGGGGACGTCTATGCGGATGAGGCCGTGCCGACGGCAGAGACGCCGATTGAGTCCGGCGACATCTTGGATATTGTCATTCGCCGAGGGGCCGGTGAGGAAAAGTTTACCAGTGTGGTTCGAGAGAACGGAGTGATCGGCGCATCGTTCCTGGAAGTGACGGTCGGCGGATTGACGGCTCAGCAGGCGGAAGCGCGCATTCAGGAACATGTTATCCCCTACATGCGCAATCCCAGAGTGCAGGTCGTCTTGAAGAAGAAATCGCTCAAGATTAAACGGGTGTTTGTGTTTGGCGACGTCCGGAAGCCCGGCGCCGTCCCGATGCCGAGAAATATGACGGTCCTGCAGGCGCTGGCGGCGGTGGAAAACTATAACGAAACAGCATTGCTGGAAGAAATTCGCATTGTCCGTGGATCCATGGAACGTCCCTACATTGTAACGGCGGATCTGGCCAGAACCTTTACCTATGGGGATCTTTCCAGAAATGTGGCGCTTGAAGAAAACGATGTGATCTTTGTCCCGCGGGAACATCTGGGAGACTCGTCGGAGGCCGCCAAGAAGATCCTGCCGATCGTGCAAGTCGCGATTGCTCCGTTCTACCCGGCGTTCCTGATTCCGACGTTTTTCCCCTCGGCTACGGTACGATAGCAAGGAGATGACGGTCAGATGGCACAATATGAGCTGAATGTAATCGACTATTGGTTGATCGTCAAAAAGCGGAAATACCTGATCATCCTTGCCACTGCGCTGGTTGTGGGGTTCACGGTAGTCTTTTCGCAGTTGCTCCAGCCTCCGCCTGTCTATGAGGCCGCGGCGCGGGTCAAGTTCGACCGCTCGACCACCGTGGTGCAGCAATTGCTGGACTCGATGTCGTTTTCCAATGCCAATGATTTGGTCACCCAGTCGGAGTTCATCCGCAGCTTTCCTGTCATGGAGCGGGTGGCTGTGGAGTTGGGCGTTGTGCCGGCAGACCTGACTCCTGAGCAGAAACGATCAGCTGAACACCTCAACGCGATTTACGATTTCGGCCAGCAGGTCAAGACACAACGGGAAGGTGATACCAATATTATCAGGATCACGGCCACCGCGGGGGAAGCCAGGACGGCCGAGCAGATGGCCAATCTTGTTGCCGAGTCCTATCGTCAGGAAAATATCGCTGCGCGAAATCGCCTCGTGACGGAGTCTCGTCGGTTTGTGGAAGAACAGTTGAGGGAATTGGAACGGAAACTGGCCGATGCCGAGGAAGCATTGCGGACGTTTAAGGAGCGGGAAGGACAAGTCTTTCTCACCGATGAGGCGAAGGCGGCGCTCGACACGTTCACGAAGCTAGAGGAGCAACATAACACCGTGCTGCGCAATCGCGGCGAAGCTGAACGGCAGATCGCGGTGTTAAGCCGCAACGATGGCGCGTTTGAGAGCGAAAATATCCGTATCTTTACCGAAGAGCAGTATGCCCAATTGACCGCCTTGAATCAGCGATTGCTCGATCTCGGCCAGGAGCGCACCGCATTGTTGATCAACTATACGGATAGCCATCCGGTCGTGAAGGAAGTGACGCAAAAGATTGCCGGTGTGAAGGCTGAAATGGTCCGGGAGCTGCGTTCGAAGCAAAAGACGCTGGATGAGCGGGCGACGGCATTGGGTCAGCAGATCCGGCTGTACCGGGATCGATATATGGCGTTTCCGAAGGCGGCCATTCAGATGAGCCGCCTTGATCGCGATGTGAAGGTGAACGCGGATTTGCTGGAGTCGCTGAAGATCAAACATCAGGAGTTGCTGATTAAGAGCGCCGGCCAGATTGAAGAGGTGACGATCATTGCACCGGCAGTCACCCCTAGGGCTCCGATCAACGCCTCGAATATGTTGCTGAATGCCATGGTCAGTTCCTTGATGGGATTGTTCATGGGCGTCGTTCTGGCGTTCGCCAGGGAATCGTTCGATACTTCGATCGGCACGATTGAAGGGGTGGAGGAATTTCTCAAGGTTCCTGTCCTGGGAATCATTCCGCAGTTCGACCATCGTGAACTGGTGGAACAGGCGAAGGCCGTCTTGCCGGCGTCGACTCCGCCGGCAACGGTGGAAAGTCTGTCCCGGTTGATCTGTCTGGTAGATCCGAAATCAGTGTTGTCGGAGAGCTTGCGGTCGCTGCGCACGAATATTCAATTCGCCAGCATGGATCGAAAAGTGAAGTCCATCCTCTTTACGAGCGCCGGACTTGGGGAAGGGAAGAGCACATCGGTCATAAATCTTGCGATTGCAATGGCGCAAGAAGGGCAGCGGGTCCTCCTGGTCGATGCCGATCTCCGGAAGCCTATCGTTCATCAGCGGTTGGGGCTGGATCGTGAACCGGGTTTGGTCGATGCCTTGATCGGCACGACGTCCTGGCGATCGTATGTGCGGTCGGCGTCGGATCTGATGCTGGGACCGATCGGAGCCGATCGCATGATGAATACGCCTGGATTGGACAACCTGCATGTGTTGACGAGCGGATCCGAGTCCGGCAATCCGAATGAGTTTCTGAATCTGAACAAGATCAAGAGTCTGGTCGATGAAATGCAGCAGGACTATGACATGGTGCTGTTTGATACGCCGCCGATCCTGCCGGTCACGGATGCGGTCGCGTTCAGCTCGCGCGTCGATGGCACGATTCTCGTCTATCAAGTCGGGAGGATCGGACGGAACGCGCTGAAACGCGCCAAGTTCCTGTTGGATCATGCACAGGCGAATATCATGGGTGTGGTGCTCACCAATGTGAAGTCGGAAGTGACTCCTGAGTACGGGTTGTACCGCTACGAATATCGGTGAGTGCGATGGGGATCTGGATTCTGTGTATTACGCGGCTGTTAAACCGAACGATATGATCGTGGTCACGGCATTGGCCGTGATCCTCGCGCTTGGCTTGACGCTGACCACTCCCACCGTCGGACTGCAGGCCACCTTAGGTTTCTTTCTCGTCCTCATCGCCTTCACCTCGGTGCCCGCCGCGCTGTACCTGCTCATCTTTTCCATGCTGCTGTCTCCGGAAATTGCTGCTGGTCGTGTAGAGGGGCGTGGAGTTGGTGTGCGCGAACTGTCGTTTCGACTGGACGATGTGTTTCTTGTCATTATCGGGTTCGCATGGCTGGTCAAGACCGTGGTGTATCGGGAGCTGGGGCTGTTCCGGGAGACGCCCCTCAATCGTCCTATCGCGGCGTATATGATCGTGTGCGTCTTCGCGACGCTGCTGGGTGTCCTGGCGGGTCGGGTGCAGCCGGTCACCGGCTTTTTCTTCGTCTTGAAGTATTTCGAATATTTCTTCGTGTACTTCATGGTGGTGAATCATGTGACGTCCAAACAGCAGGTCGTCGGACTCGTGAGCGCGATGCTCTTCACCGGTTTCATCATCAGTCTCTATGCCATTTATCAAATCCCGAGTGGGCAGAGGGCGACGGCGCCGTTTGAGGGAGAAGTCGGCGAGCCTAATACGCTGGGTGGTTATCTCGTGTTTCTGCTTGCCATCGTGACGGGATTATTGATTCATATGAAGACCGGCCCGATCCGCGTGGCGCTTCTGGTCTTAGGCGGATGCGGCCTGCTGGCCTTGATGGCCACACTCTCGCGTTCCTCGTATCTGGCCGGGGCCGTCCTGGTGTTGGCCGTCGGAGCGTCGCAGTGGAGAAAGCCTCGGGTCGTGGTCCTGCTGTTGCTCGCGATGGCACTCTTGCCGCTCTTTGCACCGGACAACGTGAAGACTCGTATTAACGAAACCTTCTTTGGTCGCCAGTACGGGGGAGAGATCCAGGTCGGCAAGGTGGGGCTGGATCTCTCGACGTCGGAGCGCCTCCGGTCCTGGGCCTTTGTGCTGCAGGATTGGGTGCACAATCCGATTCTTGGGCGAGGGATTACCGGCTATGCGTGGGCCGATGCGCAGTACGTCAAGATTATCGGAGAGACCGGCCTGGCCGGGCTTCTCGGTTTCATCGTCATTACGGCGCGGTTGTGGCTGAGCACGCGAAGGATTTATGCGACGGAAGACGATCCGTTTGCGAAGGGACTGGCGCTGGGCGTCTGGCTTGGCCTTGTGGCGCTGCTGGCTCATGCCGTGGGGGCGAACACCTTTATCATTATCCGAATCATGGAACCGTTCTGGTTGTGTGCGGGGCTGGTGATGATTCTGCCTCGATTGTCGAATGCCGAAGCGCCGGTCGCCGGTGAACCGAGGCATGCATGAACTGGTGGATCTGTTGCTATTGGCATGAGCCGGATGCGCCGACTGACCCGGTCGGGTTAGTGCGAATCTGGGCGTTAGCCGATGCGTTGGCTACTGTCGGCGACGATGTGACTGTCTTTGCTCCGTGGTATCGATCGGCTCTCGTTTCGAGGCGTTCACGGGTCGCGCCGATTCCCCTGTTGCCGGGACCTGTCATTCGTCCGATCAGTTACGCGGTGCTGGCATTCTTCTCAGGGCTCTGGCGCGGCCTCCGCAAGCGGCCGACGGTGGTCTACTACCGTTGGATGGAAAGTCTTCATCCGTTACTGCTCGCCCGTATCTTTGGAGCCACCTGTATCTGTGAAATCAACGGAGAGCCGGTTCCTCCGTGGGGCGTTGCTGGATGGCGTGGCCGCATGACGCACGCACTGGCGTCTTTTGCGTTGCGGCGTTGCGATCGCGTGGTTGTGTTGACGGAAGGATTGGGACGACTCGTACAGGCAGAGTACGGGGTGCCGGCTGCTCACGTGGCGCTGCTGCCGAGCGGGACGGATATGTCGTTGTTTTCTCCGATGGAGAAAAACAAATGCGTGCAAGAGGCGGGACTGGATCCGGCCTGTGAATATATCGGGTTTGTGGGGAGTTTCTATCGGTATCAGGGATTGGGGACCTTACTTGAGGCGTTTGAACGGTTGCATACGAGACGTCCGGCTGTGCGGCTCTTAATGGTCGGGGACGGAGAGGAGGCGGAAGCTCTTCGTGAGCAGGCCGCTCAGCGAGGCCTCTCTTCCTGGATCACTTGGACCGGTCGCGTCCCGTACGCGCGCGTCCCGCTGTTGATCGGATCCATGGATGTCTGTGTTGCGCCATTTAGCGGGGACCGGGGAGAGACGTCGCCGGTAAAAATATTCGACTATCTGGCCTGCGGAAAACCTGTGGTTGCCAGTGCGATCTCTTCTGTCGCCGCGTTGTTTTCGAAGTCGAATGGAGTTGTTCTGGTGGAGCCGGATCGCGCTGAGCCTCTGGCTGACGCCGTATTAGCATTGCTCGACCGGCCCATGGAGTCCCGTCGGTTAGGTCATGATGGCCGTATCTTTGTCGAAGAAAGATTTGGATGGGAGGCGATCGTGCAGAGGCTGCGGGAACTCGCTGAGAACATGTATCCCCATCATCAGAGCCAACAACGGGCACTTAACAATAATGCAGGTGAGAGAGCATGAATCAGCCTATGCCTGAACCAGTCAGTGGGACGACGCCTCAGGAGTTATATCTGCACCTGATGAAGCAATGTCTGACGAGAATGCTCTGGAGGGAAAAGTACCGTCCGATGGCGGCATCGCTCAACGGATGGCGGCGCGTTGTGCTGAGGCCGCTACAGCTTCTGATGCGCCAGGCGCAATTGGAGTTGGTGCATGTCGAGCCAGATCGAACAGATGCGCGCCAGGAAGGACGGGATTGGCCCCTTGAAGCAGAGACGATGGTCGGGTTGAAGCGGCTGGACAATCTCCAGCACTGTGTCACGTCAGTGATCCGAAACGGCGTTCCCGGCGACCTTATCGAAACCGGTGTCTGGCGGGGCGGTTCATCGATCTTCATGCGCGCGATTCTCAAAGCCTATGGCGATACATCCAGGACAGTGTGGTTGGCCGATTCATTCCGGGGTTTGCCGCCTCCTGATCCGGCTCGTTATCCGGTCGATGAGGGTGACACGCTCTGGAAGTATTCCGAGTTGGCCATTCCGATGGAACAGGTGAAGGCGAACTTTTCACGATACGGCCTCTTAGACGATCAGGTGGCGTTTCTGCCGGGATGGTTTCGGGACACCTTGCCGACAGCGTCGATGGAAAGAATAGCAGTGTTGCGGCTCGACGGAGATTTGTATGAGTCCACGATGGAGGCCTTAGTTGCGCTGTATCCAAAGGTGACGGCGGGGGGATTTGTGATCGTCGATGACTATGGGTTGCCGACCTGTCGCGCCGCGATTGATGATTTCCGTCTGGCTCAGGGCATTACAGATCCGATTCAACTCATCGACTGGACCGGGGCCTTCTGGCAACGTTCTGCGGCGAACCCTGTTGCGATGCCGGTCAGGCGTGAGGTGCCAGCGCTTAGAGCTGCTTCCTAGGGTGACATGAATATTCTGGTCTATTGCGATGAGGAGTTGGGGGTCGCCGGTGGCGGAAGCCGTCAGGTGGTGGAGTTTGTGCGCGCCCTTGCAGCCCGGGGCCATGTAGTGCGTGTGGTGGCACCGAAACCTCAGGCTGGAATGGATGAGTCGCTTGAGTTAGGTGGTGCCCACCCGGTGTGGGTTCCGGTACTTCGACTTCCTGTTCTCCGACCATTGCTGTATCTCGTGGGTTCGGCGGTTGCTCTGTTGTTGTCGATGTGGCGAGAGAAACCGGAGATTCTTCTCTGGTTCGACTCGCCCGGCCAGATCGCTCCCCTGTGGTGTTGCCTCGTGATGCGCTGTCCCTATGTATTGTTTGTGAACGGATTGCCGGCCGAGGAATTGACCGGTTTGTGGGGGTGGGCTCCGATCCGCGGACTGGTGCAACGGGCGTTGCGCATGTCCGCACAGCAGGCTCAGGCCGTCGTCAGTGTCTGTCGGGAGATTCCGCAATGGATGCAGCAGGAGTGGGGAATTGAGGCGGATCGGTGCCGTGTGATTCGAAATGGAGTGGATCCATCTGCCTGTTTGCCACGCGACAAGGCGGAGGCCCGCCGTCGCCTGGGGCTGAGCCTTGACCGGTCTTACATCGGATTTGTCGGTGGATTCTTTCCGTGGCATGGGTTGGATACACTCGTGGAGGCGATGGTGCTCGTTCGTCGCGAACACCCGAGGGCAACGCTGCTATTGATTGGCGATGGACAAACCAAACCGGCACTTGAAACGTTGGTGCGGCAGCGAAGGCTTGAGGATGCAGTGTCGTTCGTCGGGCGGGTGGAATTTGATGAAGTGTCCTGGTGGGTCGGAGCGAGTGATCTCTGCGTCGTGCTCCATCGTCCCGTCCGCTTTTATCCCGGCGATTCGATGAAACTCTGGGAATATATGGCCTGTGCGAGACCGGTAGTGGCGACGGCGGGAGAGGGCTACGGGGATCTTATGGAAGCGCTGGGTGCCGGTGTGTCGGTGAAGGCTGACGATGCGCGTGCCCTTGCGAAGGGACTGTGCGGTTTGATCGAAAACCCGGCGGCGGCAAACCAGATGGGGCAATCCGGGCGTAAAGCTGTCCTGGCTTCCCATACCTGGGAGACGAGAGCGATGGAATTGGAGAGGGTCTTTGGGATACTTCCTGTTGAACCACTGCCTGAACGGGTGTGTGCCTGATGACGATGTCATCGAATCAGAAGCCGACCACGTCGGGCGAGTCCGACACGGCAGTCACTGGCGCTGCGCGCATCCGTCATCGAGTTTTGGAAGCCGGCGGGTGGGCCTTGGCCGGTTTTGCCCTCGAGAAGGGAATGGGGTTTCTCCAGCTCATCGTCCTGACGCGATTGTTGCTGCCTGGTGATTTCGGATTAATGGCGGTTTCTGCTGCCGTTCTGCTGGCGATTCAGACGTTCTCAGAATTAGGGCTTGAGCCGGCAGTGATCGCCAAGCCGAATGTGACTGATGAGGACCTGCGCGTGGCCTGGACGTTGTCGGTGATGAGAGGGCTCGTGTTGACCGTCGGTCTCTGGGCAGTAGCGGACGTCATTGCCGGGATCCTGCGGATTCCGGAGTTAGGTCTCTTTCTTCGGGTGCATGCGGCAGGCGTGCTCCTGCAGTCATTGCACAGCCCGTCGTTGTTCGTCCTGCTCAAACAGCTGGATCTCCGGCGGCGTGTGTCCTTCGATCTCAGTCGTCGCCTGGTCGAGTCAGCCGTCACGATTGGATTGGCCTGGTGGTGGCAGAGCGCCTGGGCGTTGCTGGGAGGACAGTTGGTCGCTTTTCTTTTTGGTTCGCTCCTTTCCTTCTGGATTGCGCCCTGCCGCATCCGCTGGTCGCTGGATCGCACGGCCTTGCAGAGCCTCTGGAGTTACGGCCGGTATCAGAACGTCACGGCGTGGTTTCTGTTTACGGTCATGAGCGGAGGAGATTTTGTGGTCAGCCGTTTACAGGGGGTTTCGGGCCTTGGCCAGTATCAGTTGGCGATGGCGATTCCGACCATGATCGGCATTCGGGCCATGAGTGTGATTTCTCAGGTCAGTCTGCCGACCTACGCGCTCATGCAGAAAGACCGTGCCGGGGTGTTGCGGGCTCTGAGCCTCCAAATGAGTCTGACCGGCATGATCGTAGTGCCGGGCGCGCTGGCTGTCGCTATTCTGGCTCCGTATCTGGTTCCGTTTGTATTCGGTCCGTCCTGGTCGGCGGCAGTTGAGCCGTTGCGGGTGTTGTGTCTGTTTGCTATCGCGGCGGCTTTCTGCAGTGTGATGGCGGCGTTGCACTGTGGAGCCAATCGTCCTGAACTCCAGACGAAAATATGGGCGGTTATGTCCGCCTGTTACGTTCCGACGGTGATTCCCTTCACGATCGCCTGGGGGTTGGTCGGAGCGGCGTGGGCGTTGGCGCTGACTTTTCTGGTGGGGCTCGGCCTGCATCTCAAGGCCACTGTGCAAATCCTGGGAGTTGAAGCCATCTCTGCGTTTGAACCGTTGCGATGGGCCGGCGGTCTGGTGGCTTTGGTGGGGTGTGGTGTCGCGCTCAGTCAGGCCGTTCCGTCGCTGTGGATTGCACAATGGTTGAGCGCGTTGTGCGGCCTGGCCGGTGTCAGTGTTTATGGATGGCATCTCTGGTCGCGCGAGTCGCTTCGCTTGCGCACGTTGTGGGGCTCATAAAATGGTGATGATTCATCACAACCAATCAATGGATGTCTCCATTATCATTGTCAATTGGAACACGCGGGACCTACTGGAACGCTGTCTTCGCTCTATCAGAACTAGCGTGGCGGGACTCGCTCTGCACGTGCTCGTGGTCGATAACGGCTCCACCGATGGTAGCGCTGAAATGGTGGCGGACCGGTTTCGTCAGGTCGAACTGTTGCGCAATCAGGAGAATGTCGGGTTTGCCAGAGCCAATAACCAAGCCTATGGTCGTGCGCAAGGCCGGTATGTGTTGCTGTTGAATCCCGATACGGAGCTACGGCCGGACGCTGTGAAACAGATGGTGCGGTTTCTCGATGCTGACCCGCGGCGAGCCGGCGCGACGGCGGTGCTGCGCAATCCGGATGGATCGTTGCAGCGGTATCACAAGCGATTGCCGCGATGGTCATACGTCTTGTGGTCAGAAACATTGCTTCGGAACTTGGCTCCGGGCAATCGGTGGGTGCGTGACTTCTTCATGCTCGATGAGCCCTTCGATGTCGTGACGGAGATCGAACAGCCGCCGGCCGCCTGCTTAATGCTACGGCGGTCCGTCATTGAGACAGAGCGGCTCTTCGACGAGCGGTTTCCCATTTTCTATAACGACGTGGATTTGTGCCGACGGCTGCGGGATGCGGGATACCGGTTGTTTCTCCTGCCGGAGGCCGAAGTGATGCATCACGGTGGTGCCGGTGGAGTCGGCGCCATGCCGGACCAGGGCGTGGCCGACAGTTTGATCGGACTGATTCGCTACTACCGTAAGCATGAAGG
>Ga0209253_10000684_pt1 | contig 29447 bp, 18 predicted proteins | sample FrelakmetBRP12BR_FD_187145 | JGI IMG/M metagenome (GOLD analysis project Ga0209253, IMG submission 187145) | Freshwater lake sediment microbial communities from the University of Notre Dame, USA, for methane emissions studies - BRP12 BR (SPAdes)... | ecosystem: Environmental > Aquatic >...
CCGTCCACATTCACCATCAGCATCGAGCGCCCGAACCCGTCCTCCGGATGGAACAGGAACGTGCTCGATTTCCTGGCAAAGTGTTCCGCGTCCATGATCGTGAGACCGAGAAATGTCGGGGACCGCTCGAGCGTGCGGTTCGGACAGTACTGCACGACCCCCATGATGTCGCCGTTGCCGATGATGAAGTATTCGATCCCGGGGATATAGGTCTCGAAATCCTGGTGGGGCTTCTGCTGGAATTTCCGCGCTCCGGTGTCACTCCCTTGATCTTCCATCCGACCGGAACAGGCAACACCGGCGAGCGACAGGCTGCCCGGGAGCAGAACGGCCAGGGCGGGCGATTTTAGGAAATCTCGACGATCCATGGATGCACTCCAGAGTACGATGACCGACCCTCTCCCTGCTTCCGGTCACTTCCCGCCGGATACCGGGAGACGAAGCCTGCGGGCGGCAGGCGATGATTCATTCAACGACACTTGCATGAGCATGCGGTTGCTCAATCCATCTGTATCCATCAGAAACATCCTCCGCGTGTCGATCAGATCCGCAACGTATGCAAACTGACGTTTGTCGGGCAGAAGAACGGGCGAACTCCCCGGCGCCAGGAGACGGGTCAGGTTCGCAACCGATGAGCCATCCCTCATGACGCGCAGGATATCCGGTCTTCCATCCGCCCATGCTGTGACAAGAAAGAAGGTCCCATCGTATGACCAGGCCAGCGGAGGAACAAGGCTGTCTGCCTGAAGCTCAATTTCGCGCCCCCCTCCTCCCTGGCGGTCCACCACACAGAGACGTCTCCCCTTCAGAAAGGCAATTGAATCATCGGTCGGTGACCAGACGGGACTCCGCTTCCGTCCCGGACCGGACGTCAATTGCGTGCGAGCGATCGAACCCAGCGACACACTCCAGAGATCGTCGCGCTCGCCGAATACCAGGGACTTTCCGTCATTGGACCAATCCCCAAGCGCCAGCATCGAAGGGGAAGACGCGACAACCGTTTCGCCCCCAGAATCCGGGTCAACCGAACAGAGAACCCACAACCCTTCCCGATGTGCTTCAAAGGCTATCTTCGATCCATCCGGGGACCAGCGCGGATTGTCCTCCGGTTGCATGGTCCGTGTAAGAAAGCGGGGGTTTCTTCCTTCTGCCGTCACGGTGAGGAGTTCCGAAAAACCTCCTTCCCCGCACGTCCTGAGGACTAGCCGGAGCCCGTCCGGGCTGATTGCAGGGGAAGCCAGCTGGCATCCCGGTTGCCGAAAGAGCGGCCGGACACGCCCATCCAGCGATGCCGCCCACAACTCTGCCGCACCATGGCTCGACGGCTGGAACGGCGCGATAATGAACGCGAGATCAACCCTGAATTCAGGATCCGGCATCTGCGTGAGGTTGTCGTCACAGCTCTCAACGACGAGGAGCAGTGAGGCCAGAAGCCAGCTCGCGGTACGCCACAACCAGCGCCCCCTTCTTGCGCATGTTAAAGCAAGCATCGACATAGACGCTCTTCTCGACCTTCGTCATCCTATGGCGCAGAGTCCTCCCGTTCCATCGAACAGCAGCAGCACTGGCGGTGGGCGGGAGCATCAGGTGAAGGTCAACAATTCCCGTCCCCTGCATCTCGAGAGAGATTGTTCGTCCGGCCAGGTCATGGATGAAGCGATATCCGCACGACGCGCCGGATGGCCCGTACGTGACTCGCACCTCGGCTTCACCGCAACCGGCGGCGACCCAGCGGGGTGATAATGACACTCGCCGGAAGAGGGCCTCCTGATCGACAACGCCGGCAAGGCCCTCAACGAGCGCATACAGCATGGCTGACGAACCCCAACCATCGGTCGGCGTCGCTTCCGGGCTCGTGCTCGTTTCCGCCGTCGAATGACGTCCATCAGGAAAATACCAGAGATACGTCTCGTTCTTGCGCGTCAACTCTTCGTAGCGCAGAAGCTGCCGCACACCGTACTCCTCAAACCCATGACCAAACGCTGCACGGGCGAGTTCTCCGCCAACCAGCGGCATGATACCGCCGTTGCAGTAGGCCCCCGCAACCAGCTTCTCCTCCCCGAAGATCCCGTCCGGGAAAGGGGGGTCAATGCTGTACCAGGGCGCAAACGCACCGGTCGATTCCCCCCGCTTCTGGTATTCCCGGATGATGTTCACGGCCATCGCGTGTGTGGACATCCCCCGGTTGATATTCATCGGGTTGCTCAGGCTCAGCTGCTCTCGCTCATCAACGCCGGGAATCGGCGCCGGCGTCAACGGAATTCGATGGGCATAGAATCGCCCGTTGAAACAGGCCCGGTTTGCCCGGGAGCGCAATCCGTCGGCCTGTCTCTTCCATGAGGCCGCCCTTCTCTTCTGTCCCAGATACCCACAGAGGAAACTCATGAGGCGGAAGGCTTCGTAGTAGCCTGAGTTGTCGCCGTGCATGATCCCCCAGAACGTATGCTCATCAATCTGAAAGTTCAGCCACGGATTCCGGCCGGCCGTGTAGTCGAAATCCCAGGTGTCAACGGTGTAGGCCCGCTTGACGAGCCTCGTCTTCCGGTCCCAGCGCCATGGATCGGTGAGAGTGTATTCGAGAGCCTTCTCCATGTGGGGCATCATCCGCCTGAGCCAGCGGTCGTCCCCGGTGGCCTGCCACGTCAGGAACACCGCTTTTACGAAGCGGAATTCGACGTCCGCCTCAACGGGGACACGGATATACCGGGCCCAGTTCTCTCTTTCGCAGGGAGGCTTCTCCGGCTTTGTTGCGAAATTGTCGAAGAGCCAGCCCCGGGCCGTCTGCGTCTCCGCGAAATGGTCAAGGACCGCTTGCAGTTCCTTCTCCCAGTATTTTCCCCCACGGAGGATGTCCGAGTGGTCGCGAAGCCAGATGCTCGGTGAATCGGGGGAACGGAATCCCCTGACACGTTTGCCGAGCATGGTGTACTCGGCGATGTCTTTTGCGAGAAAGCCACGGATCCGCGGAACGAGGATGTCGAGTGAGTCGTTGCCGGAACGAATGAATGTGTCAGACATGGCCAGGTTAAAGTGTCGAAATGGCGGGGACCAGGTGTTGCACATCGGCCCGGAAGACCCAGGTCCCTTCCGCCACGAAATGGGTTGCGAATGCGCGGCGCACTCTCTCCTTCGACTGATTTGCGTATGACCCGTGTATGGTCATGCCGGTGAAGAAGACCCCGGCTCCTTTCGGCACTTCGAGAAACGCCATGCGCGACCGGTCCAGGCCGTCGATTTCAAACGAAAAGAAAACCTGCTTCCACTCCCTGCCGCTCCTGTCCCGCATGAGATGCTCCGACTCCCAGACCTGATGGTCTTTCAGCGACGTGGCCTTGTGCGTACCGTAGAGGCCCTTCGTGTGGCTCCCCGGGAGAACGCACAGTCCTCCGTTCTCCCCGTCGGTGTCGCTCATTGCCAGCCAACAGGCCATGAGCGTGTTGGGCTCAGTCGGCAGGTAGTGAGTATCCTGATGGAGCGCCGTCCCTTTCGCCTCCTCTCCCGGATTTTTCTCCAGGTACATGGTTTGTACAATCAGCGGTGAGGCAGAGAGCATCTGGGAGGCTATACCTGCGATATTGGGGTGTGTGGAAATAGCGCGCCATTCTGCATCACGCTTGTGATTGTCGAGTCGGGAACGCCAGTCTTTCTCTTGTTTGGCTTCGTATTCAACGAATCGATCCACTTCAGTTTCCTGTAGGAGATCGTGGACGACGAGATAACCCTCCGCGAAATACTGATCTAGCTCGTCCTTTGACAGTCGCCGTGCGTTCATTGCCAATCTCCTCCCCCGTTCGTCACGTGCCATTCACCGCAAAATACTCAGGTAGCCGACCTGGCGGCCCCCTTCACACTCGACCACGAAAATGTACAGGCCACTCGCCACATCAATGCCATCTTTGGAATGACAATCCCACATCATGCTTCCGCTTTCTCCGTCCGATGACACAAAGGACAACCGTTGAATGACCTGGCCGGAAACGTCGAGAATCGTCACGGTGGCCCCCGGCGGTAAGTTGGAGAACATGATTCCGCCGCCGACCCCGCTCAGCGGGTTGTCCCAGATCGCTCTCTTCTTGTAGGGATTAGGCCGGACGACAACACGCACACTGCCCGTGGTGAAATCCCCCGCGGTCGACATCGCAGAAGTAAACACGATCCCCGCACCGATCGCCCGCCGCCCGTTGGGTGTCGTGGGAAAAAGCGGGTGAAGGTCCGCAAAGGGATAGGTCCCCTGCCAGAGCCCCTCTGCTCCGTTGCGGTTCATATTCGAGGACTCCAGGACTTCCGATGTGCGCGGATTTGTACCGCCAAACCCGGGACCAAGGTCGGTGTTCACTGCCGCCGTCGCTGCAACGTAGTACCAGTAGGTGAACCCGGGATCCACTTCAGTGTCTTCCCATGCGTAGGTCAACCCGGAGGATCCGCCATGAGAAAAGGCGGAAAGAGAGGCCTTCGGAATCACTGCGACAAGCCGATATGGGCCCCAGGAATCGGGTGTGCCGGTGCGTCCCTGGACGAAATCATAGGCGTTGAACGAAGGATTGATGGGCCGCAGCAGACTGTCGGGGGTCGGGCCCGGAACTGTCGACTCCATGTAGCGATCCTGAGCGCGCATGCCTCCACTGAGCCAATCGACGGGAGTCGCCGAACAGACCCGGTAGATCTTGTACCCGGAAAATCCCGCCTGCACCTCTGCCCGATCGTCCCACCGGACCCGCATCGATCGTTGGAGTGTGTTCTCGACACTCATCGCCGGTGGCGGAGGAGGCTCGGGAACGACAAAGCCGTGATCGAATGTCCATCGTGCCGCGGCGACCGCATTGGCGACCCCCTCAAAGCGATAACCCCCTGCCTCGGCCCAGACGATCGTCATGCTTTCTCCCGCATCGAGCGAAAATGGCCCAATCCCGCTGAACATATCTCCATCGAAATTGTTCGCGGCGGTGAAGCCTTTCGTCCAGCCCGGTTCGTAGGCGTTCACTTCCCTTTCCTGCAGCAATTTTCTGTCCCCCCGCGGCCTGAGCGGAGAAGGAGCAGGAACGAAGCTCGTCGGATCGCCGGGAATGCCCGCCGCGAAGAAGTTCGGATCGGGAGAGAGGTCGAGCAGGAGAGAGTCCCGTGAGCGTCCTCCATCCTTGTACCATGTCCCCATTGCCGTGGTATGGATGCGTCGGGGATCTTTCAAGAACCCACCGGCCGATACGGCAAGTCCACGGCCGTGCCCCGCCGTGGCGTACCAGCCCCTTTCGCTCCCTGTCCCAATGCCATGCGTCCGGTAGATCGTCTCTTTGTCAGGAAGTGTATGAAGATCCTCCGAATCAGCGGTCCCCCGTTTCGCGGAGATCCATGACCAGGAACTCCAGACGTCAGCATAGTAGCGGTTCACGAAGTCACTCAGGCCCATATCCCGGACGCCCCCGATACTCTCACCCGGAAAAGCCACCATGATGTCCCATGGCATCCCGGTCCGGTCCTGATCGCCAACGTATCCGAATCCCCGCGTGGATCCCAGTCGGCTCCCTCGTCCTCCCGCCCGGTTCAAATAGTAGGACCCGAAGATCTCTCCGTGGGCCATCATCGTCAGGGCGCGGATCCGGTTCCGTCCGGGCCGTCCGGTCTGCGCTGTATCCGCGATACCGTCGGCATTCATGTCCAGAACGCCGGTGTTCGTCAGTGTGATCTCAACGATGATGAAGGCGTCGAAATTGTTCCAGTGGAGCGTGTACTGATGCACCCTCACCTTCACATCGATCCCGATGTTCGTGGGCCATCCGGCTTCATAAAGAGCGTGGTCTCGCCGTGAGGGATCGACCCAGCGTGTTTCGCGCAAGAAGCTCCGCGCCGGATCCCGGGCCCCGACCAGAGCCGGAGCATACGAACCGAACGCGTACGATGAGCCGGCAAGCGCATGCCGTGCCGGGTTGGGCGCTCCGGCAATCACGGCCGGGTTCCACGTCGTATCGGGGTTGAACTCTGCGAGGTACATCCCCTTTCCCCAGAACATCCCGTACGGCCAGCCACCCGGCCACATGTGCGTCGGTGTGGACCATACGCGGTCGAAATTGCCGATCCTCAGAAATGTCGACACAAGAGGTGCGCCGGCCTCTGAGTAATAGGGCCCCGCATTGGGCGGCAGGAATGAATCCCATAGCCCCCCGGAAACCATCACGCCGGAACCGGGCCAGGGGGCCGAACCCTCCAACGCCCTGTCGATCTCTCCTGACCCGTTAATCTGTTGGGCGCCCGCCGGCGTGAACGCCACAATGACCATCAACGCGCCAATGAACAGATCTGCCAACTTCCACCTCCCCAGGCCTTTCTCACACCTCCGCCGAACTCCGGGCCTGTCCCTGTGCGCGGGATTCACTCCCGAGCGATGATCGGAAAGAGCGGTCCGTGAAATTCTTCACCTGGCTGCAGATTCCCTCTGTCTCCTACCAGATGTGGATGCTGTCTATAGGTTGTTCCGGCCGGCATGTAGATCGTTACCATCGCCCGGCGCGGTTTGTCTGTCACGTTCGGTCCCGCGTAATGAAGCGTCAGCCCATTGTGGAATGTACAGCTTCCGGCCTTCATCGGCATCGCGACCGGCTTTTTCGCACGATACGCTTCGGGAAGGATCGAGAGAATGCTGTCTTCACTTGCATTCCCGAGATCCACGGACTCCAGCGGCCCGAGTTTGTGCGTCCCGGGGATGAACCACATGCAGCCGTTCTCGACCGTCACGTCGTCGAGCGCCATCCAGCAGGAGAGGCCTCCCGCCTCGTTCATCGGCCAGTAAACCGTATCCTGATGCCAGGCAGTGGGCTTGCTGTCTTTCGGATACTTGATGAGCGCCTGGTCGTGCCAGAGGCGGACGAACTTCGACCGGGTCAGCTTTCGGGCGATCTCTCCGTTGCGCACATTGTGCACATAGTCCTCCATCGCCGGATACCGCTCCCAGATATTTACCATCTGCAGGAACACCTTCGTGTATCCGGCATCAGTCCGGGGCCCCAGATTCAGACTCTGTTTCTTCACGTCCTCTATGGCCCTGTCCACGTGCCGGCGGAGCTCTTCGACCTCCGGCATCGTGAGGACATCGTGCAGCTGAAGAAATCCGTTCTCCTCATAGAAACGAACCTGCTCCTCAGTGACGGGATAGTGCGTCATGCTCGTGCTCCTGAATGATTCTCGATTCTGCTTCCATCCTTCCCGTTCGGGGCATCCTCCACATGTAGTCTGGATCGACATTTGGCTCGTCGTCCCGGTGCCGCTCCATCAGCGCGATTTTGCATTTCATGTGATCGCCAAAGTGCTCGCCGTAGATGTGCAGTGATTCCTCCCGTGCGGAGACTGGCATGAAGTCAACCCGGGACTCCTGCCAGAGGCGGAGAAGTTCCCGGGCGTTGCCCAGCTCGCGGTCAACCATATCGTGACAGAGGTCGCGGCACCGGCGCTTTGCCTCGGGAGTCGCAGACTGGCAATACCCGTGCACAGATTCCGTCCATGCCAGCGTATTCCGCATCGTCGCGTAGAAGCATCGTGCCGCCCGGAGACGGTCGCGGAGGTCACGGAATACTTCCGGTCCCTCGGTCGACGCGTCGCCGGATATCCCGCAACACATGTCAATTGCGCGTGCGAGCGGCCCGAGGACGCTCTCATCGATCCGACGCTTCCTCTCTCCCGCCTCCTGCACAGTGAGAAAATTCCACATCATGTCGTTGTTGAGATCGACGCGGGCGGGATTATTGAACGTCGCCAGGAGATATCGCTCGTAGTAGGACCTCTCCGCCTCGGGGATGGCGTCGATGTCGGGCACGAACGGGCGGATCCAGAGACGAAACCAGGGGAATGCGAACGTGCTCATCGGGATGCCGGCGGGGAATCCGCGCACAGCGGCATCGGACAGTTCCCAGATCTCAAGAAGCCTCCCCGCGTGCGCTGTGCCCGCCCATCTCTTTGCTGAGATCTCAAGCACTTCACGCAGTGGAACCTCCGGCTGGATCTGGCAAATACGGACGACCTCGCGGTTGATGTCGTACGGTGCAAGGGACTCCGGCGTTCCCCCGGTCAGTATCGTGCGGGCGCCCTCCCTCGAGACTGCAAGGAGCCGTTCATGCACCAGCATCGGGAAGGGAACGCCCAGGACGTTGTTGTCGCTGATCTCCAGCTTCACGTGCGTTTCCGCATCCGTTGCCCGCAGCGCCTCTTTCTGTTCGGGTGACGCCGATCCCTCGAAATAGGCAAAATCACCGACGTCGATCCCCTTTCCCAACCCGGGGATGATGGTGTCCCGTTCGGACATGAACGGACCCAGGTCGCACACAAGCCGGAAACCGGGATTGACTTTCCGCCCCTCGTCGCGCAACAGATGGTAGTAGGTTAACACGTTCTCACCGGCCTTACGGGCAATCTCCCGGTCGCTTTTCCACTCGCGGATCAGATAGGGTCCACCGTTCCTCCCGGCATAAAGGGAGCTGACGAATTCGAATCCCGATCCGCTGTCATTCGTCCAGACGTGCATGAAGCCGATCTCGGGGACCTCCGCCATGACCGCACGCACCAGCTCGCGGTAGTGGTTCTGGACTGCCGGGTGGGCCATCGCCAGCGTGTAGCGCGGACGCAGGGTCTCCCTCGGATGGTCCACCCGCGCGCCCCGGAGAAACCCGTAGCGGTTCCAGAATTCTTCCGGCATGGAGCGGGGGGAGTTGATATGGAGGCCGGGCGTCAGCCCGTACTTCAGCGCAAGCCGGGCGTTCTCCTTCAGGAACTCCATGTTCACGCGGAGATATTCGGCCGGGTAATACCCGCGAATCAACGTACTGTCGACAAACTGGTCGAGATCCGGGCTGTAGTCATAGAACCAGAAATAGACGTCGCCGGGGGGACTGGTTTCAAAGGGACGATCGACACCGAGTCCGTTGATGGTGACGTGCGTGAAACCCTGGCGGGCAATCTGACGGAAACAGTCTTCTCTCTCGAAATGTCGTGCGCTGCGGAGACTTCCCACGAGAAAGTCGCTCAGGTTTCGGAACCAGGGGAAGGAGGTCCTTCCTCCAACCCCTTCCGCAAAATCCTCCACCGGGCGCTCGGACCATTCCTCTTCCATCAGCACACAGGCGGCGAAGAGGAGAGATCCGTGTGTCGCCCGGAGTTCGGCGTCCCCCGTGCGGTCGATCCGGAGCGCCCAGGTCGCAGCCACGGACGAGCGATCAGGGAGAACGAGCCGGATAGTAAGCCTCCCGCTGCCGCCAGTCCGCGTACCTTCGCCGACGACAAGAGAGGCCTCTGCGCCGGCGAGTTGAAGGAGCCGTTCCGCAACCGTTCTCTCGACGGGAAGATGGTTCGCCTGGAGGACAATGACGCGCATCGTCTGTAAGTATTCCCGGAGGGTCATGCGATCTTCTCTTCGGGGAAGACAGAAGATGACTGCGGCAGCAGCACAGCTTCAGCGATTCGAGTCACGAAACAGCTCCCAGCTCCCGGCGCACGATCCGCGTCCCTTCCACCATCGCCTTCAACTTGCCGAACGCGCGGTCCCGAGGCATGAACTTCATTCCGCAATCCGGACTGATGTACAGTTTGTCCTGCGGGATGTATTCGAGGGCCTGCCTGATCCTCCTGGCGACGATCTCTGGCGTCTCGACGTTCTCGTCTTTCACATCGATGACACCGACGACGACCTCCTTGTCTGTTTTGTACTTCTTGAAGAGTTCCAGGCCAACCCCGTCGGAAACAGCGAATTCAAGGCTGAGCTGATGCGAGCGTGTATCCAGAATCGCCGGGAAGAGCTGTTCATACTGTCCGGCGAAAAGACGTTTCAACTGGTAGTTGCCGTAACAGGTATGCAGCGCAATTTTCGCATTCACGCCGCTGACCAGCCGGTTGAACGATTCCACGAGCCATGGCATGTCGCCCGGATAGCCCACCCAGATCGGTTCGTCGATCTGGATGAGATCACATCCTGCGGCAGCGATGCTCTTCAATTCGACATTCAGAATGTCGGTGAGATCGAAAATCAGTTCTTTGTCGCTTGTGTAGTACTCGTTGGTCGCCCGCTTTGCCAGCATTTGTGGTCCGGTTACGCATACCTTCGTCCGGTGCCGTGCGTGGCGTTTCAGGAAATCGAAATGGGTCTCCATCCCGAGGCTCCCTTTGTGCCGGACCCTGTCCCGCACGATCGGGTCAGGCATCTGGAGCGATGGGTCGAGGTTCCCGATCGGCTTCATCTTCCCGCTCATATCGAAACCGTGGATGCGAGCCGAGAAGAAATTGACCATGGTCTCCCGACGAAGCTCTCCATCGGTGATGATGTCAACGCCGGCGAGTTCCTGGTCGGTGATGGCAGACTTGACGGCATTGTCATGCGCCTCTTCAACCTGAGCGTGGGTCAGCAGACCCTGCTCTCCCAGGTTCCGCGCCTTGTCAAGCCACGCCGGGAAGGAGTAGCTGCCGATGACGGTCGTCGGGAGGAGGGGAAGGTGATAAGCGTTCTGGGTCATCCGGGGAGATTCCTTTGTGATGTCGGAAGTAAAGAGAAAGGGTAATCACCAGACAAACGGCCCGAGAGGCGATTACCCTTTTCCCTGATATCACACCGATGGCCGCTGCATGCAGACCGCAGCGACTTCACCGCCCATACGCTACTTCAGTCCCACGGTGAGCGTGAACCGGTGCGCGGGATCAAGCAGATCCATGGACGTGTAGGAGTAGTCGACACCGACAGCGAGTCCATCCAGTGTCGTCCAGACGCCCGCGCCGAGGGAAAGACCTTCGATGGTCGACTTGACTGCCGGCACCCCGGCAAACGTCGACTCATCAGTCCCGGAGTAGTTGAACTTGTACCCCGCTCTCAGCGCGATGATATTCAGGATCTTCGCCTCGGCACCCGAAAAGACGTAAAGCGGGCCGTCTTGTGGCTTCAATGCATCCACGGCAACCATCACCGAGAAGGCATCGTTCTTGTAGGGCACCAGCGCCGTTCCGATGGCGAACGTGAGCGGCAGCGGAGAAGCGATGTCATAGTACTTGAGATCCGACCCCAGGTTGTTGAATCGGGCAGCGATGGTCCAGTCAAGCACGCCGATGTGGTACACGGAGCCGAAATCCACGGCGAATGCGCTGACACCCTCACCGTCGATCGTCTGGGAGATTCCCTTCAGCGTGACGCCGAGGGACAGCTTGTCGATGACGTACCGGGAGTACGTGAGCTGATAGGCGATATCCCGGTAGTCATAGGTGCTGGAGGTGTTGGTTTCAATCTGGTACTGCCTCAACCCCGGATCCACGGGAATGTCCCGGGAAGCCTCGATTCCGGACAATCCGAAGGTGATGAATCCGACGCCGAAGGTACCGATGCCCTCCACGTCGTAGGAGACCGCGGCCGTGCTGTGGGCAATATCCGCGATCCATTTGTTGTACGTGAATGATGCCTGCATTTGCTGATCTTTCAGAGCGATACCCGCAGGGTTGTAGAACATCTGGTTGACGTCGCCGGCAAGGGCGGTCACAGCCGTTCCCAGGGCGACGTTACGGGCGCCAACCCCCACTTTGAGGAAGGCCGCCCCGGTCAGGCCGGCTTTGCGATCTTGCGAGACGCCCATTTGCGCCGCCAGCAAGAGGGCAAGCAAGCACGTTGAAATGATCTTGAACGATTTCATAATTCTCGCCTCATCTTAATTTCGGTGAACTCGTTGTTGGTTTCACGGGACGCGTTATCGCAGAATCGAGAAGTACCCGACCTGCTTTCCGCCATCGTATTCCACAACGTAGATGTACAGACCGCTGGCGACTTCAACACCGTCCTTGGAGAACATGTCCCAGAAGATACTCCCGTTGTTGGGGTCGGTCGACTGGAAGTTGATCTCGTCGATGATCTGGCCTGACACATCCAGGATCGTGATCTTTGCCTTCCCGGGCAGGTTCAGGAAGTCGATCTTGTGATCATACGCGAGCGTCGCGTTGTCAAAGAGCGCCTTCTTCTTGTAGGGATTCGGCTTCACCACGACTTTCGTTTTGCCGCTGACCAGGTCACTGGCGTTTGCAAGGGCAGCCTTCACAACGAATCCCGCGCCGATGTTCTTGAGACCGGCGGGCGTCTTCGGGAAGAATGTGTTGACCACGGCAAAGGGATAGGTGTCAACCCAGAGCCCGCTGGCGCCGTTCCGGTTGATGTTCGGGGTCTCAACAAAGGTCGTCGTCGGGCTGTTGTTGAACGAAACGTAATTCGTCCCGAGGTTCAAAGGGGCGTCCGTGTACGCGGCAACATAGTACCAGTACTGGAAGCCGATGTCAACGACCTTGTCTTCCCACGAGTAGTTGTATCCGGCGAGGCTGTTGTCCGCCACCGATGCGAGATTTGCTTTCGGAATGACTCCAACGAGTTCATACGGTCCCCAACCATCCGGCACGCCGTTGCGACCCGCAACGAACGCCTGGGCGGCGAAATTGGGGTTCACCGGCGCCTTCAGGTCATCGGGGGTCGGACCCACCGTCATGTTGCGCCAGTAGTTGTCCATCTCCCTCGTTCCGCCGGAGAGCCAATCAACCTGCTTCGTGAGAGAGGCTTTGTACACTTTGTAGCCCGCAAAATTGGGGCCGGATTCTGCCCGGTTGTCCCATCGCACGCGGACCGACTGAGTAAGGGTGTTGTCGACGCGCATGTCGGGGACAGCAGGATAGTCAAAGGGAAGGGTGTAATCCGCATTGGTCTTGTTCGCATAGACCCAGCGAGCCGTCGCGATGGCGTTGGCAACGCCTTGGAGACGGTATCCGCCCGCTTCCGCCCACGTCACAGTGACGCTCTGGCCGACGTTCAGCTTGAAGGGGCCCATTCCCAGGAATCCGTCGCCGTCAAAGTTGTTGGCAGCTACGTAGCCCTTTGTCCAGCTGGGCTCATACGGATTCACGGTAAATGTGTTCGTGGATTTAAGGTCTCCGTTCGGCGCGGTGAGGCCGGAGGTCTTCAGGACGAATGTCCGGAGGTCTTCCGACGTGCTGCCCGCCTGGAAAAGATTCGGGTTTGCGGTCAGATTGAACTTCGTCCTGTCCAGCGACTTGCCGCCGTCCGTATAGAACGTGCCGATGGAGCCCACGAATTGATCTTTCGGGTCGCCGGCGTCCATGTTGAAGCCCTTCCCGGCGCCGCCGGTCAGATACCAGCCCCGCTCGGCGCCGACGCCCACGGCATGCGTGCCGAACCGGGTCGGGAAGTCCGCCCCCGTAGCGTCTTTGGCACCAAGCCACGTCCAGGCGCTCCAGACATCAGCCGTATAGCGCTGAGGACCGGCAAAGATGCCCATGTCTTTCACCCCCGTTGCGCTTTCGCCCGGGAATGCGATATGCATCGCCCAGGGTGAACCGCTTGCGTCGTTGTCGCCGTAATACCCTATCGCCCGCTGAGCAAAGAAGGCATTTCCTCTTCCGGCACCGGTGTTCAGCGAATAACACGCCATGTACTCGCCATGTGCTGCCAGGGCGAGTCCCTCGATGATATGGTTCGTGATTTCGGCCGTTCCATCGGCGTTCATGTCGACAGAGCCGGTGTTTGTCAGCGTGATCTCAACGATGATGAAGTCGTTGAAGTTGTTCCAGTTGAGGCTGTACTGGTGAATTCTCATTTTGACGTCGACACCGACCGTTGTCGGGAAGCCGCACTCATAGAGCACCTGGTGCCGCTTCTGCGCATCGACCCACTTCGTCTCTCTGGCATAGTTCCGGTTCGGGTCGCTCGACCCGAGGACGGTCTTGCCACGAGCCGAATTTCCGAAGCCGGCATAAGCGTAGTTCGGGCCGGCCGCAGTGTAGTAGGACGGATTCGCGACCCCGCCTATCGTCTGGGGATTGAATGTGGCGCTGGGATCCCACACGGTGATCTCTATCAACTTATCCCAGAAGGCGCCGAAATTCCATCCTCCGGGCCACATGTGTGTCGGCGAAGACCACGCACGGTCGAAATTCCCGAAGCGGAGCCGCTTGAGGATGTCAGAGGTCGCTTCCTCATAGTAAGGTCCCTTGTTCAGGGGCATGAAGGAATCCCACAGTTCACCCGCAACCATCATGGCGTTTCCGCCGGCCGGGTTCAGCACTGTCGAGATCTTCTCCTGGGCTTGAAGCACCACACCGGATCCCGCCCAGATCATGGCAGCGATCAGGAGAGCGCATGCGCCCAGCATCTTTGTTTGATTGATAAACTTATTCATATTGACAATTCCTTTGTGTTGATTTCCCTGTTGGAATACATGGTCTTCAGGCCACTAGAAATTCCATATGATGCCGAAATAAACCTCGCGCGGTATGTCGTAGACCAGCGAGCCATCCTGCCCCACCGGCCTGTTGATCGTCGGCCCGCCTGTCGGATTGCCTGTCTTTTCCCACGCGATCTGTCCGAGGTTCGAGTTGTTGTAGGCAAGAACATTGGTCCAGTTGAACGCGTTGATCAGATCGACATAGACCGCAAGACGTCCGAAGCCTCCAAACGTGAATCCTTTCTCGAGCCTGAAGTCGACCTTCTTGTTCCACGGGGATTGACCGAGCTCGCGTGCACGCGGATCGCCCAGTGTCAGCGGGTAGAAGAAGCCGCTCTGGAATGTCCCGACGCTGGAGAGTGTGAGCTCCCATGGGAAGCGCATGACCAGGCTGTACGTGATTCGGTGGGGCCTGTCATACCCACCCGTAATCTGGCTGTTGCCGCCAAGCACATTGCGTTCGATGGTGTTCCAGTACTTCATCTCATCCCAGGGAAGATTGCCGTTGTACTTTGCGCTGTCGCCGGCCGCCGTGGAGAATGACGCCTGGTTCCCGCCGGCCCCGACGGACTGCTTGACGTAGCTGTAGGCATAGGTTAGCCTTCCGCCAACGCTCAACCAGTCAGTCACCGGCATAAGCTGTTTGTTAATGGTGACCTCAACACCGCGGGAATCGGCATAGCCGAATTCCGTGCTGATATTGTAAAGCCTCCAGGGTGCATTCGGCGTGACGGTGAATCCGTTGGCTCCGTAGCTCTGGATGTCCTTGTAGTAGGCGTTAATATCAAGGCCATATCCTTCATAGAACGACCATTGGATGCCGAGGTCATAGTTCGTCGACCGGATCGGATCCTGGTCCGTGCGAACCAATGAAGGTAACGAGGGGTTTCCGAAGTCGTTGTAGTTCGTGAAGAGCCGCGAGAAGGGCTGAGACTGTTGCGAGCGGGAGAAAGAGAAATACATTGCCGCCACCTCACTGATCGGGTGCGAAACACCCAGCCTCGGCGCCAGGAACCACTTGATGGAAGCATTGTCCCCACGCTTGGGAACGCGGACCGAACCGCCGGCGGCATCCTTCACGTCCTGGAACGGAGCGAAGTAGTTGCCGTAGTCCCCAGCAGCGAGATCAAGTCCGTCGAGCCGCAGGCCGAGGTTGATGATCAGGCCCGCATATTCCATCCTGTCCTGGACATACCCGGAATACTCCTTTGGCTTGACGTCCCAGATCTCTTCCGTGTAGTTCTTGTAGGCCGGGAACACGCCGCCGATATATCCCGCACGGCGGGTCATATCATAGTCGTGGAGCCGCAACTGGAGACCGCCACGGAGCTGGTGGTGCTCGTCGATCTGGCTGGTGATGTCACCCTTAAATGTCATCACCTGACTGGTAAAGTCCTCGAAGTAGATCCCGGGCCGCGCAATCTTCCAGTTCGCCGCACCCGACATCACGGTGACGTTTTCACTCGCCGTTTCGTTCCTCGGGGTCGGAGAGAAGAACTTGTTCATCTGCGCGTTCCCGGCATTCGCCATCACCATGTTGACCACCGCCGTGTCAGCAAACGTGATGAAGTCGGCCTTCGAATCGAGCGTCACAGTCCCATCCTTGTTGGGTGTGCCGGCATACCCGCGCATGGTATTGTCATTGACAATGCTCGCCTGGACTTCATAGTACGTGCCCGGCGACAACACCTGCGTCAACTTCAAACTCCCTACCAGGTTTGCGCCATTCCAGGTCGGCGCACCCTCGAGGTAGTAGCGGAAGTCTTCAGCATAGGTTCTGTTCTTCCAGCCGAAGAGTTTCCCCCTGTCCTCGAGAAGGAAGGTTGCGTTCAGCTTCATCTCGGGGGTGAAATTGTAGTTCGCTTTCACTGACCCGTTCAACTTCATTGTATGCTCATTGGGCAGGCGTCCATACGAGTTAAGAAATCCGCCACTGACGAACAGTCCGAGTTGCTCCCCTATCGATCCGCCCGCCGACACATCGATGTTGTACGTGGGAACGGACTCGGTGTACTTGCCGGGATAGTAGGTGAAGCGTTTTGCTTTGTCCTTGTTTGCCTGGACAGCACTTGCGGCGAGACCGGCGCGGATTGCATCGTACTGCGGATAATCGAAATACGCGTCCGGGCCGCGGTACGTCAGACCTCCGGTCTGGCTTGTACGGACCTCCGCACGACCGGTCCATGCGCCGCGTCCTTCCTTCAGGTTGTAGGAAATGACGCCGGCACTGGCACTGCTGTAGTCTGAGCCAACACCGCCGGTAAGCACGTTCGCTTCCTCGACACTGGACATGCTAAGCCCGACCAGTGAGGAAGCCTGAGCCTCATTCTGGTGAATAATCCCATTGTATGTCATATACGCGGTGGAAATGTACACCGCGTCGGCGACCCATTGATTGTACTGGTCGGTCACATCGATACCGTCAATGAGAGTCTTTGTCTCAAAGACCCTGCCGCCGCGGACGAAACCCTTATAGGTGCTCGCAGAGGTGGCAATCAGGTCGTTCACGCCGCTCGCAGGAAGCGTGGTGAAATCGTCTCCTGACAGCCGTGTGCGGGCTGACGTCTGGCTTTTGTCAACCACGGGACGCTCAGCTTGTACAACGATCTCCGCCAGACCGACGGCTTCGCCCTGGAGACTGAAATCCACGGTGATGATCTGGTCGGAACCGACACGCACGTCGGTAATGACCTTCCGGGTGAATCCGACGGCCGATGCACGGACGCGATAGGTGCCCGGGGGCACGTTGAGGATGAAGTACTTCCCCGCCACGTCGGCCGCGGCTCCCAGTGTGGTCCCTTCAAGCGAAACGTTCGCCCCGGGGGCGGGCGACCCGTCATCGCTCTTGACCACGCCGGTGATCTTCCCGTTCCCCCCGAAGGCCACCTGCAGCGACACGGCGACCATCAACAGAAAGAAGGCCAGGAACTTGTAGCATCGTTGGCTCATATCGTTCCTCCTTACATCATTGTTTGTTGAGATGGATCATGGGGCTGATACTGATGTGAACGTGTTACACTCCTGCGGAAAATGCGCTGTCACGGCTCAATAACAGGAATGTCGACTTGTGAAAAGGACGAGAGGAAAGCGAAGAAAGCAAGAAACAACCGCTCACAGCACAACGCACTCTTCAGGAAAGAGTTCTGGAACCACAGGTTGTTTCACTAAGGAAACAGTATTTTATCACAGGGATATTACCACTCGCAGGCCAGATAGTCAAGAGACGAGAAAAAAAAGATGCCATCAGCAAAAAGCGTACTCAAAAAAACAACGGCCGGATGGCCAGTGACCACCTTGGTCTGTCCAACCGGGGGAACCGCGGGATCCACGGACACGAAGAAACAATCAACACGAATGCCCCAAGCGTCCTCGGAGGTGAGTGCACGCCCCCAGAAAAGATGAGACAAAGGCCCTTTTCTCCATGGAGGGAGTCCGTGATCTGCGGATCCAGCGCGGAGCCGGGAAAAAGGTGAATTGTCCACGGATTGGCACGGATAATCAAAGAGAAAACTGAGGGTTGAGCACGGCCAAGGGAAGAAAGGAATCTCTCCATGGATATCTTGTCCCCCTTTGCCGAACCACTATCTCCTTTCCTTTCTTAAGAGTTCTTCCGTGGATTTTCCCCTTTGAAACGCCTGTGTCAAGGAGGTGGGACCTAAACCTTTTTCTCCGGGAGAGGGCGTTTGTACTTTGCAGATTCTGTGTGCGGCCGGCCGAAGGGAAGACCAACCCACGGATTCGCATGGATTATCACAGAGAGGATTTCTACCCGGGAGCTGCCCCTGCCGGAAAAAGATTCTCTCCACGAATCTCATCTCCGCCTCCGCCATATCCCAATCTCGATCTGACTGTTCTGCGTCAATCTGTGGATCATTTCCTTCCTTTGACGCATCTGGACCTCGAGCCGCCCTTTCAGCAGCTTGACATTCTCATCATTTTGTTTGATCATCCTGTATCCACACTCATGCAGACACGCCGCGATTTTCTCAGGCGAACGACGCTCGGCAGTGCAGCACTGATTTCGGGAAACACGCTCGCGCGTGCCGACACGAAGACGACACGCGACGGGAATGACCTCATGCTCCTGTCGCCCGATCCCTGGAACGATACTTCCTCACTTGATCTGGGCCCCGCCAGGTGGATATGGTATCCATCAGAACGGACCCTCCCGAGTACCTTTGTCCTCTTTCGCCGCACCGTCACGATCGATGCCCCGCCTGTGAGGGCGTTCGGCTGGATCGCCGCTGATAGCAGATATCTTCTCAGCGTGAACGGCTCACGTGTGCAATGGGGCCCCGCACCGTCGGACCCCCGCACCCTTGAAGTCGACCCCATCGATCTTACCGCGCTGCTGCATCAAGGAGAGAATGCCATCGGGGCAACGGTGCTCTATTATGGTCACGGCGACGGAACACATCCGATTGGCAAACCCGGATTCATTTTCCGTCTTGAACTCCAGTACGCCGATGGAACATCGAAGCTGGTGACGTCAGACGAATCCTGGCGAACGAATCTTCCGGGGAGCTGGACTCCTGGCCGCTACAAGCGATGGTATCTGCGTGCCCTGCAGGAGCAGTTCGACGCGCGACGCTATCCTTTCGGCTGGGATACAACGGAATATTCTCCGGGTGCAGACTGGCTCCCGGCCATGGCGCTCGATTGCCCGCCGGACAAACCACCGGTCTGCTCCACGTACCCCGACTATCTTCTGGATAGCCGCGGAGACCGAAGCTCTTCATCGCTCCTGCCAAGAAGCATCCCGCTGCTGCGTGAAATCGACACGGCAGCGGCCCGCCTTGCCGAATCGTTCGCTATTACCTGGCACCGGCCGCCTGAAGAGTATTTCGATCTTCTCGTTCCGGGAGCGTTTACGGCCGAACGAACAGACTGGAAAGCCGATGGCGCAAACACATGCCGTATCGTTCTCGATGGCTCCCGCGGCGCCGCGCTGACCTACGAGTTCAAAGAACAGATTGTGGGATTTCCCTATTGCACCATCGAGGCCCCGGCGGGAACCGTCGTTGAACTGATGGTTCAGGAAGCTCACCGCCCCGGCGGTCCCCCTCTGCTGAACACCCACTTCCATTCCTGGACCCGTTTCATTTGCCGCGAAGGAGTGAACAGATTCGAGACGTTCGATTTCGAGTCGTGCCGCTGGGTCCAACTGCACATCCACGGAACGCGCGGGACGGTCGTCGTCAGCGCCGTCGGCGTCCGGCGCAGACTGTACCCCTGGCCGCACACCCCGCAGGCATCCTGCGACGATCCGTCCATTCAACGACTGATCGAAGCCTCCATCAACACCCTGAACAATAGCGCGCAGGAGACTGCCGTCGACGGCATGGGGCGGGAGCGACAACAGTACAGCGGGGACGGGGCCCATCAGTTGCATGCGCTCTACCTCGCCTTCGGCGAACACCGTCTCCCCGCCCGGTTCATATCGACGTTTAGCCAGGGTCAGACGCCGGACGGCTATTTCCTGGACTGCTGGCCGGCCTACGACCGACTCGCCCGGGTCATGGAGCGGCAGGTCGGGCTGACCGAATGGGGGCCCCTGCTGGATCACGGAGTGGGATTCGTGTTTGATTGCTTTTACAATTCCCTCTACACCGGCGATCGTACGCCGCTCCGGAAGGTGCTCCCCAGGCTGCAGAAATTCGTGCAGTATCTGCAACAACTGCGGTCGCGAGACGGATTGCTTCCCGTGCAGGATATCGGAACGCCGGCCGTCTGGATAGACCATGACGCCTACAAGCGGAATCACCAGCATCATAAGCAATGCGCATTCAACCTGTATGCCGCCGCCATGCTCGAGCATGCCTTCGCACCGCTCGCCCGCACGCTCGAGTCTCAACAATGGGCCGATGCGGCAATCCGCTTCGGACAAGAACTCCATGATGCGACCGTGCGATCATTCTGGGATGACACACGTAAGATCTTCGTCATCAACCGGCCCTGGCTCTCACAGGAAAAGGAGCTCCGCCTGTGCGACCGCTCCCTGGCAACGGCGATTCTCTTCGACCAGTGCCCCGGCGGTGAGATCGGTCCCGCTGTCCGTGCCCTGGCTGACGTGCCGCCCGAAATGGGTCTTTCCTATCCGGCGAACGCCGGTTGGAGACTGTGGGCACTCGCGAAAGCCGGAAGGATCGATGTTGTCCTGAATGACCTCCGCACCCGGTGGGCGGCCATGGATTCGGTCGTGCTCAATAATACCCTCCAGGAATCGTGGAAGGCCGTCCCGGATTCCGGAGACCTGTGGAGCCACTGCGCGGTGGTCCCCCTGTATGTCCTCTACATGAGCATTGCGGGAATCCAGCCGACCGCAGAAGGATTCACACGTTGCCGGATACGGCCGCAACCCGGAGACCTCGACCGATTGGACCTGACTCTCCCTTCTCCCCAGGGGGCCATTCTGTTCAGCTCGAAAGGACCAAAGGGGAACCGACTGATATCCATCAGCCTCCCGCGCGGCTGCGAAGGTGAGCTCGTGCTTCCGGAGGAGGAAAAGGTCAGCCTCACGCCGCTTGAAGGGAAAACACCACCGCACCATCGCCTTTTCAAGCTCGAGCCAGGGCGCCCCGCAGAGATGAGGCTCGCTTTCACGTGAACCGCATCGATCGTCAGCAGTTGCTGGCCGACATCGCCCAAGTGCGGATTGCCATCGTGGGAGCCTTTTTTCTCGAGCCGTACTGGTCCCTCGACCCCGTCGGCGCCGGCAACAGCATGCTTGCGGACATCGCAGCAGCCCTGGATCCGGGACGCGACGCCGGGACCGCGGCAACCCCCGGCAGCCTTGCGGCAGCGATCACGGTTAGGAAGTTGTTCCGGACCGGCACGGCGTCCCCGGCCGAAATCCTGAACCTGCTTGTCGATGGAGATCCCATCCATCCATGATCCACTTGCAGAGCCCCTCGCTCCGCGTCAGCATTCTTGATCCCGTAGAGGATCGGTCCCGGCTCGGGCCGCGCTTCTGTACAGGTGGATATATCTATCAGGTTGAGCATACGGCCCATGGACCGCTTCTGTCAGGCCCGGAGTTCCCCTCGGAACGGCCATCGGTAATCAACGGACAGGGTCTACCTGAGGTCTTCCAGTTCACGCTCTATGATCGCGACGACGAGGTGCCTGCAAAAAAACTGATCATCGGCGTCGGGCTGGTCGACAATAGTTCGGCAGGCTCCGCCGCAGACCTCCATTTCCAATCGCCTGTGGAGAAGTTCTGCACATGGCAGGTCAGCCAAAATGCTCAGGGCATTCTTATGAAGACCGTCCAGAGCTACGGGGAGTGGGCCCTCTCACTTAGCCGGCGCGTCAACCTGGAGAACGGGCTTCTCACATCGTCGACCCGGTTGAGGAACATCGGAAGGAGAGATCTCCCCTTTCGATGGTTTGCACACCCGTTCTTTCCCTTGACGAAAAACCTGGCCTGCTGCAAATTCCCCGAAGGCTTCCGGATCCCGCCGAATCTGGGATTCCGGATCAATGACGAGAGAATTCTGGAGATGCAGCGGCAATTTCCGTGGTCCACGGGCCTTTTCGAGACCGCTTCTATAATAGATGGGTCCCGGTTTTCCGTCCTTCACTATCACCCGAAGCTCCGGGAGGTCCTGGTGTCGGGCGATTTCCCACTCAGCAAGGTCGGAATTTGGGCAAACGACCGAACCTTCTCGTGCGAGCCTTTCCACGCAGGGAGACTGAGAACAAACGAAGAGATTGACTGGGCCATAGCGTACGATTTTTCAGGAGAGACCGAATGACGACACTCATCACTCGATCCATGTGGGACTTTCCGATGGATACTCTCGAGGGCTTCCTCAGGCGGGTCCGGGATGGGGGTTTTGATGGAACCGACATCTATCTTCAGACGCTCAAGGAATCACCCGAAACAATACGGGAGCTCCACGAGAAATACGGACTGACCCTGTACGGCATGATTACCACCGACGGGAAGACGCCCGCAGACCATCTCAATTCACTGGAACAAGGATTCGCGCTGGCTGCCAGAATCAGGCCCGCTCACCTCAACTGTCACACCGGCAAGGACTACTTTTCATTGTCAGATAATATTGCGATTTTTAGGAGAAGCCTTCAGCTGAGCGCCAGGCACCACATCCCCATCTCGCACGAAACACATCGCGGACGCGCACTCTTCTCAACGCTGGCCGCTACCGAGATCCTCCGGGCCGTCCCGGAGGTCCGACTGACGGCCGATTTCTCCCACTGGTGCTGCGTGCACGAATCGCTGCTGGAGGAGCAGCAGGAGGCTGTTGACATGGCCATTAGTCATGCGGACTATATTCACGCTCGCGTCGGGCATCCGGAAGGCCCGCAGGTATCCGATCCGCGCGCGCCGGAGTGGAAGCGCGAGCTTGATGCCCATTGGGTATGGTGGAAGAAGATTGTGGAGCGGCATCGGCCATCGGGATCTATCGCCATCTGTCCGGAATTCGGTCCGGCACCATACATGCCGGCGCTGCCATACACACGCCAGCCCGTCACCGATCTCTGGGAAGTGACACTCTGGATGAAGGACCTCCTGCGTACATTATAGAGGGAGGGTCAAACTCGCCGGGCTCGTTCAAAACGAAACAGGAAACCAATCATGATCATTGCTGAACTTCAGAAGATACCAGGACGCACGTATCCCGCCCGCCGTCGGACGCAGAACCTCGTCGGCGGGGCATCGCCGGTGAAGGCGGAGAATTTCTGTATGGGCCTCGTGACGCTTGATCCCGAGGGCGGCCAGGTGCCGTGGCATAATCAGGAGCAGGAGGAGATTTATTTCATCCTGGACGGAAGTGGAGAGATGTGCCTTGGCGAAGAACGTCGGTCACTCTCGGGCGGACAGGCGGTCTTCATCCCGCCGCGCGTCTTTCATCAGTTGACCAACACGGGAACCGCGCCGATGAAGATGATCTACTGCTACGGCCCCGCAGGTGACGTCGCCCACTGGAAACAGGAACTGGAGGGAACCCTGCCGAAAGCAGGCATCGATGCGCCGCCCCTCCCGCGGGGAGCCTGCCCGCAAACCACGGACGCACCGACTCGTTGAAGAAAGAGAAACACCCTGGGGAGACATCCACCATGGAAAAACCGATTGCCCACACCGTCGGCATCGTGATGAACGGCGTTACAGGCCGGATGGGAATGAATCAGCACTTGATCCGTTCGATCGTTGCCATCATGAAGCAGGGGGGCGTGCGGCTGAACGACCGCGAAGTCATCATGCCCGACCCGATCCTTGTCGGTCGCAACGCGGAGAAGCTCGAGTCCGTTTCAGCCCAGTCCGGGATCCCGCGATGGACCACCGATCTCTCCCGGGCGTTGGCGGATCCAAATGCCACGGTCTATTTCGATGCGCAGACCACCAACCATCGGGTCGAGAGCGTCAAGAAAGCCATTAACGCGGGGAAGCATATCTACTGCGAGAAACCGTCGGCACTGACAACAGACGATGCGTACGAATTGTACCTTCTGGCGGAACGGAAAAACGTCAAACACGGGGTGGTCCAGGATAAGCTCTGGCTCCCGGGTATCCTCAAACTCCGGCAGCTGATCGACAGCGGGTTCTTCGGTACGATTCTCTCCATCCGGGGGGAATTCGGGTACTGGGTCTTCGAAGGGCACTCCGCCCCGCCACAACGTCCCTCCTGGAACTACCGGAAAGAGGATGGCGGGGGCATCATCTTCGACATGCTCTGTCACTGGCGCTACGTTCTCGACACTCTCTTCGGACCCGTGAGAGCCGTCTCCTGCCTCGGGGCAACGCACATCAAGACCCGCTGGGACGAAAACGGCAAGCCGTATGACTGCACCGCCGACGATGCGGCCTACGCCACGTTCGAGATCGGCGACGGAATCGTGGCCCACTTCAATTCGTCGTGGGCTGTGAGGGTGCGGCGGGATGATCTCCTGACAATTCAGGTCGACGGTACGCGAGGATCGGCGGTGGCCGGATTGAGGCAGTGCTGGATCCAGCCGTATGAAGCGACACCGCGCCCGATCTGGAATCCCGACATCGACAACCCCCTGAACTTCTATGAAAACTGGATCCCGGTGCCGGGAGAAGCCCAATACGATAACGCGTTCAAGGTCGAATGGGAGCTCTTCCTGCGGCATGTCGTGAAGGACGAACCGTTCCCCTGGGACTTGCTCGAAGGAGCGAAGGGCGTTCAGCTGGCCGAGAAAGGCGTCGAGTCGTGGAGGAACCGGGCATGGGTCTCGATACCGGAATTGAAGTCGATGAAGAAGACCAAGTGACGGTTGAAGGCGGTGGCAATCTCAAGGTCAGCGATGAAGATGAGCTAGGGTTGGCTTCCAGAAGATCAGATTGCTTCAGCCCTCGCTCCGCTATGATCGGCCCCGGATGTCGCTCGGGCTTCGCAATGACAGTCCGACCTGCGAAATGAGATGGGTCATCGCGAGGTGTCCGCCAAAGGCGGACGATGAAGTCCGCTATCTTGAGTGACGCTTGCAAGCGGACTTCATTCCACCTACGGTGGGCCTCGCGATGACCCATCCCAGAGAAACCCAAAAGGTTATTGCAAGTCCCGACCTCTTTTGGTCGGGACGAAGCAATCTGATGATCAATAGAAAGTAGATTCCTGTGCATAGCATCCTCCTCTCTCTCCTGATTCTGCCCCTGGCATCAGTTCACGCTCAGGAGCGGATCGTCGACTTCCGGTACGCACCTGCCCGGTCGATGACCGCGATTTGCCTTCCGGATGACTGGCAAAAAACGCTGGTCACTGAACGGGGGGCGCTGGCCTATGACTTTGGCCCAGGGCCTTATGCAAGGGCACTGACAGAAGTCAGTATTGGCATTCAGGGCAAAGAACTTACCGTCCGCACGCAGTTTCTTCGTGAGGCGAGGATACCGGTCATCACCACAGAGCTGGTTTCAGGTGACATCGCGGTGCGCCAGGACGCCTTCGCACTGATTCCGGATTCACCTCCCCGTGCAACTCCCCGAGTTGGAACGACCCGCGTCCATCGCACCGGCGGCGTAACGGGAGCAATGGGTTGGGCCTCGCCGGCCGGGGAGGTCGACCCGGCATTCCGCAACGTTGCGTGGGGAACCAACCGTCCGATACGATACAGCGTTGATCTTCCGCCCGGCGGCAAACGAAAAGTCGCCCTCGGCCTGTGTGAGTCGTACAAACCCGGTCCCGGGACACGCCTGCTTGAACTCCGCGTCGAAGGAGCGCCGCCTCTGACGGTCGATCCGATGGCCGATGCCCGGAAGAACTCACCCCACGTGTTTCTCTTCGACGCCCACGATGAGAACGGCGACGGCAGTCTGGGTGTGGAAGTCCATCCGTCACCCCGGAGTCCGGATCCAAACGTCTTCCTCAATGTCTTCTGGATCTATCCGCAAGGCACGGTCCTTTCGGAGGATTCGCTTGTTCGTGGCCTTCTCTCCCGCCAAGCCGAAGTCTATTACGATTGCGGCAGAGAGCTCGAAGAAAACGCACCGAATGTGAGGATCGATGGAATCGTAACGACGTTCACGGGCGGCCGTAGCACGCCCGTGGTCCGGGTGCAGACCACTCGAGAATGCCAGTTCGATACGGTCTCGGGCGCTCTCACGACTGATGGCCATCCCTTTGTCCTCTCCCGTCCCCGGATCGTGTCGGCAACGCGAACGGCAAACGAATGGCTCCTTGAGCTTCCTGCGAACACCCCGCGCGCAGAGGTCATTGCTGTGCATGGACCAGCGGAGCAGGCCCGCACCGTCGCAATGCAAGACCTGGATGCCGCTCTCACCAGAGCGCAGACATTCTGGAGGCGCGAGACGACAATCCCCTTCGACCGAATCACGGTGCCGGACAGCGGCATCCAGTACCTCCTCGACGCCAGCGCACGAAACCTCTACCAAGTGCGAGAAAGCGTCGACTCCTGCCTGCAATTCCAGCCGGGACCGACGGTGTACCGGGGCCTCTGGCCCGGAGACGCCATGCTCACCGGCACCCCTGTCCTTATGCTTGGCGATACTTCGGGTGTCCAACAGTACCTCCGGGCCATGATGCGGCTCCAGAAACCGAACGGCCAGCTTCATGTCATCGTTCCGCATGTCTCGATGACCGAGACGCCAATCCTCGTCACAGCCATCTGCCGGTACGCGATCTTCGTCAACAACCGGCAGTGGCTCGGTCGGCATTGGGACGCCGTGAAGCGCGGCATCGGATGGCTCAAGCAGACGCGCGAGACTACCCTGGCGACGGCGGGCACTCCGTATCGCGGTCTCATGCCACCCGGTTTTGTCGACGGCGGCATCAGTGCCCCGACCGCTGACTATGGAAGCGTCTGGTGGGCAATGACCGCCCTCGAGACCGCCGTGCGGGCCGCACGCTGGCTCGAAAAGACCAGCGATGCTTCTGCATGGCAAAATCTCTTCGATGATTTCTGGAAGTCATTCCTGATCGCCGCCCGCCGCGACCTGCGACGCGACAGCGCTGGCAATCTCTTTCTTCCCGTGGGCATCGCCGACACAACCTCCGCCCTCCCCCAGCGTGGACAATACACGTTCCTGTTCCCCATACCGTACGCCCAGTACTTTCTCCGGCCTGACTCCGTCATGCGGACGATCGTCAGCGGCACCCTCGCTATGCTCGACGGGGTCAGGAAAGAAGGCTTAATCGAAGGTTCAGGCTGGATGAGTGACGGCGTTTGGCCCTGGCTGGGCGGCATTCACGGCATGGCACATCACTGGTTCGGAAACAACGAGCAGGCGCTGGACCTGCTCTACGCGTATGCGAACCATGCCTCCCCCACCGGCGTCTGGGTCGAGGAACAGCAGCCCCGCACAGCGGGGAACAGAACAGCAGGCGATGTCGCCGATGCTGAAGCGAGCGCCGTCTTTATCCACGCCGTGCGCAATCTCCTCGTCTGCGAACGGAAAGGAAACCTTGATCTCCTCTCCGGCATTCCCGCCGAATGGCTGAACCCCGGCGCGACAATCGAGCTGAACGGAGTCCTGACGGAATTCGGGACCGTGTCAATGAAGCTCTCGATCTTGCCCGACGGCTCAGGCGGCAAGCTGCGCCTTTTTGCGGTCGACGGGAGAGGATGGAGCGGCCAGCCTGTGTTATTCCTGAAATCGCTGAAGACACGCGGATACATATCACGGAAAGGCAGCCCATTGCCGGATCTCCTCCCGAGCCGATGGAAGACACAGGTGGATCTCGAATTCATGAAAGAGTCTCGTAGTCCGCCGCGCTAATGAACGACCAGCCCCAAGGGCGGCGGCCATGACACCACCCCCCGCCAAAACGATGGCGGGCAGGCCTCCCCCCTCCTTGGCTTTCTATCGGCTCTGATAAGGAGGGGGACCTTTGGATCCGCGGATCTACCTGTAGCTTGTAGCGCGGAATAGTATGAAACCCTTTGAGGATAGTGGAAAACAAACGACCGTCATTTCTGACCGGAGGCAATGCCCCCGGTCGGAATATTGTGCCCTTTCGGGGCACACCTTGATCGTCTCAAAGAAGGAGCATGACCTGAAGCTCGCGGTACACACCCCGAAGGGCCCTTCGATCCCGCCCGACGGGCGGGAGAGTCGACCCATTCGACGGACTCAGGGTCGACCGTGAGCGAGCTCAGATGTCGTTCCATGAAGCGAGTCGAACGGTCGAAAGGGTGAGATATGTCAGGTCGGGGCAACGCCCCGACAAATCAACACCGGATCTGTTTCTCAAGAACCCTGAAGGGGGGCATAACTACTGGCCCTTTGGGACAAGCAAGTAATCATTTGCTCTGTAGTGCCCCTTCAGGGCACGCTGAGTGGAAGACGATGACCAGCCAGGACTCTCATGTGCTTCACTCCCTATGGGGCTTCGACCCGCTCGGCTCGCGGAGAATGAGCCATAGGCCCGTACGTAAAATCGTAGACGAACTGTCTTTTCAGCAGAAGTCCACCACCCACGAGGATTCATCCCAATTCGATCATCGACCGACAGTGCCGATTGAGAGTGCATTAGGTCCGCGAGATCGCATCGCCCGAAGGAGGGGGGCCCTGCGGTCAATGCCCGGAGTCCCGCGTGAACGGGAAGACGAAGCCTGCCCGCCTCTCGCACGTCGATCAGGCAGGCGGGCAATCTGAAACCCCGCCTGTCTTTACGAGGCCGGCGCGACTTCGTTGCCGTGCCCTAGCGGAGCCGACGGCCGTGGCAATCTGACGTACATCAGATTGCTTCGCTCCACAGTAGACGACATGGAAGTTGCTCGCAATGACACACGAACATCTGCTCCGTTCCTAGGCTAGCAACGCCGCCGGGCGGGCTTTCTTTGGCTACTTTCTCTGGCATGAACGAAAGTAACAACAAGGGTCGTAGACTACGGTTCATTGAATGGTAGATCGACTGAACCGGCCCATTTTCCGTCGACGTGAGGGTTCCAGACAACGAGCCGTAGGCTCGTAGAGTAGGCTCGTAGACATTGGATTTGCAGAGGCTCTCGCACCTATTTGGGTCAATTCTGAGACACAAAACGACAAACAACCATGACATCCATGAAACCACTCATCGCTTTCATCCTTCTGACCTGCTCGGCGCTTCCGGCGCTCTCCGGAACTCCCACGCCGGCCGGCTCCACCGTCAACGCGGACTCCCTTGCTGATGAGGTAAAGAGGGAGTTTCTCCATTCGTGGAAGGCCTATAAGAAATACGCCTGGGGTCATGACGGGCTGCGGCCGCTCAGCCGGACTCCGTACGACTGGTACGGAGAGTCGTTTTATATGACCGCTCTCGATGCGCTCGACACGATGATCCTGATGGGACTCAAGGAAGAAGCCGACAGCACACGCGAGTTCATTGTCCGTCACCTGTCCTTCGACAGAGACGTCTATGTAAAGAATTTCGAGTTCACCATTCGTCTCCTCGGGGGTCTGCTGTCGTCGTACCAGCTGACCGAAGATCGGCGGCTGCTGAGCCTGGCGGAGGATCTCGGGAAGCGACTTCTTCCCGCGTTCAAGTCGCCGACAGGGATGCCCTATGTTGATGTCAACCTCAGAACGGGGGCAGTCCGCGGCAACGTCAGCAACCCCGGGGAAATCGGAACCCTGCTCGTCCCGGGCGTCTACCAGACGGGCTCGTCGCTGGAGAGCGCCGTGTTCTGGCTGGTGCTGGCCATCGCCATCATCATGGGCGCCGGGCTGGTGCTCTACCTTTTCTTCGTGAGGGGCAGCTACGAGCGGGAGAGGCAGGCGGCGCTCGCCCTGGT
>Ga0209253_10000685_pt1 | contig 29434 bp, 26 predicted proteins | sample FrelakmetBRP12BR_FD_187145 | JGI IMG/M metagenome (GOLD analysis project Ga0209253, IMG submission 187145) | Freshwater lake sediment microbial communities from the University of Notre Dame, USA, for methane emissions studies - BRP12 BR (SPAdes)... | ecosystem: Environmental > Aquatic >...
CCGGGTCGGGCTCGCCGGCCAGCGCCGCGAGCACCCGCTCCGCCGTCCGGCGGCCGTTTCCGATGGCATGGGTCACCGTCCCGTCGCCGGTGGCCATGTCCCCGGCCAGCCAGACGCTGGTGGGGCCGAGGGAGGAGACCGCCCGGCCGTCGCGCGCCGTGGTTCCCGCCGGCAGGAGCGAGAGGTCGGCGGCCTGCCCCAGCGCCAGCAGCACCCGGTCGCAGGGCAGCGTGCTCGTCCGATCGGTCACCACCGGGCGCCTGCGCCCGCTGGCGTCCTTCTCGCCCATCTCGACCTCGGCGATCTCGACGGCCTCGACGCGCCCGGCGCCGAGAACCCGGACGGGCTGCCGGTGCACCAGCAACTTCACGCCCTCGGCCAGGGCCTCGTCGATCTCCGGGGCGATGGCCGGCATCTCCTCGCGCCCACGCCGGTAGGCGATCGTCACCGCCGCGGCGCCGCAGCGAAGGGCCGTCCGGGCGCAGTCGATGGCGGTGTTCCCGCCCCCCACCACCACCACGTGCCCCGACAGCCGGGCCGCTCCGTCCCGCTTCGCCGCGTCGAGGAACCGGATGCCCTGGACCACGCCGGGAAGGTCGGAACCGGGGGAATCGAGCCCGGTGAGGCGAGGGAGCCCGGCTGCGAGGATCACCGCATCACTCGCGGTGGCGAGCCGTTCGACGGCTGCCCGGTCGAGGAAGGCTCCGGTCCTGATGTTCACTCCCAGTGACACGATCCGCGCCAGGTCGCGATCGAGAGCATCGTCGGGAAGCCGGTAGGCGGGGATGCCGGTGCGGAGCACGCCTCCGAGACGCGCCTCGCCCTCGTGGATCGTCACGTCGTGCCCGGCCAGGGCCAGCTCCCAGGCCGCACCCAGGCCTGCCGGGCCGCTGCCCACCACCTCGACCCGTCGTGGGGCGGCCGCCGGGGGCGGTCGCATCGGTGCCACGGCCACGTGGTCGCCGATCCAGCGCTCCAGGCCCCGGATGTCCACGGCGCCGTCGTAGGCGCCGCGATTGCACTCGGCCATGCAGGGCGCGGGACATACCCGTCCACACACCGACGGAAGCGGCTGGGTGCGGAGGAGGACGCGGGCCGCTGCCTCGACCCCGTTGTTCTTGAGCTCCTGGACGAAGCCCACCACGTCGTTTCCCGCCGGGCAGCCGGCGTTGCAGGGAGCCAGGTGCGAGCGGTACATCGGGGCCTGGGTTCGCCAGGAGCCCGTTCGCAGGGGCGTGGGAAGATCGTTCAGGTGCTCGGTGATGCCCACCACCGGCAGCGCCGACGGCGCCCGCCTGGCCGGCCCGACTGGCGCGTCGTCGGCCTCGCGCACCTCGACCGAGTCCCAGGCCTCCCGGGCCGCCCCCAGATCCCGGGCGAGCCCCTGCGCGGCAAAGGCTCGCTCCACCGCCTCCCAGGGCAGATTCAAGGCCCGGGCATAGGCCCCGGCCAGCGTGGTGTTGATGATGACCAGCGCGCTGGTGCCGATGCCGTGCCGGCGCGCGACGGCGGTGGCGTCGACGGCGGCGAAGCGGAAGTGACCGTGGGTGTCGGCAAAGGGCGCCAGGCCGCGCGCCGTGTTGAGGAGCACCACCGCGCCGGCGTCTGCCCCTTCGAGCACGTCGTCGGCCAGCAAGGCGGCGTCGAGGACGAGAACGTGGTGGGGGCGGTAGACCTTGTTGCGGTTGGCGATGGGCGCGGTGTCGACGCGGGTGAAGGCGCGGATGGGGGCGCCGGTCCGTTCGGATCCGTAGTCGCCGAAGGTCTGGACGTGAAGCCCCAGCTCCGCGTAGATGGACGCGATGATCTTCGCACAGGTCACGCCGCCCTGGCCGCCGCGGCCGTGGACGCGAACCTCCAGGGGAAGCGGGATCTCCCGGGGAAAGCCCGAAGTGACCGTCGCCTTCTCGCCCACTGAACCCTCCCTTCGCACGACCACGGTAACGCACCGTGCACCGGGCCCAAAGGGCGAAGAGCAAACGCCCCGAACTCCCTGGAATGCGCGGCTAGGCGCGGCGCGCCTTCTTCCTCGCCGGCTTGCGGACCTTGCCGCCGGGGGAAGGCGGCTTCTTCGCGGTCGAGACGCGGGCCTTCCGGGGCGCGGAGCGCCCCGGTGCAGAGGGATGCTTCACCGCGTGCACCTCGACCTCGATGCGCGCGCCCTTGGGCAGCCCGGCCACCTGGATGGTGGAGCGAGCCGGGTACTCGCCCTGGAAGCGTCTGGCATAGACCTCGTTCATGGCCGCGAAGTCTGCCAGGTCGACGAGGAACACCGTCGTCTTCACGACCTCGGCGAAGGACATGCCGGCATGCTCCAGGACCGCGGCGATGTTCTCCATCACCCGCTCGGCCTGGGCGGTGACGTCGCCGGCCACCAGGTCGCCGGTGGCGGGATCGATCGGAATCTGCCCTGCGGCATGGAGCATCTGCATGCCGGGAACGTGGTGGGTGACGACGGCCTGGCTGTAGGGCCCGATGGCCTTCGGGGCCCTGGGACTTGCGATGGTCCTGCGCATGATCTTCTCCTGCGGCACGGGGTCAGACTCGCTCCACGGAGTGCACTCCCTCCAACCTCTCGAGATTACGCATCACCGACGTGAGCTGCTTCAGATCTTGCACCGACACCTCGAAGGAGAGCACGGCCCGCTCGGTGCCGACGCGCACGTCGGCCTGGGCGATGTTCACCCCGGCCTCGCTGAAGATCTGGGAGACGCGTGCGAGCATTCCCGGGCGGTCGTCGCTCACCACCCGGACCGAGACCAGCCGCTTCAGGTCACCCTTCACGTCCCAGGAGACGTCGACGCGCCGGAGCGGGTCCATGGACAGCCCCTTCTCGCAGCGAGCGGTGTGGACGGTGACCCCGCGCCCCCGGGTGATGAAGCCCACGATGGGGTCGCCTGGAACCGGGTTGCAGCACTTGCCGTACCGGACCAGCACGTCCTCGATCCCGCTGATGCGAACGCCGCCGGCCGGGCGGCGCGCCACCTTGCGAAAGATCTCGGTGAGGCGGCTCGTGACCCCCGGCCCGGCAGGGGTGGCCATCTTCTCCTCGGACACGAGCAGGCGAGCCACCTGGTCAGGTGACACCTTTCCGTAACCGATCGCGGCGAGCAGGTCGTCGCCGATCCGGTAACCGAGCGACGCCCCGGCCTTGTCGAGCGAGCCGTCCTTCTGCGCCCGGGAGAGCGACACGCCGTAGCGGCGCAGTTCCCTCTCGGCCACCTCCTTGCCGATCTCCAGCGAGCGCCGGTGCTCGGCCTGCCGGATGAACTGCCGGATGCGAGCCTGGGCACGACTGGTCCGGACGAAGGTGAGCCAGTCCTTGGACGGCTGGGCATGGGGCGACGTGAGGATCTCGACGGTGTCGCCGTTCTTCAGCCGGTATCGAAGCGGGACGATCTTGCCGTTCACCTTGGCGCCCACGCAGCTGTGGCCGATCTCGGAGTGAACGGAGTAGGCGAAGTCCAGCGGGGTGGCGCCTCGCGGCAGGCTCTTCACGTCCCCCTTGGGCGTGAAGACGAAGACCTCGTCGGCGAAGAGGTCGACCTTGACCGTTTCCAGGAACTCGGTGGGATCGGAGAACTCCTTCTGCCACTCCAGCAGCTGCCGGAGCCAGCCGTATTGCTCCGCGTCGCTGGCACGGATGCGCTCCTTCCCCTTCCCGTCGCGGGGCCCCTCCTTGTACTTCCAGTGGGCGGCCACGCCCTGCTCTGCGACCCCGTGCATGTCGTCGGTGCGGATCTGGATCTCGATCCGCTCCGCCCTCGGCCCCACCACGGTGGTGTGAAGCGACTGGTACAGGTTGGGCTTGGGGATGGCGATGTAGTCCTTGAAACGCCCCGGGATGGGCTTCCACAAGGAGTGAACGAGCCCCAGGGCCTCGTAACACTGGGCCACCGTTCCCACGATGACCCGGAAGGCCACCAGGTCGTGGATCTGCTCGAACGGCAGGTCCCCCTCGTGCATCTTCCGCCAGATGGAGTAGAGGTGCTTCACCCGTCCGTGGACCTTGGCCTGGATGCCGTTCTCGACCAGCCGCGACTGGATGACCCGCACGACCTCCTCGACGAACCGGTCGCGTTCGCCGGCCCGGCTGGCAACGCGCTCCTCGAGCTCGGCGTGCTCGGTGGGTTTCAGGTAACGGAAGGAGAGGTCCTCGAGCTCGGTCTTGACCGACTGCATGCCCAGCCGGTTGGCGAGCGGCGCGTAGATGTCGAGGGTCTCCTGGGCGATGCGCTCCTGCTTGTCCGGCCTCATGTGCGCCAGGGTTCGCAGGTTGTGGGTCCGGTCGGCGAGCTTGACGAGCAGGACCCGGATGTCCTTCGCCATGGCCACGACCATCTTGCGGAAATTCTCGGCCTGCTTCTCCTCCTTGGTGTTTCCGGGGGAGAACTGGGAGAGCTTGGTGACCCCCTCGACCAGTTCCGCCACCTCCTCGCCGAAGAGCTCGGCGATCTCCTCGCGGGTGGCGAGGGTGTCCTCGATGGTGTCGTGAAGCATCCCGGTGACGATGGAGGCCTCGTCGAGCCGGAGGTCGGCGAGAATTCCAGCCACCTCGAGCGGGTGAACCAGGTACGGCTCCCCCGACTTGCGGATCTGCCCCTGATGGACCTTCGCCGAGTAGACGTAGGCCTTCTTGATGACGTCGAGGTCCGCGGCGGGGTGGTAGGCGGCGACCTTGTCCAGGATGTCGTTGAGCCTCAGCAATCGAGCCTTCCAGCCTAGCCTCCCGTGCCGCATCGCGGCAAGGACGCGAGGGCCCGATCTTCCTCCGGACGACCGAGCGTTGAGTGCGAAGGTCGCCCCGAGGTAGAAAGTCCCTGGAGGGATCCCTTGATCCAGTGCTTCCACTGCGGGTCGCCGATCGACGCGGCCATGTCCGAGTGCCCTGCCTGCGGGGCCGAGATCGAGATGTCCCGGCTCACCGGCGTCCTGGGCAGCGTCTGCCGCGGCTGCGATGCGTTCAACGAGCCCGGCTCCGTCTCCTGCGTCTCCTGCGGCCAGCCGCTCGCGGTCCACGGCCCGCCCCCGATGATGGATGCCGATCTGATCGAGCCAGAGCCGGGATTCGATCCTCCCTCCCCTCACGAGCTGCCTCCCATCGATTTCGAGGCCGTCCTGGTGGAGGTGCCGGTGGAGGTGCCGGACGCGGCGCCGATCCTCACCCCCGAGCCCATCGCCCTGCTCGACCCCCTTCCGGCGCCGCGCGGTTCCCTTCCCTTCGAGTCGATCGAGCTCGAGCCCGATCCGGCCACGTCCTCCCTCCCGCTGGCCGGCCGAGCCGTCCCGTGCCAGTTGCTGGTCGAGCGCGGTGACGGTCGCGAGGGGGCGGGGTTCCCGGTCGGGGCGGACGAGGTGGCCGTGGGGCGAAGCAACGGCGCTTTGACCTTCCCGTCCGACCCCAGCCTGGCACCGCGTCACGCCTCCTTCTTCGTCCGTGACGGGCGGGTGCACGTCCGGGACGACGGGTCGCCGGGCGGCACTTTTCTCAAGTTGCGCGGCCTCACGGTCCCGCTCCGGCCTGGGGACGCCTTCGCCGTGGGCGACCGGCTTCTCCGCTTTGGAGGCCCCCTCCCCGCAGCCGCCCACGCGGCACCCGACGGGACCCGTCGCCTTGGCTCCCCGCGCCCCACCGGCCAGGCCGTGCTCATCGAGGAAAGGCTCGCCGGCGGGATCACCGGACGGGTCTGGTTGCGCACCGGCCCATCCGTCACCCTGGGTCGCGCCGGCTGCTCGGTGAACCTGGGCGATGACCCGTTCCTCTCCCAGGCCCATGCCGAGGTCGTCCTCGAGGGAGATGGGACGGCGAGGCTGCGCGACCTGGGCTCTGCCAACGGCACGTTCGTGCGCATTCCGCCCAGGTCCGAGCGCGAGCTCCGCGACGGCGACCTCGTCAGGGTGGGACGCCAGGTCCTCCGCGTCTCGGTCCCCTCCGAGCGGGGGGCGTGACGGTGGCGGTCGTATTCGTCACCATCGCCCCGCTGGGCACCGGAACCCCCAGCCTCTCCCGGTACGTCGCCGGCGTGGAGCGCATCCTCCAGAGAAGCGGCCTGGTGCACCAGCTCACCGCCATGGGCACGATCGTCGAGGGGGACCTCGACGCCATCCTGGCCGTGGTTCGCGAGATGCACGAGACGCCGTTCGGCCAGGGCGCCGTCCGGGTGTCGACCCTCATCAAGATCGACGATCGGCGGGACAAGGAGCACACCATCGCGCGCAAGATGCGCTCGGTGGAGGAGAAGCTCCTCGAACCCGGGCAGCCGCCTCCGGGTGTTGCGATCACCCCACCACGAACACGGCGCAGGAGCGCGCCCCGTGGGCGCCGATGACGAGCGACTGCTCGATGTCGGCGGTCTTGGACGGCCCGGAGATGAACAGCCCGTAGCCGGGGCGCGGCAGCGTGATGCGCCCGTAGGCCTCCTGCATGTCGTTCACGACGTCGCCGGCCCGGACCACCAGCACGAGATGCTCGGGGATGACGAAGACGGCCCGGTGGGGGCCCAGGCTCGCGCCCGTGACCCAGACCGCGCCATTCTCGGCCACGCCCACCTCGCCCGGGATGGCAGCCACGTCGAGGTCGGCGAGCTCGTGAGGATCGGCGACGGCGGCCAGATCGACGGTTCCGCCAGGGAGGCCGGGCACGAGCGAGACGCGCCGGGGGAAGGACCAGGCCGGAAGCCGCGCCACCTCGGCGGCGAGCGCGGCCGCATCGGGGACCCGGCGCGGGTTGCCGCCGACCGAGGTGACCGATTCGAGGAATCGGGCCACCGGGTCGCCCTGCCTCACCGGGACCGGATGGCGGGGCGCCGGGACGGGGCTTGCGCCGGAGGCGCGCAGCGCGGAGAGGATGGCGTCGCGTGCGGTCACGATCGCCCCTCCGGCTTTCCGGCCTCTTCGCGGTCGTAGAGGTCGGCGAAGCTCTCGCGCGGCGGGACGGGCAACTCCCGACCCCGCGACCAGATGGCACCCGGGCCGACCCTGGCGAGGCCGGGCGCCACCCGCAGGACGAAGCGGGCGAAGCGACCGGCGGCGCGGAAAAGGGCGGGGCGGGCCATGGCGAAGGAAGCGGCCTTCATCCCCACCCGCTTCCCGAGCGGCACGAGCTTCTGCTCGCCGGCCTCCTGCCGGAGCACGAGCAACTGGTGGTGGAGGTCGACCTTCACCGGGCAGACGTCCGTGCAGGAACCGCAAAGGCTGGAGGCGAAGGGCAGGCTGGCGTGTCCCTTCAGATCCCGGTGGGGTCCGAGCACCGAGCCGATGGGGCCGGGGATCAGGTAGCTGTAGCTGTAGCCGCCGCTGCGCCGGTAGACCGGGCAGGTGTTGAGGCAGGCGCCGCACCGGATGCAGCAGAGCGCCTTGCGCCGGTGCTCCTCGGAGAGCATCGACGAGCGGCCGTTGTCGACGATGACGACGTGAAGCTCGCCGCCCGGCAGCGGAGCGTGGAAGTGGGTGGTGTAGGAGGACACCGGCTGCCCGGTGGCGCTGCGCGCCAGCAACCGGAGGAAGACACCCAGATCGGCCAGGCGCGGGATGACCTTCTCGACCCCCATCGAGGCGATGTGAACGGGCGGAAGGGTCGTGCCCATGTCGGCGTTGCCCTCGTTCGTGACCACCACGAAGCCGCCCGTCTCGGCGATGGCGAAGTTCACGCCGGTGAGGCCCGCTTGCGCTCGCAGGAACTTCTCCCGGAGGTGCCCGCGCGCCTTCTCGGTGAGGATGGTTGGATCGGAGAGTCCCTTCGGCGTTCCCAGCTTCTCGTGGAAGAGGTCGCCGATCTCCTCCTTCTTCCGGTGAATGGCCGGCATGACGATGTGGGACGGCGCCTCGCCTGCCAGCTGCACGATCCGCTCACCCAGGTCGGTGTCGACCACCTCGATGCCCCGGGACTCGAGGTACGGGTTCAGGTGGCACTCCTCGGTGAGCATCGACTTCGACTTCACCATCCGGGTGACGCCGTGCTTCTCCAGGATCCCGTGGACGATCCGGTTGTGTTCCTCCCCGTCGCGAGCCCAGTGGACCTGGATGCCGTTCGCCCTGGCGTTCCGCTCGAACTCCTCCAGGTAGTCGGCCAGGCGCGACAGCGTGTGGAGCTTGATTCCCTCGGCGGTCTCGCGGAGCGACTCCCACTCCGGCACCGTGGCCGCAGCCCGGTCGCGCTTCACGCGCATGAACCAGAGCGCCTTGTCGTGCCAGTGGGCCCGCTCGTCGTCGAGGACGAAGGCTCGCGCCTTCTCCGGGTGGAAGTGGATCATCGCGTGAGCCGCGCCTTCTCGAGCATCTCGGCCACGTGAACCACCGGCAGCTTCGTGCCGTCACGGCGGGCCAGCGCGTCCATGTGCATGAGGCAGGACATGTCGTATCCGGCGATGACCTCGGCGCCGGCGCGAACGTGGTCGGCGATGCGATCGCGCCCCATCATGCAGGAGACCGCGTCCTCGGTGACCGCGAAGGTTCCGCCGAAGCCGCAGCACTCGTCGGGTCGCTCCAGGTCCACGAGCTCGATGCCCCGCAATTGCCCGATGAGCTGCCGGGTCTTGTCGAAGGGGGCGTCCATGCGCTCGCTCGAGCGGGACTCCCGGAGCTCGCGAATTCCATGGCAACTTCGGTGCAGCCCCACCTTGTGACGGAACTCGCCGTCCACCTTCGTCACCTTCACCACGTCGACCAGGTACTCGGAGAGGTCGAAGGTCCGGTCGCCCAGGCGGCGCACCTCGGCCGAGTCGCCGAGCAGGTCCGGGTAATGGAGCTTCACCATGGAGACGCAGCTGGCCGAGGGCGCGACGACCGACTCGTAGCCGGCGAAGAGCTTCACGAACCGCTCGGCGAGCGGCCGTGCCTCCTTCGAGCAGCCGGTGTTGTACATGGGCTGCCCGCAGCAGGTCTGGTCACGCGGGTACTCGACCTCGAGGCCGAGTCCCCGGAGGACACGCAGCGTCGCCAGCCCCACCCGGGGGAAGAACTGGTCGACGTAGCAGGGAATGAAGAGACCGACCTTGCCCATTTCCCCTCGTCTATCCTGAAGTCAGGTGGATTCAACCCTTCGAACGGTCATGGATTCTAGCAACAAGAATTCGCCCGCCTTCGAGGCCTCGCATCATCCGGACCTGGAGGCGGCCCGATCGGCGAGGAACACGATGGAACGGAACGGGATCCCTCCGTGCAGGCTGAGACCGATCTCGCAGGTGCGGCTGTTCGAGACCCCCTCGGTGCAGCCCTTCACGCCGGCCGGCAACTCCGACAACGCCGCCGCGTTCAGCTCCGGGTGGGTGAATCCGCGATCACCCGCGAAGCCGCAGCATCCGACCCGGGGCGGGATGACCACCTCGGCCGCGCAGGCCCGGGCCACCGCCTCGAGCTTCGGGCCGAGCCCCATCTTGGTGGAGCTGCAGGTGACGTGGAGCGCGACCCTCCCCGGCTGCTTCGCGAAGCGGAGCTTGTCGAGGAGGTGGTCGTGGATGAACTCGGCCGGCTCGAGGAGCACCAGCTTCGGGTCCATGTGTTTTCGCATGCGCTGCAGGCAGGGGCTCGTGTCGCAGAGGATCGGGACGCGGCCGTCGTCGCTCACCGCGAGGAGCGCCCGCTCGAGCTCCTCCGACTTCGCGTCGGCGATGTCGCGGAAGCCCTTGGAGTCGAAGGCCAGCCCGCAGCAGAGGGAATCGAGCGCGGCAGGGAACAGAACGTCGTAGTCGGCCTTGCCGAGGAGCGAGAGCGTGGCCTCGAAGACCGCGCGGCCGTCCTCGTCTCCCCGGGCCGGTCCCATGGTCCGGGCGATGCATGACGGGAAGTAGACGACCTGCCGCCCCTTTCCACGGACGACGGCCTGGAGCGTTCCCGGCCGGGCCGGGCGCGGCATGGCGGGGTTCCAGGCAGGAAGCCAGTCGCCCGCCACCCCGCGCGTACCCCGCGCCAGCGCGCCCATGAGACGCGTGCCCAGCACGGCGTGTGCGGCGTCGGCCGCCGCCAGACCTCGCCGGGCCCAGGCCTCGGTCCGGGGAAAGTCGTCGGCCAGGCGACGGGCCCTGGCGCGCGCCGTGTCGGACCAGCCCTGGCTGCGGAGCTGCTTCACGAACTCGCCGGTGTCGATCGACACCGGGCAGGCGGTCGCGCAGAGGCCGTCGGTGGCGCAGGTCTCCTCGCCCAGGTAGGCGAAGTCCTCGGACAGGCGGGCCCGGCGCGCCGGATCCTCGCCGGTGCGGCCGAGGCGGGCCATCTCCCGCTGGACCACGATGCGCTGGCGTGGCGTCGTGGTCACCGACCGTGAAGGGCATTTGGGCTCGCAGAAGCCGCACTCGATGCACTTGTCGATCAGCGGATCCGCCTGGGGGAGTGGCTTCAGGTCCTTGAGGTACGCCTTCGGGTCGTCGTTCAGGATGACGCCGGGATTGAGGATGCCCTTCGGGTCGAAGAGCGCCTTCACCTGCCTCATGATGCGGTAGGCCTTGTCGCCCCACTCCATCTCGACGAAGGGGGCCATGTTGCGCCCGGTGCCGTGCTCCCCCTTGAGCGACCCGTCGAAGCGACGCACCACCACCTCGCAGACCTCCTCCATGAGCGCCTGGTAACGGGACACCTCGGCGGGCAACGCGAAGTCCTGCGTGAAGGTGAAGTGGAGGTTCCCGTCGAGGGCGTGGCCGAAGATGATCCCCTCGGCGTAGCCGTGCCGGCGCATGGCCTTCTCGAGGAACACCGTGCCTGCGGCCAGGTGCTCGATGGGGAAGGCCACGTCCTCGATGACCACCGTGGTCCCGATCTTGCGGGCCCCGCCCACGGCGGGGAAGAGCCCCTTGCGAACGTCCCAGAGCTTCTCCTGCTCCGCCTTCACGTCGGTGAACCTCACCGGATGGAGCTTGCGCACCTCCTCGATCAGGCGGGTGGCCTCCCCGGCCTGGCGCAGGAGGTCCTCGCGCGCCGCGGCGCGCGTCTCGACGAGGAGCGCGCAGACGGTCGGCCCGAGCTCGGACAGGTGGGCCGGCATGCCCGGCTTGTCCTGCACCGACCGGATCGAGGCCCGATCCATGAGTTCCACCGCCGAGACCGGCCCGCCCCGCAGACGCTGGGTGGCCACCGCGGCCTGCTCGATGTCGGGGAAGAGGACGAGCGCGCTGGCCTTGTGCGGGTGATCGACCACCGTGCGAAGCGTGACCTCGGAGATGAAGGCGAGAGTACCCTCCGAGCCCACCATCAGGTGAAGGAGGATGTCGACGGGGTCCCGGTGGTCGACGAAGGAGTTGAGCGCGTAGCCGGTGGTGTTCTTGATCCGGTACTTCTCCCGGATGCGCCGGGAGAGGACCTCGTCGGAGGCGATCTCGTCCCGCAGCGCTGCGAGACCAGCCAGCAGGGGGCCGTGGGAGGCGGCCAGGCTGGCGCGGGAGGCGGGGGCGCCGGTGTCCACCTCGGTGCCGTCCGCCAGCACGAGCCGCATGCTCTCCACGGTCTCGTAGCTGTTCTGGGCCGTGCCGCAGCACATGCCGGCCGCGTTGTTGGCCACGATCCCGCCGATCATGCAGGCGTTGATCGATGCCGGGTCGGGGCCGATCTTTCGCCCCAGCGGCGCCAGGAAACCGTTGGCCTCGGCGCCGATGACGCCGGGCTCGAGGACGATGCGCCCACCGCCGTCCTCGACCTTCCAGCCGCGCCAGCCGCCGGCGAGCACCACCAGGACCGAGTCGGAGATGGCCTGCCCGGAGAGGCTGGTGCCGGCGGCCCGGAAGGTGACGTGCACTCCGAGGCGAGCGGCCAGCGCGACCAGACGCGAGACCTCGCCGCGCGAGAAGGCCTTCACCACGATCTTCGGCACGAGCCTGTAGAAGCTGGCGTCGGTCCCGAAGGCCAGCGTCCGGAAGGGGTCGCACATCATGCGATCGGGTGGGAGGAAAGCGGCGGCCTCGTCCCAGAACCGGCGGTGGGAACCAGGAAGCGACAGGTGATCGGCTCGGGTGGATCGCGTCATGGGCTCCCAGGCTTCCCGCCGCTTCGGCACGGCTTCCGGATGGGGGGAAAGGGTAGCATCGGCTGCGTGTTTGACCATGAGGATCGTGCGGGGTAGAGGTAAACGACCATGGCGTCTGCGCCGACCTGCCCGCGCTGCGGTCGCGAGAACGACCCCTCCTTCGCCTTCTGCCACGACTGCGGCCTGGGGCTCCGCCCCGACGTCGACCGGACCTGCGTCCGCTGCGGTGCCAAGTTGCCGGCCTCGTTCCGCTTCTGCGGCCACTGCGGCCAGACCGCCGAGGCACCGCCCCCGCGCCGCCCCACCCACCCGTCGTCCCCTCGCGTCGACGTCCCCGCCGCGCCGGTCGCCAGCGCTCCGGCCCGCCTGGTCCTGGTGCGGCACGACGGCCAGCCCGGGGCCGCCCATGCCCTGGACCGGGAGGTGACCATCTGCGGGCGTCGCGAGGGGGACGTGCTCCTCCCCGACGATGGCTCGGTCTCTCCGCGCCACGCAGCCTTCACGGTGCGCGAAGGGCGGATCCGGGTCGAGGACCTGGGCAGCGCCTCCGGGACCTTCCTGAGGGTCCGAGCGCCCCGCTCGCTCACCTTCGGCGACGAGATCCGCCTGGGGCGGCAGCTCCTTCGGCTGGAGCCCATGCCCCGGCCCGGCCCGAGCCCGGTCGAGGCGCTGCCGTGGGGATCGGCCGACCCGGGCTTCCGGGCGCGACTCGTGCAGCTCCTCGAGGGCGGAGGGCTGGGCGAGGTCATCCCGCTGCGCTCCGGCGCGAACGGCCTGGGTCGGGAGAGCGTCGACGTGAGCTTCCCCGGCGACCGCTACGTCTCGGGGCGTCACGCCCGCATCGACGTGGGCGAGGCGGCGGTGACCCTCACCGACCTCGGCAGCTCGAACGGCACCTTCGTGCGCGTGAACGGGCCGACCGAGATCGCGGCCGGGGACCAGGTCCTGGTGGGGATGCAGCTCCTGCGGGTCGAGGCCTGAGGGGCCCCTGGCGCGGCACGACTAGCCGAAGCTCTTCTCGGCCTGCTCCTGCTCTTCCTTGCAGCGGATGCAGAGCGTGGTCACCGGACGGGCCTCGAGCCGCTTGGGGGAGATCTCCTCCTCGCAGCGCTCGCAGATGCCGAAGGTGCCCGCCTCGATCCGCACGACCGCCTTGTCGATCTTGGCGAGCAGGAACTTCTCACGGTCCCGCAGCCGGAAGATCATGGACTGCTGGTACTCGCTCGAGGCCTGATCGATCTCGTCGGGCAGCTCGTTGGTGTCGAAGCTCGACTCCTCGGAGAGCGTCTTCTTCGCCGAGGCGAGGAGCTGGCGCCTCGACTCCTCGAGCATCGTCTTGAACCGCTTCAGGTCCTTCTTGTTCAAGCCGCCACCCCTGTCGATCGCCGGGCAGCAGCCGGAGACCGCTCGGAAAAAGGAACGCGGAGGCTAGTCGCGCCCCCCCCGACTGTCAAGGACGACCCCGGGGCGTGTGGACATCGCCCCCGACCTCGTCTAGACCCGTTCCATGGCCGACGGACGGATCGAGCGGGCCTTCGTGAAGTCCGCACTCGCGCTGGCGGCGCGCCCCGAGGTGGACCGGCTGGTCTACGTGGGCGACTCGCCGCTCGCGACGAGTGACCTGCGAGGGCGCCCCATCAAGCGCAAGCTGGTCTACGCGGTGACCTCCGAGGCGATCGCCCTCCAGCTCCTTTCGCGCAAGTACGCCGCCGTCGTCATCCCCCCCTTCGGGTACTCCCGCGTGGAGAAGGTCCGGGTGGCGCTCGTCGCCTGCCAGAGCGAGGGATTGGTGAAGGAGGGAGACACCGTGCTCGCGCTGGCGGGACACGACAAGAGCCTCGACACGCTGGTGCGGATCCGGATCGGCGCCGACGACGACGAGGACCGCGTGCAGGTGAACGCGCTCGACCTCCCCGAGACCCACAGCGCCCAGGTGATGGAGCAGGTGATCCACGTCGCGCTCGAGGTGGGATCCCAGGGTTACGAGGGGCACCCCGTGGGCACGATCTTCATCGTGGGCGCCGCCCCTCGGGTGATGGAGCAGAGCCGCCAGATCACCCTCAACCCCTTCCAGGGCATGAGCGAGTCGGAGCGGAACGTGATGGACCCGACCATCCGCGAGGCCCTCAAGACCTTCGCCGTCCTCGACGGCGCCTTCGTCATCCGCGAGGACGGGACGGTGCTCGCCGCCGGCCGCTACCTCCAGGCCGGGAAGAACGAAGCCCGCCTCCCCCCCGGGCTGGGGGCGCGCCACCGCTCCGCCGCCGCCGTGACTGCCACCATCCGGGGCGCCATCGCCGTGACCGTCTCGCAGACCACCGGCACGGTCCGCGTCTTCCGGGACGGCCAGATCATCCTCGAGCTGCGGCAGTCCGCGCGCCGTCTCTGAGCCGCGCTCCCATCCCCCGGAACTCGTTTGCCCGCCACCTCCCCCGCCACCTCCGCAGGCGCCTCCCCCGCCCCCGCCCCCGAACGCCGACCGTCGGACGCCGCCGCGGCGGCCCTGCTGGTCGCCCTGTCGACCCTCCTGCACGTCGCCTACGCGGGGCTCCTGCCCCTCAGTCCTCAGGAGGCCTATTACTGGCAGTACTCGCGCCATCCGGCCCTGTCCTATTTCGACCACCCGCCGGCGGCGGCCTGGACCATCCGGGCCTTCACCCTCCTCCTCGGCGACTCGGAGCGGACGGTTCGGCTGGCGGCGGCAGGGTGGTCGGCGGTCTTCTGCTTCTTCTTCTTCCTGGCGGGCCGGCGCCTCCTCGGCAGCCGCGCGGCGCTCACCGCCACCGCGGTGATGCTCGTCAGCCCGTTCTTCTCGATCGGGCAGACCATCATCACGCCCGATACCCCGCTCGTGGCTGGCTGGATCGCCGCCTTCTACTTCACGGTCCGTGCCCTGCAGGAGGAGCGTCCGGCCTGGTTGCTCGCCGCCGGCACGGCCGCCGGCGTGGCCGCCCTCGGCAAGTACACGGGATTCCTGCTCCTGCCCCAGATCCTTCTCGCGCTGCTCCTCGACCGGCGCGGGCGCCGGATGCTCGCCACACCCTATCCATGGATCGGCGCCGGCCTCGCCCTTCTGATCTTCTCGCCGGTGGTGATCTGGAACGCCACGCACGGGTGGGCGAGCTTCGGCTTCCAGTTCGGCAAGCGCGGCCATGACATGCACCTCGAGCCGGTGCTGATCGGTCGCTTCTTCGGCCTGCAGGCGCTGGTGGTCTCGCCGCTGCTCTTCCTGGTCCTTCTCGTCTCCATGGCCGTCTCGGTGCGCCGCTGGCGCGAGGAGGCCATGCGGCTCTGTGCCCTCTTCTCCGTCCCCATGATGCTGCTCTGGATCGCGGTCTCCCCGTTCCACTGGGTGAAGATGAACTGGGCGGTTCCGGTCTACCCCACCGCGCTTCTCGCCGCCGTCGCCATCTACCGGGAACGGCCGGCCAGGTGGCGAGGACTCATGATCGCCACCGTGTCGCTCGCCGCGTTCGCGACCGTCTACCTCACCCTCATGCCGATGGTGCCCGCCCTGCCCTTCCCGGCCCGCGACGACACCACAGCGGGATGGAAGGCACTGGCCGAGCGCGTCCAGCAGGAGCAGGGTGCCGGCGCTCCGCTGCCCGTCGTGGGCTGCTTCTACCGGACGGCAAGCACGCTGGCCTTCAACCTGCCGGGGCGGCCGGAGACCTGGTCCTCGAACGCCTTCGGAGAGCCCGGACTCGCCTACGACTTCTGGACCGACCCCCGGACGCTGATCGGACGCGAGGTGCTCCTGGTGCTCGACGACCGGGACTCCGGGTGGTGCACGGCGCGCACCGAGCGCTGCGCTCCCCTCGTTCCGCTGGCCCCCCTGGAGGTGAAGCGGGGCGGGAACCGGGTCACGACCTTCCGGCTCTGGCGCTGCGGCTACCTCGGGCCGCCCGACGCCCCGGCGCGCTGAAGGCGCCCGCCTCGCATCCGTCGGCGAGCACGCAGGTCGCGCAGCGCTCCGGGTCCCGGCGCGGTGGACAGTGGCCGCTCATCCCCAGGTGGCAGAGCGCGAAGTCGAAGCGGACCGGGTCGCCGGCGTCGGCGAGGCGCAGCGCGCCGGTGACCTCCTCTGCAGTGCGCCAGGAGAGGTCTCGCCGGCGGGTCAGCCCGAGGCGGCGAGCCACCCGGGCCACGTGGGTGTCGAGCGGCACAACGAGCGCCGAGGTGGGCACCTCCCGCCAGAGGCCCAGGTCGACGCCATCGGGGCCGCGCACCATCCAGCGCAGGTACAGGTTCCACCGCTTGGCGGCGCCTCCCGCCCGGGGATCGGGGCAGAGGTGCCGGAGCCCGCGCCCGCCCCGACGGTCGAGCAGCACCAGCGCCGGCGGCGCCTCGCGCAACTCGGCCGCGAACAGCGCCAGTGCCTCGCGCAGCGGCGCCCTGGCCCCGTCGGCGGTGGCCTGCTCGAGCAGCACCGCGAAGCGCGCCCCCAGCGACCCGTACCGGTCCCTCACCCATCCTGCCGCGGCGAGCAGCGAGGCCACGTCCTCGGCCGTGTTGAACCGGTAGCGAAATCCGGACAGGGGGGCCGCGTCGGGTATCCGCGCGAGACGAGCCGCGAAGGCGGCGGGGGACGGGGCGGCGACCCGCAGGACCGACTCGATCATCGGCTTGAAGACGTCGGCCCGCCCGTACGCGAGGCAGGCGGCGAGAAGTCCCGCCACCTCGGCGTCACCAGGATCGGCGTATCGCCGTGGAAACTCGACGGGGTCGGCGGCGAGGCGGGCCGCCGCGTCGAAACCGCGCTGGAACCGATCGAGGATCGGGGCCAGACGCCTGGCCCGGCCCCGCGATGCGCTCGGGGTCCGGCGCGGCACTATTCTCCGCCGGGGCGCGGCGCGTGCTTGCCGAGCTCGAAGACCACGTGTCCGAGCTCCGGCGCGATGAGCCGCTCCCACGCCAGGCGGACGGCGGCGGTCGACCCGGGAACCGAGAAGACGACCCGCCCCCGCCACGTTCCCGCCACCGCGCGGGAGAGCATGGCCGCGCTGCCGATCTCCTGGAAGGAGAGCCAGCGGAAGATCTCGCCGAAGCCGTCGAGCCGCTTCTCCAGCAACCCCGCCACCGCCTCGTAGGTCCGGTCTCGCCCGGAGATCCCGGTTCCCCCGTTCACGACGACCGCCTCCGCGCCGGCATCGGCGGCTGCTGCGAGCGCCGCTCGCACCTCGTCGGGCTCGTCGCGGACCAGGCGGTAGCCGGCGAGCACGTGTCCGGCCGAGGTCAGCGCCGATCTCAGGAAGGCGCCGCTTTCGTCCTCGGCCTCGCCGCGGGAGTCGGAGGCGGTGACGACGAAGACCCGGACCGGCCGGGAGCCCGCGCGACGATGTTCCTCGTGTCCCAGGGCGCCTCCGTCACTCCAGGTCGAACCTGGGCTGTCCCATGGGGATGTCCTTGCGCACCGACTCGATGGCCTGCTCGACGGCCTTCCTGTCGGGCGCGTCGGGGGACATGGTGAGGTAGATGCTCAGCTCCTGTACCGCCTTGTTCCGATCCCCGAGGCGCCGGTATGCCTCGCCCGAGATCTTGTGGGCCTGGGGCGAGTCGCCGGCCGCGAGGGAAGCCTGGGCGAAGGCCAGCGCGTCGCCGGGCCGGTTGGCCCGCAGGAGCGCGAAGGCGGCCTGGGCGAGACCCACCGGCTCGCCGGGGACCAGGCGGCGCTGGGTCCCGAACCCCTCCGGCCGCAGCACCAGGTCGAGCCGGGTTCCCGCCAGCCTGGAGCCGGAGAGCTCCGCGACGGCCGGCTCGAACCCCGGAGCCGATGCCCGGATCCGATAGGTCGTCACGGCCTCCGGCACCGGGAAGGAGAGCGGCGACTTGCCGATCTCGACCCCGTTCGCGGAGACCAGAGCGCCTTCGGGAAGGGTTTCGACGTAGACCTCGGGCGGGCGGACTTCCTTCCAGGAAACCGGTGGCGCGGAAGCGCAGGCGACCGACAGTCCCGCCAGGGTCGCGGCGAAGATGGTTCGCGGGGTCATGTGAGGATCCAGGGTTATACACCGGTCAATGGCCGACAAGATCGCCGTGGCCCGGGCGCTGCGTGAGATGGGGATGCTGCTCGAGGTGAAGGGGGAGAACCCTTTCAAGGTCCGCGCCTACGAGAACGGAGCGCGCGCCTTGGAGGAACTGCCCGGAAACCTCGACGAGGTCATCGCGGCCGGCACCCTCACCGACCTGCCGGGGATCGGCGAGGCGCTGGGGAAGAAGATCGAGGAGCTCTTCCGGACCGGCCGGCTCGAGGCCCTCGATCGGCTGCGTGCGGACATGCCAGCCGGCGTGGGCGAGATGCTGCGCATTCCGGACCTCGGCCCGAAGAAGGTCGCCGCGCTCCTCGCCGCGCTGGGCATCGGCAGCGTGGCAGAGCTGGAATCCGCCTGCCTGGACGGGCGCGTCCGCGAGGTGAAGGGCTTCGGCGAGAAGACCGAGAAGAAGATCCTGGAGGGCATCCACCGCATGCGGACCGCCTCGACCCGCATCCGGCTCTCCGACGCCCGCGAGATCGGCGACCACCTGGTCCGCTTCCTGCGGGCCACCGGCGCCGCCGAGCAGGTGGAGCTGGCCGGCTCCGCGCGCCGCTGGAAGGAGACCGTGGGCGACCTCGACGTGGTTGCCGGGTCGCACCGGCCGGGTCTCCTCTCCGATGCGCTGGTCGCCTTTCCTGGCGTGGAATCGGTGGCGGCAAGGGGAGATACCAAGACCACCGTGCGCCTCGAGGGAGGGCTCTCGGTGGACCTGCGAGTCGTTCCCCCGGACGAGTTTCCGAGCCTCCTCCAGCACATGACCGGCTCGAAGGAGCACAACGTCCGGCTGCGCGGCCTGGCCCGGGACAGGGGCTTCACGCTGAGCGAATGGGGGCTGGAGCGGCTCGACGGGGCCGGCAAGGTGCCTCTCGCCTCGGAGGGGGACGTCTACCGCGCCCTGGGACTGCAGCTCGTGCCCCCCGAGCTTCGCCAGGATACGGGAGAGATCGAGGCGGCCATGAACGGGACGCTGCCCACCGACCTGGTCGAGCTCGGCGACCTGAAGGGCATGGTCCACGTCCACACCACCTGGTCGGACGGCCGAGCCCCGCTCGAGGAGATGGCCCGCGCCGCCGAGAAGATGGGCATGGCGTACCTCACCATCACCGACCACAGCCGCAGCGCTGGCTACGCAGGCGGGCTCGACCTGGACCGCTTGAAGGCCCAGTGGGACGAGATGGCCCGGGTCCAGGAGAAGGTGAAGATCCGGCTGCTGCGGGGCACCGAGGCCGACATCCTGGACAGCGGACTTCTCGACTGGCCCGACGCCGTCCTGGAGCGGTTCGACGTCGTCATCGCCAGTGTCCATTCCCGGATGAAGATGGACGCGGAGCAGATGACCCGGCGGCTCGTCCGGACCATGGAGCTTCCCATCTTCAAGATCTGGGGGCACGCCACCGGCCGGCTCCTCCTCGAGCGCGAGCCCTACGGACTCGACATGGATCGGGTGCTCGACGCGGCGGCCGCCTCCCGGGTGGCGGTCGAGGTGAACGGCGACCCGCACAGGCTCGACATGGAGCCGCGCCACCTTCGCATGGCGCGGGAGCGGGGAATCCCCATCGTCCTCTCCACCGACGCCCACTCGGTGGCCGGTCTGTCCAACCTGCCCTACGCGGTGATGACCGCCCGCCGGGCCTGGGTCACCCGGGGCGAGGTGCTGAACACGCTGCCGGCCACCGAGTTCGCCGCGAAGGTTCGCCCGGCAGCCTGATCCCCGCCACGGGGACTCTCCATTTCCTTCGCCCGTCCGGGAGCGCGCGGTACAGTCCGCGCCGATGTCCGCCCTGCGAAGCCGCCGCGTCCAGTTCGCCGGCCTTCTCATGCTCTCGTCTGGCATGCCGCTCGGCTTCGTCATGAACACCCTTCAGGTGTTCCTGCGCGGCGCCGGCGTGAGCCTGAAGACCATCGGCCTCCTCCAGATCGTCTCGGTGCCCTGGGCTTTCAAGTTCCTCTGGGCGCCGCTCGTCGATCGTTTCTCCCTGCCCTGGCTGGGACGGCGCCGGGGCTGGATCGCCGCCATGCAGCTCGCCCTGGCCGCTGCGCTCGGGGGGCTCGCCGCCTACGTCGCACGCCACCTCGTACCCGGACCGTCCGGCCACGAGGTGCTCACGGCCGGCGCGGCCACCGGCGTGGCCGTTCTCGCGCTCGGCATTGCCTTCCTGTCCGCCACCCAGGACATCGCGCTCGACGCCTACACCGTGGAGGTCCTGGAAGCGGACGAGGTCGGCCCGGCCAGCGGCCTGCGCATCATGTGGTACCGAATCGGCATGCTGGCGGCGGGCGCGCTGGCCATCTTCGCGTCGGAGTGGGTGCCCTGGCCGTGGGTCTTCGGCTCCCTCGGCGCCGTCTTCGCCGGACTGGTCCTCCTCACCCTGGCCGCCCCGGAACCCCGCGTCGTCGCGGTGGCGCCCCGCACCTTCCAGGAGGCGGTCGTCCAGCCGTTCCGGAACTTCTTCCAGCGTCGCCGCGCCGTCGAGGTCGCCCTGTTCCTGGTCTTCTACAAGTTCGGAGACAACCTGGGCGGGTCGATGGTGAACCCGTTCCTGAAGGACCTCTGCTTCTCCAACGCCGAGATCGGACTGATGGTGAAGACCATCGGCACCGCAGCCACCATCGCCGGCGCCGGTGCGGGCGCCGCGCTGATGACCCGGCTGGGGATCGGGCGCGCCCTGTGGGTCTTCGGCTTCGCCCAGGCAGGAGGAAACCTCCTCTACGCGCTGGCGGCGGCCACCCACCCGGGCGCCACCGACGTGCTCCTCTGCGGGGACGCCTCGGTCTCGGCCCTGACGCGGGTGGCGACCTACGTCGCCGTGGCGGGCGAGTACGCCTCCCAGGGAATGGCCACATCGGCGCTGCTGGCCTACATCACCCGGCTCTGCGATCGGCGCTACAGCGCCACGCAGTACGCGCTGCTCTCCAGCCTGTTCGGGCTGGGGCGCACGCTCAGCGGGCCGCCCAGCGGCTGGATGGCCGAGCACCTGGGGTACGAGTGGTTCTTCCTGTGCGCAGCCCTGCTGGCGGCTCCCGGGTTCCTCTTCCTGCAACGGGTCGCGCCTATCCAGCAGCGAGATCTCCCCGAAGGGGAGATCCCGCAAGCCTGAGCGGACACGCCCTACTTCCCCGCCTCTCCCCGCGCCCTTGCCTCGGCTGCCAGCTGGCGCACGGAGAACCCGGGCGTCTGGGCGTACTCGTCGCCGCCGTCCACGCCGTACGGGCGCGCGGAGGCACGGTCGAGCTTCAGCATGGCCTCGGAGAGCCTGGAGGGCCTCACCAGCCAGGGGTCCTTCTCGTACGAGACCGGCGGTCCTCGGAGGAGCCGCTTCTCGTCGTAGATCTGCCCCTCGCGCGTGTAGGTCGGCGGCGGGTGGTCGCCGGTGTCCATGCGGATGGCGTCCTTCGGACAGGCCTCGACGCAGAAGCCGCACACCACGCAGCGCAGCTCGTCGATGACGAACTGTTTCGGATACTTCTCGATGGGGTCGCCCTCGACCTCGCCGGCCTCGATGTAGATGCACTGCGCCGGGCAGGCGGTGGCGCACATGAAGCAGGCCACGCAGCGCGGGCTTCCGTCGGGACGGGGCACGAGCCGGTGCAAGCCGCGGTAGCCGGGTGGGTACGGCGCCTTCTCCTCCGGATACTGGATGGTGGAGACGCGGTTCCTGCTGCGGTCGCGCTCGAGGATGTCGGGGTTCTCGTCGCGGGAGAAGAAGGCGTTGCGCCAGAAGGTGGTCACGACGAGCCCGATGGCCCGGAAGATCTCCGGGAAGTACATGCTCTCGCGGACGTTGGCTGGCTGGTTCTCGAGCTGGTAGGGCATGGCGTCAGTGTCCCGCGGCGGGGGCGGCGTGTCCGTGGGCATCGCCGTGGGCGTGGCCGACAGCCCGTGGCTTGCTGGACGCCAGCGTGATCCCGAAGATGAGCGCGATCTCGGCCACGCCGATCCAGGCCAGGAGCGTGAGCGTCGGGTCGATGAGCACCGCCGCGCCGGTCACGAAGACGTTCGCGATGGCAGCGGGGAGCAGGAGCTTCCAGCACAGGCCCTGGATCTGGTCGTACCGGAAACGGGGCAGCAGCCAGCGGATGATGAGTTGTAGCCAGGTGAGAAAGATCACCTTCGCGAGGAAGCTGGCGGCGCACACCGCGGCGAAGAGCACCGGGGGAAGGTTGGCCTTCATCCAGCCCTCGAAGAAGATCGGGTGCCACCCGCCCAGGAAGACCGCCGCGGTCACGGCGGCGAGGACTGCGATCTCCACGAACTCGGCCAGGAAGAGCAGGCCGAACTTCATGCCCGAATACTCGAGAAAGTAGCCGACGATCTCGCTCTCCCCTTCGGGCAGGTCGAACGGCGCGCGCTTGGTCTCGGCGAAGGCGCTCGTGAAGAAGACCAGGAAGCCGAGGGGCTGGAGCAGGATGCCCAGCGCGGGCACGGGACCGAGGACGGCGACGCCCTGGGCGATGGCCATCTGCTGCAGGCTCACGGTCCTGTAGGCGATCATCACGCCCACCAGCGACAGGCCCAGCGAGACCTCGTAGCTGATCATCTGGGCGCTGGCCCGCACCGCGCCGAGGAGCCCCACGCGGTTGTTGGAGGCCCAGCCGGCCAGCGTCGTGCCGTAGACCGAGATGCCGGCCAGCGCGAAGATCCAGAGCAAGCCGGCGTCGGGGTTCGCGACCCACATTCCCACGTTCTGGCCGAAGACCAGCACCTCCGGACCCACCGGGATGACCGCGAAGAGGGCGAAGGTGGGAGAGAAGGCCAGGACCGGCGCCAGCTCGAAGAGGAACTTGGAGCGCGCCGCGGGGAAGGTGGACTCCTTGGTGAGCATCTTGAGCGCGTCGGCCAGCAGGTAGGGGACGCCGCCCAGCGCGGAGCCGAAGACCTTGATGCGGTTGGCGCCGATGCGGTCCTGCATGGCGGCCGACCACTTGCGCTCGGCCACGGTGAGAAGCGCCGCCAGCGTCATGAGCGTGACCGCCATGAGCGTGACCGCGTTCACGATCGAGCTGCCGAAGAAGCCCGGCAGTCCCAGCGCCACGGCGCCCTTGGCTCCCAGGGCCGCCAGCACGTAGAAGGCGTAGAAGATCCCCACCAGGCCGGCGAGCACCGCGCCGATGACAGCCCACATCCCGAAGAATCGCTTCACGGCGTCTCCTCCCGGGAGCTGGGCAGCCGGGTCCACTGGACGTTGCCGCTCTGGTCGAGCGGCATCCGTTCGCGCTGTCCGGGAAGGCGCCCGTCCACGGTTCCGGCGGCCAGCGGGATGAGCCCCTTGCGCCGGTCCACGGACGGCAGCGAGTTCCACGCGTACCCCGGGAGCTGGTCCGCCACCCGGCGCCCCAGGTCCTCGAAGAGCTGGCGCGCGCTGGCCCAGCGCGAGACCAGCCCGAGCGCCCGGCCGATCTCGGCCGAGAGCCCCCAGTGCGGAAGCGACTCTCCCCGCGGCCAGTAGGCGAGCTCGACGCGCTGGGCGCGCCCCTCGAAGTTGACGAAGGTCCCGTCCGACTCGGGCGCCGGCGAGGCCGGCAACAGCACGGTGGCGGCGGCGGCGAGATCTCCCTCGTTGGTGGCCTGGACCACCAGCGCCTCTGCCTTGCCGAGCGCGGAGGCCAGCGCCGGGGCCGGCAGCTCCGCCCCCACGGCCCAGACGCCCTTCACCTTCCCCGACGCGACCGCGTCGGCGAGGTCGGACGCCGACTTCACTGCGAGTCCGAAGGCCTTGGCCACCAGGGCCAGGCCGGCCCGGTTCGGGTTCTGGTCGGCGCGCCGCAGGAAGTCGTCGTGCCAGCCGTCGGGGCGCCCGCCCACGTAGATCTCCGAGAGCTTTAGCCCGTCGCGGGCCACCAGCGCCGCCGCCAGCAGATCCTCGAGCGAGGCCACCGGTGAGGCCAGCAGCGCCAGCGTCCCCTGCCCGGCGTGGGCGCGGAGCAGGCGCGCCGCCTCGGCGACGGCCTGGGCCCGGGGGACGTTCGACCTTCCGACCCGCGCCGCCAGCACGCGGGCGTCGTTGAAGGGCTTGTAGGAGAGGCGCCCCTCGTCGCACATCCACTCCTGGTTGACGAGGTCGTTCTCCCGGGGACGGTAGCGGTAGACCCCGTCCCGCATGTAGTCGAGGAAGACGTTGCATCCGCGGGCGCACCCGGTGCAGAGCGAGCGGGCGCTGGAGAGGAACCAGACCCGGCCGCGGAAGCGGAAGTCGGTGGAGGTGAGCGCGCCCACCGGGCAGAGGTCGACCACGTTGCCCGAGTACCGGTCGTCGAGCGGCAGGCCGGGCGCGGTGGCGATGACCGAGTGGCTGCCGCGGTTGTCGACGCCGAGCTGCGGGTTCTTGCGGATCTCCGACATGAAGCGCACGCAGCGGGTGCAGAGGATGCAGCGCTCCTGGTCGAGCACCACCAGCGCCCCGAGCTTGACCCGCTTCTGGAGCTTCACCTTGGGGACGTCGAGGCGGGAGGCGGTGGCGTTGTACTGCATGTAGTAGTCCTGCAGCTTGCACTCGCCCGACTGGTCGCAGATGGGGCAGTCGACCGGGTGGTTCACCAGCAGGAACTCGAGGGTGGCCCGCTGCTGCTCCTTGACCTTGGGGGAATCAGTGCGGACGGAGACCCCCTCCGCCGCGGTCATCTGGCAGGCCGGCATGAGCTTTCCGCCCGGCGCGTTCGACATCTCCACCAGGCACATGCGGCAGTTGGCGGCGATGGAGAGCCGCTTCTGGTAGCAGTAGTACGGGATGGACACGCCCACCGAGGCGGCTGCCTCGATGAGGTTGGTCCCCGGCTTCACCACCGCTTCCCGCCCGTCGATGGTGAAGGTCACCAGGCCGGGGTTCCTGGGCGGCGGGGGCCCCGGGGGAGGCGCCGGCTTGGGGGGCGCGGCGTCGGCTGGCTTTGTCTCTTCGGCCATCTCGGGCTCCGGTTTCGCGGGTCGTGCGGGGCGCTACTGCTCGACCTCGCCGCCGATCATGTTGATGGTGTCGAAGGTGGGGATGAGGTCGGCGAGGAGCTTGCCTTCCATCATCTGCGGCAGCGCCATGAGCATGTTCCAGCCCGGGGCGCGCACGCCCAGCTTGTAGGGGCGGCCGCTGCCATCCGAGACCGCGTAGAATCCCAGCTCGCCGTTGGCGGCCTCGACGTAGGCGTAGGCCTCGCCGGCCGGGACCTTGATCCCCTCCATGATGATCTTGAAGTGGGCCATGGCCCCCTCGATGGACCCGTAGACCTCGGGCTTCGGGGGAAGCACGTAGCGCGAGTCGTCGGCGGCGATGGCGCCCGGCTGCATCTGGTCGAAGCACTGGCGCACGATCCGGTCCGACTGCTTCATCTCCTCCATGCGCATCAGGTAGCGGTCGAAGTTGTCGCCGTTCGACCCGACCGGGACGTCGAAATCGAGCCGATCGTAGACCAGGTAGGGCGACGCCTTGCGCACGTCGTAGGACACTCCGGAGGCGCGCAGGCACGGGCCGGTGAAGCCGTAGTCGATGGCGTCCTCGCGGGACACGACGCCGGTGCCCCGGGTGCGGTCGATGACGATGCGGTTGCGGGTGAGCAGCCGGTCGATCTCGACCCGCAGGGCCTCGGTGCGGTCGAGGATGCGCAGCACCTTCTCGTTCCACCCGGGCGGCACGTCGCGGGACACCCCGCCGACCCGGGCGTAGTTGGACGTGAGCCGCGCGCCGCAGAGCTCGGTGAGCCGGTCCCAGATCAGGTCGCGGGCCTCCATCCCGTAGATGAGCACGGTCATGGCGCCCAGCTCGAGACCCATGGCGCTGATGAGCGTCAGGTGGTCGCACATCCGGTGAAGCTCGGAGGTGATCACGCGCAGGTACTGGGCCCGCTCCGGGACCTGGAGGCCGGCCAGCTTCTCGACCGCCAGCGCGTAGCCGACGTTGTTCATGATCGACGAGACGTAGTTGAGGCGATCGGTGTACGGGAAGACCTGCGTCCAGGTGACGTTCTCGCAGGACTTCTCGAAGCCCCGGTGCAGGAAGCCGATGTCCAGCTTCATGGCGTGGACGGCCTCGCCGTCGAGCTCGACCACCGCGCGCACCGTGCCGTGCATGGCCGGGTGGCTGGGGCCGAGGTTGACGAGCATCCGCTTCGTCGGAAAGGGCGCGTCGAGCGGACTGGCCGCGGCGGGGACGGGATGGACGGCGGTCTCGGTGGCCTTGGACATGGTTCCTCGCCTAGCTGCCGGAGGGGCCGGGGCCGCGGAATGGCTCGTCGACCTGCCGCTCCGGGATGAGCGGCTGGCGGCCGCGCAGCGAGTAATCCTTGCGCAGCGGGTGCCCGACGAACTCCTCGTACATGTAGAGCCGGCGCATGTCGGGGTGCCCCTCGAAGCGGATGCCGTAGAGGTCCCAGCAGTAGCGCTCGTACCAGTTGGCGCCCTTCCAGAGCGGCGTCACGCTGCGGACCACCGGGTCGGACTCGGGCACGCCCACCCGGAGCCGCAGCCGGTGGTTCCTCGTCGTCGAGTACATCTGGTAGACGAGCTCGAAGCGAGGCTCGGAGCCCATGTAGTCGACGGCGGTGATGTAGGGCGCCATGTCGAAGGCCGTCTCCGGGTCCGACTTGAGGAACCGGCAGACCTCCTCGATCGACTCCTTCTTCACGAGGGCGACGTCGTCGCCGCCCGGGCCGGTATAGGCCTCGGTCACGGCGTCGGGGAAACGCTCCTTCAGCCTCTGGAGTGCGGCCTGGGACACGGTCTACCCCTTGGCCGGGAGCGCCGGCTTCTCGCGGTCGATGAGCTTGTGGGGCTGATCCTGGATCTTCTGCTGCAGGAGGATGATGCCGTCGAGCACCTGCTCCGGACGAGGCGGGCATCCCGGGATGTACACGTCGACCGGGATGATCCGGTCGATGCCCTGCACGGTGGCGTAGTTGTCGTAGAACCCGCCGGACGAGGCGCAGACCCCGAAGGCCACGACCCACTTGGGGTCGGCCATCGAGTCGTAGACCCGCCGGAGGATGGGGGCCTGCTTCACGTTGACGGTGCCCACCACCATGAGCAGGTCGGCCTGGCGCGGCGAGAACCGGGGAAGCGCGGCGCCGAAGCGGTCGAGGTCGTAGCGGGCCGCCGCCACCGCCATGAACTCCATGCCGCAGCAGGCCGTGACGAACGGATACTGGAAGAGGCTGTACTTGCGGGCCCAGCCCAGCCCCTTCGAGACCATCTTCTCCAGGCCGGAGAGGGCGTCCTCGCGCCTGGTGGCGATGGCCGGGACGAGGTCGAGATCCGAGGTCGCGGACATGGTCACTCCCGGCTCCAGTCGATGGCGCCCTTCTTCCAGACGTAGACCAGGCCGACGATCAAGGTGGCGCCGAAGATCGCCATGACCACGAAGGACGGCCACCCCAGTTCCCCGAGCGACACCGCCCAGGGATACATGAAGACCGCCTCGACGTCGAAGACCACGAAGAGCAGGGCAAGCAGGTAGAACTTCACGTCGAATCGGTCGCGGGCCAGGCCGGACGGGAGGGAGCCGAACTCGAAGGGACTCGACTTGGCCTCGTTGGGCCGGCGGGGCCCGAGGAGGTTCGCGAGACCCAGGAGCGTGAGCCCCAGAATCACTGCGAGTACGATGACGACCGCGAGCGGGAAATAGCTCTGCAGGGCTGTTGTCATGGCGCGACCGGGCGAGGGGGCAAGGTGCTCCTAACTGCCTGTATGCATGTGTTTCGTCAAGCGGAATCACCGCCCCATGTCCCGGATTCGACGCTTGACTCCATCGAAGAGGACTGTAGACTCCGCGCCCTCTTTGGAGCCCTCCCATCGCCCGCCGCAGAGGTCTTTTCCATGGGCTATCAGTTCGCCGCCGTTCTCGCCTTCGCTGCCGTCGCGGTGCTGCTGCCGTTCGGGCTGCTCTTCGGCTTCAAGTTCATCCGTCCGTCCTTCCCGTCGGACGACAAGTCGCTCATCTACGAGTGCGGCGAGAAGCCCATCGGCCGCGCCTGGTTCAACTTCAACCCCCGTTTCTACCTGGTGGCCCTGGTCTTCGAGATCTTCGAGGTGGACCTGGCCCTGACCTTCCCTGTCGCGGTCGTCTACAAGGACTGGGTGGCCGCTGGCCCCGCCTTCGCCTGGGTCGCCTTCGTCGAGCTCTTCCTCTTCATCGCCATCCTGGTGGTCGGGCTCGTCTGGGTCTGGGCCAGCGGGGATCTCGAGTGGGTGAAGAAGCTGGCGGTCGTGGACGACGGCCCCGACGAGGGCGTCGCGACTCCTGTTTCCAAGGCCGCCTGATCCCGGGAGAGAACCCAATGGCCAACCGAGACACCATGGACGCGGAGATGGGCGGCGACGTCGTCTTCGCCCACACCAGCCAGCTCGACAAGATCATCAACCTGGCCCGCGCCAACTCGCTGCATTACCTGCTCTTCGGCCTGGCCTGCTGCGGGATCGAGCTCATGCAGTTCGGCGGCCCACGAGCCGACGCCGACCGCTTCGGCGCCGTGTTCCGCGCCACCCCGCGCCAGGCCGACTTCATGATCGTGGCCGGCACCCTGACCTACAAGATGGCCGAGCGGCTGAAGCTGCTCTACGACCAGATGGCCGAGCCCAAGTACGTCATCTCCATGGGCTCCTGCGCCAACTGCGGCGGCCTCTTCCAGCTCGCCTACTCGGTCTGCAAGGGAGTCGACAAGGTGGTCCCGGTGGACGTCTACGTCCCGGGCTGCCCGCCCCGACCGGAGGCCCTGACGGAGGGGTTGCTCCGCCTCCAGGATCTGGTGATGCGCGAGCGGTGGAAGGACAAGCGCCGCGCCCCCGCGCCCCTTTCCGCCGGCGGCAAGGCCTAGCCTCCGGGAGACACGATGAACGCCATCGAGATCCACCAGAAGCTCCAGGAAGCCTTCGGCGAGGCCATCGGGCCGCTCTCCGAGCCCAAGATCGACGCGTTCGCGGTCGTGAAGGCCTCCCGCATCGTCGAGGTCTGCGCCTGGCTGAAGGCGGCGCCGGGCATCGAGATGGACTTCCTCGAGGACCTGACCGCGGTCGACTGGCCGAAGCGAAACGTCATCGAGGTCGTCTATCACCTCCAGTCCTTCCCGCACCGCCACGGCATCGTCCTCAAGGTCGAGGCGGACCGCGCTGACCCGGTGGTCGACACGGTGGAATGCGTCTGGAAGGCAGCCAACTGGCTGGAGCGGGAGGTCTACGACCTCTTCGGCGTCGGGTTCACGGGGCATCCCGATCTGCGCCGCGTCATGCTCCCCGACGACTGGGTCGGGCACCCGCTTCGCAAGGACTACCAGGAAGCCGGGGGCTTCCACGGGATCCCCAACCTCCGCGAGAACCCGCTCGTCGAGCTGCGCCGCATCGACCTCGTGCGGGTGGCCGAGCACATGAAGCTCCACCCGCCACCGCCCCCTCCTCCGCCGGCGCCGCCCCCTGCGGCAGCCCCGGCGGCGCCTCCGGCGGCCGGGCCCCCCCCCCCCCCCCCCCCCCCCCCCCCCC
>Ga0209253_10000686_pt1 | contig 29422 bp, 23 predicted proteins | sample FrelakmetBRP12BR_FD_187145 | JGI IMG/M metagenome (GOLD analysis project Ga0209253, IMG submission 187145) | Freshwater lake sediment microbial communities from the University of Notre Dame, USA, for methane emissions studies - BRP12 BR (SPAdes)... | ecosystem: Environmental > Aquatic >...
ATCGTTGCCGGAGTCCGTGGGGCACAAAAGACTTGTAATTTTCTTGCTGACAATTGGCCAGTTCCTTTCCGGATCGCCCGCCACGCTGGCTGCGGTATAAGCCCCATACACATGCGACCAGCTCGCTGCAGTGTTCATGTCATACTGATTGTACATATTCGCCTGCTCGAAAAACGGCAGCAGCATGACCCAGCCGGTTGCATTCAGCTGACGACGGCCTGTCGCTGCGCCCGCTGAGCCCGTCCCGCTCGCCGAGGTGACCTGGAGCCTCGCCCACCTGGCTGCGAACCGGCTCGTGGCCGCCGCGGCGCGACGCCACGAGCTCGTGATCCACGAGCTCGCCTGCCGCTACCTGGAGTCGCTGCGCCACCGGCACTGAGTCGCTGGCGTCCGCGTCCCCGGAGCCGTGGCGCCGGAGTCGCGGCGGGTCACCCGCCGGGGGCGAAGCCTCACATCCTCCCGCACGGGCGGCGAAACGGGCAGCGCCGGCAGGCGTCCCGGTCCTCGATGCGCGGGAAGCGCTCGATGGAGGCCCTGTTCCGCAGCGGGTCGTCGAGCCGCTCCTTCATCGCCGCGATGCTCGCGCGCATCTTCGCCCGGACCTGCTCGACCGCTGCCGGGTCCACCGCCACGTCGACCCGCTCGGCGCCGTGGCCGAGGTAGACGAGCCCGGCCGCCACCCGGTCTGGCGGGACACCCCACTTCTCCCGCGCGTACATGGCGTAGACGCCGACCTGGTCGTGGTCGACGCCGCGCTCCTTGCCGGTCTTCCAGTCCAGGACGTGGATGCGCCCGTGCTCGTCCTGGTAGGCGAAGTCGACGGCCACCCAGATCTTGGTCCCCTCGAAGACCCAGGAGTCGAGCTCGTCCACGGTGAGCCAGCGCTCGGCGGGCACGGCGCGGATCCGGTCGAAGACCTCGCTCGCGTAGAAGGCGCGGATCGACCCTTCGATGACCTCGTCCCAGAGCCGCTTCCACTCCTCCGGCGCCACCGGCTCGGCGTACTCGTGCTCGAGCAGCCCCTCGATCCTGGACGCCTCCCGCCAGTAGCTCTTCTCCCGGGATGCGGCCCAGACGCTCCGGGTGCGGCGCCGGGTCTGCTCCAGCAGCGGCTCCAGCCCCTTGCGGTCCCCGGTGACCCGGGCCCGGGAGAGCATGTGCCGGAGGGCCTCGTGCACCGCCGATCCGGCCCACTGCCAGCGGGTCGAGAGCTTCTTCAGCACGTAGATCTCTCTCGCCGGCGCGCCGGCCGGGGCGCTCCACCCGCCCCAGCTGCCGTAGTACTGGTAGTAGTAGGCGCGCGGGCAGTCCTCGAACTTCTCGTGTCGGGACTTCGACCACGAGAACTCGTTCTGCAGCTCCTTCGATGCGCTTCGCATGCTCTCGGACCCGGGGCGGAGGCGCAGCCGCCGGCCAGTCTAGCGCGCCGCGCCGACAGCGGGCGCGGGCGCCGGAGCGGCCGCGGCGGGATTCGGACGCACCTCCAGCTTCCCGATGGGCAGCCCGTCGAGCTGCGGCCGCACGGTCGCCGGGTCGGCGACCATCACCGTGAGGAGCCGCGCCGGGTCGAGCCAGCGCCGTGCGACCCGCTGCACGTCGGCGGCGGTGACGGCGCCGACGGCCTCGGGGTAGCGGCTCCACCAGTCGTCGGACAGCCCGTTCACCACCAGATCGGCCACCTTCCCGGCGATGCCGGAGACGCTCGCGAACTCGGCGGGCAGCGCCAGCGCGATGGCGTTCCGCGCGTCGGCGAGCTCGGCGTCGGGCACCGGCAGCGTCCGCAGCGCCTCCACCTCGGCGAGCAGGTCGCGGATGGCCTGCCCGGTGGCGTCGGCGCGGACGCTGCCCCCGACGTAGCTCACCCCGCCCATCTTCTGCGCCGACTCGCGGGCCCACATGCCGTAGGTGTAGCCCTTGTCCTCGCGGAGGTTGCGGAACAGGCGCGACGACGACCCGCCCCCGAGCACGCGGAAGAGCACCTGGGCGGCGACGTAGTCCGGGTCGCCGCGGGCCATGCCCGGCATGCCGAGGATGAGGAAGGACTGGGGCGCGGCAGGCTTCTCGATGAGCACGGCGCGGAGCGCCGCCTCCGCCACCTCGGGGGACGGCGGCGCCGGCGGGGCGGTCCCGGTCCAGCCGGCCAGCGCCTTCTCCAGGAGGGCGCGGAGCGTGGCCTCCTCGACGTCGCCGACGACGACCAGCTCGGCGGCCTCCGGGCGCCAGCTCTCGGCGTGGAAGCGGGCCAGGTCGGCGCGGGTGGTGGCGGCGACCGAGGCCTCGGTGCCCATCGACCAGTGGCCATAGGGGTGCTTGCCCCAGTAGAGCTCGGAGAAGGCCTTGGAGGCGACGGCGCCGGGCTGGTCGCGCTGCTGCAGGAGCGAGACCTTGCGCTGGTCCTGCACCCGCTGGAAGTCGGACGGCGAGAAGGCCGGGTTCATGACCACGTCGGCGAGCAGCTCGACGAGCTTCGGCAGGTGGCGCGAGAGGGAGTGGCCGGAGACGAAGGCCGCATCCATCCCCGCGCCGGCACCGAGGCTGGCGCCCAGGAAACCCAGCTCGTCGGAGATCTGCGTGGCGCTGCGGGTCCGCGTACCCTCGGTGACCATGCCGGCGGTGAAGCTCGCCAGCCCCGGCAGCGCCACCGGGTCGCGCGCCGCGCCGGCCTCGAGCAGCACCAGGTGGACCGCGGCGATGGGCAGCCGGTGCGACTCGACGAGACGCACGCGCAGCCCGCTGGCGAGCTGGAACTTCTTCTGGGGAGGGATGCGCAGCGCCGGCGGCGTCCCCAGGGACGGCACCCGCGAGCGGTCCGCCGCGGCGGAGGCGGCCGCTCCCGGGGCGCGCACCTGCTGGGCGGGCGCGGCGCAGGCGACGAGCGCCGCGGCGAGGAGCAACGCGATCGGGCGCAGGCGCATCACCTGCCCTCCTTCGGCGAGGCGGGCGCCGCGGCAGCCCCTGCCGGCGCGGCGTGCGGGTGGCCCGCCGGAGCGTGCGCCGGCGGAGGGGCCGGGCCTGCGCCGTCGGTGCGCGGCACGACCGAGAGCGCGACCCGCCGGCTCGAGGCGAGCCACTTCGCGGCGGCGGCGCGAAGGTCCTCGGGCGTGAGCGAGTAGTACCGCTCCAGGTCCTTCGCCAGGTAGCCGGGGTCACCGACCTCCCAGTAGTACTCGTTCAGGTGGGAGGCGCGCCCGCCGAAGCCTCCCACCGGCTCGAGCCCGAACACCACGCTCGACTCGATCCGGTTCCTGGCGCGCTGCAGCTCGTCGGGGCTGGGCGGCTCCTTGGCGAGTCGCGCGATCTCCTCGTCGATGGCCTTCTCGAGCCGCTCGAGCCCGACGCCGGGCTTGGGCGTGGCGACGACCACGAACATCCCGGCGAGCGACTGCCCCTGCTGGCCGGCCATGACGCTCTGGGCGATCTGCTCCTCCATCACCAGTCGCTTGTGGAGGCGCGAGCTCTTGCCCGACGTCAGCACGTCTCCCACCATCCCCAGCGCGGCGTCCCCCGCGGCGTAGGCCTCCGGGGTCTGCCAGGCGAGGTAGAGCCGCGGCAGCTGCACGTCGTCTGGCAGCGTCGCGCGCCGGTCGGCCGCGAGCGGCTTCGGCGGGGCCACGCCCCGGGGCGGCGGCCTGCCGGCCGGGATCGAGCCGAACCACTTCTCCACGAGCGCGCGGGTCTTCACCGGGTCGATGTCGCCGGCGATGGCCAGCGAGGCGTTGGCCGGGCCGTACCAGCGCCGGAAGAAGTCGCGCACGTCCTCGAGCGTCGCCGCCTGCAGGTCCTCGTGCGAGCCGATGGGCTGCCAGTGGTAGGGGAACTCCGGGTCCCAGAGGTTCTCCAGCAGCACCTTCCAGGCCATGCCGTACGGCTGCATCTCGTAGCTCTGACGCCGCTCGTTCCGGACCACCTCGCGCTGGTTGTCGAGCTTCGCCTGGTCGAGCGTCGGCAGGAGGTGTCCCATCCGCTCCGACTCGATGAGGAGCATCTGCTCGAGCGCGTTCGACGGCACCTGCTCCCAGTACTGGGTCCGGTCGTTGCTGGTGGCGCCGTTGGACGTTCCGCCGGCCCCCTCGATGAGCCGGTCGGCCTCGCCCTTGGGCAGGTTCTCGGTACCCTGGAACATCAGGTGCTCGAAGAGGTGGGCGAAGCCGGTCCGCCCGGGCTTCTCGTCCTTCGAGCCCACGTCGTAGAGGACGTCCACGCCCAGCACCGGCGCGGTGTGGTCCTCGGAGAGGATGACGTTGAGGCCGTTCCCGAGCTTGAACTGCTGGTAGGGGATCGAGGGCGCGACGGCCAGCAGCGCCGCCGCGACGAGCGCGGTGAAGGGGTTCATGGCCATCCGTCCTCTAAGGCCGAACCTCCGGCGGCGCCAGCGCCTTCCCGGCGGTGCCCAGGTCCGCCCCGGGTGCGCCGGAGGCGGTCGGGCGGACCCCGGGCGGCGCCCAGGAATCCTCGCGGGCCCCTTCCACCCGGATTCACTCCGTGGATCAATGGGCGTTCGTGCCCCCGCCGGCCTGGCCGGCCGCCGCCTGCCTCGCCTCGGTCGACCCGTCCGTGCCCGCCCGCTCGAGAATCCTGCCCGGCGCCGCCCTGGCGGCAACCCTCGCGGCCCTGCCCGCCGTGGCCCGGGCCGTGGAGGAGGCGCCCGGCCCCGGCGCGGAGCAGACGCTGCGGGCGACGCGGACCGCCCGGCCGCCCGTGATCGACGGGCGCCTCGACGACCCGGCCTGGGCCCGGGCCGAGCCCTTCTCGGATTTCGTGCAGCTCTTCCCCGACGAGGGGAAGCCACCGACCCAGCCCACCGAGGTGCGGGTCCTCTACGACGACCGCTTCCTCTACGTCGGCGTGACGGCGCGCGACACCGAGCCCGAGGCGATGGTGCGCTCGCTGGGGCGCCGCGACCGCCCCTCCTACTCGGACGCCGTCACGGTGATCGTCGACCCGTCCCACTCCCACCGGCGCGGCTACGCCTTCAAGCTCACCGCCGGCGGCGTCCAGATGGACGGGATCTACTTCGACGACGACAAGTTCACCGACGAATGGGACGCGGTCTGGGAAGGCCAGGTCGCCCTCCTGCCGGACGGCTGGTCCGCCGAGTTCGCCATCCCGTTGGGGCTCCTGGGCGTACCCGACGCCACGGCCCAGCGCTGGGTGTTCGGCGTCCGGCGCGAGATCGCCCGGCGCCACGAGACCGACCAGAGCGTCTTCGTGCCGCCCAGCACCCGCGGCGTGCTGTCGCGCCTCGGCCACCTCGCCGGCATGGACGACCTGAAGCCGCGCGCCGACCTGGAGGTCGTCCCGTACGCCGCCGGCCGCCTCACGCTCGCGGCCGGCGCCGACGGCGGGACCCGGGCCGTCCCCTCGCTCGACCTGGGCCTGGACCTGAAGTGGGTGGCGTCACCGTCGCTCCGGCTCAACGCCGCGGTGAACCCCGACTTCAGCCAGGTGGAGTCGGACCAGATCTTCCAGAACCTCACCACCTACGAGCTCTACTACGCGGAGAAGCGCCCGTTCTTCGCCCAGGGTCTCGACCTCTTCAAGCCGGTCGGCTCCGACGCCGACTGGCGCCCTCCCCAGCAGCTCTTCTACTCGCGCCGCATCGGCCTCGAGACCCCCATCCTCGCCGCCGCCAAGCTCGACGGGAACGTCGGCGAGCGCTTCCAGTTCGGGCTGCTCGACGCCTGGGTCGTCGCCCCCGACCTCCCGGCCGGCACCGGCACGGCCAAGGGCCTCTCCTTCAGCTGGCAGCGCCCCTTCCGCATCGGGCCCCTCGACTCGCTGCTGGTGGACGTCCCGTCCGCGGGCAACCACTTCGCCGGCGTGGGACGGTGGCAGGCCTCCGACGCGCTCCAGCTCGGCCTGGCGGCCACCTCCGCCCTCCCGGCCCACGAGTACGGCTGCCAGGCGAGCGACGTGGTCGGCCCCGACGGCCAGCCCGTCCCGAGCCCCGACCTCCCGGCACGGTGCCTGGCGCGCGGGGGGAACGCCGTGGCCGCCGACTGGCTCCTGGGCACCGCGGACGGCGAGTGGCGCTTCTACGGGCAGGTCGACGCCAGCCGGCTCGTCAAGGGGCCGCCGGCCTGGCTCCTTCCCGACGGGACGCTGCTGCGCCCCGGCGACTCCGGCTTCGGCGGCTACGCCGGGCTGCAGAAGGTGGGCGGGCAGCCCTGGCGCCTCGACCTTTTCTACGAGTACGAGTCGCCGCGCCTCGACCTGAACCCGTCCGGCTACCTGCGCACCCAGAACCAGCAGGGCGGCCAGGCCACCCTGAAGTACGTGGCCCCGACCGGCGGCGGCCCGTTCGCCATGTACGACGTGGCGCTCCGCGCCCAGACCTACTTCACCACCGATGCCCGCGCCCTGAACCGGGGGAACGCCGCCTTCCTCGGCTGGACCCTCGTCTTCCGCGACTTCTGGGCGACGGGCTGCACGCTCTCCTGGCAGGACGACCGCTTCGACGTCCGCGAGATCCGCTACCGGGGCGTCCCCTATGAGCGGCCGCCCGCCACCGGCCTCGAGTGCTGGGCCGACACCGACAGGAGCCGCCCGGTGTACCTCCTGCTCAGCGGCTACGCGGCCCGATTCCTGCCCCGGGGTCCGCTCCCCGCCACCTGGGCCGGCGGGGCCGTGGCGCGGCTCACGGTCCGCCCGACCCCGGCGCTCGAGACCCAGATCGAGGTGCAACTGGAGCGCAACGTCTATCCCGGCCGCTACGCGCTGCCGGACGGCGACACCTTCTGGTTCGCGAACCTCGACTCGCCGCTCGGCTCGGTGGTGCTGCGCCAGCTGGTCGTCGTCTCGCCCGGCCTCACCCTTCAGCTCTTCGCCCAGCTCTTCGTGGACTACGGCCGGTTCGGGCCGTACTGGAGCGCCTCCTCGCCGTCGCGGGCGCCCATCTCCCCGGCCCACCTGGTGCCCGGCTCTCCGTCCTTCGCCCCGCCCGGCGGGACCGGCCTCACGGCCCCGGACTTCCACGACACCCTCCTCAACCTGAACGCGGTGCTGCGCTGGGAGTGGCGGCTCGGCTCGACGCTCTACCTCGTCTACCAGCGTTCGCAGTCGGAGCTCCCGTGGCTGGGGCCGGGCGCCCCGCCCGCGAGCCTGCTCCCCGGCGCGCTGGGCGCATCCACCGACACCCTTCTCCTCAAGTTCGCCTACTGGTGGAATCCTTGAGTCCGGGTGCACCTCGCGCCATGATGAGTCCTTCGCGGGATGCGAGGGGGAGAGGATGCCTGCCAGCCCACCGCTTCGGCTGATCATCGCCGAGGATGATCCGGCCTCGTTGCGGCTGTACCGCACCTACGCGGAGCGGCGCGGCCACCAGGTGCTCGCCGCCCAGGACGGCGCCTCGACGCTGTTGCTCGCCGCCACCGAGCACCCCGACGCGATCCTCCTCGACATCGCCCTGCCGAAGCTCGACGGGCGTGACGTCCTCCGTCAGCTGAAGGCCAGCCCCCACACCGCGCACATCCCCATCCTGGTGGTGAGCGCCTCGGGCGGCGACCCGAACGTCCGCAGCCAGCTCATCGAGCTCGGCGCGCACGACGTGGCCGAGAAGCCCATCGACCTCTCGGGCACCTTCGCGAAGGTGGAGCGGCTCGCCGAGCGGGCCCGGCAGGCACGGCCGCGGGACGCCTGACGCGAGCCGGCGGCGCGGCGCGGGGGGGTGCCGGCGCCTCGATCCGGAGCGGCAGGGCTCAGCTCTCGATGCGCATCCCCTTGGGGATAATGACGATGCCGCTGTCGGTCACCTGGAAGCGCCGCCGGTCCTCCTCCGGGTCGTAGCCGATCACCGTTCGGGGCGGGACGTCCACGTGCTTGTCGATGATGGCACGGCGGATCCGGCAATGCCGGCCCACGGTGACGTCCTCGAAGAGGATCGAGCCCTCCACGTAGGAGTAGCTGTTGATGCGCACCCGCGGCGAGAGGATCGAATGGTGGGCGTGGCTGCCCGAGACGATGCACCCCTCGGAGATGAGCGAGTCGGTGGCGCGGCCGACCCGGTGATCCTTCTCGTTGTTGAAGACGAACTTCGCCGGAGGATAGTTGTAGCGGATGGTGAAGATGGGCCACTCGAAGTTGTACAGGGAGAAGATCGGGTCCACGTCCACGAGATCCATGTTGGCCTGGTAGTAGGCGTCCAGGCTCCCCACGTCTCGCCAGTAGCCGCGCTCCTTCTCGCTCTGCCCCGGGACCACGTTGTTCATGAAGTCGTAGACGTAGACGCGCTTGCGCGCGTACATCGCGGAGAGGATCGACTTGCCGAAGTCGTGGGCGCTCTCCGGGTCGCCGGCGTCTCGGACGATCTCCTGGACCAGCGAGTCGGTGGTGAAGAGGTAGTTCCCCATCGACGCCAGGCAGCGGGTCGGATCGCCGGGCATCGTCTTCGGGTCGGACGGGGGCTTCTCCACGAAGCCGACCATCTGGCCGTCCGGAGACATCTCGATGATCCCGAAGTCCTTCGCCTCCTCCACCGGCACCGGGATGGCGGCCACGGTGAGGTCCGCCTTCTTCTCCTGGTGGAAGTCGAGCATCTGCCGAGCGTCCATGCGGTAGACGTGATCGGCGCCGAACACGAAGGTGTAGTCGGGCTCCTCGTCGGTGATGAGGTTCAGGTTCTGGTAGATGGCGTCGGCGGAGCCCTCGAACCACTTGGGCCCGTAGCGCATCTGCGCCGGCACGATCTCCACGTACTCGCCGAGCAGCGAGGTGAGGCGCCAGGCCCGCTGGACGTGGGTGTTCAGCGAGTCCGACTTGTACTGGACGAGCACCTTCATCCGCAGCATGCCGGAGTTGGCGAAGTTGGAGAGGACGAAGTCGATGATGCGGTAGCGTCCGCCGAACGGCACCGCCGGCTTGGCGCGGTCCCGGGTCAGCGGGTCGAGCCGCCGTCCCTCGCCGCCCGCCAGGATCATCGCCAGACACTTGGCCATGCAGCCGCCCCCGGTCCGGACTGTAGCAGGCCGGGGTGGCGGGGCAAGCTGGCGCTTGGATCGCGGCGGCCGCTCTGCTATGAGCGCTGCGCCGTGAAGCCCTCCACCGCCCTCGCCACCGCCCCGGCCCGCGCCCTCGCGCCCGTGCCCGACGCCTGCCCCCTCTGCGACGGGGAGCGCCTCTCGCTCCGCTACCCGGCCCGCGGCGGGACGGTCCAGGCGGACGGGACCGCCTGGCGCTGCACCAGCTTCGGCCACCGCCGCCATCCGCCCATCTGGGGCTGCCAGGAGTGCGGACTGCTCTTCCAGTGGCCCCGCCCCTCCTCCGCCGAGCTGCAGCGTGCCTACGAGGGCGTCGTCGACCCGCTCTACATGGCGGAGCGGGACAACCGGCTCCTCACCTTCCGCCGGGTCGTGCGCGCGCTCGGCCCGGCCGCCGGTCGCAGCCTGCTCGACATCGGCGCCTACTGCGGCTACTTCCTCGAGGTGTCGCGCCAGGCGGGCTTCCGCGCCGAGGGGCTGGAGCTCTCCCGCTGGGCCGCCGACCACGCCCGGGCCTCGGGCTTCGAGGTCCACTCCGAGCCCTTGCGGGAGCGGGCCCGCTCCGGCGACCGCTATGACGTGCTGACGATGTGGGACGTCGTCGAGCACCTGCCCGACCCGCGGGAGGAGATCGAGGCGGCGCGCCAGCTGCTGCGGCCCGGCGGCCAGCTGTACCTCTCCACCATCGACACCGGGAGCCTGGTGGCGCGCCTGCTGGGCGCGCGCTGGCCCTGGCTGATGGACATGCACCTCGTCTACTTCGACCGCCCCACGCTGACGGCGCTGCTCGAGGAGTGCGGCTTCCGGGTGCGGCGCATCGGGCTCTACTCCCACACCGTGTCGTCGGGCTACCTGCTCCGCAAGCTGGGGGCGAGCTTTCCGGCGCTGCGCCCGGTCGCCGCGGTCCTGGCGCGGGTGGTGCCCTCGGGCTGGCCCGTCCCGGTGAACCTCGGCGACAACATGCTGGTGAGCGCCGAGCGCCTGTAGCGCGATGGGGAACACGGATCCCGAGCCCCTCCCGGGCGCCGCACGGCCGGCCGTCTCGTCCGACCTCGCCTCCCCGCCCCGGCCGCGCCGCACCCTGGCCGCCCTGGTCGCGGTCTCGCTCGGCCTCACCGCGCTCGTCCCCATCACCAACGACAGCCCGTACGGCGACCTGTCGGCCGGCTACACCGACCACCTGCACCACGCTTACGCGACCTGGGTGTTCCTCCATCGAGGGCTCGACGCCTACCGGCTCCCGCTCGCCGAGTCCTCGCGCGGGATCGGGTACCCGCAGGAGACCGGTGCCTGGCCGCAGATGTCGGTGAACTACCCACCGGGGATGTTCGCCGTGTTCCTGCCGCTCTCGCTCGCCGGTCGCTACCGTCCCATGGCGCAGGAGACGTTCGGGAGGCTCGGGATCCTGTGGCTGCTGGTGCTCGGGCACCTGGCGCTGTGGGCGGTCTTCGCGCTGCTCGCGGAGCTGCCCGCCGGCGGGCGCGCGGTGATCGGCATGATCGCCTGGGTGTACCTGGTGCGCCTCGCCTTGCAGGGATTCTTCGACGTCACCTTCATCGGTGCCGGCGCGATGGCGCTGCTCGCGCTTCGCCGCCAGCGGCCGGGCCCGGCCCTGCTGTGGCTCTCGGCTGCGGCGCTGCTCCACTACCGGGCGGTCGCGCTCGCACCGGTCGGTCTCGCCGCGCTCTTCATGGTGCGGCGGCACCCACCGAGCAGCTGGCCGCGCGGCGCGCTCGTCGCGGTGGCCTTGGCCTGCGCGGTGGTGACCTGGACGTTCCTCCTGCAGTGGCCGCTGACGAGGGCCTACCTCGAGACGCTCTCGCCGACGCTCGGAACCCTGCGGACCGGCCCGCGGTTCTGGGCGGTGCTGGTGGCGAGCCTCGCCGCCGCCGTGGCCTCGCTGTGGCTGGCGGATGGGCTGGTGGCCGGGCTGGTGCTGGCGGCGCTGGGCCTCGCGCTCACGGACATCTACGACTGGTGGCACGGCGCGGTGCTGCTCTTCGCGCTCATGGCGGTCGGCGTCCTGCGCGCGCGCGCCGCGTCCTCGGCCCGGGCGGTGCTGGTGGGCTGGCTGCTCCTCATGCAGCCGCTCGGGTTCGACCAGACGCCGAGCGACCTGTTCATGGACTTCGCCAAGCACTACCGGCCGAAGGGGTAGTGCAGCGGCGGTCCCCTCGCGGCTCAGCCCGGGCGCAGGGCCGGCGCGTGCGCCGCCTCGTGGGCGAGCAGCTTCGCCTTCACCTCGGTGCCGCCGCCGTAGCCGCCGAGCCGCCCGCCCGCCGCGACGACGCGGTGGCAGGGGACGAGGATCGCGACCGGGTTCACGGCGTTCGCCCCCCCGACGGCGCGCGCGCCGCCGGGCTGCCCGAGCGATGCGGCGATCTCGCCGTAGGTGCGCGTGTCCCCCCAGGGGATCTCCGTCAGCGCCCGCCAGACGCGCTGCTGGAACGGCGACCCGTGGAGGTCCAGGACCGGCAGCCGCGGCGGCCGGCCGTCGAAGTAGTCGCGCAGCGCCTGGATCCCGGCCTCCAGGTTCTCGCGGGTGCGCGAGGTGATGGGCGGACGCGGCCGCTCACCGGGGCCGAAGCGGATGCCGACCACTCCGGCGTCGCTGGCCTCGACGGTGAGCATCCCCACGGGCGACCGGAAGCGGGCCAGGGCGGTCATTGGTCGAATACTAGACGAGCGCGGGAGGCTTGCGCGAGGGGCCGCGGCGGCCCCGACGGGTGCGGGTGGCGCTGCCGGGGCGCGGTCCGGCTATCCTTGCCAGCATGGGCTCCAACTCCTGGCTCCTCGCGCTCCTCGTCCAGCTCGTCGTCTCGGCGGGCGTCCTCATGCTGGCGCTGGGCTGGGTGACGCCCGGCAACCCGCGGAACACCTTCGGCCGCGCGGTGCTGGTTTCGCTCCTGCTCAACGCCGCGTGGACGCTGACCCTGGCGCGCTTCGCCTGGTTCCTGCTCATCCCGCTCCTGCTCTACTGGCTCGTCTGGCTCCTGGTGATCACCATCGCCTACAAGGTCACGGCCGGGCGGGCCCTGCTCCTGGGCCTGGCGCTCGCCTTCGTTTCCTGGCTCGTCACGCTCCTCTTCGGGATTCACCCCTGAGCCGTCGCGGCGCCCGGGGGGTCGGGGCAGCGCTCGCGGTGGCGCTCGCCCTGCCGGCCGCGGGGGTCCCCGCCGAGCCAGCCGCGACGCCGGCTCCGGGCTCGTCTCCGCGGACCTCGGCCCCGGGCATGACCGGCCTGGACCCGGCCTCCCCTCGGCGGCCGGGTCCGCCGCTGCTCGAGGCCGCATGGCGGGGCGACGCCGCGGAGGTGGCACGCCTGCTCGACGCCGGGGCCAGGGTCGATGGGCGTGGCCCGGACGGCTGGACCCCGCTCCTGGCCGCGGCGGCGGCCGGCCACGTGGCGGTGGCGGAGCGGCTCCTCCTGCGGGGCGCGGATCCCAGCCTGGCGGCGCCGGACGGGCTCACGCCGCTCGCGGCGGCGCGACTCGGGGATCACCCGGCGGTGGTCCGGCGGCTGCTCAAGGCCGGGGCGCGGGATGCGAGCCGGCCCCCGCGGGCCCGGCTGCCGCAAGGCCCGCCTCCGGATTCACGCATCGTCACGCCGGGAGCAGGAAGCGGGCGATGACTAGCTTCTCTCCGGCCGAGAAGAAGGCCACCGTCACCTTCGACTCCGGCCCGGAACCGTCGCAGGCGCGCACCACGCCCTCGCCGAGTGCCGGGTGGCGGACCCGGGCCCCGGCGGCGAAGGCCGGCCGCAGGTCGTCGGGACGCTGGTCGTAGGAGTAGTCGATGACCGGCTCGTCCGCGAGGGCGCCGGGGTGGCGGCGGATCACCGGCCCCGACGGGACGGGGCGGGCCGCCGGGGGCGGCAGGCCGAAGAGGGTCGGCGACAGGTCGCCGAGGAAGCGCGAGGGCTCCCGGTCGCTCCAGGTGGGCCCGGCGTCCCCGTAGCCCATGCGGCGGCGAGCGAGCGAGAGGGTGAGGCGCGACTTGGCGCGGGTCATGCCGACGTAGCAGAGGCGCCGCTCCTCGTCGAGCTCGGCCCCCCGCTCGTCGGCCTCGCCGCGGCGCCAGGGGCGCTCGTACGGCAGCATCCCCTCCTCCATGCCGGCGATGAACACGGCCTCGAACTCCAGGCCCTTGGCGGCGTGGAGCGTCATGAGCGCCACCCGCCCCTCCGGCGTCGGCGCGTCGGCGTCGCCCAGGAGCGCGATCTGCTCGAGGAAGCGGGCCAGCGCCGGCGGGTGCGGCTCCTCGGGGTCGCGCGAGGGCGGCTCCCGGGTCTGGGCCTCGTCGAACTCGCGGGCCGCGGCGACGAGCTCGACGAGGTTCTCGGCACGGTCGGCCGCCTCGTCGGTGCCCTCGGAGCGGGTGCGCTGCATGAGGCCGCTGCGGGTGACGGCCTCCTGGACCGCGGCGCCCGCCTCGAGGCCGCCCACGTCCCGGTGCAGGCCGGACACCACCTCGTGGAACTCGCCCAGGCTGCGGCGCGCCGCGGTCTTCAGATCCACGATCTCGTCGCGTCGCGCGATGGCCTCGAAGAGCGCCACTCCCTGCTGCTGCGCGAACGCCTGTACGCGCTCCATCGTCCGGTCGCCGATGCCGCGGGGCGGCCGGTTCACGACGCGCAGGAGGTCGAGGTCCGACGACGGCGAGAGGGCCAGTCGCAGGTAGGCGGCCGCGTCGCGCACCTCGGCGCGCTCGTAGAAGCTGGTCCCGCGGACGATGACGTAGGGGACGCGCGCCGCGCGCAGGGCGGCCTCCACCGGGCGCGACTGGGCGTTCACGCGGTAGAGCACGGCGATCTCGTCGCCGCGCGTCCCGCGGCGTCGCTCCTCCTCCACCGCCGCGGCGATGCGCTGCGCCTCCTCGTGCTCGTCCTGGGCGACGACGAGCCTCAGCGGCGCGCCCGCGTCCCGGGTGGTCCAGAGCTTCTTGGCACGCCGGCGCGACGCGCGGGAGATGACCGCGTGGGCGGCCTCGAGGATGTTGGCGGTGGAACGGTAGTTCTGCTCCAGCTTGACGACGCGGGTGCCGGGGAAGTCCCGGTCGAAGTCGAGGATGTTCGAGACGTCGGCGCCGCGCCAGCGGTAGATGGCCTGGTCGTCGTCGCCGACGACGCAGACGTCGGCGCGGGCGCCGCACAGCAGCCGCAGCAGGCGGTACTGGGCCGGGTTCGTGTCCTGGAACTCGTCCACCAGCACGTGGCGGAAACGGCCGCTCCAGCGGGCGAGCAGGTCCGGGTTGGCCTCCAGGAGCTGCAGGGGGCGGAGCAGGAGGTCCCCGAAGTCCACCGCGCCGGCGCGGGCGAGCGCCTTCTCGTAGCGGCGCCAGACCTCGAGGCACTGCTCGCCGTCCACGTCGGTCTCCTCGAGCCGGACGTCGGCAGGGGAGAGCCCCAGGTTCTTCCAGCGGTCGATGCGCGAGAGAACCTGGCGCGGTCCCAGCCGGCCGTCGTCGGCGAGCCCCATCTCGGCGAGCAGCCGCTTCGCGAGGGAGCGCTGGTCGTCGTCGTCGTAGATGGCGAAGGCCTCGGGCAGCCCGGCCCGCTGCGCCTCGCGCCGGAGGAAGCGGGCCCCGAAGGCGTGGAAGGTCTGCACCCAGGCCTCGCGTCCCTCCGGGCCGAGAAGGGCCTCGAGCCGCTGCCGCATCTCGCCGGCGGCCTTGTTCGTGAAGGTGACGGCGAGCACGTGCCAGGGGGCGACGCCGCGGTTCCGGACCAGGTGGGCGATGCGGTGGACGATGACCCGCGTCTTGCCGGAGCCGGCCCCGGCCAGGACCAGCACCGGGCCGTCGCCGTGGACCACCGCCTCGCGCTGGGCGTCGTTGAGGGTGTCGAGTAGCGGGTCCATGCCGTCGCGGTGGTCGCCCCGCAACATAACCCGGCCGGGGCGGCAGGCCGATGGGAACCCGCGGCGACCGTGCCGACCGGAACCCGCGCACGGCCTGCCGTGCGCAGGTAGAGTCCCGCCATGGCCCCGCCCGTCCGCATCCTCCCACTCGGCGGGCTCGGCGAGATCGGGATGAACTGCCTGGCGCTGGAGTGTGACGGGCGGATCGCCGTGGTGGACTGCGGGCTCCTGTTCCCCGCCGAGAGCCTGGGCGTGGAGGCGGTGGCGCCGGACCTGTCCTGGCTGCGCCAGCGGCGCGAGCAGGTCGGCGCGGTGCTCGTCACCCATGGTCACGAGGACCACATCGGGGCACTGCCGCTGCTCTTGCGCGAGATCCCGGCGCCGGTGTACGGGCCGCGGCTGGCACTGGCCATGCTGCGGCCGCGGCTCGAGGAGCTGGGGGTCGCGGCGGACCTGCGGGAGGCGCGCCCCGGCGACGTCGTCCGGGCCGGCCAGGACTCGCCGTTCGCCGCCGAGTTCGTCTCCGTGGCCCACTCGATTCCGGATGCCTGCGGCCTCGCGGTCGGGACGCCGCAGGGGACGCTGCTCCACAGCGGCGACTTCAAGATCGACGAGCGGCCGTTGGGCCGCGGCACCGACCTGGCGCGGATCGAGGCGCTCGGGCACGCCGGGGTGCGGGCGCTCCTCTCCGATTCGACGAACGCCGAGCGGCCCGGCTCCTCCCTTTCCGAGTCGGCGGTGGGCCCGGCGCTGCGGCGTGCCATGGAGGGGGCGCGCGGCCGGGTCCTGGTGGCTTGCTTCTCGTCGCACCTGCACCGCATCCAGCAGGTCGCCGACGCGGCACGGGAGTACGGACGGCGTCTGGCGCTGCTCGGCCGCTCGATGCAGGAGAACGTGCGGCTGGGGATCGAGCTGGGGTACCTGCGCGTCCCTCCAGGGCAGCTGGCGTCGCCGGAAGAGGCCCGCGGGCTCGCGCCGCGCCAGGCCTGCGTGCTCGTGACCGGCACGCAGGGGGAGCCGCGCAGCGCGCTGGCGCGCCTCGCCCGCGGCGAACACGCGGACCTGCACCTCGAGCCCGGGGACCGGGTGATCCTGTCGTCCCGCTTCATTCCCGGGAACGAGGTGGCCATCGGGCGGGTCCTCGACGCGCTGACGGCGCGCGGCGCGGAGGTGCTCTGGGAGGACTTCCGGGAGCTTCACGTGTCCGGCCACGCCCAGGAGGACGAGCAGCGCCGGCTGGTGCGCCTGGCCCGTCCGGAACACTTCATCCCCATCCACGGAGAGCTCCGCCACCTCGCCCGCCACGCCAGCCATGCCGCCGCCGAGGGCGTGCCGGACGCGGGCCGCCACGTGCTGGTGGACGGGGACGTCCTCGAGATCGCGGACGACGCCGTCCGGCGGCTCCCCCGGGTGGCGTCCGGGCGGACATGGCTGGAGCGCGACGCAGCCTTCGCCGCGGTGGCCGAGTCCGTGGTACGAGATCGGCGCGCGCTCGCGGAGTACGGGCTGGTGGTGGTGGCGCTGGCGGTGGACCCGGCCGGGTCGCTCTTGCACGGGCCGGAGATCCGCGGACGCGGGGTGGCCGGGCTGGCCGGCCGGGAGGCCGAGCTGGCCGCGGAGGCGCGACGGACGCTGGGCGAGCTCACCACCGTGGAGCGAGGCGATCGGGCCCGGCTGGAGGCCGCCCTCTCCCGGGCGGTGCGACGCTGGTTCCGGCGCGAGGGCGGGCGGCGGCCGGGCGTGCAGGTGGTGGTTCTGGACATCTAGAGGAGGACCGCGGACATGCCGAGCTTCGACGTCGTCTCCGAGGTGAACCTGATGGAGGTGGAGAACGCCTTCAACCAGGCACGAAAGGAGATCGCGCAGCGCTTCGACTTCAAGGGGACCTCCACCGACCTGGAGCGTCAGGCGGACGGCGCCGTGCTCGTCAAGGCCAACTCCGAGGGGCGGCTCGACGCCGCCGCCACCGTCCTCATGGAGAAGCTCGCCAAGCGCGGGGTCCCGCTGGAGGGGCTCGACCCTCAGCAGATGGAGCCGGCCGCCGGCGGGCACGTCCGCAAGCTCATCCGGCTGAAGCAGGGGCTGAAGGCCGAGGACGCCAAGCGCATCGCCGCGCTGATCAAGGAGTCGGGCCTGAGGCTCCAGGCCGCCATCCAGGGCGACGCGGTGCGGATCACCGGCAAGAAGAAGGACGACCTCCAGGGGGCGATGCAGGCCATCCGCGGCGCCTCGCTGGGGATTCCCATCCACTTCAAGAACTTCAGGGAGTAGGCGGCGTTGCGCCGCCCACCCGGGGCGGGTTAGATCCAGCCGCCCGTGGCGACCCCGGTCTACATGCACACGCTCGGCTGCCCGAAGAATCGGGTGGACAGCGAGGTCATGCTCGGGATGCTCGCCGGCGCCGGCTTCAAGCTCGTCCAGGACCCGGCCGGCGCCGACGTCATCGTCGTCAATACCTGCGGGTTCATCGAGAGCGCCAAGGAGGAGTCGATCCAGGCGATCCTGGACCTCGCCCGGATGAAGCGGGAGGGGCGCTGCCAGAAGCTCGTGGTCGCGGGCTGCCTGGCACAGCGCTACCCGGACGAGCTGGCCCGCGACCTCCCCGAGGTGGACCACATCGTCGGGACCGGCGCCTACCAGGACATCGCCCGCATCGTCTCCGACGCGCAGGCGAAGCGCATCGTCGTGCCGGACCCGGACTTCGTCCACGCGGCCACGACCCCGCGGGTGAACTCGCTGCCCTCCCACACGGCGTATCTCAAGATCGCCGAGGGCTGCGACAACACCTGCGCCTTCTGCATCATCCCCAAGCTGCGCGGCCCGCAGCGGTCGCGCCGCGTGGACGACATCGTCGCCGAGGCGGCGGCGCTGGCCGCGCAGGGGACGGTGGAGCTGTCGCTCGTGGCGCAGGACCTCACCGCCTACGGCCAGGACCTGGCGGGCAAGGTCCGCCTCCACCACCTGCTCCCCGAGCTCTGCAAGGTGGACGGCATCCGCTGGATCCGGATCCACTACGCCTATCCCCGCGACTTCCCCGACGCGCTCGTCGACGTGCTCGCCGACGAGCCCAAGATCGCCAAGTACCTGGACATGCCGCTGCAGCACTCGTCCGACCGGCTGCTCCGGTCGATGAGGCGAGGCCGGGACGTCCGCTTCCTCCGCGCGCTGCTGGCGAAGCTGCGCCATCGGGTGCCGGACATCGCCCTGCGCACCGCGCTCATCGTCGGGCTGCCAGGCGAGACCGACCAGGATTTCGAGAACTTGCTCCGCTTCGTCGAGGAGCAGCGCTTCGAGCGGCTGGGCGTCTTCCCCTACTCCCGGGAGGAGGGAACCGCCGCCGCCGAGATGGCGGATCAGGTGCCGGAGAAGGTGAAGAAGGCGCGCCACAGGAAGGTGATGGCGCTCCAGCAGCGCATCTCCCGCGCCCACCAGAAGGCCATGGTGGGCCAGCGCCTGGAGGTGCTGGTGGAAGGGCGCGCCGAGGGGACGGAGCACCTCATCGCCGGCCGCCATGCGCGCCAGGCGCCGGACATCGACGGCCTCGTGTACATCAACGACTTCGAGGTCCCGGGCGAGGCGGTGGCCTACCCGGGCGAGTTCGTCACCGTCGAGGTCACCGAGGCCGGCGACTACGACCTCGTGGGCAAGGTCGTGGCGCGGGAAGCCTCGGGCCGGCGGCGGCCCGGGGCGGCGCGCCCGAGGAAGCCGGCGCGCCTCTCGCTGCGCGTGATCACGTGACGCTCGAGCACCGGGTCCGTCACCCCGCGACGCCGTCACGGCGACCGCCACCGTCGCGCGGCGAGGTGGCCGGCTGGCTCACCACCCGGCTCGACGAGGCAGGAGGCGCGTGAGACCCCATCCGCTCGCCGCCGTCTTCGACATGGACGGGACGCTCGTTGACAACATGCGTTTCCACGGCATGGCCTGGGAGCGGCTGGCGCGCCGGCTCGGGTCGCCGGCGACCCACCAGCAGTTCGAGCGCGAGTGGGCCGGCATGAAGGCCGGCGAGATCCTGCGGATCCTGCTCGCCCGGCCGGTGCCGGACACGGAAGTCGCGCGGCTCGAGGCAGAGAAGGAGGCCGACTACCGCGCGGCCTACGGGCCGCGGATCGTCCCCGTCGCCGGGCTCTTCGCCTTCCTCGATCGGCTGCGCGGAGCCGGGTATCGGCTGGCTCTCGCCACGGCCGCGCCCGCGGACAACCGCGCCATGGTGCTCGCGGCGCTCGGGCTCGAGGGGGCCTTCGAGGTCACCGCGGGTCCGGAGCGCGCCGCCCGCGGCAAGCCCTTCCCCGACATCTTCCTGGCCGCCGCGGCGCTCCTCGGCCTGGCGCCGGACCGCTGCGTCGCCTTCGAGGACGCCTCGAACGGCGTGCGCGCCGCGCGGGCCGCGGGGATGGAGGTGGTCGGCATCGCCACCGGCGAGACCGCCGCCAGGCTGCGGGCTGCCGGCGCCGGGCACGCTGCGCCGGACTACGAGTCGCTGGGGGCGGAGACCCTGGCTTCCCTTGGGCTGTAGCGGCCCGCCGGCGGGGCCGGCGCCGGCTACCGCCCCGGCATCTGCACCCGGTGCACGTCCTTGGGCAGCCGGACGTCGAAGTCGGCGTCGGCGAGCCCGACGTTCCTCTTCAGGTTCCCGAAGGCCAGGTCGTTCACGTTCCCCTGCCCGTCCACCACCTGGGTCCGCGTCACCTCTCCGGCTGGCCCTACGAAGAGCGTCACCGATTCCACCCGGGGATCGGCCTTCCGGGGGCTGAGGACGAGCGATCCCCCCTCGCCGCGCGCGAGCTCGAATTCCTTCTCCAGGCTCCCCTTGCCGACGAGGAAGGTCACCGCGGCACTCATGGCGGTGGCGTCGAACCTCTCGTCGACGAAGGCCTGGTTCACCTCCGGTTCGTACTGCGTGAGCCGCGAGCCCACCACCGCCACGGACTTGGGGGCGGGCGACGCGTAGTCCCAGCGCATCCGGCCGGGCTTCTTCACGAGCAAGGTGCCCTTGGAAACCTGACGGCGCCCGATCGCAGCGTAGGTGTAGGTCTGGACGAAGTCGGCGCGCAGGTCGCGGGTGGCCTCGTAGAAGGCCTGGACCTTCCTCGCGAGCGCCCGGGCGTCTCCGGACGGGTCCGCGGCGGGCGCGGCCGGCGGGGCGGGGACGGACGAGCCGGGGGGCGGCGCGAGCAGCGCGACCAGGGTGAGCAGGGCGGCGAGAGCGGTCATGGGATCGTTATACTCGACGCCCCTCGTCCATCGCCTATTCGGAGGCCTCGTGGCCACGCTCGAGTTCTTCTACGATTTCGTCAGCCCATACTCCTACCTGGCCTCGACCCGCGTCGAGGCGGAGATCCGCAAGGTCGGCGCCGAGCTCCGCTTCCGCCCCTTCTTCCTGGGCGGCGTCTTCAAGGCCACCGGCCACGAGGGGCCGCGGGCGACGCCCGCCAAGTTCACCCACATGTGGACCGACCTGCAGCGCTGGGCGAACCGGCTCGGCGTCCCGCTGACCCTCCCGGCGACCTTCCCGACGCTCACGGTGCTGCCTCTGCGAGCGGCGCTGGCCGCGGAGAAGGCCGGCGGCCTCGTGCCCTACACCCACGCGATGTTCCGCGCCTACTGGGCCGAGGGACGCGACGTCTCCCAGCCGGCCGTGGTGGAGGACGTGGCCCGCCAGGCGGGCCTGGACGGCGCCGCGCTCGTGGCCGAGGCGCCGTCGTTCAAGGAGGCGCTGGCGAAGCAGACCCAGGAGGCGATCGACCGCGGAGCCTACGGCGCGCCGACCTTCTTCGTCGGCAGCGAGATGTTCGTCGGGAACGACCGGCTCGACTTCGCGATCGAGGCGCTCGCGGCCGCCGGCCGCTCGACCGCCGGCCGTCCTTGACGGCGAGGGCCGGTCCGGCGATCCTCCGCGCCCGATGCGCTCCGCTCGCCTGCCCCTGGTCGTCGCCGTCGCGCTCGCCATCTTCCAGGCCGGCTGCAGCAATCCGTGCCGGGATCTCGGCGACCGGATCTGCGACTGCCAGCCCGAGGGACAGGTGCGCACGGCCTGCAAGAACGACGTGAAGAACCGCATCAACGTGGCCAACCCCACGAGCAGCCAGGAAGACGTCTGCACGGCCAAGCTGGACACGTGCCCGGACCCGAACGGGAACGTGAACGCCTGCGATCTCCTCAACACCTGCCAGGGCAAGGTGGACTGTGGCCTGGCGCTCCCGCCGCCCGAGGGCTGCGTACCGGCCAGCGGGAACCCCTAGCTCGCAGCCGCTACACGCCGAGGTAGTCGCGCCGGGCCCTGGTCGGGCGCACCGGCGCGTCGCCAAAGCGCCCGGCGATCGGCGCCCGGCACCGCAGGCACGTGCCCCCCGGGCCGAGGCGGTAGGCACGGAGCGACATCCAGTCGCGCTCGATGGCGGGCGCTCCACATCCCGGGCACCAGGTGGTCTGCCCTTCGCGATCGTGGACGTTGCCGGTGTACACGTATCGCAGGCCGGCTTCTCGCGCGATCCGTCGCGCCTCCGACAGTGTCCCCTGCGGTGTCGGCGCCACGTCCTTCATCTTGTAGTCGGGGTGGAAGGCGCTGAAGTGGAGCGGCACGTCCACGCCCATGTGATCGCGAATCCACTCGGCGAGCTGCCGCGTCTCCTTCGGGTCGTCGTTCAGGCCGGGGATGAGCAGGTTCGTCACCTCGGTCCAGACGCTCGGCGTCTTGGCGAGGTACTCGAGCGTCTCGAGGACCGGGGCCAGGTGAGAGAGCGTCACCTTCGCGTAGAAGTCCTCGGTGAAGGCCTTCAGGTCGACGTTGGCGGCGTCCATGTGCTCGAAGATCTCCTGGCGCGCCTTCTCCCGGACGTAGCCGGCGGTGACGATCACGGTACGGACTCCGCGACGACGAGCCTCCTTCGCCACGTCGATGGCCCACTCGGCCCAGATCACCGGGTCGTTGTAGGTGAAGGCGATCGATGGGCAGCCCGACTCGACGGCCAGGTCGACCACCTGGCGCGGCGTGTGCTCGACGCGGGCCATGGCGCGGCCGGACTCGCGGGCCTTGGAGATGTCCCAGTTCTGGCAGAAGCGGCAGCCCAGGTTGCAGCCCACGGTGCCGAAGGAGAGCACCTGCGTGCCCGGGTAGAAGTGGTTGAGGGGCTTCTTCTCGATCGGATCGGAGGCGAAGCCCGTGCTGTGCCCGTACGCCAGCGAGACGAGCTGGCCCCCGACGTTCTTGCGAACGAAGCAGAAGCCCGCCTGCCCGTCCGCGAGCCGGCAGTCGCGCGGGCAGAGCGTGCAGAGAAGCCTTCCGTCGGGCTCTTTCTCGTACCAGCGGCCGATGTGCATGCACATAAGTTAGGTCGCGCCGACGCAGCGCCACCTGCCCCTCGAGGGGCGCCTCGTGCCGGCCTTGCCGCCGGGTCCCTAGATCCTTGCGGCCCCGCCCGAAACGGCTTAGGAATCTGCCCATCCGCTGGGGCGGATGGGGAGCCACGTGACGTTCCGCGAAGCCATCGAGAAGCGCGTGCTGGTCTTCGACGGGGCCATGGGCACCCAGATCCAGGGGTTCGCCCTCAAGGCCCCCGATTTCGGGGGGCAGGAGGGGGCCAACGACCTCCTCACGCTGACGCGCCCCGACCTGATCGAGGCCATCCACGGCCGCTACTTCGCCGCCGGCTGCGACGTCGTCGAGACGAACACCTTCGGCTCGAGCCGGCTGAAGCTCGACGAGTACGGGCTCGGCCACCGCACCTACGAGGTGAACTTCCGCGCCGCCATCCTGGCGCGCCGCGCCGCCGAGCGCCACGCCACCCCCGACCACCCCCGCTTCGTCGCCGGCTCCATCGGCCCGACCGGGATGCTGCCCTCCTCCTCCGACCCGGCGCTCTCCAACATCACCGGCGACGCGCTGGAGCGCATCTTCGCCGAGCAGGCCCGCGGCCTCGTCGAGGGCGGCGTCGACGCCATCATCATCGAGACCCAGCAGGACATCCTCGAGCTGCGTGCCGCGGTCCTGGCGGTGGACGGGGTCCGGCGCGAGCTCCTTCGCGACGTCTTCCTCATCGCCCAGCCGACCCTCATCGACGCCTCCGGCCGGATGCTGCTCGGCACCGACGTCTCGAGCGCGCTCGCCACCCTGGAGCGGCTCCCCGTCGACGCCATCGGCGTCAACTGCTCCACCGGCCCCGCCGAGATGCGGGAGAGCGTCCGCACCCTTTGCCAGAAGTCGAGCCACTTCGTGTCGGTGATGCCCAACGCCGGCATCCCCGAGAACGTCGACGGCCGCGCCGTCTACCGCCTGTCCCCCGGGGCCCTCGCCGACGCGCTGGCCGGCTTCGTCTCGGAGTACGGCGTGGACATCGTCGGCGGTTGCTGCGGCACGACGCCGGTCCACATGCAGGCGGTGGTGGAGCGGTTGCGCGCCCACCCCTCCCCGCGCCGCCGCCGCCCGCGCCCCGCGCCGGAGGTCTCCTCGGCCATGAAGGCCGTGCCGCTCGACCTGCAGCCGCGCCCCCTCATCGTCGGCGAGCGGGTGAACAGCCAGGGCAGCCGCAAGGTGAAGGAGCTCTTGCTGGCCGACGACTACGCCGGGCTGGTGCAGATCGCACGCGGCCAGGTGGAGGGGGGGGCGCACGTCCTCGACGTCTGCACCGCGCTCAACGAGCGGGACGACGAGGCGGCGCAGATGCGCACGCTGGTGCGACTGCTCGCACAGAGCGTGGATGCGCCGCTGATGATCGACTCCACCGAGGCCGACGTCCTCGAGAGCGCGCTCAAGGTCTATCCGGGGCGCTGCCTGGTCAACTCGGTGAACCTGGAGAAGAGCGGCGAGCGGGTGAGGAAGGTGCTGCCGCTGGTGAAGCGCTACGGCGCGGCGGTGGTCTGCATGACCATCGACGAGAAGGGCATGGCCCAGACCGCCGAGCGCAAGGCGGAGATCGCGCGTCGCACGGTGGCCATCGCCAGGGAGCACGGCCTCGAGCCGGACCAGCTGGTCTTCGACACGCTCACCTTCACGCTGGCCACCGGAAGCGCCGAGTACCGCCAGAGCGCCGTCGAGACCCTGGAGGGAATCCGCCGCGTCAAGGCCGAGAACCCCGGCGTCTTCACCACCCTCGGCGTCTCCAACGTCAGCTTCGGCCTCAACCGGCACGCCCGCGAGGTCGTCAACTCCGTCTTCCTCTACCACGCGGTGAAGGCCGGTCTCGACCTGGCCATCGTCAACCCCAAGGACATCCGCCCCTACCCGCAGATCGACGAGGCGGAGCGGCTGCTGGCCGAGGACCTGGTCTTCGACCGGCGCGAGGACGCGCTGGCGCGCCTCATCTCCCACTTCGAGGGGAAGGCCCGGACGCCAGGCCCGGACGCCGAGGACCTCTCCGCCGGCAAGCCCGCCGAGGAGCGCATCCACCTCCAGATCCTCCACCGACGCCCGGACGGCATCGAGGCGCTCATCGACGAGGCGCTGACGCGCCACCCGCCGGTCGAGGTGCTGAACGAGGTGCTGCTCCCGGCCATGAAGGACGTGGGCGACCGCTTCGGGGCCGGCGAGCTCATCCTGCCCTTCGTGCTGCAGTCCGCGGAGGTGATGAAGCGCGCGGTGGCCTACCTGGAGAGGTTCCTCGACCGGGTCGAGGGCTCCACCAAGGGCACGGTGGTGCTCGCCACCGTCTACGGCGACGTCCACGACATCGGCAAGAACCTGGTGAAGACCATCCTCGCCAACAACGGCTTCACCGTGCACGACCTGGGCAAGCAGGTGCCGGTGGCGACCATCATCGAGAAGGCCGTGGAGGTGGACGCCGACGCCATCGGCCTCTCGGCGCTGCTCGTGTCCACTTCCAAGCAGATGCCCTACTGCGTCGAGGAGCTGGCCCGGCGCAACCTCTCCTTCCCGGTCATCGTCGGTGGCGCCGCCATCAACCGGCGCTACGGCTACCGCACCAACTTCCTCCAGGACGGCGCACCCTACGCAGGCGGCGTCTTCTACGCCAAGGACGCCTTCGAGGGGCTCGACGTGGTCCGGGCTCTCGTCGACCCGCAGCGGCAGGATGCCTTCCGGCGCGAGGTGCTGGAGAAGGCGCTGAAGAGCCGGAACGAGCCCGTCGCGGTGGCGGCCGCGCCGGCCGGCCCGTCGCGTCGCAGCGACGTGAAGCCGGTCGACAAGCCGCCGTCGCCGCCGTTCTGGGGCGTTCGCGTCGTCCCCTCGGGCGCCATCCCGCTCTCCGACCTCTGGCCCCACCTCGACCTCACCGAGCTCTACAAGCTGCAGTGGGGCGTCCGCGCCAAGGGGGAGGAGTTCGACCGGATGGTCCGCGACGAGTTCGGCCCGCTCCTCGAATCCCTGAAGGGCGAGGTGCAGGCCAAGGGGTGGCTCACGCCCAAGGTCGTGTACGGCTACTTCCCCTGCCACGCCGACGGGGACGACCTGGTCGTGCTCGACCCGGTGCACCGGCGCGAGGAGCTCACCCGCTTCCGATTCCCGCGCCAGCCCGACGAGCGCCACCTGTGCCTGGCCGACTGGTTCCGCAGCGAGCGGGGGAGCGACGTGGTGGCTTTCCAGGTCGTGACCGTGGGCGATCAGGCCTCCAAGGTGGCCGACGAGCTGCAGGAGCGCGGAGAGTACGCGCGCGCTCTCTACCTCCACGGGCTGGCCGTGGAGACCGCCGAGGCGCTCGCCGACTTCTGGCATGCTCGGGTGCTCCAGGAGCTCGGGCTCCCGGCGGGCCAGGGCAAGCGCTACTCGCCGGGCTACCCGGCCTGGCAGGACCTGGCGGACCAGCGGAAGCTCTGGAGGCTCCTCGACCCGGAGCGGACCATCGGCGTCTCGCTCACGAGCGCCGACCAGATGGTGCCCGAGCAGTCCACCTCCGCCGTCGTCCTGCACAACCCGGACGCCGTGTACTACGTCGTCCGCGGGTCAGGCGTCCCGGCCGCGGCGGTGTGACTGGCCGGGTACTGGATCGCGGTCTTCGAGCTCGAGCAGGCGGTCGGCACCTCCTATCTGCCCTGAGTGCCACCCGATCCCGGCTTTTTCCTGGACACGGCGATATCGGCCCGCTCACAATGTCGTGCCGTGCGCCCCATCCTCCCACCTCCCCTGTCCCGCGAGGAGTTCGACGAGAAGAACCGCCGCCTCATCGCCGGCGACCGCTGGCTGGGCGAGGCGGACATCCGCGCCTGGGAGCGGGCGCGCGACTGGCTGGTGGAGCGCCTGTCGGAGGACGAGACCTTCATGGTGCGCCGCCGCTCGCCGCGGCTGCGGATGGAGCTCCCGGCGCACATCGCCGGCGTGGGGCGGGCGGTCACCGGCGACGTCGGCTTCTCCGGCGTCCGCCTGGCAGCCTCCCCGGCCGCGCCCATCACCGCCCTGCGGGAAGGGGACGAGACCAGCGTCCGGCTCTCCCTCTTCGGCCGCTCCATCTACGTGCTCGGACGGGTGCGCTGGCTCGGACCCGATCAGCTCGGCGTCGCGCTGGACTCCGTGCACCCCGCCGACCAGCGGGCCATCCAGGCCGCCGTCCTGGCCGGGTTCATGGACCGCTTCGCCGCGTAGGCCGCTCTCCACATTCCGTCCACGGCCCACCCACGCCGATTTCCGCCCGGATTTCGCACTTCTCCACCCCCCATCGACGGTGATTCCGTCGGACCCGGCTGCTAGCATCCGCCTCGCGATGGGTGAGCCCGTACCGATTCGAGGCGTCCGCGACCTGCCTCACAACCTGGAGGCGGAGCAGGCGGTGCTGGGCGCCATCCTGCTCGACGAGAACGCCTTCGACCAGGTGGCGGCGCTCTTGAAGCCGGACGACTTCTACTCGCTGCCGCACCAGCACCTCTTCGCCGCCTTCGAGGATCTCGCCAGGGAGTCCCGCAAGATCGACGCCGTGCTGGCGTCGCAGCGGCTCGACGCGAAGGGGCTACTCGGGGCCCAGGTCCCGCAGAACCTCGCCTTCGCGCTGGCCGCCGGGGTCGGCACCGCCGCCAACGTGACCCACTACGCCGAGGTGGTGGGCGAGCTGTCGAGGCTGCGCCGCATGATGCTCACCGCCCAGCGGGTGGTGGAGCGCGGCTACGAGGCCGGCCCCAGCGTCCGCGACTTCCTCGAGCAGGCCCAGCAGGACGTCTTCTCGGCCGCGCAGGGCGCGGCGCTGGAGACCATGAGGCCGCTCAACGAGGCCATGGGGGTGGCTCTCGACCGGCTGGAGTCGATCCAGAAGCGGGCGCAGGAGGGGCTCTCGCACATCACCGGCATCCCCACCGGGCTCCCCTGGCTCGACGACACCATGCTCGGGCTGCAGCCCGGCACGCTGGTGGTGGTGGCGGCGCGCCCCTCGGTGGGCAAGACGGCCCTGGCGCTCAACATCGCCACCCACGCCGCCACCAAGCACGGCAAGCAGGTGGTCTTCTTCTCGCTGGAGATGCCGTCGGACCAGCTGGCGATGCGCATCCTGGCGAGCGAGGCCAAGCTCGACTCCGAGCGGCTCGGCAAGGGGCGGCTCAGCGTCCACGACTGGGACCGGATCATGCTCCAGAGCGAGAAGCTCATGGGGTCGCGGGTGTGGTTCGACGACACCTTCATGCTGAACCCGGTGGAGCTGCGATCCAAGTGCCGCAAGCTGAAGCGCGAGGGGGGGCTCGACCTGGTGGTGGTGGACTACCTGCAGCTCATGCACGCTCCGTCCGGCCGGGCCAGCCAGTCGCGCGAGCAGGAGATCGCCACCATCAGCCGCTCGCTGAAGGCGCTCGCCAAGGAGCTGGAGGTGCCGGTGGTGGCGCTCTCCCAGCTGAACCGCGCCGTGGAGAAGCGCAAGGGCGAGCGCCCCATGCTCGCCGACCTGCGCGAGTCGGGCGCCATCGAGCAGGACGCCGACGTGGTGATGTTCCTCCACCGCCCCGAGACGGAGAAGGAGGACGTCGACGCGGCCATGCGGTCCGACACGCAGGAAGTGGAGCTCATCCTGGCGAAGCACCGCCAGGGGCCCACCGGGCTCATGCCGCTCGTCTTCTTCCGCCGGCACACCGCCTTCGCCGAGCGAAAGCGCGAAGGCTAGGCCAGGCTCCCCGCGGGGACAGCCCGGCGCGCCGGCGGCGCCGACGGCCTGGCCTCTCCCCCGGGCGGGGCTGTCCGCTCCGTCGCGCCTCGAGCCGGAGCCGGCTCCCCTTCCTCCGCCATCGGCCCGCGCACCACCTCGAGGTGCACGGTGCCCTTGCCGGCGCGCTTGGCCCGGTACATCGCCGCATCGGCGCTGGCCACCATCTCCGCCACCGACGCGGGCAGCGTCTCGAAGGTCACCGAGCCGATGGAGAGGGTGACCGGGCCGCTCGGGCTGCCCAGCGCGACGCGCAGGTCGCTTCGCAATCGCTCCAGGAGCGCCGCAGCAGCGCTGGAGGACGTGTCGGGGAGCAGCAGCCCGAACTCGTCGCCGCCGAGCCGTGCCGCGGTGTCGAGTCGCCGCGTGCCGCGGCGCAGCGTCGCGCCCACCGCCGCCAGGACCTCGTCGCCGGCGGCGTGGCCGAGCCGGTCGTTCAGCCGCTTGAAGTCGTCCACGTCCAGGTAGGCGACGGTGACCGGCCGCCCCTGCCGCCGCGCCCGCTCCAGCTCGTGGTCGGCCGCCTCCTCGAAGGCGCGGCGGTTGGCGAGCCGGGTCACCTCGTCGGTCCGCGCCAGCCGCCCCTCCCGCTCCATCCTGGCCAGCAGGACGGAGAGCAGCGTGGCCTGCGAGAGGTAGACGCCGAGCTCGACGGCGAAGTTCCAGAGCTTCACGCCCACCGCGGTGCCCGGGTGGGCGAGCAGCCCCATGGCCAGCGAGGCGGTTGCCGAGGCGAGCGAGACCACGAACCCGGCCGGGAAGCCCGCCAGCCAGGTGGCGAGGCCGATGGGCCAGAGGCAGAGGAAGTCGAAGCCGACGTCGGGGCCGGCCAGGGTTCCCCCACCGGCGACCCCCACGGCAGCCGCGGCGGACAGGAAGACCGCCAGGCGCCGCGGCGCCCGCCCTTGGACCGGGGCACCCCGCGGCGCCACCTCACCGGGCCTGGTCATCGGATCGCTCCTTGTTCTCAGAGTGAACCGCCCGGCCGCGTTTCGCAAGATCCCGGAGCCCGCGCCGGGTGGGGGGCTGTGGGACGGCCGGGGGGCCCGGATCACCTGCTCCGGCGGAGGGCAACGTCCAGGTAGCGCTCGACGAGCCGCTTCGCCCGCACCACCGCCTCCTCGAGCGGCACGCCGCGCGCCAGCAGCCCGGCCACCGCGCTGGCGAGCCGGCATCCGGTCCCGGGCGCCGTCCCGTGGCGGCGCCGGCCGCCGAGCCGCACCACGGTTCTCCCGCGCACCAGCAGGTCCACCGGCGCCCCGGCGCGGTGCCCCCCCTTCACGAGCACGGCGCGGGCCGGGAGGCGGCGGGCCGCCCGGACCGCCTCCTCCTCCGAGCCGATGGGCCCGCCGGAGAGGATCTCCAGCTCCGGCCAGTTGGGCGTGGCGAGCGCCGCACGCGCCAGGAGCGAGCCGAGGGCGTCGGCCGGGGCGCGTCCGCCGCCGTCGAGGAGGGAGAGGCCCGAGGAGGCAGCGAGCACCGGGTCCACCACCAGGGGAACGCGCGACAGGGGCGGCTCGGAGAG
>Ga0209253_10000687_pt1 | contig 29407 bp, 30 predicted proteins | sample FrelakmetBRP12BR_FD_187145 | JGI IMG/M metagenome (GOLD analysis project Ga0209253, IMG submission 187145) | Freshwater lake sediment microbial communities from the University of Notre Dame, USA, for methane emissions studies - BRP12 BR (SPAdes)... | ecosystem: Environmental > Aquatic >...
GGGCGAATACCGGAGCGCGCAGCGCGAAGGTACTCCAGTCAGCCCGCCGGGCCGTCCCAAGGGCGAATACCGGAGCGCGCAGCGCGAAGGTACTCCAGTGAGCGCCTGCCGGCGTCGACGCCGATTCGGGTCCGGCGTGCGCGCCTGAATGACCTCTTTGACCTGCGTCAATGGCGTCCGGGCAGGTGCGGGCAGCATGATCCACGTTCGGGAAACCTCGTGGCGGCCGCCCCGGCGGACGCCATGTCGCAGCAGAAACCGATTGGGGGCACGGCCATGTTTCAGGTCCGCATACACGGACGCGGCGGGCAGGGCGTCGTGTCGGGCGCCGAGCTGCTGTCGGTCGCCGGGTTCCTCGAGGGCCGCTTTGCGCAGGCCTTCCCCAGCTTCGGTTCCGAGCGCATGGGCACACCGGTCATCGCATACTGCCGTCTGGACGAAAAGGAGATCCGCCTGCGCGAGCCGGTGCTCGAGCCCGATGCACTGATCGTCCAGGACGCGACGCTGCTGCACCAGGTCGACCTGTTCGCGGGGCTGCACCGGGGCAGCTACATCCTGCTCAACTCGACGCGAAGCTTCGGGGAGCTCGGCCTGTCCGATTTCACCGGCTCGTTCCGCCGCGCGCGGCTGTGCACGGTGCACGCGACGCAGATCGCGATCGAGCACGTCGGGCGGGCGGTGCCGAACGTTCCGCTCCTCGGCGCCTTCGCGGCGATCACCGGGCAGGTGCGACTCGAGTCGGTGATCGCCGCCATCCGCGAGAAGTTTCCGCACGTCGTCGCGGAGAAGAATGTCGCCGCCGCGACCGAGGCCTACGCAACCGTCAGCAAGCTGCGCGAGACCGCCGATGCTTAGGCAGACGGAGGGATCCCGTGCGGTGGCGGAAGCGGTCGCGCTCTGCCGGCCGCAGGTGATCTGCGCCTACCCGATCACGCCGCAGACGCACATCGTCGAAGGCGTCGGTGAAATGGTGAAATCAGGCCAGCTCGCCGGCTGCGAGTTCATCAACGTCGAGTCGGAGTTCGCCGCGCTGTCGGTCGCGATCGGCGCCTCCGCCGCGGGCGCGCGCACGTACACCGCAACGTCGAGCCAGGGGCTGCTGTTCATGGCGGAGGCCGTCTACAACGCCGCCGGCCTCGGCCTGCCGATCGTGATGACCATCGGCAACCGGGCGATCGGCGCGCCGATCAACATCTGGAACGACCACTCCGACAGCATGTCGATGCGCGACGCCGGCTGGATCCAGCTCTACGCCGAGACCAACCAGGAGGCGCTCGACCTGCACATCCAGGCGTTCCGGCTGGCCGAGGAGCTGTCGTGCCCGGTGATGGTCTGCATGGACGGCTTCATCCTCACGCACGCGTACGACCGCGTCGACATCCCGACCCAGGCGCAGGTCGACGCGTTCCTGCCGCCGTTCGAGCCGCGGCAGGCGCTCGACCCGGCCGAGCCCGTGACGATCGGCGCCATGGTCGGGCCCGAGGCGTTCACCGAGGTGCGCTACCTCGCCCATCACAAGCAGCTGCGCGCGCTGTCGCTGATTCCCCAGCTCTCGGAAGCGTTCGCAAAGCAATTCGGCCGCGACTCGGGCGGGCTCATCCGCAGCTACCGCACCGCCGACGCGGAGACGATCGTCGTCTCGCTCGGGTCGGTGAACGGCACGGTCCAGGAAGTCGTCGACGAGATGCGCGACGCCGGCATCGCCATCGGTTCGGTTTCGATGTGCTCGTTCCGCCCGTTCCCGCTCACCGCGCTGCGCGACGCGCTCGGCCACGCGAAGCGCGTCGTCGTGCTGGAGAAATGCCTGGCGGTCGGCCTGGGCGGCATCGTCTCCGACGGGGTGCGCAAGTCGCTGTCCGGAATACAGCTGAAGGGCTACACGGTGATCGCGGGCCTCGGCGGCCGCCCGATCACGCGCGCATCGCTGAAGCAGCTGTTCGAGGACGCAGGCACCGACGAGCTCGAGCAGGTGACCTTCCTCGACCTCAATGCCGACGTCGTCGCGCATGAGCTCGAGCGCGAGCAGCTCGCGCGCCGCACCGGCCCGACCGCCGAGGCGATCCTGCGCCGGCTCGGAACCGTCGGCCCCCGCATCGGCCAGGGGCACCCATGAGCGCAACGAAAGCGACGAAGACGGACTCCGTGCCGCTGCAGGCGGTCAAGTTCTACCAGACGGGCACGTTCACCGTCGGCAACCGGCTGCTCGCGGAGAACGAGCGCTCGGTGCAGCCGAACATGCAGCGGACCAATTCGCTCAATTCCGGGCACCGCGCGTGCCCGGGCTGCGGCGAGGCGCTGGGCGCCCGGTACGCGATCGACGCGGCCATGCGCGCCGCGGACAACCAGGTGATCGCCGTCAACGCCACCGGCTGCCTGGAAGCGTTCTCGACGCCGTACCCCGAGACGTCGTGGCAGATCCCCTGGATCCACTCGCTGTTCGGCAACGCGGCGGCGGTGGCGTCGGGCGTGGCGGCAGCGATGCGGATGAAGGGCCGCACCGACATCCGTGTGATCGCGCAGGGCGGCGACGGCGGCACCACCGACATCGGCTTCGGGTGCCTGTCCGGAATGCTCGAGCGCAACGACGACGTGCTCTACATCTGCTACGACAACGAGGCGTACATGAACTCCGGGGTGCAGCGCTCGAGCGCGACCCCTCCCGCCGCGCGCACGGGGACGACGCCCGCCGTCGGGCGCGAGCCCGGCAACACGTCCGGCGCCGGCAAGAACCTGCCGCTGATCGCGATGGCCCACGGGATTCCCTACGTCGCGACGGCGAGCGTGGCCAACCTGCGCGACCTCGAGCACAAGGTGACGCGCGCGATGGGCATGCGCGGCGCGCGGTACATCCATGTCCACGTCCCGTGCCCGCTGGGGTGGGGCTCGCTGCCCGAGGACACGATCAGGATCGCGCGCATGGCGGTCGAGTCGGGGCTCTTCCCGCTCTTCGAGGCGATCGACGGCGAGATCACCGGGCGGACCAGGATCCGGCGGGTGGTGCCCGTCACCGAATACCTGAGGCTGCAAGGGCGCTTCGCGCACCTCTTTGGCAAGGACGCGGACGCGACGCGGCTCGCGCAGATCCAGGCGACCGCCGATCGCAACATCGCCCGGTTCGGCCTGCTCGACTAGGGGCAAGTGCGTGGACAAGCCCTTTGCGATCACGCTCAACGTGGGCTCGAGCCTCGCCAACAAGACCGGGTCGTGGCGCACGTCGCGGCCGGTCTATCTCGACCGGCTGCCGCCGTGCAACGACGCTTGCCCGGCGGGCGAGGACATCCGGGGGTGGCTCTTCCACGCCGAGGGCGGCGACTACGAGGCCGCGTGGCGCTCGCTCACCGCGAACAATCCGCTGCCCGCAGTGATGGGGCGCGTCTGCTACCACGCCTGCGAGGGGGCGTGCAACCGCGGCCAGCTCGACGAGGCGGTCGGCATCCATTCGGTCGAGCGCTTCCTCGGCGACGAGGCGATCAGACGGGGCTGGAAGTTCGCGCCGCCCGAGCGCGAGTCGGGCAAGCGCGTGCTCGTCGTGGGGGCCGGCCCCTCGGGGCTGTCGGCCGCGTACCACCTGCGCCGGCTCGGCCACCGGGTGTCGATCGTCGAGGCCGGCCCGCTCGCGGGCGGCATGATGCGCTTCGGCATCCCCGAGCACCGGCTGCCGCGCGACGTCCTCGACGCCGAGGTGCAGCGCATCCTCGACATGGGCATCGACATGACGCCGAACAGCAAGGTGTCGGACGTCCGGCAGACGATGCAGACCGGGAAGTTCGACGCCGCGTTCCTCGCGGTCGGCGCGCACATCGCGAAGCGCGCGTACATCCCCGCCGCCGGGGCCGCGCGCATGCTCGACGCCGTCGCCGCGCTGCGCAGCATGGAAGGCGAGGAGAAGGCGATGCTCGGCCGGCGCGTCGTCGTCCACGGCGGCGGCAACACCGCGCTCGACGTCGCGCGCACCGCGAAGCGGCCGGGCGCCTCCGAGACGATCATCGTCTACCGCCGCACGCGCGGGAAGATGCCCGCGCACGACTTCGAGGTCGAGGAGGCGCTGCAGGAAGGCATCATCGTCAAGTGGCTGTCCACGAGCAAGAACATGGGCAGCGAAGGGACGCTGACGGTCGAGAAGATGGCGCTCGACGAGAAGGGCTTCCCGCAGCCGACCGGTGAGTTCGAGACGCTGGAGGCGGACTCGCTGGTGCTGGCGCTGGGCCAGGACGTCGACCTGTCGCTGCTGGACGGCGTGCCCGGCCTCGTGATCAAGGACGGCACCGTCGCGGTCGGCCCGAACATGATGACCGGCTGCGCGGGGATCTTCGCGGGCGGCGACATGGTGCCGTCGGAACGCACGGTCACCGTCGCAGTCGGGCACGGGAAGAACGCCGCGCGGCACATCGACGCCTGGCTCCGGGGCGGAATCTGCGTGCCGCCGGACAAGCACGAGCTCGCGACGTTCGAGAAGCTCAACCCCTGGTACTACAGCGACGCCCCGACGACCGTGCGCCCGCTGCTCGACATCGTGCGCGGCAAGCCGACGTTCGACGAGGTCGTCAAGGGCCTGGACGAGACGAACGCGCTGTTCGAGGCGCGGCGCTGCCTCTCCTGCGGCAACTGCTTCGAGTGCGACAACTGTTATGGCGTCTGCCCCGACAACGCGGTGATGAAGCTCGGGCCGGGCAAGCGCTTCGAGTTCAACTACGACTACTGCAAGGGCTGCGGCATCTGCGTGGTGGAATGCCCCTGCGGCGCAATCAGTATGGTGCCGGAAACGATCTGACAGAGACGCGGAAACCGGCCGCGGTTTCCCTTTCCCCCGCTGCAAATTCCGGGGCGCGACCCGCAACCGCACCGCCGCGGCCCGCCCCTTCGACGCCCACGACCCGACAACGAATCCGAGGAGAGCTTCCATGTTCCAGAAGAACCCCGACAGCGCGCGAACGCCCGTTCCCGAGTGGTTTCCCAGGGGCATCACGCTGCTGCGCGACCCCACGCTCAACAAGGGCACGGCGTTCACCGACGCCGAGCGCGACGCCCTCGGCATTCGCGGACTCCTCCCCGCGCACATCGGCACGATGGACGAGCAGGTGGGACGGGTGCTGGCGAACTTCCGTCAGAAGCCGTCCCCGCTCGACAAGTACGTGAACCTCGCCGCGCTGCACGACCGCAATGAAGCGCTCTTCTTCCGGATCGTCATCGACAACCCGGACGAGATGCTGCCGATCATCTACACGCCGACGGTGGGTCTCGCTTGCCAGCAGTTCGGCCACATCTTCCAGCGGCCGCGCGGCCTGTTCATCAGCGCCAACGACCGCGGCCGCGTCGAGAGCATCCTGCGCAACTGGCCGTACCGCGACGCCGCGATCATCGTCGTCAGCGACGGCGAGCGGATCCTCGGCCTGGGCGACCTCGGCGCGAACGGCATGGGCATCCCGGTCGGCAAGCTCGGGCTCTACACCGCCTGCGCGGGGATCCATCCGAACCAGTGCCTCCCGGTCATCCTCGACATGGGCACCAACAACGAGACGCTGCTCAAGGACCCGCTCTACATCGGGCTGCAGCAGAAGCGCGTCACCGGTGCGCCGTACGACGAGCTGGTCGAGGAATTCATCCAGGCGACGCAGAAGGTCTTTCCCGGCATCGTCGTGCAGTTCGAGGACTTCGCGAACCACAACGCCTTCCGCCTGCTCGAGCGGTATCGCGAGCGCATCTGCACGTTCAACGACGACATCCAGGGCACCGCGGCGGTGGCCCTCGCGGGCGTCATCTCGGCGCTCCGCGTGACCGGCGGCAAGCTCGCCGACCAGAAGGTCCTCTTCCTCGGCGCCGGCGAGGCGGCCACCGGCATCGCCGACCTGACGGTCGCGGCGATGGTCGCGGAAGGCGCGCCCGAAGACGAGGCGCGCGAGCGCTGCTGGCTCGTCGACTCGAAGGGGCTCGTCGTGAAGAGCCGCGCGGGCCTCGGCGCGCACAAGCTGCCGTACGCGCACGAGCACCCGCCGATCGCCGATTTCCCGAGCGCGGTGCGGAAGCTCGCGCCGACGGCGATCATCGGCGTGGCGGCCGTCGGTGGCACGTTCACCGAGGAGGTCGTCGGCGACATGGCGAGGATCAACAAGCGGCCGATCGTGTTCGCGCTGTCCAACCCGACGTCGAAGTCGGAGTGCACGGCCGAGCAGGCGTACCGGTGGAGCGGCGGGCGCGCGCTGTTCGCGTGCGGCAGCCCGTTCGACCCGGTCACCCTCGACGGCCGGACGCACGTGCCGCGCCAGGGCAACAACTCGTACATCTTCCCGGGCGTGGGCCTCGCGGCGGTCGCCGTCCGTGCGACGCGCGTGACGGACGAGATGTTCATGGCGGCCGCGAGGACGCTCGCGCAGCAGGTCACCGACGCCGATCTCGCGCAGGGCAGCCTCTACCCGCCGCTCGCGCAGGTGCGCAACGTCTCGGCGCACATCGCGGCCGCCGTCGCGGAGGTCGCCTACCGGCAGGGCTTTGCGACGGTGGAGAGGCCCGCCGACCTGCTTTCCTACGTGCGGTCCCAGATGTACGAGCCGCGCTACGTCAACTACGCCTAGCCGTCCAGCCACGGGCGTTGATCTGCGTCAACGCCCGTGACGGGCTCCTCGCATAGTCTGCATCAGCCCGCCCGCCTCCGACCAAGAACCCCCGGCCGCGCCCCCTGCGATGAACCCGTATGCCGTCTTCCTGCTCTACCTGCTGGCGATCCTCGGCTTCGTCGCGGTGACGCTGCTGCTGAACCGGGTGCTCGGCCCGAAACCCGTCGCCTCCGCGATGAAGCTCGAGCCGTTCGAGTGCGGCGCGACGCCCGTCCAGCGCATCAACGTGAAGGCCGTCCCGATCAAGTACTACGCGGTCGCCATCATCTTCATCCTGTTCGATCTGGAGACGGTCTTCCTGTTCATCTGGGCGCTGGGCGCGCAGCCGCTCACGACGTTCATGCTGGCGATCTTCGGCTTCTTCGTCTTCCTGCTCGTCCTGATCCTGCTCTACGTCTACAAGGCGCGGCTCCTGGAAGCCGTGACCGAATAGCCATGGCTTCGTCCACGATCCCGATCCAGCCCGTCGCGTCGCGAAGCCAGGCCTTCGAGTACCTGACGACCAAGAAGGACGAGCTGGTCGGCTGGGCGCGCAAGTTCTCGCTGTTCCCGTACCCGTTCGTCACCGCGTGCTGCGCGATGGAGTTCATGGCGGTGAGCTCCAGCCCGTACGACACCGACCGCTTCGGCGCCGCGCTGCCCCGGTTCTCCCCGCGGCAGGCCGACCTGCTCATGGTCGTGGGCACCGTCACGCACAAGCAGGCGCCCGTGCTCCTCAAGGTCTACGAGCAGATGTGCGAGCCGAAGTGGGTGATGGCCTTCGGCGTCTGCGCCACGAGCGGCGGGTTCTACCAGAACTACGCGGCGGTGCTCGGCATCGACCGGATCATCCCGGTCGACGTCTACGTTCCCGGCTGCCCGCCGCGGCCGGAGATGGTGATCGACGGGATCATGCAGCTGCAGGACAAGATCGCCCGCTCGCGGCACCCGATCGTGGGCAGGAACTTCTGATCATGGCGGCCCCGGTTCTCGACCTGGTGCAGCAGCGGCTCGCGCCCGCCTTCGGGGAGGCGGCGCTCGCCCACGGCATGCTGGTGGTGACGCTGCCGCCCGCCGCGCTGCTCGATGCCGTGCGGCTGCTGAAAGCCGAGTTCGGCTTCGACCTCTTCCTCGACGTGACGGCGGTCGACTGGCCCGGGCACGCGCAGCGCTTCGAGGTCGTCTACCACTTCTACTCGACGCAGCACCACGTGCGCGTGCGCCTCAAGACCCGCGTCGCCGAACAGGACCCGACCGTCGATTCGCTGATCCCGCTGTACGACGCCGCCCGCTTCATGGAGCGGGAGTGCCACGACATGTACGGCATCGTCTTCCGCGGCAACGCCGACCTGCGCCCGATCCTGCTCTACGAGGGCTTCGTCGGCCACCCGCTGCGCAAGGACTACGCCAAGGACCACGAGCAGCCGCTCGTGCCGTACCGGAAGTGACGAAGGCAACCGTGGAAACCCAGCTCCCCAACCCGGTCCGACCCGCGTTCGAGACGCCGCTCCACGACGACACGGTGATCGTCAACATCGGGCCGTCGCACCCGGCGACGCACGGGACGGTCCAGATCATCGCCGAGCTGGACGGCGAGCGCGTGCTGCGCACCGACGTGCACTGCGGATACCTGCACCGGGGCTTCGAGAAGGAGTGCGAGTCGCACACCTGGCACAACCTGATTCCCTACATCGACCGGCTCAACTACGTGTCGGCGCTGATCAACGACTTCGCTTACTGCGAGGCGGTCGAGACGCTGATGGGCATCGAGATCACGCCGCGCTGCCGCTACCTGCGCACGCTGCTGTCCGAGTACTCGCGGCTCGTCGATCACCTGACCTGCATCGCCGCCGGCCTCATGGAGCTGGGCGCGATGACCGCGTTCCTCTACCTGGTCATGATCCGCGACTACATGTACGAGCACATCGCCAACCTCACCGGCGCGCGCGTGACGTACACGTACGGCCGCATCGGCGGGCTCGCGCGCGACCTGCCGGACGGCTGGCTCGAGAGTCTCGCCGGGATCCTCGACAAGTACGAGGAATTCCTCGGGCGCGTGCACGGGCTCATGGACCGCAACCGCATCTTCATCGACCGCATGCGCAACGTCGGCACGATCTCGACGGCGGAGGCGATCAACTGGGGCTACACCGGCCCGATCCTGCGCTCCACCGGCGTGGCGCGCGACCTGCGCAAGGACATGCCCTACCTCGCCTACGCCGAGCTCGACTTCGAGGTGCCGGTGGGGATCATTGGCGACAACTACGACCGGTACTACGTCCGGATGCGCGAAATGGACGAGTCCGTGCACATGATCCGCCAGCTGATGGACATGCTCCCGCCCGGCCCGATCAACGTCGACGACCGCCGCTGCGTGCTGCCCGAGAAGAGCCTCGTCTACACCGAGATCGAATCGCTGATCAACCACTTCAAGCTGGTGATCGACGGGCCGCAGGTGCCGGCGGGAGACGTGTACGCCGCGCACGAGTCGCCCAACGGCGAGCTCGGCTTCTACCTCGTCAGCACCGGCGAAGGCGTCCCGTACAAGGTCCACGTGCGCGCGCCCTCCTTCGTGCACATGGGCGGCGTGCACAGGATGCTGGACGGCTACCAGCTCGCCGACATCGTGCCGACGTTCGGGTCGGTCAACATGATCGGCGGCGAGTGTGACCGATGACCAACCGATGAGTGCGGCGTAGCTCCGCGATGAAGCACCTGATCCCCGAATTCGAGAAGCTGAAGGCGCGCTTCCCCAAGGGCTTCGAGTCCTCGCTCGTGCTGCCGTGCGCGCGCCGCATCCAGGAGGACCGGGGGTACATCGCCGACAGCGACATCGACGGCCTCACCGAGTACCTCGGCGTGCCGCGGATGCAGATCGAGCAGGTGCTCTCGTACTACACGCAGTTCCGGCGCAAGCCGATCGGCCGCTGGCACGTCCAGACGTGCCGCAACGTGACCTGCTCGATGCGCGGCGCCGAGCGGCTCATCGACCACCTGGCGCGCAAGCTGGGCGTCGCACCGGGACAGACCACGCCGGACGGCCGCTTCACGCTGTCGACGGTCGAGTGCCTCGGCTCGTGCGGCACCGCGCCGGTGGTGATGATCAACGACGCGTACCACGAGAACATGAGCGCCGAGAAGGTCGACGCGCTGTTGAACGAACTCAAATAGCATGCCCGGCACCCAGCTCCTGATGACGTTCCCGGTCACGGCGACCTCGCACTCGCTGGCGGATTACCGCGCGCGGGGCGGCTACGCGACGCTCATGAAGGTGCTCGAGAAGATGGCGCCGCAGGACGTCACCAAGGAAGTCGCGGCCTCCGGCATCCTCGGCCACGGCGGCGCCGCCTTCGCGGCCGGCCGCAAGTGGGCGGTCATCAAGCTCGACGACGGCCAGCCGCACTACCTGTGCGCGAATGCCGACGAAGGCGAGCCGGGCACGTTCAAGGACCGCTGGATCCTCGAGCACAACCCGCACATGCTGATCGAGGGGATGCTGATCTCCGCGTACGCGCTGCAGGTGAGGAACGCCTTCGTCTACATCCGCGGCGAGTTCGACCTGCCGTACCGGCGCCTCGCGGCGGCCGTCGAGGAGGCGTACGCCGCCGGCCTCCTGGGCGAAGGGATTCTGGGCGTCGACTTCTCCTGCGACCTCGTCGTCTACCGCGGCGCCGGGTCCTACGTCTGCGGCGAGGCGTCGGGGCTGCTGTCCTCGCTCGAGGGCAAGCGGGGCTATCCGCGCAACCGGCCGCCCCGGCTGACCGTCAAGGGGCTCTACCAGATGCCCACGGTGGTCAACAACGTCGAGACGCTCACCAACGTCACCGCGATCCTCGCGCTGGGCGCCGAGGCGTTCAAGAAGGTCGGCACGCCGAAGAGCCCCGGCACGCAGCTCTGCTCGATCTCCGGCCACATCGCGCGGCCGGGCGTCTACGAGATCGAGCACGGCTACCCGCTCAAGAAGTTCCTGTTCGAGGACTGCGGCGGCATGCCGGCCGGCGCGAAGCTCAAGTGCATCATCCCGGGCGGCATCTCCACCAAGGTGCTGACCGCCCCCGAGATCGAGCCTGTCACCTACGACCACGCGTCGTTCGCCAAGGCCGGCTCGTCGCTCGGCTCCGGCGGCATGATCGTCATCGCCGAGGGCACGTGCATGGTGCGGCTGCTGCAGGTGATGCTGCGCTTCTACCACCACGAATCCTGCGGCCAGTGCACGCCGTGCCGCGAGGGCATGGGCTGGATGCACCGGATCATCGACCGCATCGTCGCCAGCCGCGGCCGGCCCGAGGACATCGAGCAGCTGTACCAGATCTCGCGGTGGAACGACGGGAACACGATCTGCGGGATGGGCGACGCCGCGGGGTACGCGGCGATCGGCATCCTCGACAAGTACCGCGACGAGTTCGAGCACTGGATCACGCACGGGCGCTCGCGTTTCGACGGCAACCTCGAGGTCGTCGGCAATGCCTGAGATCTTCATCAACGGGCAATCCGTGCAGGCGGCGGACAACCAGTCCGTGCTGGAAGCCGCGCGCGCCAGCGGGTACTACATCCCGTACTTCTGCTGGCACCCGAAGCTGTCGGTCGCGGGCAACTGCCGGATCTGCGTCGTGCAGGTCGAGGGCCGCAGCTGGGTGGAGATCGCCTGCAACATGCCGGTGACCGAGGGGCTCCGCGTGTTCACCGATTCGGATCTCGTGAAGGCGCACCGCAAGATGGTGATGCAGTTCCTCACGCTGAACCACCCGGTCGACTGCGGGATCTGCGACAAGGCCGGCGAGTGCACGCTGCAGGACTACCACTACGCCTACAACGGCGCGCCGTCGATCTCGCACGAGCCGAAGGTCCGCTCGACCAAGTTCCACGACCTCTCCGCGCGCATCGTGCTCGACAACGAGCGCTGCATCGTGTGCTCGCGCTGCGTGCGCTTCACCCACGAGATCTCGAAGTCTTGCGCGCTCGGGATCAAGCACCGCGGCGACGAATCGCTGGTCCGCGCCAGCGAGGACGGCGCGCTCGACCGCGACCCCTACTCGGACAACGTCGTCGACATCTGCCCCGTCGGCGCGCTGCTGTCGCGGCAGTTCCTCCACAAGGCCCGGGTCTGGTACCTGAAGCCGACGCCCTCGGTGTGTCCCGGCTGCGCGCGCGGCTGCACCGTGCAGATCTGGCACCGGAAGCCCGAGTGGCGGCTGAAGGCGCTCGACCCGAAGCAGAACGCCCGCATCGATCGCGTCACGCCGCTCGAAAACCCGGCGGTCAACGGCCCGTGGATCTGCAACAAGGGACGCGACCTCGCGGCGATTCTCGAGCGCGCGCGCGCCGAGGCGCCGATGCTCAAGGGCAAGCCGGTCGAGCTGGCCGCGGCGATCGACGCCGCCCGCCGGCTGCTCGGCGCGGCGAAGCGCCCGGTGGCGCTGGTGTCCTCCTGGGGCTCGAACGAGGAGCTCGCGGCGTTCAAGAGCGCGCTTTCCGCGCGCGTCGACGCCTTCGTCAAGGAAGACTCCACGCCGGCGCCGGGTGAGCGCCTCGACGACGACCTGCTGATCCGCGCGGACAAGAACCCGAACACCACGGCCGCCCGCGCGCTCTTCGCGCAGCTGCCGAATCCGGCGGTGTTCCCGGCCGACACCGACCTCGTGCTGGTCTGGGGCGAAGGCTTCGACTTCGCACGGATTCCCGCCGGCGCGAGGATCATCTTCCTGAACGCCTGGCTGCAGCCCGAGAACGGCCACGCCGACGTCTTCTTCCCGGTGAGCATCCAGACCGAGCGCCCGGGGCACTACACGAACTTCCAGGGCGTGGTCAGCGCGTTCGAGCCCTGCTTCCCGAAGCCGCCGGGCGTCGCCGATGCCGAATCGCTGTTCGCGGCGCTGGGTGCGCAAGGTCAGCCATGATCCAGGATCTCGTCGTCTACGCGGTCTACATCGGCTACGCGCTCGCGGTGCTGATGGGGTTCGGCACCATCCTGACCTGGGTCGAGCGCAAGCAGGCCGCCGTCATGTCCGACCGCATCGGCGCGAACCGCGCGTACATCCGGATCCCGTTCACCCAGGTGAAGCTCATCTGGCTTGGCCTGTTCCACGGCATCGCCGACGGCATCAAAATGCTGCTGAAGGAGGACTGGAAGCCCAGGTCGTACGACTGGTACGCGTACGCGGTCGCCCCGTGGGTCGTGTTCACCCCGGTGCTGCTGGTGTTCGCCGTCATCCCCTTCGGCGGGATACTCAACCCGGCGAAGCTCCTGCAGGGCATCCCCGCCGCCGCCGCGTGGTTCGGCGACCGGACGTACCCGATGCAGATCGCGCGCCTCGACGCCGGGCTCCTGATCGTGTTCGCATTCGGCGGCATGTCGATCATCGGGGCGATGCTCGCCGGGTGGTCGTCGGCGAACAAGTTCTCGATGCTGGGCGCGCTCAGAGCCGGCTCGCAGATGATCTCCTACGAGCTCATCATGGGGCTCACGGTGCTGGGACTGATCCTCATCTACGGCACCGTCGACCTCACGACGATCGTCCAGCAGCAGTCCAGCACGCTGCTGGGCTTCCTGCCCGCATGGGGAATCTTCCTCCAGCCCTTCGCCGCGACGCTGTTCCTCGCCGCCGCGATCGCCGAGAACAAGCGCATCCCCTTCGACCTGCCGGAGGCGGAGTCGGAGCTCATCGCGGGCTTCTACACCGAGTACAGCGCGATGAAGATGGGGCTCTTCATGTTCGCCGAGTTCATCGAGATCGCGATCGTCGCCGCGCTCTTCACGACGCTGTTCCTGGGCGGCTACAACCTGCCGTTCATGACCGACGACGGATTCGTCTTCCGCGGGGATCTCGTCCTGCCGATGAGCCACGGCGCCGTCGTCGTGACCCAGCTGGTCGTCTTCCTAGCCAAGGTGCTGCTGATCGCGAGCTTCCAGATCCTGATCCGCTGGTCGCTGCCGCGCTTCCGCTACGACCAGGTCCTGATGTTCGCGTGGAAGTTCATGCTGCCGCTCACGCTCGTCAATCTGACCGTCACCGCCGTGCTCGCGTGGTCGAATCAGGGGTAGATGCGTTGAACAAGAAGCCGTACCAACGCAAGGTCTACTGGAACGCGCCCACGCTCACGTGGTGGGAGCGGGCCTACCTGTTCGAGATCCTCCGCGGCCTCGGCATCACCGGCGGCGTCTTCCTCCGGAACATGTGGAAGTGGATGACCTTCCGCAAGGGCGCGCTGACCACGTACTACCCCGAGGAAACGCGCGCCGACTATGCGCAGAACAACCGCGGCAAGCACGTGCTGACGCAGCGGCCGGACGGGCGGCCGCAGTGCATCGCCTGCAACATGTGCGCGACGGTGTGCCCGGCGCAGGTGATCGAGATCGACGCCGCGTTCGACCCCGACGACGCCGCGCACCCCAAGTACCCCTCGCGCTTCGAGATCGACTACTCGCGCTGCATCTTCTGCGGCCTGTGCGTCGAGGCCTGCCCGGAGGACGCGATCCGCATGGTGAAGGAGGTCCCGGAGCTGCCGTCCGCCGACCGCGAGCACATGTGGCTCAAGCTCGACGAGCTGCTCCAGTGGAAACCGCAGAGCGACGTCGCCAAGCCGTACCCGGCGAAAGGCGCGGCTTCCGTGGGTCCGGCTTCAGCCGGACTCGGCAAGTCGACCGGCCACAAGCCGCCCGAAGGCGGCACCACGGCGACCAGGGCGAAGGGGGCTGCCGCATGATCGAGAACCTGCTGCAGAACCTCGACGCATTGCTGCTGGTGATCTTCGGCGTCTCGGCGCTGGTCGCGGCGGCGCTGATGATCGTGCTGCGCCACCCGATGCAGGTCGCGATGGCGCTCATCTCGACCATGGTGTTCCTGGGCGGGATCTACGGCCTGGTCGGCGTGCACTTCATCGCCGCTTTCCAGGTGCTGATCTACGTCAGCGCGGTGATGGTCTTCATGGTGTACGTGATCATGCTGCTCGACGTGCGCGACCCGTCGTTCACGCGGCGCTTCTCCACGCTGCTCGTCCCCGGGATCGTCGCCGGCCTGCTGCTCCTCGCGGTGCTCGCGTACGCGCTGTGGCACGGCCTCTACGCGCCGGCGCGGACGACGGCGTCGTTCGGCCTGCAGGAGTTCTCGATCGCCTTCCTGAACGAGTACTGGCTGCACTTCGAGCTCACGTCGGTGCTGCTGGTGGCGGCGGTCGTCGCCGCGCTGGCCGTCATCAAGGGCACCCGGAAGAACCATGGATAAGCTGCAGTTCCTGCTGCTCGTCGCCGTTGCGCTGTTCGCGATCGGGCTGCTCGGCGTCATCGTCCGGCGCAACCTGCTCGTCATGCTGATGTGCATGGAGCTGATGCTGAACGGCGTGAACCTCTCGCTCGTCGCGTTCGCGCAGCAGACGGGCACGGCGGCCGGCGCCGTCCTCGTCTTCCTGATCTTCGTCGTGGCCGCGGCGGAGATCGCGATCGCCATTCCCATCGTGCTGCTCCTCGCGCGCCGGAGGCACACGCTGGAAGCCGACGCCTTCGCGGACCTGAAAGGATAGCCGGTGACGCACCTGCTCACCCTGATCGTCGTCCTGCCGCTGGTCGGCGCCGTGTTGAACGGCCTGCTGGCGACGCACCTGCGGGCCACGCCGCTCTCCAAGACGTTCGTCACGACGGTCGGCTGCGGCCTCCCGATCGCGTCGTTCCTGCTCGCGGTGCAGGGCTTCCTGCAGTTGCAGGCGACCGGCGGCGCGCCGGTGATCGACGTCGCCTACACGTGGGCACGGATCGGCGAGCGCTCGTTCGAGGTGGCGTTCTATCTCGACCGGCTGTCGGCCGTCATGACGCTGATCGTGACCGGCGTCGGCTCGGTGATCCACATCTACTCGACCGGCTACATGAAGGACGACAAGAGCTATGCCCGCTTCTTCGCGTACCTCAACCTCTTCCTGTTCTTCATGCTGTCGCTCGTGCTGGGGCGCTCGCTGCTCGTGCTGTTCGTCGGCTGGGAAGGCGTCGGCCTCGCGTCGTACCTGCTGATCGGCTTCTGGTTCGAGGACCCCGTCAATGCGGCCGCCGGCAAGAAGGCCTTCATCACCAACCGGATCGGCGACGCCGGCTTCCTGCTCGGCATGTTCCTGCTGTACTGGGCGTTCGGCACGCTGGACATGGACCGGATCAACGTCGCATACAATTCGCACGTCGCATCGATGATTCCGGCGAGCCTCGCCGGCATCCTGCTGTTCATCGGCGCGTCCGGCAAGTCGGCACAGATCCCGCTGCACGTCTGGCTGCCCGACGCAATGGCCGGCCCGACGCCGGTGTCGGCGCTGATCCACGCGGCGACGATGGTGACCGCGGGCGTCTACCTCGTCGCGCGGATGTCGGGGCTGTACCTGCACGCGCCCACGGCGTCCGCGGTGGTCACGGTGATCGGCGCGGCGACCGCGTTCTTCGCCGCCACGATCGCGATCGCGCAGACCGACATCAAGAAGGTGCTCGCCTATTCCACGGTGTCGCAGCTGGGCTTCATGTTCGTCGCGCTGGGCGTGGGCGCCTACGGCGTCGGTATCTTCCACGTCTACACGCACGCGTTCTTCAAGGCGTGCCTGTTCCTCGGCGCCGGCAGCGTGATCCACGCGCTTTCCGGCGAGCAGGACATCCGCAAGATGGGCGGGCTCGCGAAGAAGATCCCCGTCACGTTCGTCACGTTCGCGATCGCGACGGCGGCGATCGCCGGGATTCCGCCGCTCGCCGGCTTCTGGTCGAAGGACGAGATCCTGTGGAACGCGTACGCGAGCTCGCGCGGCGGCTCCCCGCTGCTGTGGGCGGTGATGGCGGCCACCGCGCTGATGACGGCGTTCTACATGTTCCGGCTGCTGTGGCTCACGTTCCTCGGCAAGTCGCGGATGGACCCCGAAGTCGAGCACCACGTGCACGAGTCGCCGCTGTCGATGACCGGCGTGCTGGTGGCGCTCGCGTTCCTGTCGGCGGTCGGCGGCTTCGTCGCGGTGCCGCACTTCCTCGAGCCGCTGCTGCCGCTGCCGCAGATACCGGAAGCGCAGCATCACTTCGAAATGCCTTTGCTCGCGCTGTCCGTCGTGATCGCGGCGGCCGGCCTCGCGGGAGCCTGGTTCGTCTACGGCGGCGGAACGGAGCGCGCGACCGGGCTCGCCCGGCAGTTCGCGTCGCTGCACCGCACGCTCTACAACAAGTACTTCGTCGACGAGGCCTACGAGAGGTTCATCGGCCGGCCGCTCGTCTGGCTCTCCGAGCGCGTCTTCCTGAATCTCGGCGACCGGGTGCTGCTCGACGGGTCGCTGAACGGGCTCGCGCGGCTCGCGCACCGGACGGCGGGTGCGTTCTCGCGCGTGCAGACGGGCAACCTGCACCTGTACGCGCTGTTCGTGCTGGTCGGCAGCATCGTCGTTCTGGCGTGGAGCTTCCGCCATGGGTGACGCCGGCCTCCTCGACCTCGTCCTGTTCCTCCCGCTCGTCGGGATCGGGCTGCTGATCGCGGTGCCCGCCGGCGAGGGGCGGATGCTCCGCGGCGTCTCCTTCTGGGTGATGGTCGTCCAGTTCCTGCTGACCGCGTGGCTCTACGCGAAATTCGACGCCAGCGTGGGCGGGCTGCAGTTCGAGACCCGGCTCCCCTGGATTCCGGCGTGGGGCGTGTACTACCAGATCGGCCTCGACGGCTACAACGTGCTCCTCGTGCTGCTGACCGCGTTCCTCGGCCCGCTCGTCGTGGCCGGCGCGTTCACGGCGGTGCAGAAGGACGTCAAGCTCTTCTACTCGATGGTGTTCCTGATCCAGTTCGCGATGCTCGGCGCGTTCGTCGCGCAGGACCTCTTCCTGTTCTACCTGTTCTGGGAAACGATGATGATCCCGATGTTCCTCATCATCGGCATCTGGGGCGGGGAGCGCCGGCTCTACGCGACGTACAAGTTCGTGCTCTACACGGCGTTCGGCAGCATCCTGATGCTGGCGGCCGTGATCTACCTCGTCTGGTCGCTGCAGACGACGACCGGCGTCCCGTCGTTCGCCTTCGCCGACCTGTATCGCGCGAAGCTGCCGCTGTCGGCGCAGACGCTGCTCCTGATCGCCTTCGGCCTGTCGTTCGCGATCAAGGTCCCGATCGTGCCGTTCCACACGTGGCTGCCCGACGCGCACGTCGAGGCACCGACCACGGGCTCGGTGATCCTGGCGGGCGTCCTGCTGAAGATGGGGACGTACGGCTTCATGAAGCTCGGCTTCCCGCTGTTCCCCGACGCGACGCAGACGCTGCTTCCGGTGATCATGACGCTCGCGGTGGTGTCCATCGTCTACGGCGCCTGCCTCGCGCTGGTGCAGAACGACATCAAGAAGATCATCGCCTACTCGTCGATCAGCCACCTCGGCTACGTGATGCTCGGGCTCGCGAGCCTCGACCTGCTCGGCATCCAGGGCGCGGTGATCCAGATGGTGAGCCACGGCCTCACCGCGGCCGGGCTCTTCCTGGTCGTCGGGATGATCTACGAGCGCTGCCACACCCGCGACCTCGCCGCGTACGGCGGCATCGCCAAGCTGCTTCCGGTGTACTCGCTGTTCTTCATGATCCTGACGCTCGCCTCGGTCGGCCTGCCGACGACGAGCGGGTTCACCGGCGAGTTCCTGGTGCTGCTCGGCGCGTTCACCGCGTCGTGGCCGCAGTACCAGCAGGGCAACAGTTTTCCGCTCGTCCTCGCCGTGGTCGCGGTGTCCGGCGTCGTGCTCGGCGCGCTGTACATGCTGCGCCTCGCCCAGCAGTTCCTGTTCGGCGTGGCGAAGGCGCCGCACGCTCCGGTGGCCGACCTCGACCTGCGCGAGAAGCTGATCCTGGGGACGCTCGTCGTCGCGATCTTCGCGCTCGGCCTCTTCCCCGACGAGCCCATGCGCAAGACGGAGCTCGCGGCCAAGCAGTTCCAGCAACTGGTCACCACCGCACGATTGCCCGGGGGCACGCCATGAACTGGCAATCCGTCTTCGCCGCCATGCTGCCGGAGCACATGCTGCTCCTCGGCATCGTGCTGCTGCTGGTGCTCGAGATCAGCTCGGACAAGCCGCGCGGCGCGCTCCCCCTGTCGCTCGTCATCGTGGGTGCGGCCGCTGCGGCCGCGGCGTGGCTGGCCCTTGGCGGATACTCGGCGGCGCCGTTCCCCGGGCACTACTCGGTGTCCGCGACCGGATTGCTCGCGAAGGCCGTGGTGCTGGCGCTCGCCTTTCCCGTGCTGCTGCTCGCGCGCGACGACTTCCCCGAAGGGCCCTTCTACCCGCTGCTGCTGTCGTCGCTGTACGGCTTCTGCCTGCTGCTGTCGTCGGACAGCTTCCTCACGCTGTTCCTGGGGCTCGAGATCATGTCGCTCCCGGTCTACGTGCTGGTGCTGCTCGCGTTCGGACGGCCGGAGAGCCCCGAGGCGGCACTCAAGTACCTGATCCTGGGCGGCACCGCGACGGCGATGTTCCTGATGGGCGTTTCGCTGCTGTACGGCGGCAGCGCCTCGCTCGCGCTCTCGGTCTTCGGGTCCGCGCTCGCGTCCCGCGACATCATGGCGATCGCGGGCGTGGTGCTGATCGTCCTCGCCTTCTTCCTCAAGGCCGCGATCGTTCCGTTCCACGCGTGGGCGCCCGATGCGTACGAAGGCGCGAGCCTCAGCGTGACGGCGTACATGGCCACGATCATCAAGGCCGGCGTGCTGCTCGCCGCGCTGCGGCTCTTCGGCACCGCACCGGTGTCGGGTTCGATGGTCGACCTGCTCGCGCTCCTGCCGCTCGTGTCGATCGTCTGGGGCAACCTCACCGCGATGCGGCAGCAGAGCTTCCGCCGGATGATCGCGTACTCGTCGATCGCCCACGCCGGCTACCTGTTCTACGCGTTTCTCGGCGACGGCCCCGGACGGTTCCAGGCGGTCGTGTTCTACCTGCTGGCCTACGGCGTGATGAACGTGCTGGCCTTCGCGTCGATCCCGGCGGGCGCCAATGACACGGAACGCGACCGCCTCGACAACCTGCAGGGGCTCTTCCACCGCGATCCCTGGGCCGCGATGATGATCGGCGTCGCGATGCTGTCGCTCGCCGGCATTCCGCCGCTGCCCGGCTTCGTCGCGAAGTTCCTCATCTTCAAGAACGTGATCGCGGCCGGTTACACGACGTACGCGGTGCTCGGCCTGATCGGCAGCTACCTCGGCATCTACTTCTACCTGCGCGTGATCCAGATGATGTTCATCAATCCGGAAAGCGCCTCCGCGCCGCGCGTGACGCTGGCGCCCCTCGCGCTGGTAGCGAGCCTGATCTGCGTCGTCCCCGCCGTCGTGCTGGCGGTGTTCCCCGGCTGGGTGTTCGGGCGTTTCTGACCCGCTGCGGCTTCGCAGCGTTCCCCGCCTTCTCAGGTCGGCCGTTCAGCGGCCCGGTTCCGGTCGGCCTCGTCGCTCGAATGCGCAGGCAGGCCGGCGCCGCAGTGCATGCAGAAATTCGCCTCGGGCGCGAGACCCTCGGCCAGGCACTCCTGGCAGGTTCGCGTCGTCGGCGTGCGTGTCATCCGCTGCGCCGTCAGCTCCGAGGTGACGATACCCGTGGGCACCGCCAGCGTGCCCCACCCCAGTAGCATCATGATCGAGGAGATCAGGCGGCCGAGGTCGGTCTTCGGCGTGATGTCGCCGAAGCCGACCGTCGTCAGCGTCGTGATCGCCCAGTACACGGACGTGGGGATGCTCGTGAAGCCGTTCTCGGGCCCCTCGACGATGTACATCAGGGTCCCCATGATCAGCACGATCATCAGCACGGCCAGCAGGAACACCATGATCTTGCGGCGGCTCGCGACCAGCGCGCGGCCCAGCGACTGGTACTCCCACAGGTACGCGGTGAGCTTGAGGACCCGGAAGATGCGCAGCAGGCGCAGTATCCGCACGTCGATCAGCGCGTGCGCCTCCGGGACGAGCAGCGCCAGGTACGTCGGCAGCACCGACAGCAGATCGACGATGCCGAAGAAGCTCGTCGCATAGCGCCAGGGATGCCGCACGCAGACGAGGCGCGCGATGTACTCCACGGTGAACAGCGCGGTGAATCCCCATTCCAGCACCTCGAACAGGTCCCCGTGCTGCGCATTCACGCTCTTGACGCTGTCCACCAGGACAATGGCCACGCTCACCAGAATGGCCACGATAAGCCACTGATCGAAGAGCCGGCCGGCTCGCGTGTCGGCCTCGAAGATGATCGTGTAGAGCCGCAGCCGCCAGCCGCGAAGCGGCTTGCCGAGCGTTTCGGAAAACGGTGAATTCATCGCGCGCAGGCCCCACGGGGCACCGTTGATCGTAAGGTACCTGCGCCTTGACGATCCGCGCAAGCGGTCGGTTGCGGTCCCTGGAACCGCTTCGCGGTCGCCACGACCGAGGCGGCCCCGTCGGACTCCCGTCGCGTTCCGCTCAGGTCAGTTCGTTGATCGCGCTCTTGATCGCCAGGTCCACCGCTTGCCGGTCGGCATCGGTATCGCCCATGACGGTGTCCCAGTGCAGACGCACATAGGCCGACCTGTGTCTGGTCTTCAGGACCAGCGTCTGCAAGCCGCGCTGCTGGCCGAAAGCGTAGTCCGTGGCGTACCCGAGAAGGTCGTGCACGCCGGCCTCCCAGATTCTCGTCTGGACCGCCTCGATGATCGCCGCCATGCGGCGGTGGAATTCCCGAGGCACGTCGACCGTGAGCGGGTCCTGGTCAATCATGGGCGCGGCAGGTCGGGCCATGTTCCAATGGGCCCCGGTTGCCGGGGCCCTTCTCGCCAGTGGAATGCCTAGTCGAGCGCTCTGATGTTCGCCGCCTGGTCCCCCTTGGGGCCCGTGGTGACGTCAAAGGACACCTTCTGACTTTCCCGAAGGCTCTTGTGACCCTCGCCCTGGATGGCGGAAAAGTGCGCGAAGACGTCCTTGCCGCCGTCGTCCGGCGTGATGAAGCCGAAACCCTTGCCGTCGTTGAACCACTTGACGATGCCTGTGCTCATGTGCGGAACTCCATTGATTGACCAACGATGGGCCTTGACCCGAAGCGCGGGAACTTCAAGGGAGGGAGACGGTGACCTGAGGAATACCGCCGAAGCGGCTGCGACGGACCAGCGATTTCGCTGCTTGAGGAACCTGCTGCTCCTTTTTACGCGCCTCCTGCGGTTGCGTCAAACCATTGCACGTCGGGCTTCCCGGGCCGGCTTACCAGCCGAGGTCGTACCAGCTGGCTCCGAGGAAGGGGTCCGACAAGTCGCGAGCGGTCGCCTTCCGCATCGCGTCGTCCTGCTTGGCCCGGTACGCCTGGCTCGCCGCTTCCTGCGTGCCCTGCCGGCTGTCGGGATGGAGCTTCCGATACGCCTCGTATTCCTGCGGGCCTCCGACGTACACCTGGTTCCTGGCTGCATCCGGGTAGATGAAGAAGTGCTTGCCGTTGCGCTGCATCGGCCGCAGCTGGCCGGGAGGAAGGTTGCGCACCCAATCCTGCTGCTGCGGCGTCGTCGCGACGAGCACCTTGAAGCCGAGGGAGAGCAGCTCGCTTTCGTTCGTGGCTGGGGGCGCCGTTCCGGCGCAACCGGCGAATGCGACCGACATTGCCAACGCGCTCCATAGCATGACCAAACGCGCCCGGTGGGAGTTCCAGAAACGCTGCATGGGATTTCCGTCCTGTCGTGACTGCGTTGAGGGGCATCGTGCCACCGGCGGCGGCCGGCAACGTAGGCTTCCGCCGGCCGGCGGCGTTCGCCGAAGCATGCGCTGCAATGCCGGGGCCGCGAAATGCGGTAGATTGAGGGCTTCGCGGCACCGGACGCAACGCATGAGCAATGTAGTCGATTATCCGCTGACTGTCGTCGCGCCCTCCCTGCGCGCGCAGTGACGGGCAGGCCCCGGATGGCTCTCGCCGCGGCAGCCCGACGCCGGAATTGCTCGGCCGACGAATGCGGCTCGGACCGGGACGCCGTGCGGCAGGACGCGCCGACGGCGAGGCGACAGCGGGGCTTCACGCTGATGGAAATGCTAGCGGTGATTTCCGTAATCGCCATTCTCGCGATGCTCGCCGTGCCGTCCTATCTCGACCGCATCATCCGGGATCGGATCAAGGAATCGCTGCTGCTCGAGTGCCGCGCGTTCGAGCGGTGAGCGCATCCGCCGGCGGCTGCGCCCGCGTCACGGCGGGCGGCGGGCACCCGTCGGGACCGCAGCTTCGGCGATCGCGCGCGGCGCGATCAGAAGCTCGCGCGGGTTGCCGCGCCCGGGGTTGTAGCGGTTCACCGGATGCGGCGATGCATAGCCGATCGAGACGCCGCAGATCAGCTTCTGGTGCGGGGGCACGTCGAACAGTTCGCGCACGGGTCCGGCCCAGGTTGCGAGCGCACCCTCGGCGCAGGTTGCCAATCCGCGCGCGTGCGCCGAGAGCATGAGCGTCTGCAGGAAGACCCCGGCGTCCAGGACGCTGAACTCGCGCAACCCTTCGTGGACGAAGATGAACATTGCCGTGGGCGCGCCGAAGAACTCGAAGTTCCTGCGCAACTGGCGGTTGCGCGCGGCCGCGTCGCTGCGTGCGATCCCGAGGAGCTCGTAGAGGCCGAAGCCGGTCGCGCGGCGACGCGGCAACAGATCCTCCGGATAGTCGAAAGTCGTCGGATAGTCGCCGTCGGGAAGCCCCTTCCGCGTGACGAGGAGCCTCAACTTTCCGAGCATCCCGCCCTGCTTCGCCTTCGTCGCGGCGTCGAAGCGTTCGCACAGGGCGGCCTCGAGCCGGTCCTTGAGCGTGCCCGAAGCGACGGCGACCCGATAGGGCTGGGTGTTCGACCAGCTGGGCGCCCAGCTGGCGTCGGCCAGGACGGCATCGAGCAGATCGGGTGGAACGGGGTCCGGCAGAAAATCGCGCACGCTTCGCCGCGCGCGGATCAGTTCGGCAAACGCCCGGGTGCCGGATCCCCCAAGCCAGCCGTCATGCATCCGGCTTCCTCACGTCGATGCGCCGACCGCCCGTCGGGGTCGCCGCGACGCGATCCGGCAGCGGGCTCCCGGCCCGCGCTTCGTCCAGCCCAAGCGCCGCGACGAGCATGGTTTCGGTCGCGTTCAGCACGCGGTCGCGGCCGGGGCGTGCCGGAATGGTCCGGGCAAGTCCGACGGCTCCGGCGCAACTCGCGAACACGGCGATCGCGACCTCGCGCGGCGACATCCCTCCCGCTGCGGGGAAACGGCGGGCGATGCGGTCGAGCAGCGCGCCGGTGCGCTCGCTGAACGCCGCTTGATGCGCCGGACCGCCGCGCGCCACCTCGGGAAGGAGGAGCGTCAGTGGGCACGCGAGAGAGAGATCGGGCTCGTCCACCTGGTGCAGATAGCGATGGATCAGCGCCCTCGCCCATTCGCGGTCGTCGGCAATCGGGGCGAGCGAAGCGAGCAGGCGGTCCATGCTCGCGTCGAGCCCGTGGAGCAGTGTCTCGCGCTCCAGCTCGGCCTTCGACTTGAAATGCGCGTAGAAGCCGCCGACGGTCAGACCGGCGCTCTTCATGACGGCGTCGATCGACGCCCCCTGCGCGCCCCGCTCCTTGAGCAGGCGCTCCGAGGCGGCAAGAATCCGCCCGCGCGTTTCTCGCTTGTGTTCCGCCGGGTATCTGGCCATGACGTTCATAATATTATGAATCTCATTTCAAAACCACCCGGAAGTATTGGGTCAGGAAATCGTGGATGGCGCGAATCGGCAGAGTCGACGCGGCGCTCGACCTGGGGTTGGCCGAGCGCAGTCTTTCCGCCCACGGCCGCGGAGCCATGGCGGCGGGCGCGCCGTCGCCGGTCTAGCCGGGATCCAGCGTGAAGAGCTCCTGCGGCCGGGCGACGCCCTTCATCGCGTAGCGGCCGAGGCTCACCAGCCGCGACCGCGCGGCGCCCGCGGCGTCCGCGAAAGCCGAAGAAACGACGACGGCCTGCTCGAGCGAGCCGCACAGCGCCTCGATCCGCGCCGCCTCGTTGACCGCGGGCCCCAGCACCGTGAAGTCGAGACGTCGCGGGCTGCCGACATTGCCGTACAAGAGCTCGCCCACGTGCAGCGCGAGATGCGTGTCGGTGACCGGCAGCCCCGCCGCGCTGCGGCGCTCGTTCAACGCGGCGATGCGCCTGCGTTGGCAGGCGGCGGCATCGAGCGCGCGGACGCAGGCGGCAGCCGCGTCGTCGTCGGGGAAGATGGCGAGGATGCCATCGCCGATGAATTTCAGGACATGGCCGCCCTGCTCCTCGATCGACTCGACCTGGGCTTCGGCGTATTCGTTCAGCAGGGCGAGCATGCCCGCGGCGCCCACCGTGTCCGAGATTCGCGTGAAGCCGACGAGATCGCTGAACCAGACGACCGCCCGGATGGTCTCGGCGCGGCCGCGCACGATGTTGCCGGCGAGCACCCGTTCCGCGGCGTCGCTCCCCAGGTAGGTCGTGATCAGCGTGCGCGCGGCCTGCCTCGTCGTGCGCAGCATGAACGTCAGGGCGAGGGTCGGCAGGATGCCGGCCAGGAGCTCGATCTGGTCGTCGGCAAACCCCCCCGGCGCGTCGGTCGTCCACGACGAGAGCATCCCGCTGCGATCGCCCAGGCGCACGCTCTCGGCGACCCGCGTGACGAACGCGATGTAGTCGGTCACGCCGACGTCCAGGAATTCGTCGAGCAGCGGGAACTCCCCGCGACGGTACGTGGCGTCCAGGCGCCGGCGCAGCCTGTCGTCGCCGCTCTCGAGGAGGGCGAAGAACGTGCTTCGGGTCCAGCCCTCGTTGCCCGAGTCGTCGTCCCGGCGGGCGAAGGCCTCCTCCTCGCCGCCCGCCCCGCGATTCCAGCGGACACCGAGGGCGTCGTGCGTCGGATCGAGCAGGTTGCCGCCGACGGCGGCGCGCAGCACCGGCACCCCCGCGCGGCCGAGCCGCTCGCCGACCCCGGCCAGGAGGGTGCGCTCGTCGCAGCCGGCGAGCGCCGAGTGCACGATCCAGTCGCCGATCGCGGCCTTCATGCTGTCGTCCATGGCACCTCGTGCCCGATGCCCGCGCGCATCGGGAGTCGAACGCGCCCGGCGGCGTTGCGGGCCGGGCCGCGCGGCGCCGCGGCTACGTTCCCGCGCGCTTCGCCACCGGCGAGTACATGTCTAGCAGCTGCAGCCGCGTCGCCTGCAGCCGCTCCGACACGACCCCCAGCATCCGGTACATCAGCGCGAAGCCGAACGCCTTGTCCTCGCGGCAGCCCGCAAGCAGCGTCGCACCGTCGAACGCGAGCGCCTTCACGTCCTGCAGCGCCCGCGCCTGGAAGTGCTTGCCGCGCCCCATCAGGATCGCCGACCAGCCGAGCTCGTCGCCGGCGGAGAGCGTCTGCACGCGGAACGTGTGGTCCGGCGCCTCGATCTCGAGCGCGACGCGCCCCTGCACGATCAGGTAGAAATCGTGAAAGTCGTCGCCCTCGTGAAAGATCACCTGGTCCCGCGTGAACTCGACTTCCTTGGCGAGCGCCGCGAGCTTCTCGATGTGCGCTTCCTGGAATTCCTCGACAAAGGGATGCTTGTGGAGCACCGTCATCAGAGTCTCTTTCGTCATCGCTCGCTTTCCTGTGCAATCGGTCGTCCGCGTAGTTTACTGCGACATCGACCGGCAGGCACCGGAAAAACGTTCGCCCCGGCGTACGAATTTCTGTAACGCCCCGCGTGTCACCGCGCCGGGAAGCACCGGCCGGAACCGCGGCTCGCAATCCGCCGCGAGCGCGGGCGGAGCTACAATGCCCCCTCGCGCGCGCACCGCCGGCCCGCGCCCGATCCCACGGAGGAGAATCATGAATCGTCGATCCTGCCCTGCGCGCCGCCGCGCGGGCACTCCCGGCCTCGTTGCCGCACTGGTCGCAGCAGTGCTCGCGTTTCCGGCCGCTGCCGAAACGGTGACCGTGATCACGTCGTTCCCCAAGGAGCTGACGGCCGCCTACAAGAAGGCGTTCGAGGCGAAATATCCGAACGACAAGCTCGAGATCCTGAACAAGAACACGGCGGCGGGCATCGCGTTCGTGCGCGAGCAGCCGGCAGGCAGCCGGCCCGAGATCTTCTGGGCGTCGGCGCCGGACGCGTTCGAGGTGCTTTCTTCGTCGAAGCTCCTGCAGAAGACGGATGCGCAGAATCCGGCGGTGCCGGCGAAGATCGGCAGCTACCCGATCAACGACCCGGAGGGCTTCTACTTCGGGCAGGCGCTCGCCGGCTACGGGATCATGTGGAACACGCGCTACCTCGCGGCGAACAAGCTGCCGGAGCCCAGGGAGTGGAGCGATCTCGCGAATCCGGTCTATCACGGCCACGTCGCGATCTCCAGCCCGTCGCGCTCCGGCACCACGCACCTCACGGTCGAGACGATCCTGCAGGGCGAAGGCTGGACGAAAGGCTGGGCGCAATTGCTCGCGATCGCCGGCAACTGCGCGGCGATCACCGAGCGCAGCTTCGGCGTGCCGGACGGCGTCGCCAGCGGCCAGTACGGCGTGGGCCTCGTGATCGACTTCTTCGGCCTCGCGGCGAAGAATTCGGGGATGCCCGTGGAGTTCGTCTATCCGTCGGTGACGGCGATCGTGCCGGCGAACATCGCGCTCGTCGCGGGATCGAAGGCGCCTGAGGCCGGCAAGCGCTTCATCCAGTTCACGCTCTCCGACGAGGGCCAGACGCTGCTGCTCGACAAGCAGATCAGCCGGCTGCCGGTGCTGCCCGCGACGTACGCGAAGGCGCCGGCCGGGTACCCGAACCCCTTCTCCGGAAAGATCCAGGCCAAGGTCAACTTCGATTCGAACCTGTCGGAGTCCCGCTATTACGTGGTCGTCGCGCTGTTCGACCAGCTGATCACCTTCCGCCACAAGGAGCTCGCCGGCGCGGCCAAGGCGATCAACGACGCGCAGAAGCGGCTCGGCACGCGGACGAGCCCGCAGCTGGACGAGGCGCGCCGGCTCGTGTTCACGCCGCCGCTCGACGCGAAGCAGGCGGTCGATCCCGCGCTGCTCGCCGTGTTCCAGGCGGACAAGAAGGATGCCGACACGTCGAAGCGCCGCGCGCAGGTCGAAGAGGAGTGGGCGTCGAAGGCCAAGGCGAACTACGCGAAGGCGCAGGAGCTCGCCAGCGCGGTGAAATGACTTCGGCGAAGGCGGCGGGGCACGGCCCCGTTGCCGCCCGGGCCCGCGCCGCTTCCGCCCAGGCGCCCGGAGTCGCGGCGGGCGGCGCGTGGCTGCTCGCACTGCCGGTCGCGGCGTTCATCGTCGTCTTTCTCGCCTGGCCCGTCGCGACGGTCCTCTACACAGCGCTTGCGGACGGCCAGGGCGGCTTCACGCTCGGCCACGTCGGGGCCTTCCTGTCGCTGTCGCTCATGCGCGAGGCGTTCTTCAACAGCCTCGCGGTGGCGCTGGGGTCGGTCGCCCTCGCCGCGCTCATCGCGGTTCCGCTCGCGTACCTCACGGTGCGCTTCGAATTCCGGGGCGCCGCGCTCGTGCAGACGCTGGGCGTGCTGCCGCTCGTGATGCCGCCGTTCGTCGGCGCGGTGGCAATGCAGCTGCTGTTCGGCCGCAACGGCTCCGTCAATCTCCTGCTTTCTGACACCTTCGGCATCCGCATCCCGTTCATGGACGGATTGAACGGCGTGATCTTCGTCGAGGGGCTCCACTATTTCCCCTTCATCCTGCTCAATCTCGTCGCCTCGTTGCGCAACATCGACGGCGCGATGGAGGAGGCCGCGCAGAACCTCGGCAGCCACGGCTTCCGGCTGTTCCGCCGCGTCGTGTTCCCGCTGGCAGCGCCGGGCTTCGTCGCGGGCGCCGCGCTGGTGTTCGTCAAGGTCTTCGACGATCTCGGCACGCCGCTCGTGCTCAACGTCACGAACATGCTCGCGCCGCAGGCATACCTGCGCATCACGTCCGTCGGCCTCGAGGACCCGATCGGCTACGTCATCGCGCTCGTCATGGTCGTGTTCTCGATCGGCGCGCTCGCGTTGTCGGCGCAGATCACGCGCGGGCGCGACTACGCGACGCTGACCCGCGGCGCAACGGCGTTGCGCAAGCGGCCGCTCGCGGGATGGAACGCCGTGCTCGCCTACGGCTGGGTATTGGCGGTGCTGGCGCTCGTGCTCTCGCCGCACCTCGGGATCCTGCTCCTGTCGCTCTCCAAGGTGTGGAGCTACTCGGTGCTGCCCGAGGGCTACACGCTGCAGCACTACGCCGTCGTGCTCACGGATTCGAGCCGGATGATCGGCAACACGATGCTCTACTGCACGCTCGCCGCGGGCATCGACGTCGTGCTCGGCACCGCGATCGCGTACCTGCTGCTGCGCACGCGGCTGCCCGGCCGGCAGTGGCTCGACTGGGGTGCCTCCGCGGCACTCGCGATCCCGGGCATCGTGCTCGCGATCGGCTTCCTGCGCGCGTTCCGGGGCATCGCGCTGCCGTTCGGCTGGGGCGCGCTCACCGCGAGCTGGGTCGCGATCATGCTCGCCTATGCGGTGCGCCGGCTGCCGTACGCGGTGCGCGCGTGCGTGGCCGCGCTGCAACAGGTGCACCTGTCGCTCGAGGAAGCCGCGCAGAGCCTCGGCGCCAACCGCCGGCGCACGGCGCGCCGCATCGTCATTCCGCTGATGATGGGCGGCATCCTCGCGGGCTTCGTCACGAGCTTCATCACCGCCGCCGTCGAGCTCTCGGCGACGATCCTGCTCGTGACGAGCGAGTCGCAGGCGCCGCTGTCCTACGGCATCTACCTGTACAACCAGAGCATCGCGACGCGCGGGCCGGCCGCCGCGCTCGGCGTGATTGCCGTCGTGATCGTCGCGCTCGGCACGTACCTGTCGCACCGGCTGCTCGAAGCGCGCGCCGGCGG
>Ga0209253_10000688_pt1 | contig 29387 bp, 28 predicted proteins | sample FrelakmetBRP12BR_FD_187145 | JGI IMG/M metagenome (GOLD analysis project Ga0209253, IMG submission 187145) | Freshwater lake sediment microbial communities from the University of Notre Dame, USA, for methane emissions studies - BRP12 BR (SPAdes)... | ecosystem: Environmental > Aquatic >...
CGGCGGTACAGGCGGTCAAGCGCGCGGTGCAGATGGGACAAGGCGAGCCTGTCGAGCAGGCCGTCGCGATCATGATGGAGGGCCACTGGCGGTCGGTGGTTCATCCGGATCGCGTCGAAGGCATCCGTGCGTTCACAGAAAACCGGGAGCCGACTTTCCCGGACCCCGACTTCTGAGGCGCAAGACGGCCTGTCTGGAGACTTCTTTATGAACAACATTCGACGGATCTCGATCTCGATGGCTTGCCTGACGCTGACGGCCGCATTGGCGGCGCACGGCCAAACTGCGGCGCCAGCCGCATCGAAGCCACTTTCCACGTCGCTCGGGATGGTCGTGTTTCCGGCAAAGGGCCAGACGCCGCAGAAGCAAGCCCAGGACGAAGGCGAGTGCTACGCCTGGGCGAAGGGCCAGACCGGCGTGGACCCGATGGCGCCGGCGCCGGCAGCCGCCCAGCCTGCAGCGTCGTCGACAGTCCAACCGGCCGCCGCCGCGGATGGATCGCGACTCCGGGGCGCGGCACGCGGTGCCGCCGCGGGCGCCGTGATCGGTGAGGTCGCCAACAATGATGCCGGCCAGGGCGCGGCAGTCGGCGCCACGGTCGGCGTCGTGGCCGGCGGTCGGCAAAGCCGCAAGAACCAGCAGCAGGCCGCTCAGCAGACGACGCAGCAGCAACAGCAGGCCACGCAACAACAGCAGGCTGCGCAACAGCAGCAGATGGACCTTTTCAAGAAGGGCTTCGCGGCCTGCCTCGAGCCGAAGGGTTACACAGTCAAGTGAGCAATATAAGCAACTCCAGGACTTCATTAACGATCGCAGCGGCGCTTTGCTTGTCTGCAGGCGTCGCAAGCGCGCAGGAACAAGCTGCGACCAGCGATGTTGCGCAGGCGAACAACCCACTCGCGAACTTCACCGCTTTCAACCTTCACAACTATTACATCGGTGAACTCACCGATCCGGACAAGGACGCGAACCAGTTCTGGGCGCGATTCGCCAGGCCGTTCTCGCTCGGGCAAACGAACTGGCTCATGCGCGCGTCTTTACCGATCAATACGTTCCCGGTATCGCCCGATTTCGACCACGAGACCGGGCTTGGCGACCTGAACGTCTTCGCGGCCTACCTGATCGATACCGGCAACCCGGCGCTCAGCGTCGGCATCGGCCCGCAGATTACGGCACCGACCGCGAGCAAGGACGCGCTCGGCAGCGAGCAGTGGTCAGCGGGATTCGTGCACACGCTGTTCAACGCCAGTTCACCCAGGATCCAGTACGGCTACCTGTTGTCCTGGCAGGCGAGTTTCTCGGGTTCGGACGACCGTGACGAGGTGAACCTCGGCGCCTTCCAGCCGTTCGTGTTCTATCAACTCGGCGGCGGCACCTACCTGCGCTCGACGGCGGTCATGGCGTACGACTTCGAGCACAGCACCTACAGCGTGCCGATTGGGCTCGGGATCGGTCAGGTGGTTCCACGCGAGAAGGTCGTCTTCAACGTGTTCATCGAACCGCAGGTTTCCGTGGCTGACGACGGCGCCGGCTGGCCGAAGTGGCAGGTTTTCGTCGGTTTGAACACGCAGTTCAAGTGACGTTCGCCAGTTGACACTGAATTCAAATGGAACACCGAACATGACTGAACCCAGCACGAACCTTCCCCAGGCAAAGCAGACGGTCCTGGGTCTCTACGTAACCGCGAAGGAAGCTTTCGGGATGTGGAAGAACGCGCCCGACAAGGTCAGGATCCTCGACGTCCGCACGCCGGAGGAGTACCTGTTCGTCGGGCACCCGGACATGGCCTGGAAGATCCCCGTCGCCGCACAGTCGTACGTGTGGGACGCCGACAAGGCGCAGTTCCCCATGCGGCCGTATGCGGACTTCGTCGACCGGGTGAAGCAAGTGGCCACGCCTGACAGAACGCTCCTGGTCATGTGCCGCTCCGGCGGGCGCAGCGCCATTGCCGTCAACATGCTCGCCAAAGCCGGGTTCAACAACGTCTACCAGATCACTGACGGCATGGAGGGCGATCCGGTGAAAGAACCCGACAGCGTCTTCCTGGGCCAGCGGCTGAAGAACGGCTGGAAGAACTCGGGCTGCCCGTGGACCTACAAGCTCACGCCCGAGCGGATGCTGCTTCCCTCGCAGCCGACCTGAGACCGATGACAGAGGAGACGGCGGATGTTGTCGATCTTGTGCACGAAAGCTAGTAGCCCGTACCGGCGGCGGCACGCGCCTTTCGTCCAGAGCGTTATAGTGGGTTTTGGCTGCCTGTTCGTTGCAGGTATCGCATCCGCTATTGAGGTCACACCGCACGCGCTGCCACTCAAGAACTTTCCCGTCGCACAGATCTTCACGTTTCTGTTTCTGATGCTCGGGCCGTTTAAGATCATCGGCCCCTTCGCAAAGATCACGAAGGGAGCGGACGCCGCGTTCAAGCGCCAGGTCGCCGTGCGGGCGAGCCTTTTTGCTAGTCTCGCCATCCTGCTGGCTGCCTTCCTCGGCGAAACGTTCCTCAGCAAGTACGGCATTCCACTGCCCATTCTGTCTCTTGCCGCCGGGATCATCCTTTTTCTCGTGGCACTGCAGAACATCCTGCAAGAGTTCGCGCTGCACATCGAGGCAACGTCGGAACCGGCTCCGACACCGTCATTGAATATGGCGTTGACGCCGTTGGCATTCCCGACAATCGTCACGCCGTACGGCATCGCCGCGATCGTCGTGTTCCTTGCACTCAGCCCGGATCTGCACGGTCGACTGGTCATCGGCGCAATCCTGTTGGCAATCATGCTGTTGAACTTGATTGTCATGATCATGACCAGGCACATCGGACCCGTCCTCGGAATATTGCTGCAGATCCTGGGTGCCGTTCTTGGCGTTATTCAGGTCGCGTTGGGGCTCCTGATCATCCACAACTCATTGCAGTTGCTGTGGACATAGTACGAACGCAATCAGGCGGACCCTGAAGGACAGAACATGTCATCCAGCAGCAAGGCAGTGTCTTTGAAGGCATTGAGCGACTTCTCGCTCGTGGCCGGCGGCCCCCTCTACCAGCTCTGGCGGCGAGCTCACCTGTCCGGCGACGAAATGCAGATGACCGTCCGACGTATGGTCGTGTTGGCGTTGCTGGCATGGCTGCCACTCCTGCTGCTTTCGCTGCTTGACGGTCACGCTTGGGGCACCAGCGTCGCGCTGCCGTTCCTGAAGGACGTGGAAACCCACGCGAAGCTGCTGGTCGCCGTTCCGCTGCTGATCGCAGCGGAGTTCACGGCGCACCAACGGCTGTCAAAGGTCGTGCGGCAGTTCCTGAAGCAGGAATTGATCCGCGATGTCGATCGTCAGCGGTTCGAGACGGCCATCGCCTCGGCGATGCGTCTCCGCAGTTCGGTCGTGGCCGAACTGTTGCTGATCGCATTCGTATATGTCGTGGGTATTGCGTTCATCTGGCGCACCCAGTCGACGCTCGACATTTCCAGCTGGTACAGCGACTCGAACGGCGGAAGCCTGCGGCTTTCGCGCGCCGGCTGGTGGGCGGCTTGCGTCAGCTTACCGTTGGCCCAGTTTCTGCTGGTGCGCTGGTATTTCCGGCTATTCGTCTGGGGGCGCTTCCTTTGGCAGGTATCGCGCATCAGGTTGAACCTCGTGCCGACCCATCCGGACGGCGTGGCCGGACTGCACTTCCTGGCGATGTCGCGCCGCGCCTATACGCAACTGCTGCTGGCGCAGGGTGCGACGTTGGCAGGCATGATCGCGAACCGAATCTTCTACACGGGTGCGAACCTGATGTCCTTTAAGGTGGAGCTCGTCGGCATGGCCCTGTTCATGGCGTTTGCCATCCTGGGACCGCTGCTCGCATTCACGCCGCAGCTCCGGCGGACGCGACGTAAGGGTCTTGATGAATGTGGTGTGCTGGGCCAGCGCTACGCGCGCGAATTCGAAGAAAAGTGGTTCCGCGGTGGCGCTCCGGCCGGGGAATCCTTGTTGGGCAGCGCGGACATTCAATCACTGGCCGACCTGCGCAACAGCGTGCTGGTGGTCCGGGGTCTGGAGTACGTGCCATTCACCTTCAAGCACGTAATCAGTCTGGCGCTGACGGTGCTGTTGCCAGTGGCGCCTCTGTTGCTGACCACGTTTTCGGTGGAGCAACTCGTCGATCGCCTGCTGAAGGTGGTCCTGTAGGCGTGATTTCGAGGAAATATCCGTCGTATCGGCGCCGGCCCACGACCCGTTGATGATTCCCGCGTCCGGTAACAACGATGCGAACCATGAAGCCGGCGTTTGCCGCAAGACTCTTCGCGTTCGTCGCGCTCAGCATCGCACTGAACTTCGCGGGCGCCGCACGTGCCGCGGATTCCACGGAGATCTGGCCCGAGGCCAGTCTGTTCTATCGTCTGAATCCGCGGACCCGGATCTACCTCAGTGGAGCCTACGCAGAAGGGAAGGAGTCGGACACCATTTCTCTGGATGCCGCTGCCTACCTTGACATCTCCCTCAAGCCGGTGCTCCCGGGGAAACTCCTGACGGACGACTGGCAGCGCAGTCGGAGTCTCTGGGCGAGGATCGGCTACGCCCGCATATTCAAGGCGACCGCCGAGACAGGCCCGGACGTCGCCGAGGACCGGGCTATCGTCTCGTTCTTCGGCAAGGCTCCCCTACCGGCCGAAATCTGCTTAGAGGCGCGCGTTCGCGCGGACTTGCGCTGGATCGGCGACGAGGACTCAGCCCGGTACCGCTTTCGGATCGAGGCCACGCGTGAAGTCACCGTTCGCGATCACACGGTCGTTCCCTACGCCAATGTCGAGTGGTTCTACGACACACGTTACAACGACTGGGCGCGAGTTCTCTATCAATTCGGACCCGAGGTCACGGTCAGCGAGCACTTCCGGTACGAGATCTACTTGGCACGGCAGGTTGACCGTCTGCCGAATCCGGGGACCCTCAACGCCATCGGGTTCGTAGCCAAGTGGTACTTCTGAGCCTGCCTCGCGAACACCGGCTCGCTGACGTCGCTGGAGCGGCCTCTTTCGGGCGTTTGCGCCAACGGCTGCTGATGGCCGGTGACTGCCGGTGGGGCCTGGCACCGCAAAGCGGCCATCGCGAATGTGCCGTCACAAATGCAACGCGGTTTCCCGGTGTCATCGCGGCACCCGGCGCTTCGCCAGATGCAGCACTAGCATGCGCTCGATCTTCAGCAGGATCAGCATGGGCACGGCGACAAGGAACCTCATGCGCGTTTCCTCCGACCTGCCGCAACCGAGCGTTACCGATCAATGTCTCGCGCGGCCCGAGTGCCTGCAGCTATTGCATCGGGCGCCTGTATCAGCAGCTACCAACAGAAGAAGCAATTCACGTGCCACCGCCGGTCGCGACTGGGATCGCAGTTGCATCATGGACCTGCACTCGCGCGTTGGCCCTGTGCTCGGCGAGGGCATCGTAGCGCCGGTGGCGATTACTCACGAGGCGCACGCTGGAACTCAACGCAATCAACGCAACGCCTGTCAGCGATGCACGACCTGCAGGATCGAGTTCCGCACCTGCTCGTGCAGCACCAGCTGCGCATCCGCGACGATCGCCTGGAGCATGGCCGGCTGGAACGCGAGCTTGCCGTCCTCCGTGTCGGTCAGCACGTGGCGCGCGCGCAGCTGCTCGATGAAGTTGCCGAACAGCGCACGGTCGAAGAATTCCGGTGAATTGATCTCGTAGAGCAGCGCCATGCGCTGGGCCATCAGCTGGCACTGCCGCTCGAGCGCCTCCTGGCTCAGGCGGCCGCTGCCCGCCTTGAGCAGCAGCGACATCGCGAGGTAATAGCGCTCGAGGATCGGCATCGTGACGCGGGCGAGCACCGAGAGCTGCACGGCCTCGCTCGACTCCGCGTCGGGACGGTGCCAGACACTGCGATCCTCCGCGGCCGTGAGCAGACCGTGATTGAGCAGGTCCTCGAGCAGCTCGTCCACGACGGCGGGCAGCTCCTGGTCGGTCCAGCGCAGGAAGTACTCGTCCGCGACGTATGGATAGACGCGCCGCGCGAGCCGCTGCAGGTCGGCGCGCGGCACGGACGGATTGCTGAGGAACGCGCACCCGAGCAGCGACGGCATCAGCAGCAGGTGCAGCGCGTTGTTGCGGAAGTAGCTCGTCAGCACCGAGTGCTCTTCCGTCATGAACACCACGTCGCCGAGCTCGTGCGGCTGGCGGCGCAGGATGCCCATCGACTCGCCGTAGCGGATCATCGCGGCCCCGTCGATGGTCGTGACCCAGACCCGGGGCGAATAAGGAGCCTGGCGCATCAGCGACGCGTACAGCTCGAGCTGCCGCGCGAGATCGGCCTCGCCCATGCTCTGCCGCGGTGTCGCGAGCAGCACGAGCCCGATCAGGTTGATCGGCGTGACGCACGCGGCGGCATTGATGCGCGTCATGATGCCGGTGGCGAGTTCGCGGACCAGCGGACTGAGCCATGCGGGCCGGTCTGCGGACCCGGACGGCTCGCGCGCCCACTGCGGCGCGTGTTTCTGGATCAGCGGGTCGAGCGGCAGCGGCTCGCCGAAGCTCACGTATACCTTGCCGAAGCGGCTGCGCAGAGCGGGGATCGTCTTCAACAGGTTGAGGATGCTTTCCTTTTCCTTGGGCTGGCCCGAGAGCTCGCCGATGTAGGTGCGGCCTTCGACGAGCCGTTCATAGCCGAAGTAGATGGGTACGAACACGATCGGCCGTCCCGGGTCGCGCAGGTAGCTGCGCACGGTCATCGCCAGCATGCCGGTCTTCGGCTGCAGCAATCGGCCCGTGCGGCTGCGACCGCCTTCGATGAAGTACTCGATCGAGTGGCCGCGGGCCATCATCAGGCTCAGGTATTTCATGAACACGGCCGAGTAGACCGGGTTGCCGCCGAAGCTGCGGCGCAGGAAGAATGCGCCGCCCCGGCGCAGGAACGAGCCCACGACCGGCATGTTCAGGTTGATGCCGGCGGCGATGTGCGGGACGGCGAAGCCCTTGTGGTAGACCACGTAAGACAGCAGCAGGTAGTCCATGTGGCTCCGGTGGCAAGGCACGTAGACGACTTCGCTGCCCTCCGCCACCTGCTCGAGGCTCGAGAAATTGGCGAGTTCGACGCCGTCGTAGAGCCGGTTCCACAGACGGCTCAGCACGCCGTACATCAGCGTGACGAACCAATGCGAGTAGTTCGCGGCGATCTCGTAGGCGTACGCGCGCGCCACTTTCAGTGCATCGCGGCGGCCGATCCCCTTCGCCTGCATCTCGCCGCGCACGGCCTCGCGCACGGCCTCCGTCTTTAGCACCTGGGCCACGATCGTGCGCCGGTGCGAGAGATCGGGGCCGATCGTCGCGACGCGCTGGTTGCGGAACTGGATGCGCAACTGCCGCGACAGCCGCCGCGGACCGCGCGGCAGGCCGCGGGTTTCGGCGAGCGCGGGCTGCAGCGGCATCGCCTCGCCGAACAGCAGGATCAGGTTGCGGCCGTTGACCAGCAGCGACAGCACCTTGCGGGTGCGACCGCCGATATCCCAGCCTTCGGCGACCAGCAGCCGGAACCATGATCGTTGCCGGCCCGGCGCGCGGCCCCAGAACAGGCTCACCGGGACGATGTCGGCCTCGAAGCCTGCGTTCGTGGCCGCCGCCGCGGTCAACGTCCGCAACGCCTCCGGCATGCGCCGGTCGACGCGCGCGCCGAACAGGCCCGCCCGGCGCTCCAGGAACAGGACGCTGATCGGCAGCACGGGACCGACGCCGAACGTCACCAGCGGCAGCGGCAAGTTGCGCTCGCGGCATACGTACTCGAGCACCGCGACGTCGACGAGGCTGCGCTTCTCGAGCGCATAGACGACGGATTGCCCGCCGGCGAGCCGCGCTGCGGCGTCATCCGGCAGGATCGACGGCCGCACCCACAGCGCGACGAAGCGGCGCACCAGCGGCAGCAACAGCCGCTCGAGCGCGGTGAATCCGCTCATGGAGCCGGTGCCTTATCGATCGTCCTGCGCGGACTCGCCCCCGGACTGCTCGATGGCCGCGTCCATCTCGCCCTTGCGGCCGAGCGTCACGTCCTCGACGGCGCGGGCACGATCCTGCGTCTGGATCATGTCGTCGAACACTGTCTCGTCCGTGTCGCGGCCGAGGGCCTCGGCTTCCTGCTTGTCCTGCGGCACCGGGGCCGGGGCCCCGCAAGCCACGAGAGTGGCCAACACGAGCCCGGACAGCGCTAATCTTGCGGCTGGTCGCATCTGCATCCCCCGGTTCTACTGTGGGGCAATCTTAACCGATGGGGTCTGGCATGAGCGTATTCGCAGGCAAAGTGATCGTATTGACCGGCGCTTCGGAGGGCATTGGCCGCGCCTTCGCGCTCGCATTGGCCGGCCAGCGGCCGAAGCTCGTGCTGGCGGCACGCAATCGTGACCGGCTGGAATCGCTGGCGATCGAGTGCCGTGCGCTCGGCGCTGAGGCGCACGTGGTGCCGACGGACGTGACCGATGCGGACGCCTGCAAGGCGCTGGTGGACGAGTCCGTGGCACGCTGCGGCGCGCTCGACGTCCTGGTCAACAATGCGGGCGGCACGATGTGGACGCGCCTCGACGAGATCGAGGACCTGTCGATCTTCGAGCGCCTGATGCGGCTCAATTACCTCGGCAGCGTCTACCCGACGTTCCACGCCCTGCCCCACCTCAAGCGCGCGCAGGGCCGCATCGTCGCCGTCGCGAGCATGGCGGGCCTGATCGGCGTGCCGACCCGCACCGGATACTCGGCCGCGAAGCACGCGGTGGTCGGGTTCTTTGATTCGCTGCGCGTCGAACTGCTGGACAGCGGCGTCAGCGTCAGCGTGATCTGCCCGGACTTCGTCGTATCGGAGATTCACAAGCGCGCGCTGGGAGCCGACGGCCAGCCACTCGGCGAGAATCCGATGGCGGATTCGAGGATCATGACGGCCGAGGCATGCGCCGCGCTGATGGTCACTGCGGTCGAGCGGCGGCAACGCCTGCTGATCACCTCGGCGCGCGGCAAGCAGGCGCGGTGGCTCAAGCTGCTGTCGCCGGGATCCGTGGACAAGCTCGCGGCGGCGGCGATCCGGAAGAAGCAGTGAAAATAGGGGACATTCACCTATTTCCGTCTGGAAATAGGTGAATGTCCCCTATTTTCCATCCCCTATTTTCAAAGGAACTCGTCGATCGTAAACAGGAAATACGAGAAGAAATGGTTGATCGGCCGGATCTGGTCGAGCAACCTGTGATCGGAGTCGACGATGTGCAGCGTGGCCTTCTGCTCACGGGCGAAACGGAAGCTGTTGTCCACGGGAATCACTTCGTCGCGCCAGCCGTGCACGATCGTGGTCGGGCAGTTTGCCGGCCGCGGGCTGAATTTCTCGTAGCCGGGCATGTAAAGCGCCGGCGCCAGCAGGAACATGCCGCGCGCCTGCAGCAACGACGAACCGGCCACCGACACCCAGCCGCCCATGCTCGAGCCGACCAGCACCAGCGAGCCGCGCAGGTCCTTGCAGAAGGCGAGCAGCCGGGTGACGCGGGCCTGGGGATCGTCGATGCCGCGGTAGTCCACCGACTCGACGTGGAATCCCTCTTCACGCGCGATCTCCGCCATCGCGGCGATCTTGCTGCCCCAGGGCTCGCTGTCCTTGCCGTGCGAGAACACGACGAAGCGCTCGGTCATGCGTCATCCTCTTACTGCGACGCACACATCATACTTCCTCGCGACGACCGGAACCCGGGATCAGTTCTCATCGTTTGCGCCCGGCTCGCATGAGGCTGCTTGGCGGGCTGCGACGGTCCATGCGAAAGTAATCTAATGACCCGACCGCCTTCGAGACGCGGCTGGCGCTTCGCCATCGACCGCGGCGGCACCTTCACGGACATCGTCGCGCGAGACCCGGACGGCCGGCTCCACACCCACAAGGTGCTGTCGCGCGATCCGTCCCATCCGGGCGATCCGGCCATTCGCGGCATCGGCGAAGTCGTCGGACGCAGCGCGTCGGGTGACGCGCACGTTGAATCCGTGCGCCTCGGGACCACGGTGGCGACCAATGCACTGCTCGAGCGCAAGGGTGAGCCGACGCTGCTCGTGACGACGCGCGGCCTGCGCGACGTGCTGCGGATCGGGCAACAGCACCGCCCGGACATCTTCGCGCGAGCGATCCGGCTGCCGCCCATGCTTTACGCGCGGGCAATCGAAGCGCGCGAGCGCATCGATTCGGCCGGGCAGGTGCTCGAGCCGCTCGACGAACCGGCGCTGGTCGAGGCACTTGCAGACGCGCGACACCGTGGCCTGCGCGCAGTGGCGATCGCGTTCCTGCATGCGGTGCGCAACCCGGCGCACGAGCAGCGGGCAGCGGCCCTGGCGGCCGCGGCCGGTTTCGACGAGATCGTTACGTCCCACGCGGTGGCTCCCATCATCGGACTCGTCGCGCGCGGTGACAGCGCCGTCGCCGATGCCTACCTGTCGCCGGTGCTGTTGCACTCGGTCGATGCATTCCGGGACGAACTTGCCGGGCGGCACGGCGAGCCACCGCTGCTGATGATGCAGAGCAACGGCGGCCTCGTGGACCCACAAGGTTTCCGCGGCATCAATGGCGTGCTCTCCGGGCCGGCGGGCGGCGTGGTGGGACTCGCGGCCATCGCCCGGACGAGCGGCCAGGAGCGCTTGGTCGGTTTCGACATGGGCGGCACCTCCACGGACGTCAGCCTGTATGCAGGCAGCCTGCCGCGCCGCTACTCGACCGAGATCGACGGCGTGCGGCTGCAGTCGCCGATGATGGACATCCACACCATCGCCGCCGGGGGCGGCTCCGTCGTGCGCTTCGCCGACGATCGCCTGCAGGCGGGACCGGACTCAGCCGGCGCCGACCCAGGTCCCGCCAGCTATCGGCGCGGCGGTCCGGCCACCGTCACCGACTGCAACCTCGTGCTCGGCCGTATCTGCGCCGAGCGCTTCCCGCGGGTCTTCGGGCCCGGCGGTGACGAGCCGCTCGATCCGGCGGCCGCGCGATCACGCCTCGCAGCCATTGCAGAGGCGATGGCGCGCGACGGCGGGCACGAGTACTCGGTCGAAACGCTCGCCGAAGCGTTCCTGGCGGTGGCCGTCGCGAAGATGGCGAATGCCGTCCGCGAACTCACGCTGCGCCATGGCGAGGACGCCAGCCGGTTCACGCTGCTGCCCTTCGGCGGCGCGGCCGGCCAGCACGCCTGCGCTGTCGCCGAGTTGCTCGGCATCGACGACCTGCTGCTGCATCCGCTGGCCGGCGTGCTCTCCGCCTGGGGCATCGGACTCGCAGAGCGGCGCTGTGTCCGCAGGCGCAGCACCGAAACGCCGCTCGATCCGCAGGGCGTGGCTGAAGCCGGGCAGTCGCTGGCCGAACTCGAGCAGGCGGCGCGCGGGGAACTGCTGCGTCAAGGCGTCAATCGCGCCTCGATCGCGGCGCGGCGCGTGGCGCACCTGAGGCTGGCGGGCTCCGACACGACGATCGAAGTCGAGTGGCAGCCGGAATCCGCGCTGCGTCGGGCGTTCCTCGAGGCCCATGCGCGACTGTACGGATTTGCGGATGACACGGATCGCGTCGTGATCGCGGCGGTCGCGGCCGAGGCCTGGGAAGAGCGCGCCGGGGATGACGAGCCCGCCGAGGCAGCGACCGTTGCGTCCGCCGCGCCGTTGCCAACCGCGCATACGCGGGCGTGGCTGGACGGCGCTTGGCAGGACGTCCCGCTGTATGAGCGCGGCGACCTCCGGCCGGGAGCGACCCTCACGGGCCCGGCGCTCGTGATCGAGCGGGGCGCGACGGGCTGGATCACGCCGGGGTGGGCCGCGTCGGTGGCAGCCGGCGGCGTCTTGCGGCTGGAACGGACGAACCGGGTCTCCGGGTCGACCGTGCTCGATCCCGACCGTCCGGACCCGATGCATCTCGAAGTCTTCAACGGCCTCTACATGCACGTCGCCGAGCAGATGGGCGTCGTGTTGCAGCAGACCGCGCGCTCCGTGAACATCAAGGAGCGGCTCGATTTCTCGTGTGCCTTGTTCGACGCCGCTGCCGGCCTCGTCGCGAATGCACCGCACATGCCCGTCCACCTCGGGTCGATGGGCGCCAGCGTGGCCGCAGTGCTCGAGGTCCACGGTGCCGACCTACGCCCCGGCGATTCCTTCCTGCTCAACTCACCGTACCACGGCGGCACGCACCTGCCCGACATGACCGTCGTCACGCCGGTGTTCGACGCTTCCGGCGAGGACCTGCATTTCTTCACCGCGTCGCGCGCGCACCACGCCGACGTCGGTGGCGCGACGCCGGGATCGATGCCGCCCGGCAGCCGCGACATCGCCGAGGAAGGCGTGCTGATCCCGCCGGTCCGCATCGTCCGCGATGGCCGGTTCGCAGAGGCCGAGGTGCGCCGCCTGCTCACCGGCGTCCAGTGGCCGGCGCGCGATCCCGGGCAGAACCTCGCCGACCTGCGCGCGCAACTCGCCGCGAACGCCCGCGGCATCCGCGAAATCGAGCGCGCCGCCACGATGCACGGCTGGCCGGCGCTGCTCGGGTACATGGCCCACGTCCAGGACAACGGCGAGGCCTGCATGCGCCGCGCGATCCGCCGGCTGCACGATGGCCGCTTCGACTACGAGCTCGACGACGGCCAGCGCATTGCCGTCAGCGTCGTGATCGACCGGGAGGCGGGTTCGGCGGTGGTCGATTTCACCGGCACCTCGGCGCAGGGCGCGAACAATTTCAACGCCCCGCGAGCGGTCACCGTGGCGGCGGTGCTGTACGTGTTCCGCACGTTGATCGCGGAACCGATCCCGCTCAACGCGGGTTGCCTGCGCCCGCTCGACATCCGGGTGCCGAAAGGCTCGATGCTCGACCCGGCGCCGCCGGGCGCGGTCGTCGCCGGCAACGTCGAAACCTCGCAGTGCATCGTCGACGCGTTGTACGGCGCGCTCGGGCTGCAGGCCGCCGCGCAGGGCACGATGAACAACTTCACGTTCGGCACCGCGCGCTACCAGTACTACGAGACGATCGCCGGCGGGGCCGGCGCGGGCCCGGGCTTCGACGGGGCCAGTGGCGTGCAGACCCACATGACGAATTCGCGCCTGACGGACCCGGAGGTGCTCGAGAGCCGCTTCCCGGTCCTGCTGCGCGAATTCTCGTTGCGCGCCGGCTCCGGGGGCGAAGGTGAGTTCCGCGGCGGCGACGGGCTCATCCGCGAGGTGGAGTTCCGCGAGGCGATGACCGTCGCGATCCTGTCGAATCACCGCCGGATCGCGCCGTTCGGACTGGCCGGCGGCGAGCCGGGCCGGTGCGGCGTCAATCGGCTGACGCGGCGCGACGGGTCGTCAGAAACGCTGCAGGCGACTGCCGAAATCGCGGTGGATGCGGGCGATCGTCTCCGGATCGAGACGCCCGGCGGCGGGGGGTATGGGCGAGCGGCTGTCCGCCGCGGCTGACGGCTCGGCCCGCGGTTCGCGATAGTGACCGAAGAGCTCCTGCGCTAGCGTGCGCTGGCGCTGCGTGTCGTCGGCCGGAACTGCCACGGGCAGGCCTTCGACCGTCATCCGGGTGCCGGCCGGCAACAGGTTCGAGCGCGCCGGTCGCACGCGGCTGCCGTCACGAGCATGGGTCACGAGGAACGACTGGTAACGGCCCGGGCGTCCGGATGGCACGGAAACCAGGATGTTGACGCGACTGGCCGCAACATCCTCCGGCCCGTTGACACGCTCGTCGCAGACGACCTGGCAACTGTCTGCAGCAGGCTGCGGCCCGAAGACGCCACTCGCACCAAGCGGCCGCAAGAATGCCTGCACCTGCCGCTCGACTTTCTGCCATACATTCCGCTCGGCCGCCTCGAAGACGACCCAGCGCGTGCCGCGCTCGATGCTGCCCATCAGCAACAGGCGTCGTCGCTGCGGCGTCAGTAGTGCCTGGTCGGCGCTCGCCGCCGTGCCTCCAGCCAGAGTCCTGAGCGGCAGAGCCCGCGGACTCGCCGTCCGCAGCGACTGCAGCGCATTGATGCCGTGCGCGGCCAGGGAGTGGCGCTCGGCGTCGGTGCAGACATGCGCCGGACGCGCGCCGGGCCGCAGCAGGATCTCCTGGTCCGGCCCAGCCTCCCAGGGCGAACGCTGCTCGTCCATCCGTGCGAGCGCACCGGCCACGGCGCCGCAGTTCGCAAACGTCTCGGTGCGACCGCGCAACCGGTCGTGCGCGACGATGCGCGGGAAACAGAGCAGCGCGTGGTCCGAGCGGAAATCGAATTCGCGCAGGCCCCGCAATGCGTCCTCGCTGGTCTGCCAGGCCGCTGGCGGATCGACGACCAGCATCGCACGGCGCTCGCGGCACAACCGGTCGGCGACCAGCAGCACGCTCGCGCCGAGGTCACGGTCGCGCGCGGGCGGCGGAATGCAGACGAAATGCACATCGTCGGCGCCGGCCAGCGCGAACAGGCCCGAGCCCGCCGACGGCGAACCAATCAGGTCGTAGTCGGTGAGCGGCGCACCGTCGTCGCCATCGGGATTCGAATCGACGTAGCCGATCGGATGGCGCGATCCGGCGAGGAACGTGCGCTCCGGCCGGATGGCCGGCACGGCGCCGCGGACGCGGACCAGCGCCGACTCCTGCAGCGCCGCGGTGACGTAGCGCGCCGTGCCCGGCACGATCGACAGGCGACGGAAGATCTCCTGGTCCTCGATGTGCTCCGAACCCGGCGAGCGCACGCGCTGCAGCACGAGGTTGAAGCGATCGGGTTCGTTGGCGCCGATGTTGTCGTAATCGACCGACGCGCGCAGCGCCTCGCGCGAGCCCGGGCTCAGGGCCACGAGCGTGAGCGTCTCGCCGTCGCCGCAAGGCAACGTGATGCTGGCCGGCGCGCCGCCGTTCACGACACGGACGATGACGGCTTTTCGCCCGCCATTCTCGAAGAACTGTTCGACGGCGTAGGACAGCGTGCTCGGCTGCCAGAGTCCGCCGAACACGTTGTGAAACTCCGCGTAGCTGCGGACGGCGACCGGGCGATTGACCGGGCCGCGCAGCGCGCGCCCGATAAATGCAGTGACGGCGGTGGGCAGACGGGTAATGGCGCTCTCCGAGCCCGGCCCTTCCGCCACGTCGATGCCGCCTGTTTTCGAAATCCGCAAACTCGTGCCCCCGCGCAAACTCTCTCCCTCGCCTGCGCCGCACGTAAGTTAGCACAAGTTCCAGTATTCTTGGCCGCCCTTCGGCACCACCACCAGATGCATTCGACTTCCGGACGCTGGCGGCTCGGCCTCGCACTCGCGCTCACCACTGCGGTGTTCTGGGGACTGCTACCCATCGCTCTCGAAGTCGCGCTCGCGGGCATGGATGCGTGGACGATCACTTGGTACCGGTTCACGACGGCGGCCGTCGCGCTCGGCATCTTCCTGGCCTGGCGCCGGCGCCTGCCGCTGCGGGCGCCACTGACGCGGCGCGGCTGGGTGCTCTATGCAGTCGCGCTGCTGTGCCTGGTCGCGAACTACGTGAGCTACCTGCTCTCGCTCGAACTGACGAGCCCGACGGTAGCCCAGGTGCTGATCCAGCTCGCACCGATGTTCCTGCTGTTCGGCGGCGTGATCGTGTTTCGCGAACGCTTCGCCCCGCTGCAGTGGGCAGGCTTCGCGGTGCTGGTGGCCGGCCTGCTCGTCTTCTTTCACGATCGTTATGCGGAAGTATTCGCGCCGCAGACGCCCCTCGGGCTCGGCGTCGCGGTCATGCTGTTCTCCGCGCTGGTCTGGTCCGTGTACGCGATGGCACAGAAGCAACTGCTCACGCAGCTCTCCTCCGGGCAGGTGCTGTTCCTGCTGTATGCCGGCGCCGTACCCGTGCTGTTGCCGCCGGCGCAACTCGCGCAGGTGCTCGAGTTGAACGGACTGCAGTTCGGCATGCTGGTGTTCTGCTGCGCCAATACCGTGATCGCCTATGGATGCTTCGCCGAGGCCCTCGAGCACTGGGAGGTCTCGCGCGTCAGCGCGGTGGTCACACTGGCGCCGGTCGTCACGGTGCTGGGCATGCAGGGCGCGGCCTGGCTCTGGCCCGCGGGCGTGCCGGCCGAGTCGCTCAGCGGTTGGAACCTGCTGGGCGCGAGCCTGGTGGTCGCGGGCTCGATGACCACAGCCCTCGCGGCGCAACCGCGGCGACCGTAGGCGCGTCGCGGCCCCCTCAGGTCAGGTCGCAGTCCGGCAGCAGCGCGTCGACCATCTGGCGTGTCATCGGGTGGTAGCCCGGTCGCGCCTGAGCGTAGATCCGGCAGCCGAGAGCGCGGCGCTCGGGCGTGCGCGCGAGTTCCTCGTACAGTCGCTTGACCATCTTGTGCCGGCCCGTGCCGACCAGGAAAGCCTCGAGGCGGGCATCGGCCGGTCGGTAGTCACTGCGAACCGCCAGCAACAACCAGCTGCGCAATACTTCGTAATTGCCCGCCCCGGCAAGCGCGCCCCGCGCCTCGAGTTCCGCCAGCCGGTGATCCGTCAGGTCGTTGGGCAAGGTGTCGAGGAACCGCATCCACTGCTGCGGGCTCCAGGACTTCACGGGCAGATCGCCGGTCTTGATCCGCCCGGCGAGCCAGTCATCGCGCTGCCGCTCGACGGCGGCCAGCGCAGAGTCGCGCACCGGCGGCACACCGCTCGGCAGGCCGGTGCCGTACAGCCACTGTCGAAGCTCGCGCTCGCCGATTGCGTCGGGATGCAGCGCCAGCAACTTCGCGCGCAGGTACGCCTCGAACTCGGCGGTCGTCACCGTGCGAAAGCCGAAATCGTGGAAGTAGCCGGCGAGGAATTGATCCAACGCCGGCCGCCCGACCCGCCACTCGACGAACTGCAGGAACAGGCTGCCTTTCTCGTAGGCGATGTTCGACAGCGCGTCGTCCGGGTCCCGTCCGCGCAGGTCGAGCGCAAGCGCCGTGTCCGACGGTTTGCCCGCGGCAATCAGGTCGGATATTTCCTCGTCCAGGTATTGCCGCCCCAGCACCAACTCCATCGCTGCGAGCCGCCGACCGTAGACACCCTCGAGAATGCGGCGCTCGAGGTACGTCGTGACGCCCTCGTTGAGCCAGAAATCGCCCCAGCCGGCATTGGTGACCAGGTTGCCGGACCACGAGTGCGCCATCTCGTGCGTGATCATCGACACGAGGCTGCGGTCGCCGGCGATCACGGTCGGGCTGATGAACGACAGCCGCGGATTCTCCATGCCGCCGATCGGAAAGCTCGGCGGCATGATCAGCAGGTCGTAGCGATCCCAGCGGTACGGACCGAAGAGTCGCTCGGCCGCGACGAGCATCGCCTCGAGGTCTGCAAACTCGTGCGCAGCCGCCGCGAGCACGGCCGGCTCCGCGTACACGCCGGTGCGCGGGCCGAGCTCGCGGAACTCGAGATCGCCGACGGCGAGCGCGACCAGGTACGCCGGGATCGGCTGCGGCATCACGAAACGGTGCTCGCCGTCGCCGGACGGTCGTGGATCGCGCGCAGCGCTCATCACCGCCCGCAGCCCGGGCGGCGTGCGGATGCGCGCCTCGTAGGTGAAGCGAATGCCGGGGCTGTCCTGGACGGGGATCCAGCTGCGCGCGTAGACGGGCTGCGACTGCGTGTAGAGGAATGGCCGGGCGCGCCCTGCCGTCTGCTCGGGCGCAAGCCATTGCAGGGCCGTGGCGTCGGGCCCGGTCGAGTATTCGACACGCACGACTTGTCGTGGCGTCGTGCTGGCCGAAGCCGGCATGTGGATCTCGAGCGCGCGGCCCAGGATCGGATCGGGCGGCCCCAACCGATGCTCCAGCGGCGTGACTGCACCCGCCTCGTCGCGCAAGCCCACCGCCTCGATCTCGAGACCGCGAGTGTCGAGCAGCAGCCGGTCGGCGGTCGGCGCGATCCGTTCGACGGTGAGGTCCACCGCTCCGCGCAGGCGATGCGCGCTGAAATCCGTCTCGAGGTCGAGCGACGCGTGACGCACGACGTACTGCGATGGATCCGCGTGCGAGTGGGGATCCCGCGTCGCCGCAGCGGCGACCGCGGACCAGCAGCCGAGCCAAGCCGCCGCGATCGAGATGACTACGGCCGGCGCCGTCGCGCCGACCCGGTCAGCGTCCGCCACGAACCGCCGCAGTGGGAGCGTTCTTGGGCGCCTCTTCGGTCTCGTCGCCGTCGCGACCGTCCCAGTTGGCGCCCTTCGGCAGCGTGTTCGTGACCTGGCGCGCCGAAGCGATGAACGAATCGAACGTGATGCCGCGCGTCGAGACCGGCACCGCGATGCCGCGCGCATCCGTCACGACCTGCTTCGTGACATCCCAGTCGATCGCGCCGCCGTGCTGCTTGACGCGTTGGAAGATCTTGTCGGCGATCGCGTCGTTGTAGATCGCGTGCTCGGCGTTCTTCGATTCGTCCAGCGTCTCCTCGTGCGGCGGGTAGGACTGCACGTAGAAGCTGTCCCCGTGCCACCGGTGCACGAGCGGCTGGTTGACGACATTGACCTTGGTCCCGACCGGAATCATGTCGAACACGGTGACGACGTCCTCAGGGTACATCCGGATGCAGCCGTGGCTGGCACGCAGGCCGACGCCCGCGGGCTTGTTGGTGCCGTGGATCAGGTAACTCGGCCAGCCGAGGTTCATCGCTCGATTGCCGAGCGGATTGTCGGGACCGGGGGGCACGCGTGCCGGCAGCGGGTCACCCTCGGCCGCATGCTCCCGGCGCACCGAGGCCGGCGGTGTCCAGTAGGGATCCTTGCGCTTCGAGACGATCTTCGTCTTGCCGATCGGCGTGGCCCAGCCCACCTTGCCGATCCCGATCGGATAGGTGATGACGATGCGCTGGCCGTCCTTGTCCGGCTTCGGGAAGTAGAAGAACCGCAGCGCCGCGACGTTGATCACGACCCCCTCGGGCGGTGCGTCGGGCAGCACGAACTGCGTCGGCAGGATGATGCGCGTGCCCTCGCCCGGCAGCCACGGATCCACGCCCGGGTTCGCCCGGGCGACCTCGTCGAAGCCCAGGTTGAAGCGCCGCGCGATGTCCGGAATCGTGTCCTCGTAGCGGGCGTAGGTCACCTGCAACTCGCCCACGACGCCGGTCGACTCCGGATCGAACGGGAACGTGTGCGTTGCCAGCGGCTCCTGCACGGGCGGCGGCGGCGGCGGTGGTGGCGGCTGCGGCTCGCGGGGCACGAACAGGCTGCACCCGCCGAGCGCCAGCAGTACTGCAAGTGAACCTGCGCGGCGGACCACCGGTCCGGCGCTGTCGTATCGATGTCTGGTCATTGGCACCTCCAGCGGACTCGCCGCCCGGATCGTGTCACAGCAGAGCCGGCCGGTTGGGCAGCTCGTTCTCGTCCCGTTGCCCGGGACGCTGCGGAAAATGAGTGGCGATGATTTGCCCGACCCGCCGCACCCCGGCGGCGAGGCCCTCGGCATAGCGGCCGGAGCGGAACTCGGCGTCGATATCCTCGCATACCGCGGCCCATTCGGCAGCGTCGACGCGGTCGTTGTACCCGCGGTCGGCCACGATCTCCACATCGTGGTCGGCGAGCAGCACGTAGATCAAGACCCCGTTGTTCGCCTCGGTGTCCCAGACCCCCAAGGCCGCAAAAACCTCGAGTGCTCGCTCGCGCGGCGTCTTGCCGCGCCACACTTCACCGGGCTCGAGCGAGCTCTCGATCGCGATGCGGATCTCGCCGGCATGCCATCGCTCCGACTCATCGACGGCGGCCTCGATCTGCAGCAGCCCGGACTGCGGAAACGCGCGGAGCAGTGCCCGGCGGGTCGCAGAAAGGTGTCGGAACCAGCGCGCGGCGTCCATCGGCTCACCAGCGCCCCGAGGCGCCGCCGCCTCCAAATCCACCGCCGCCTCCGCTCCAGCCGCCACCGAAACCGCCACCACCGCCGCCAAAACCGCCCGGGTGACCCCAGCCGCCACCGTGACGCCGGCTGTACCAGCCGTTGCCGCCGGCTCCGCCGCCCCCGCCGCCGAGACCGCCGAGCAGGACCAGGATGAACGCGACGATGCCGACGCCGATGGCGAACCCGAGGATGCCGACCAGGACCCAGGTCAGGAACCCGAGCAGGCCGCCCGTGGCGAACGCGCCGCCGACCCGGCCGAACAGGCGCCGCAGCGCCGCTCCGCCGGCCATCGCGAACACGAACAGGAACGGCAGCACCTGGAACAGGCCCGGCACGCCCTGCGCCGGCGAGCGCACTTGCGGCTCGGGCAGGGGTTCGCCCTCGATGACCCGCAGCATGCGATCGACGCCGGTGGCGATTCCGCCGGCGAAGTCGCCGCGACGGAACTGCGGCACGATGTCTTCTTCGATGATCCGATTCGCGGTCGCGTCCGGCAAGGCGCCCTCGAGGCCGTAACCGACTTCGATTCGAACGCGACGATCCGCCAGCGCAACCAGCAGGATCGCGCCGTCATCGACGCTGCCGCGACCGAGCTTCCAGGCCTCGGCGACGCGAATCGCGTACTGCTCGATTTCCTCGGGCTGCGTCGTCGGGACGATCAGCACGGCGACCTGGCTGCCCTTCGCGCTCTCGAACGCCCTCAGCTTCGCATCGAGCGCCGCGGACTGGTCCGGCGTCAACGCTCCGGCGAGATCGGTGACCGGTGAAGTCAGCTGCGGAATGGCCACCAGCGCCTGAGTGAAGGCAGGACCGCCCACCAGCGCACCCGCGGCGCAAGACAGCGCCGCGAGGAATCGCAACCAGGGTCGACCCGACGCGATCAAGGGCATGCCCGGTCCGCCGCCACGACGGCGCGAGCGCCCCTCACCCGCCTGCGGGCGCGGGCGCCGGCTCGGCCGCTGCCGGCGGCGGCTCCGCGGGGGCCGGCGTGCTGGAGAAGTCGACCGTCGGCGGCGTCGCGATGGCGGCCTCGTTCTCGACGGTGAAGTTTGGCTTCACGTCGTAGCCGAACACCATCGCCGTCAGGTTCGTCGGGAACCTGCGCACCGTGACGTTGAAGTCCTGCACCGCCTGGATGTAGCGGTTGCGCGCCACGGTGATGCGGTTCTCGGTGCCCTCGAGCTGCGCCTGCAGGTCGCGGAAATTCTGGTCGGACTTGAGTTCGGGGTAGCGCTCGACGACGACCATCAGGCGCGACAGCGCGCTCGACAGTTCGCCCTGCGCCGCCTGGAACTGCTTGAGCGACTCGGGGTTGTTGGCGTCGACATTGATCTGCGTCGCCCTGGCGCGAGCCTCGGTCACGCCGACGAGCACCGCCTGCTCCTGCGCGGCGAAGCCCTTGACGGTGGCGACCAGGTTCGGGATCAGGTCCGCGCGACGCTGGTACTGGTTGACGACTTCGGACCAGGCCGACTTCACCGCCTCGTCCTGCACCTGCAACGTGTTGTAGCCGCAGGCAGACAGAAACAGACTCGCGACCGCGATCGCAGCCACCTTCAACATGTGCATTTGAATATCTCCTTTCGGCGCGTTCCATGGGCCGGCCGAGCGACCCGGAGTATAGAGGAATCAGGCCCGGCCGATACGCAAGTGGATCGGCCAGCGCAGGCGGCGCTCCTCGCCGTGCGGCCACTCGGCCGCCAGCCGGGACGCAAGTTCCGGAAGCGGATCCTCGCCCTGCTGGTCCCTGTAGCGTTGCACGGCCGACCACGTGGCGAGGTAGCCGAGGACCTGCTGCGGGTCCCAGTCAGTCTCGAGCGCGAACGGCGGCGCGGATTCATCGCGCCACGGGAACGGCAGCGTGCGATAGCCTTGATCCACGAAACGTCGCTCGGGCGGCCAGTACGGGCCGACCACCGCCGAGTAGAACTGGTCGATGACCGCATCCACTCGCGGATCGACACGGAACTTCTCGTAGGTCCAGAGTGCAACCACGCCGCCCGGCACCAGCACGCGGCGGCACTCGGCATGGAAGCGTTCGAAGTCGAACCAGTGCGCCGCCTGCGCGGCAGCGACCAGTGACACGCTGCGATCGCGCAACGGCAACCGCTCCGCCAGGCCCGCTGCGTAATGGACGCGCGCATGCGCCTGCGCGCGCTCGAGCTGGCTCCGGCTGCCATCGACCGCCAGTACGGACGCGAAGTGTTCCGCCAGCGCAACGGCCGCCTGGCCATTGCCGGTCGCGCAGTCGATCGCGACACGTCGATCCGGTGCAAGCGATGCGACGTAGCGGATCAGCGCGGCCGGATACTCCGGGCGATAGCGGCGATAGGCGGCCGACTGGCTCGAGAAGTGGTCCTTGAACGCCATGCCTCGTCCCCCTGCCGCCGCATGTTGCGCGACGCGCATGCGCGAGGCAACGAGCCCGCAGGCGCTGCACTACAATGCGCGCCCATGGACGGAATCGAAGTCGTCGACATCGCGCACGCCATCGACCTGGCGGTCGCGCCTGTCTTCCTGCTCTCGGGGATCGGGGTGCTGCTCGGCGTGCTGACGAACCGGCTCGCCCGCATCGTCGACCGGGCGCGCAAGGTCGAGGAAGGCCTGCGTCAGGCGACCGTGTCAGCGCCCGACGACGGGCGCGAACAGCTGCGCGTCGCCGCGAGGCGGGCGAAGTTCATCAACGTTTCGATCACGTTGGGCACAGTCGCGGCGCTGCTGGTCGCGCTGGTCGTCGCCGCGCTGTTCGCCAGCACGTTCGTGCCGCTCAACCTGGCGGGTCCGGTCGCCGTGCTGTTCGTGCTGGCCATGGCGGCGCTGGTGGGCGCGCTGCTCAGCTTCCTGCTCGAGGTGCGCATCGCGATTGCGGCGCTGCGCATCGGCAGCCCGTGAGCTCAAAGAAAAAGACCCCGGGTTTGTGGCCCGGGGTCGAGTAGCGGACTCTGGTCGAAGGGAAGGGAAGAGTCCGCCAGGGGATCAGTTCGGGAGGTCAGTGCAGTCGCGACCACTGCAGCACTTTCACCTCGCGCGGCGGGCGGCCCATGTTGCGCGCAATGATGTGCGCGGCCTCCCGCAACTCGCGCCCGGTCCGGCTCGGCTGGGCATCGAGTTCGACGACGCCGCGATATTCCTGCAGGCCACGGGGCTCGGGCTGGTCGACGAGAAAATGCGCGTAGTACTTGATGGCCATGGATCGCGAAACTACTGATGACCGCACCTCGCTTCCGTGACGGCACGCACACTCTTTCCGGCCGACTTGAGGAGATTCCGGAACCATGACGCGTTACCGCCGGCCAGAGCCCGCGGGCTCCAAGTACGCCACCGCCGAGGGTGCGCGCCGGCTGCGCGAGGAACTCGACTACCTGTGGCGCGTGCATCGTCCACAGGTCACGCGGGCCGTTGCGGAGGCGGCGGCCCAGGGCGATCGCTCCGAGAATGCCGAGTACATCTACGGCAAGAAGCAGCTGCGCGAGATCGACCGCCGCGTGCGCTACCTGCGCAAGCGACTGGACGGCCTGGTGGTCGTGAGCCGGCCACCGGACGACCGCAGCCGCGTTTTCTTCGGCGCCTGGGTCCGTGTCGAGGACGAGGAAGGGCACGAGACCGAGTTCCGCATCGTCGGGCCCGACGAGATCGATCCCGCGCGCCAGCACGTCAGCATGGATTCCCCACTGGCCCGCGCATTGATGGGCCGGCGCCGGGACGACGAGGTGACCGCCGAGGTGCCGGGGGGTAGGCGGACGTTCGTGGTGACAGAAGTCAGGTACGAGGAAGCGGATAGCGGATAGCGGATAGCGGATAGCGGATAGTGAAAGAATGCGGCCAGCGCAGCTGGCCCACTTCACTATCCGCTATCCGCTATCCGCTTCCCTTCGGCAGCTCCCCGCCATCCCATCCGAGCCACTCGGCACGACTGCTCCAGTACGCATGGGCCGCCGGCACGAGTCCGGCGGCGGAATCGAGGCTTGCGAGCGTGACGTGGATTTCGCCGGGCCAGTGGCTCGACTGGAAGAAGAGCGGGGAGCCGCAGCGACTGCAGAAGCCGCGCGTCGCAGCGGCGGACGACTGGTAGCGCGCGAGCGCCTCGGCACCGGACTGCAGCACGAAGCCCGTCTCGCTCGCCCCGACCCAGGTGACGAAGCCGGCGCCCTGGGCGCGCCGACACATCGAACAGTGGCAATGGGCGACCCAGAGCGGTGGCAGACCGATGCTGTAGCGCACCGCGCCACACAGGCAACCGCCCTCGACGCGCCCTTCCGTCACATGACGCGCACGTTCTTGAACTGCCAGGGATCCGTCTCGTCGAGGTCTTCCTGGAACATCCGGCTGCGCTCGACCAGCGGGTGCCACTCGGTGTACTCGCCAACCACGAGGCCGAGGTACGGGCGGCAGATCTCGAGGATGCGCTTGTAGTCCAGCTCGTCGGGCTCGACGATGCCGCTGTTCGGGTTCTCCATCGCCCAGACCAGGCCGGCCAGCACCGACACCGTGACCTGCAGCGACGTGGCGCTGTTGTGCGGCACGAGCTGCCTCGCTTCCAGCACCGAAAGCTGCGAGCCGTACCAGTACGCGTTCTTCTTGTGGCCGGCGAGCAGCACGCCGAGCTCGTCGACGCCCTTGACGATCTCGTCCACGATGATCCGTTTGCGCTCCTGCATGATCCAGTTGCGTCCCGCCAGCTCGTGCACGGACAGCACGGCCGAATCGCACGGGTGGTACGCGTAGTGCACGGTCGGGCGGTAGACGAGCTGCTCGCCCTTCTTGATCGTGAGGTAGTCGGAGATCGAGATCGACTCGCCGTGCGTGATCAGGAAGCCGTGGAAATGCCCGGACAACGGCGTCCAGGTGCGCACGCGCGTGCCGGCACCGGGCTGGTTCAGGTAGATCGCGCTGCCGCGCCCGAAGTCGTGCTTCTTGCCGTCGCGCGGCCAGTTCTTCTCGTGCGAACCCCAGCCGAGCTCGGCCGGCTGGCAGCCCTCGCCAACGAAGCCGTCCACCGACCAGGTGTTGACGAACTCGCCGGGCTCCTTGGGGCTGGCCGGAACCTGCGTGTCGCGCTCGGCAATGTGGATGGTCTTCACACCGAGCTTGTGCGCGAGGCGCGCCCACTCGTCGCGCGTGTTCGGGTCGCCGTGCTCGACGCCGGTGTCCGCGGCGATGTTGAGCAGCGCCTGCTTGACGAAGTGCGACACCAGGCCGGGATTCGCGCCGTGCGTGATCACCGCCGTCGGCGCACGCGTCTTCGTCTCGCGCAGCGCCAGTGCGGTCTCGCGCAGCGCGTAATTGGTGCGGCGCGCGGGCGGCACCGTGGGATCCGTGTAGCCGCCTGGCCACGGCTCGATGCAGGTGTCGAGGTAGAGCGCGCCCTTCTCCCAGCACAGCTGGATCAGCGCGATGCTCGATACGTCGACCGAGAGGTTCAGCAGGAAATCGCCACGACCCACGATCGGATCGAGCACGTTCTTGTGGTTCTCGCGGGTGAGCGGGTGCTTGATGAAGCGCACGCCATACTCGGCGGCGACCTTCTCGCCCGCCTCTTCGGCTGTGACGATCGTGATCTGGTCGGGCTGGATGCCGACGTGCCGCAGGATCAGCGGCAGCACGCCCTGGCCGATGCTGCCGAATCCGACGAAGATCAGGCGCCCGGGAAAGGCGACGTGGACCGGGTAATTGCTCATGATTGCTCGAGACTGCACGTCCGGGAATGAAACGATGATCGACGGGGTAGTTTACCCATATTCGTCGTCAGGTCACCCCTCGCGGTCCTTGTGCCGCAGCGCGTCGCGGTCAGCCGCGCAGCGCGCCTTCGCGCCAGTGCGGCGGCACCGTGCGGTCGTAGCCGGGCAGCGCCTCGACGCGGCGAAGCCAGCGCGCGATCGCGGGGTACGTCGTCTCCATGGGCAGGAAACGCGAGCGCAGTTCGCCGGCCTCGCGCTTCTCCATTGCGCGCAGCAGCAGCATGATGCCCGGGAAGACGACCATGTCCGCGGCGGACACCTGCTCGCCGACCAGCCAGTCGGACGCACTGAGCCGCCCCTCGATCGTGCGGGCCTCGCCCGCGACGACGTGCATCGCGCGGGTCACCTCCTCGGCGCGCTCGTCCATGTTCTCGAAGAACACGGCATAGACGATCTGCATCAGTTGGCTCTCGGCGTAGGCCTGGTACTCGCAGATCACGCGCATGATCGTGCCCGCTTCCTCGGGCGTGCGGCCGAAGATCGGCGGCTCGGGATACCGGCGGTCGAGGTAGAGCAGGCAGGCGAGCGACTCGAAGACGATGAACTCGCCGTCCTTCAGCACCGGCACGCGGCCGCGCGGGTTCATGCGCAACATCTGCGGCGACTTGTGCTCCTGCATCGAGAACTGCAGCAGGTGCGACTCGTAGGCCAGCCGCTTGTACTCGAGCGCCAGTTGCACCCGCCACGAGTAGGGGCTTCCGCTACCCCAGAAGAGTTCGAGCGACATGCAGTATCCTCTTGCCAGCGGCGCATCCGCAAAGGCGCGGCCGCGCGATTGTACTGATGCGACCCGCACCGCGGTACCTTTGCGGCCAGGAGTGTCGAACCATGAGCACGCACACGTTGATCCAGGCCGAGGCACTCGCAGAACGGCTCGGGGATTCCCGCCTGCGAATCTTCGACTGCCGCTTCGACCTGGCGCGCCCGGAGTCGGGACGCGAGCGCTACCTCGACGAGCATCTGCCCGGCGCCGTCCATGCGGACCTCAACCGCGACCTGTCGGCGCCAGCGACCGCGACGTCGGGCCGTCACCCGCTGCCACCACCCACGACGTTCGAAGCACGACTGCGCGCATGGGGCGTCAACGCCGGGTCGTTCGTCGTCGCCTACGATGACGGCAACGGCGCATACGCGGCCCGGCTATGGTGGATGCTGCGCTGGCTCGGTCACGACGAGGTCCGGGTGCTCGACGGCGGCATGCGCCGCTGGCTCGCTCTCGGCCTGCCACTCGACGAAGCCGTGCCGGTGCCTGCCAGCGGAGACTTCGTCGCGCGGCTGCGCCCGGAGCTCACTGCGGACGCGGCGACGGTTCTGGTGGCGGCCCGCGACGCGACCGCGCGTGTGATCGACGTGCGGGCGCCCGAGCGCTATCGGGGCGAAGTCGAACCCATCGACGCGGTCGCGGGGCACGTTCCCGGCGCGCGCAACCACCCGTTCACCGCGAGCCTCGATGCCCAGGGGCGTTTCCTGCCGCCCGACGAACTACGCCGCCAGCTGTCGGCGAGTCTCGACGGCGTGCCCGCCCACCGGACGATCGCGATGTGCGGTTCGGGCGTCACCGCCTGTCACCTGCTGCTCGCGCTCGAGCATGCCGGACTCAGTGGCGCGCGCCTCTACCCCGGCTCCTGGAGCGAGTGGTCGAGCGACCCGGCCCGCCCGGTCCGCACCGGCGAATCGGCCTGAGGGGCGGCCGCCGAAGGCGAACTTTTCCCGGCGGCTTCTGCTATCGTTCGCGCCACTTTTTGACCCCCCGGCCCGGAGCCGACGCGAGTGCACAACCCCGAGCGCAAGCCCGCCGCAGGCAGCCCCTGGAAGATCGAGGACTCGCTCGACCTGTATGGCGTGAACGCCTGGGGCAACGGGTACTTCGGCATCAACGCGGAGGGCCACGTCGTCGTGCGCCCGGACCAGACGGCCGACCACGAGATCGACCTGCACGAGGTGATTCGCGGGCTCGAGGCGCGCGACCTGACGACACCCGTCGTGGTGCGTTTCTCGGACATCCTGCGCCATCGCCTGAAGCGGCTGCACGACGCGTTCGCGAGCGCGATCGCCGAGAATGACTATCGCAACCGCTACAGCGCGGTCTTTCCGATCAAGGTCAACCAGCAGCGCCTGGTGGTCGAGGAGGTCTACGGCTACGGGCGCGAGTTCGGCTTCGGGCTCGAGGTGGGCTCCAAGCCGGAACTGCTCGCGGTCATGGCGATGACCGAGGGCGAGTCGGAGCGGATGATCGTCTGCAACGGCTTCAAGGACGACAGCTACATCGAGGCCGTGATCCTCGCGACCAAGCTCGGCCGCACGATCATCCCGGTGGTCGAGAACTTCGACGAGCTCGCCCTGATTCTCAAGCACGCCCGCGCCTATGAGGTCCGGCCTCGCATCGGAGTGCGCGTCAAGCTCGCAAGCGAAGGGGCCGGCCGCTGGCGGGAGTCGTCGGGCGAGAAGTCGAAGTTCGGCCTGTTCGTGACCGAGATCCTTGAGCTGTTCCGCGTGCTGCGCGAGCAAGGGATGGAGGACTGCCTGCAGCTCGTGCACTGCCATCCTGGCAGCCAGCTGCAGGACATCCGCCGCGTCAAGGACGCCGTGAACGAGCTCGCGCACGTCTATGCGGAGCTCAAGCTGATGGGCGCGGGGCTGCGCTACATCGACGTCGGCGGTGGCCTCGGCGTCGACTATGACGGCAGCCGCACCAACTACGCGTCGTCGATGAACTACACGCTCGCGGAATACGCGAGCGACGTCGTCTACCGGATTGCGAGCGTCTGCAACGCGCGCGGCATCGACCATCCCGTGATCGTCAGCGAGTCGGGGCGGGCCATCGCCGCCCACCACAGCCTGCTCGTGTTCAACACGCTCGGCAGCTCGGCGCTCGATCGCTTTACGGTCAGCGAGCAGGATTCGCGCGAACTCGCCGGCGACGCCGCAGTCCCGCAACCCGTGCGGGACCTCCGCGACGCCTATCGCTCGATCACCGAGCGGCGCCTCGTCGAGTGCTACCACGACGCGCAGCAGGCCCGCGAGCAGGCGCTGCAGATGTTCAACCTCGGCTACCTGAGCCTCGAGCACCGCGGCCTGGTCGAGCGGCTGTACTGGGCCACCTGCGCAAAGATCCGCGATCACTGCCGGCGGCTCGAGACCGTGCCGGAGGAGCTGCAGGGTCTCGAGTCGATCCTGAGCGACATTTATTTCTGCAACGTCTCGGTGTTCCAGTCGCTGCCGGACAGCTGGGCGATCGACCAGCTGTTCCCGATCATGCCGGTCCACCGGCTGGACGAGCGGCCGGTTCGCAACGCGGTGCTGGCGGACATCACCTGCGACTCCGACGGCAAGATCGACCGCTTCGTGAGCCTGCGCGAGACCAAGCGCACGCTCGAGTTGCACGAACTGCGCGAAGGCGAGCCCTATTACCTCGCCGCGTTCATGGTCGGCGCCTACCAGGAGACGCTCGGCGACCTGCACAACCTGTTCGGCGACACGCACGTCGTACACATCAAGTTGCACGAAGAGGGCGGCTGGTGGATCGAGGAGACGGTCAAGGGCGACACCGCGGCCGAGGTGCTGCGCTACATGCGCTACGACGTGGACCGTCTGCTGCCGCAGCTCGCTCGCGACTGCGAGCGCGCCGTGCGCGAGGGCCGTCTGTCGCTGTCCGAGAGCCAGGCACTGCGGCGCTTCTACGACGGGGAGCTCAACGGGTACACGTACCTCGAGCCGGCTTGAGTCGCTTTGCCGCCTTGTTTGCTCGGTTGGACGCTGCATTACTGTCCGTAGCTGCTGCGTCCCGGGCGGGCGCAGGGGTCGGGTTCGCCGGGTCGCCGTGAACCCTTCCATGGGGGCTCCCGGCGCG
>Ga0209253_10000689_pt1 | contig 29333 bp, 27 predicted proteins | sample FrelakmetBRP12BR_FD_187145 | JGI IMG/M metagenome (GOLD analysis project Ga0209253, IMG submission 187145) | Freshwater lake sediment microbial communities from the University of Notre Dame, USA, for methane emissions studies - BRP12 BR (SPAdes)... | ecosystem: Environmental > Aquatic >...
AAGTGGCCTGACCAAATGGCCTGACCAAGTGGCCTGACCAAATGGCCTGACCAAGTGGCCTGACCAAGTGGCCTGACTACGTAAACTTGTACGATCTTCGCAAAGAAAACTCCAGCTAATGGCTTGACAATCCCCCTTTAGGCCGTGATATTGGAGCTGATCAGGAGGGGGAAGCGAAAGGGGTATCTCCCTAGCTACGTCTCGCATAGTGCACGAGAATGCTGTAAAACCATCCCGCCTTTGTACAATCAACCAGGAGGGCCCGGTGAATGATATCATTCGAAGACTTTTCGGACGCCGACAGGGCGCCAGCGCAACCCGTGCGAATGCCAGAGAGCGACTTTCCACACTTGTCCGGGAGGCACTGATGTTCATTCCGCTTTTCGGTGCAATCTCCGTTTCGGGTCAGACCACGTCTCAGGAGCCGCAGGCTGCTCCCGGGTGGCCTCACTTGAAGTATGCGGTGTATTTCACCTATCCAGAAATAGAAAGGCTTCTTGCTGACCCGTCGTCGCTGCGCGAGACGATGGAGTACCTGGCTCCCGTCAGACCCGGAAAAGTCTACCTCGAATGCTCCGCTAGCGGAGATGTCAATGTCGCCCTGCTGAAGGGTGTGGCAGAGCAACTGCGCGCCCGGGGCCTGAAGGTTTCGGGGGGCATGGTGCCAACTGTCCCGGGTGGCCCGATGTGCTACAACAACCAGGACCACCTGGCGCTGCTCGAACGGCGTGCCCGCGCATTGGCACAGGTGTTTGATGAGTTCATCCTGGATGATTGGCTCTTCACTACCTGCACGTGCGAAAAGTGCTTTGCCGGGCGCGGCAAGTCAAGCTGGGCCGACTACCGCACGAAGTTGTTACTTGAGAGATCGAAAGCGTACATCATGGATCCTGCCAGACAAGTAAAACCGGGGATCAAGATCATCATCAAGTATCCCAACTGGTATGAAGGTCACCGGGAAAACGGATATGACGTTTTCAACGAAACCCGTCAATTCGACGCCATGGCCGTCGGGATCGAAACCCGGACACGGGCGACGCACGATCAACATATTCCGATCTACAGCGGCTATGTCTTTCAGAAGTGGTGGTCCGGCGTCGACCCGGCCAAATGGATCGGCTCCTGGCTTGACAACTATTCAATGAAAGGCCAGGACAACGACTACGTTGCCCAGGTCTGGCAGGCGGTGATGGCGCAAACCCCTGAGATCATCCTCTGGTCAGGCGGCCATCTGCATCATACAGGTCCGTTCAGCGACGTGTACCCCCATTTCCGCGACATGCTCCCTGAATTCAACCGGGTGGCCGGGATGCTCAAAGGCTCCCCCCGCGGAGTTCCCATCTATCTCCCGTACGGTTCCGCGGGTGAATACAACATTTTCGGCTACCTCGGGATGGCAGGAATTCCGCTCGCACCCGTGGCGGAGTTTCCGGCAGATAGCCAGGCAGCAATCTTCACCAGGCATTCGCTGAGAGATCCCGGACTGGCCGATAAGATGCTCGCCCGTCTTCGGAACGGACACAACCTGTTCATGACGTGGGATCTTTTCCGCCAATTGTCGAACACCGAGTTCAAGAATGCTCTGAACCTTCTTGAAAGCGGGGGGAGTGTGTCCTCTTCGATGTTCCGGATGCGGGTGGGTTGGAGCGACCAGGTGATCAAGACAGAGAGGCCGTTTGCTTTTCCCCGTATTTCAACCACCACCTGGCCCTACGTTCGCGATGTTGCGGTGGTACGGGAAGACGACGACTTTGGAGTGCTTCTGCGAGTGCAATATCTGAACGGGACTCTCTATATTCTGAATATGCCCGAAAACAGCTATGACTTGCTGAAGCTGCCGGTGCAAGCTCTCAACATGATTCGCCGTGCCTTTATCAAAGACCTGGGAGTGCAGTTGGCCGGTCCTGGCGGAGTAGGTTTGTACCTCTTCGGCCCGGACCAGTACGTGCTCTACAATATGAATGATGAGCCAGCCCCCGTTTCACTGAGGTTCACCCAGAAGGTTACTGCTTCCGGCTGGCGCGAACTGGTTCATGGGAAATTGCTGGCTGTCCGAGAGGACAAGTCACAGGGGCGTTTTGAGGGTCCCGCCGAGAACGAAATATCTCTGACTCTTCAGCCGTTTGAGATCACGGTGGTGCAGGCTCCGAAGTAGGACCGCTGTCAACGAAAAGCAGGCTGCGTCATCGGCGCACGCATGTCAGGTAGACAGCCATCACGGATGTCGCACAACTGACGAATTATCCCACCGCATCGGTCCTACCGGACCCCGGAGGTCACTCATGGATTTCCCCGTTCAGAACAAGAAGCTCCGGCGAAGGCCCGGGAGCATTCTCGGGCTGCTGATTGCGCTTGCCGCGTCAACCGCACTTTCCGGCTTACCGGAAAACAACGCGAACCAGGCGCGCCCGCCCAATGTTGTTATCATTCTCACAGACGATCAGGGTTATGCCGATGTAGGGAAGTTCGGGGCAAAGGGCTTTGCCACACCGAACCTCGACCGGATGGCCTCCAGAGGTCTGATGCTGAGAGACTTCTACGTTTCCCAGGCTGTCTGCAGCGCGTCCCGCGCATCGCTCCTCACCGGGTGCTATGCCGAAAGAGTCGGCATCCAGGGTGCGCTCACCTCCTGGTCCACCGTCGGACTGAATCCCGATGAAGAAACCATAGCGGAGATGCTCAAGAAGAAGGGGTACGCGACCGGGATGGTCGGCAAGTGGCATCTCGGACACTACCGTGAGTTTCTCCCCCGTCAACGGGGATTCGATGAATACTTCGGGCTTCCGTACTCCAACGACATGTGGCCGATGGGGTACGACGGCCAGCCGCCGGCCAAAGGGATCAGGCGCAGCTATCCGCCTCTCCCCATCATCGAAGGGGATGAGAAGGTGGGCGAAGTGCGGACTCTTGAAGACCAGAACACGTTGACGACACTGTACACGCAACGGGCAGTGGAGTTTATCGAGAAGAACAAGAACCGGTCGTTTTTCCTGTATGTGGCTCATTCCATGCCTCATGTGCCGCTCGGGGTCTCCGAGAAATTCCGGGGGAAGAGCGAGCAGGGACGGTACGGGGATGTGATCATGGAGATCGACTGGTCGGTCGGCGAAATCCTTCAGGCCCTCGAGAGGGCCGGAGTCGACGGGAATACCCTCGTGATCTTCACGAGCGATAACGGCCCCTGGTTGAATTTCGGGAAACACGCCGGCTCTGCCGGACCCCTGCGGGAAGGGAAGGGAACCATGTGGGAAGGTGGGGCGCGCGTCCCCTGCATCATGCGATGGCCCGGACGTATCCCCGAAGGGACAGAGTCCCGCAGCATCGCGGCGACCATTGACCTGTTACCGACGATTGCCGCCATCACCGGCGCGCCTCTCCCGAAAAATCCGATCGATGGCGTGAATATCCTCCCTCTTCTTGAAGGGCAGAAAGGCGCTGAACCGCGGGGACAGTATTACTTCTATTATGGCGGGGAGCTCAAGGCGGTCAGGATGGGGAAGTGGAAGCTCCATTTCCCAAACTCGTACGTTTCCTATGCCGGGGTGGAGCCAGGGAAGAATGGGTTTCCGGGTCCGTATGCGACCGGCAAGTCAGGATTGGAGCTCTATGATCTGGATAGTGACATTGGAGAGACGAGCAATGTCGCCGACAAGTACCCTGAAATCGTTGTACGTCTTCAGGGGCTGGGGAATGAGGCGCGCGCGGAGCTGGGCGATAAGTTGACAGGGACGAAGGGACGAGGGGTGCGACCTCCGGGCCGGGCTGGAGGTCAGGGGAAAGGTCCGGTGAAGAACCTCGCAGCGGGGAAAAAGATCACGCTGGAAAACCGATACAGCGGTCAGTATGCCGGGCGCGGCGACGTCACATTGATCGACGGCGAACGGGGAACCCTTGATCACGCCGATGGAACGTGGCTGGGCTTTGAGACGGCGGATCTTGTTGCCCTGGTTGACCTGGGTGAATCGCTGCCCGTCAGGCAGATCACCGCTGGGTTCCTTGAGGCCCAGTCCGCGTGGATATTCCTCCCGTCTTCGGTTGAGATCGCGATCTCCCGTGACGGGAAAGAGTTCGAGGTGATTCAGCGGGTCCAGACAGATACGAACAGCGCTGATGCGGCACCTCATGTCAAGGATTTTCCGGCGGTGGTTTCCTCCTCGACGCCCGTGCGATACATCCGCGTCACGGCCAGGAATATCGGGACGTGCCCGGTGTGGCATCAGGGCGCAGGGGGGAAGGCGTGGCTTTTTGCCGATGAGATTGTTGTCGAGTAGGAGGGCCCTTCGCGTTCCTCCGGGTTTGACCCTGGGGCCCGCTCGACTCGCCCCGGCACAGGTTGTTGTTGTAGGGCGATGTTGGTTTTTGTGGCGGGGCTCGCTCGCGGTCTTCGACCACACATGGCGGGGCGACCCACAGGGCGGGATCGAAGGGGTGGAAGGGCCTAAGGCCCTGAGCGAGGGTCGATGTTTCTCAATCGACCCGAGTCGAAGGAGTGGCCATCGATACGGCTGCAACGGCAGGTGACTCCACGGCCCCGTATGGTGCGACCTCCGGGGCCGTCTCTGTTTTTCTTTCCTTTGAGAAGAAGGTGTACATCGCGGGAATGACAAACAGCGTCAGGACGAGAGAGAAGAAGAGTCCCCCGATTACCACAATTCCCATCGATACGCGGCTCGACGCGCCGCCACCCAGCGCAAGCGCGATCGGGAGTGCGCCGAGCATTGTTGCCAGGCTCGTCATCAGAATCGGACGGAAGCGTGCGGCGGCCGAAGCCTGTGACGCCTCAAGGAGATTCAGCCCCTTCTCCTTCTTTTGATTGGCAAATTCGACAATGAGAATGCCGTTCTTCGTCACCAGCCCAATGAGCATGATGATGCCGATTTGGCTGAAGATATTCAGCGTCTGGCCGAACGCCCAGAGGGAAAGAAGGGCCCCCGCCAGGGCGAGAGGCACCGTGAGCATGATCGTAAACGGATCTCTGAAACTCTCGAACTGCGCCGCGAGAACAAGGTAGATCAGCACCAGCGCAAGCACGAATGCGAACACGATGTTCGATGAGCTCTCCGCATAGTCGCGCGAAGGCCCGGCGAGCGCCGTTGTGAAGGAATCATCCAACACCTTCTTTGCAATCCGGTCCATCTCCGCAATACCGTCGCCGATCGTTCTTCCCGATGCCAGCGAGGCGCCCACGGTGGCTGATTTGAACCGGTTGAAGTGATACACTTGAGGCGGCGCGCTCTCCTCTTTGAGTTCCACAAGGTTGTCCACCTGGACCAGATGGCCGCGATTGTTCCGGACGTAGAGCGATCGAAGGTCGAGCGGCTCATCACGGTCTCTGCGATTCACCTGGCCAATCACCTGATACTGGAACCCGTTCATTTCAAAATACGAGAAACGTTGTCCGCTGAAGGCCAGTTGCAGCGTCTGCGCGATATCGATGACCGACACGCCGAGGCTTCTGGCCCGGTCACGGTCAATGCTCAGGTCGATTTGTGGCTTGTTGAATTTCAGGTTGACATCCGAGGCCTGGAAGAAATTGCTCTTGTTGACTTCCTCCAGAAAGATCGGAAGAGCCTTGCGGATCTTTTCGAAATCCTGGTTCTGAAGAACATACTGGACGGGGAGCCCCCCACGCGCTCCTCCACCGCTTGCCGAGAGAGTCTGCTCCTGGGTGACGAAGACGCGCGCCTCCGTCATGCGACGCGTTCTTACAGCGAGATAATCTGCGATGTCCTGCTGCGACCGTTTGCGCTCGGACGGTTCCGTGAGCATGACGCGCATGCTTCCGGAATTCACCGAGCCGCCACCCCAGCCGGGAGATGTTACGCTGAGAAACACGCGTTTTTCAAGGATGGAATCACCAACCAGTGTGGACAGACGATCCATAAACGCATCGGTGTAGTCAAACGACGCCCCTTCGGGAGCAGTGACACTCAGGCGCAGGTAACTCCTGTCGTCAAGGGGCGCGAGTTCAGATTGCAGCGTGTTGCCGAAAACGAGGATCAACACAAGGGAGAGAGCGATGATGGCGGTTGCCCACCAACGGTGTTTCATGAATCGTCTGAGCAATGACTCATAGAACGCGTTCAGCTTTTCGAAAAACGGTTCCGTGGCTGCATAAAAGCGGCTGTGCCTGCGGTTCTTTCGAATCAGCCGTGCATTAAGCATGGGCGTGAGGGAAAGGGAGACAAAAGCCGAAATGAGCACCGCTCCCGCAATGACAATACCGAACTCGCGGAACAGCCGTCCGACGAACCCTTCCAGGAAAATAATGGGGAGAAATACCGCAGCAAGAGTAATGGAAGTCGAAATGACGGCAAAAAAGATCTCCTTGGAGCCGGCAAAGGCCGCTTGCATGGGAGGCAAGCCGGCTTCCACTTTCTTGAAAATATTCTCGGTGACAACGATGCCGTCGTCCACCACCAGCCCCGTGGCAAGGACAATGGCGAGGAGCGTCAGGATATTGATGGAAAATCCCATCAGATACATAATGAAAAGCGCCCCGATGAGCGAGACCGGGATATCGATCAACGGACGGAATGCGATGATCCACTCGCGGAAAAAGAGATAGATGATGAGGATGACCAGAAGAACAGCAATGAGAATTGTCTCCCCGACCTCCGTCACGGATTGCCGGATGAAGCGGGTATTGTCAACGGCGATATCCACCATATAATCCGCCGGGAGATCCTTCTTGATCTGCTCAAATCGCTTGTAGAACTCATTGGCTATTTCTACGTAGTTGCTCCCTGGCTGCGGCACGATCCAGACGCCAACCATCGGCGTGCCAGCCTGTCGCAAAATGGTCTCTTCATTTTCCGGACCGAGGTTCGCGAATCCGATATCGCTTAAGCGTACGCTGTTCGTTCCGTCGGCTTTGATGATGAGAGCGTTGAATTCGTCCGGCGTGCTCAACCGTCCTTTGGTGTTGACAATAAGCTCAGTTTGATTGCCCACGATCTTCCCCGAAGGGAGTTCGATGTTTTCCCTGAGCAGAGCGGTTTTGACATCCAGGGGCGTGAGTTCGTAGGCTGCGAGCTTCGCAGGATCCATCCAGATGCGCATCGCGTAGCGCTTTTGCCCCATGATCTGCGTTGAGCTTACACCGGGGATCGTCTGGAGATTCTGCGCGATGACATTCTCGGCGAAGTCGCTCACCTCCAGCTGGTTTTTCGTTGTGCTCTGGACCGTAAGGGAGATGATCGCGTCGGAGTTTGCATCGGCTTTCGTCACTACCGGTGGCGCATCGATGTCCTGCGGCAACGATCGTGCCGCCCCGGAAACCTTGTCACGTACGTCGTTCGCTGCCGCTTCAAGGTCTGCATCGAGGTTGAATTCGACGGTAATGTTGCTTGAGCCCTGACTGCTGCTCGAGGAAATAATGCGGACGCCGGGGATGCCGTTGAGCGCCTTTTCAAGCGGCTCGGTGATCTGTGATTCGATCACCCCGGCGTTGGCACCCGCGTAGTTCGTGCGCACGCTGATGATGGGAGGGTCAATGGCGGGGTATTCCCGTACGCCGAGGAGCCTGAAACTGATCACCCCGAAAAGGACGATGATCAGCGACATCACGATCGCCAGCACGGGACGCTGTATGCTGATGGAAGCCAGGCTCATTGTAGAAAGAGGTCTTTCTGTTGCCGCCGAACGCCGGCAGCAGAGCGTTGTTACTGTACGGTCACCTGGGCGGGCATTCCGGGCCGCAATTGCATGATGCCCGTCGTGATGACCGTGTCACCGGCAGTGAGTCCTTCGGTAATCTGCACGCTTGTCGCTGTCCGGATTCCGGTCTTCACCGGAACGGACAGAGCCACCCCGTTCTTGAGTACGAGAACCGTCTGGCCTTTGAGCACGGGGATGACAGCCTGGGTCGGGACCATCAGCGCATTCTCGATCTGTTTGAGGCGCAATTCAATCTGCACGTAGGCACCGGGGAACACCGTCTCTGATTTGTTGTCACACAAAGCGCGGAGCTGCAATGTGCCGAGGACGGGGTCAATCTTCGGCTCGATGGCGTAGAGTTTTCCCGTGAAGCGCAGTTTGGTCTCGTCGCTGCTGAATTGCACGAGATCACCGACGGAGACCTGTCCTGCATATTTCTCCGGGATCGAGAAATCCACCTTCAAGGGATTGATCTTCTGAATCGATGCGATACGCGTGGTCTGGGAAACATATCCCCCTTCGCTGACATAGCGCAATCCAATAATCCCGTTAAACGGTGCGCGGACCTCTCTCTTGCGGATGGAAGCCTGGAGGTTCTCGCGATCGGCTTTCAGCGTGTTTACCTGGTTCAGTGAAATATCGTATTGTTCTTTGCTGATGGCCTCTATGTCGAAGAGGTGCTTCTGCCGCTTCTCCTGATCCGACGCCAGTTGAATTTGCAGCTCGGTCTTTCGCAGCTGCGCCCGCAGATCGTCATCGTTGATCTTGACCAGCACATCGTTCTTCCGGACGCGTCCGCCTTCTTTGAATGAGATCTTCTCGATGCGTCCCGCCGCTTCGGTGGCCAGATCGACGGATTCAGACGCAAGTACCGTCCCCGACGAACGGACAACATTGTCCAGCGGTTGTGCCACGACGACGATGCCATTCACCGACATCGGTCCGGCTGATGTCGTGGGTTTCAGTGGGGGGTCATTCCTTTTCGAACCGCACGATGAGAAGAGAACGGAGCAGGCAAGAATCGTTGAAAAGAAGATAATGCGCAGCATGGTTGGCATGATTCGGAATCGTTTCTTCTAATATTGACAAAACCGCGCGGAAAAGCAATTGATGCTCCGGGGCCCGGATGAGAAGAGGAACGCCCATAGAGCCATGCGGTTCCGGGCAGTCCGTTACACCGGAATTTGCCACGCTCACTGGAATCTCTGGCGCCGCCACCGATCATCTCAATTCAATTTCAATCCCGGCCGACTCTGATTCGCGTGTTCCCCGGATCGCTCCAGTGCCACGGGTGGTTGGCGGGAGGCATGAGGGAGATTGACTTTCTCGGTCTGGCACAGTAGATTGCGAATGCAATTCACGCTGTGCCGGAAGCTTGACAGGGGAGCTTCGGGCACGTACCAATGGCCCTGGTGAAGGGAGGTGATCCTATCTTGTCGACAAACATAGGAGCCTCCGGTGAAGCCTGGTAGCGCAAGCTTGCGGGGGCTCCCGGATATAATGCGAACCCCGTCTCGCGATATGCGGGACGGGGTTCTTGTTTCGATTGGGGGTGCGGTCCCCCCTGTTTAGGGTTCCTTGCCAGTGGTGCCGCGGTATCCGGTGATCTTCTCGCGGCAAACGCCAGGCGGCTACTCTCAGTTGCCGACCAGGTTACCGTTCACGTCCGCCACAACGATCGGTCCGAACTGCATCCGCTCGATTCCCGGACGGATGACCTTCATATCGCCCACCACCACGACTGCCATCTTGGAGGAGTCCAGGTACTGCTTCGTGATGCGCTGAACATCCGTGAGGGTCACCGCATCAACGTTCTTCAGGTAGTTCACAAAGTAGTCGTCCGGGAGCTTGTAGACGACGACGTTGACGAGGGCGTTGGCAATCTGCGCCGGGGTTTCGAAGCTTGTGGCGAAGGTTCCGTTCGTCCGGTTCTTCGCAAATTCCAGCTCCTCCACGGTCAATCCCTTTTCCCGCATCAGGTCGATCTCCCGCAGGAACTCCTGCAGCGCGCTGTCGGTTTTGGCGGTCTGCACACCGCCGGAGGCGACAAACGGGCCCGGCAGTTTGGTAAACTGGAACGCCGACCGGACACCGTAGCTGAAGCCCCGCCGCTCGCGGATGTTCGAATTCAGACGGCTCGAGAACTGCCCGCCCAGAATCGTGTTCATCAGGTTCACGGGGAAGAAGTCCGGCGTGGTCCGCGCAAGTGCGGGGTACCCGATCCGGATCTCCGATTGCGCCGCACCGGGCTTGTCGACCAGGTAAATCTTCCGGGTCTCGATTGACGGCGCCGCGAATGTGCCGGCGGCCGGAACATCTGCTTTCTTCCAGTCGGCAAAGGCTATTGTCACGCGGGGAAGCATCGTCGCCATGGTGGCATCGCCGACCACGATGAGTGTGCCGTTATTCGGGCGGTAGTACGTTTGGTAGAACCGTGCAAGGTCGTCGCGGGTCAGCCCCTTGATGGACTGCTCCGTCCCGGCGACATCGTTGCCGTACGGATGGCCGTTGCCGTACAGAATCTTGCCGAAGGCCATCGATGCGATTGTCGTCGGCCGGTCTTTCTGCTGGAGAAGTGATGTGAGCCGGTCGTTTTTCACCCGCGCGAACTCCTTCTCCGGGAAGGTCGGGTGTGTGAAAATATCGGCGTACACCGCCAGCGCGACGTCCAGGTGCTTCGTCAGACAGTTGAGTGAGGCGCCCGCATAGTCGGTCTGGGAATAGACGTTGATCATTGCGCCGAGGGCATCAATTTCATCCGCGATCTGGAGGGATGTCCGCGTCGCGGTTCCTTCCTGGATCATGGCCGCCGTCATCGAGGCCATCCCGGGCGTGGCGAGCGGATCGCGCTCCGACCCGGCGAACAGAACCAGGTTGCATGCCACGATCGGTACCTTGTGGCTCTCTACCAGCCAGACGCGGAGCCCGTTAGGCAATTCTGCTTTCTGGATATTCGGAAGCCTGATTTCGGGCGTCGGCCCGAGTTTCGGGCGAAGGGTTCGATCGATGGTCCCCTGTGCCTGGGCAGAAGGCAGCAGGGCGACACTCCCTACGAGGAATATGAAAAGCAACATTCGGAAGCGAGTCATTGGAGGTCTCCTGTCATTTCGAAGCAGGCGGTTGGGCTGCGAGGTCGGTCTTCCCCTGCGGGACGATGCTGAGCACGACCTTGTGCTGGGCGAAGGCCTGGCGCGCATCGGCCAGAATTTCAGCGGGCGTGATTCCTTTGAACCGCTCCAGCTCTTTGTTGATGTTCCCCGCGTTGCCTGTGAGCGTGTGGTACGTAGCAAGCGCGTTGGTCTTCCCGAACACCGTCGCCCGCATATTGACAAGGCGTGCCTCCTTCTGGTTCAAGGACGTCTGCACCTCCTTCTCCGTCACTCCGTTCTTGAGCATGTCGTCGACGACCTGCTGAACGGCAGCTTCAATCTCGGTCAGGGTCTTTCCGGGTTTCGCCGTTACCGTAATGGTCAATTCGCCGGCGATTTCGGAACCGTCCTGGCCCGCGGACACTGACTGCGCGATCTGCTTTTCGTACACCAGGCTCTTGTAGAGGCGTGAGTTCTTCCCCACGCTCAAGATGTCCGTCATCACATCGCGCACGGCGTCGGTCCGCGTATTCCCGCGCGCACTCGGCCATGCGAAATAGAGGCGCGGGAGCTGCACTCTGTCTTCCAGCACCAGCCGCTTGTCCGCCGGGAGGGTGATCTCCTGCGGCTGAGGGCGGTCGAAGGCCTTCCCGCGCGGGATCGGGCCGAAGTACTTCGCGATCCAGGTCTTGACCTGGGCCGGGTTCATGTCGCCGGCGATGACGACGCACGCATTGTTGGGCGCATAGTAGGTGGCAAAAAAGCCCTTGACGTCGTCGAGCGAGGCGGCACTCAGGTCGGCCATGGACCCGATGACCGGCCAGCTGTATGGGTGGTTCTCCGGGTAGAGGGCCTTCCCAATGGTCTCATACGAAAGGCCGTATGGGACGTTCTCGTATGATTGCCGCCGCTCGTTCTTGACCACGTCCCGCTGATTGTCCAGCTTCTCCTGGGTTACCGCTGGAAGAAGGAACCCCATCCTGTCGGACTCCAGGTATATCGCAAGCTCGAGACCATTGCTGGGAAGGTTTTCGAAGTAGTTGGTCCGGTCCTGGCTCGTCGAGCCGTTGACGTTCGCTCCCACCGCCTGGAGGAGCTTGAAATGCTCTTCCTTCTTCACGTGCTGCGATCCCTGGAACATCACATGCTCGAAGAGGTGCGCGAAGCCGGTCCGGCCTTTTGTCTCGTTCTTCGACCCGACATGGTACATCATCATAATCGACGCCAGCGGCGCTGAACGGTCCTCGTGGAGGATCACGGTCAGGCCGTTTTCGAGCGTGTACTGCTCGAACGTCACTTCGGGTTGGGCCAACAGGATGCCGGGAAGGACAAACGCCGCCGCGGCAAGCGTGCCCCACAATCGCCATTTCATTGGAGGTTCTCCTGGTCTTTGAATGTGGGTGCGGTGCATGACACAGGAAATATCGCAATTTTTCAGGCAACAGTCCAGATCTCTTTGCAGCACCATCCGCACTTGTGTGTGGAGAAGGATTATACTTTTGCCGCTTCGAAGTTCAAGTGTGCAATGAGCGCGATTGCAGGTCCGGGCCGGGAGTGCGTGGAGAGTATCGTCAACGGAAGGAGCACGCCAATCGCATGAGCGAAACACTCAGGGATACACGGAAAGAGTTTCAGCTGGAACGGATGATCCTCTTCAGTGATGCCGTGTTTGCCATTGCTATCACGCTGCTGGCGATCGAGCTCAAACTCCCGGAACGTCATGCTGCTGAGCCAAGCGAAGGAGCGATACTTCATGCAGTTTTTCTCCTCGTCCCCTCGCAATTCGGCTCGTCAGCCGATGGAAACGGAGAGGGAAAGGAAGGGCGGAAGGGAATACGTCTGCGGTGCAATAGGGAACCATCAACGCGCGCTCAGGGTCGAACCCTAGGTCCAGTCGGAAGCGTTCGAGTCCCTCACATGAAACGTTGGCTCGCCGAAGGCCCCGAGCGTGTCGAGGGGCTCAGGGTCGAACCCCTCGATAAGCTCGGGGCTGAGCCCTGAGGCAACTCGAAGGGCTTCGACCCCTTCGCACCCTTGAATCTCCATGCGCGGTTGCCTATCATGCAGTCAGACGGCAAACACTCCGGAGCCCTCCATGCCCAACCGCATCCCGACAAATGATGGGATCGCTGCACTCCTTGATCTCGTTGCTGACCACCTGGCCGCAAAGAACGAGAATCCGTTCCGTGTCAGGAGCTACCGCGCCGCCGCGGAGTCCGTGCGTTCTTCGATACTCCCGGTCGGACAAATCGCAAAGGAAAAAGGCGCCGAAGGACTCAAAGGAATTCCCGCTGTGGGCGAGAAACTTGCCGGTCTGATTGAAGAATACGTGAAGGAGGGGAAGATCGAGCTGCTGGAGTCCCTCCGGAAGGAAGTGAAAGCCGGGGATCTTGCCAAAGTCACTGCACGCAGGAAGGAACACCACGCCGTGGACGCCGGAGCACCTTTGCTGCCGGTGGAGCTGATTCTCGAAGTGGATGCCGAATACCGGGAGAAGGCGGGGGCACGGAAACTGAAACTTATTGCTCCAAAACTGTTGAACCCGGAGAAGAAGGCGTGGCTGCCGATCTTGGTGACTGAACGAACGGGCTGGAAGTTCACGGTGATGTTTTCCAACACCGCAACCGCCCATCAACTCGGCAAGACCAACAATTGGGTCGTCGTGTACTATGAGAAGGGAAAGGGGGAGAATCAATGTACCGTGGTCACCGAGCAACGAGGTCCCCTGAAAGGGAAGCGGGTTATTCGGGGAAGGGAGGAGGAATGCAAGAAATATTACCGATCGGGTTGACGTGAACCTGTCTTCGTTCCTTTGGCTTTCTTTCTGTCCGGCTGCTCATGTTCGCAATGCACCGTTCTTCTTTGCTCTTTTCTCATTCTGAGCCCGTGACGCATGTTCATCCTGTAACCCCGTTTGGCTCCACTGCGCATTCCTTACTTCCAACCCGAATCCACGCAATACCATCACTCTCTCTCTCTCCAATGGAGGTCGTATGAGGAATCCACTGCTGTGTGGGGGAGTTTTTGTCCTGATTCTCGCGGGGATTATCAGTGTTGGTTCACCGGCACAGGAGAAGGGGAAGGGCGGCAAGAAGATGCCGAGTCAAGAAGAGATGATGAAGCGATGGCAGGAATCGATGACGCCCGGAGTGGCGCACAACGCCTTCGAGAATTTCGTCGGCTCATGGGACGCTGAAACGAAGACGTGGATGAGCGGGCCGGGGCCTGAACCTGCAATTTCGAAGGGGACGAGTGATTACACCCTGACGTTCGGCGGGAGATTCCTGCAACAGCAGTACGCCGGTGAGATGATGGGTCAGAGACCGTAGCTTGAAGGAGAAAAGCGGTGTCCGTAGGCTTCGGCCATTTCACCGAGAAGTGTCTCCTCTTTGTCCGGCAGCGAATCAAGAGCTCTTTCGATCTTCTCCAGCCATTGGTTCTCGCGGGCAGAGATGGAGAGTTCTTCCAGCGCTAACGAATGCTTGATGATCTCCACCGCCGTCCTTGCGGCAGCCACAGTCTGCGAATAGGGATCGCGCTGCCCGACAATTGCCCGGGCGATTCGCAAGGTTGAATCGGGCGAAAGGATCAATGCCTGGGGACTGAACCCAACATCCGAACTGACCAGCATCGATTGGTATTGCTGCGCCATGTGTTTTCGCGTCGCCTCGTTGAAAAGCCTGCAGTCATAGGCCAGCAGCTCGAGGAACGCCTCCGGCGCGGAGCCTGAAAGCAGTCTGACATTCTGGACAGATTCGTTGCTCCAGAGATCGCACATCGCAGCGGCGACGTTACCAACAGGGCTGAAATGGGCGCAACTCGCCGACTTTCCCTCCATGGCAATCGGGGTGCCGGTAATGGCCTTTATGACGGGCCCTTCATAGGCGCAGTCCTTTGACGGGCCAATGGCACCGCACTGATACGCGATCAGACTGCGCACAGCGCTCGCGGCACGAATCACGGTGGCCAGCACTTCAGGGAGCATGCCCTGGGACGCAAGTTGCATGGCAGTGTTGGCGAAGCCGCATGCGGAGTCCGCTCCCGGCACAATGCGATGGCGCGTGGAAACCTCCACGATTCTCGTCCAGAGCCATTCCATATCCCTCGGCGCCAGAACACCCAGCGCAAATATCGCTCCCCGTATGTCGCCGTACATCAACGCCTCGTCATGCACCTCTTTTCCGCCAACGGACTCGATTGAGAGGATGTGCGCGCCGGATTCCGCACAGCGCTCGAGGGAATCACAGAGGATGTCCCATTCCTCTCCGGACCGAAGGAGGGGCGGACGCTGCCGGTCGCGGACATCGGTCGGAGTGACGCGAAGGGCGCATGGAAGCCCGTATTCTTCATGCGCGCGCCAGAGAGCGGCGCTCAAGATTCGGGTAATGTCGGCCCCCCACTCCGGACGTTCGGTCATCGGGGGAAGAAGCTCAAACTCCACTACCAGGCCGGGGAGCCGCAACCGCTTTGCGGCTTTCACGATCATCTCTGCAATTTCCTGGTAGTGCGCGGTGACCTCACCCCAGGTTGCTGCCTCGATCGACATCATCGGAAGCGTGAAATTCAGTTCAGGGTACACCTCACCGGCGCCAATCCGAAGGCCGAACCCGCAGGAGACAGGATGTGGGGCAAAGCCGAAGCGAAGGTCTTCCGGAAGTGCGATCGCGAGGGTATCAAAGGGAGCGTTCATCTTCTGATCCAATGTGAATCATGTGAGCATTGTGGGGAACAGAACGAATGGCCAATTCGTGCGAATCTTCCCTTCACGGGCTTCCCAAAAGGGAAATTGCCAAAATGGTTCTCCTGCAGGCTTGGTGCGGCAACGGAAAACTGGACGTGGATGTCATTTGCCAGGGGGCAGCCCGCGCGGCCCGCTTCCTGGCATTTCGTTCTTAGCCATGCAGGAGATCGCGGGCCTCGAGTCAGTTCCCATCGGATCCCCATCACCCGGCGACGGACGGAGGGATGCACGTGCGATTGACCAAGGACCCAAGCGTTGGTCTACTCAACAACCGGCCGTACATCCGTCACAAAGTATTCCGTCTCCCCGAACAGGCTCGTGGGAACGCCGATGTGTTGCTCGTACATGAGAACAACCTTCGTTCCAAGCGTTGCGTTCAGGCGGGTGGCCACCGAATCATCGCGGACCGTGAAATAGAACTTTTCCGGCGTCGAGCCTGGCATCGCCACCATGGCGAGTTCTCCCTCCCACGTCTTGCTAATCACCCCCTTCTTTGAGAACTTCTGTACGAATCCCGCACGCTCGCCAGTCGAGTAGCTCCACGTCAGGACAATCCACGTGTAGACGGCGAGGAGCAGGACAAGTGTTGCGAGCCCCAGGAAAATCGCACGGAGTGCCCGGGCAGCCCATGTCCGGGGAGGTTTTGATGTAGTAGAGTCCATCGTTTCCCTCAAGAGTGATGGTCCAAACTAGGCAAACCCGATTGAAAAATCAAACGCTGAACCGAAAAACCGGACTGACCGCTCCTTTTTCTGGACGCCGCAAAGGCGTAACTCCTCATCGCAGGTCTCGTACAACCTGCAACACTTCCAGGAGGGCTCTCATGCGCAATCCGATCCGTTTCTTGCTGGTTTCGCTGATGTGTCTCATGGCCTGCGTCAGTTTTCTCAATGCTCAGACCAAAGCGGAGAGGATCGACGCCCTGATCCAGAAATACACTGAATATGGACAATTCAATGGTTCTGCCCTCGTGGCCGAGGACGGCAAGGTGATCCTGAAAAAGGGATACGGATTTGCCAACCTGGAATGGGACATCCCCAACGCCCCGGACACGAAATTCCGACTTGGCTCAATTACGAAACAGTTCACCGCCATGCTGATCATGCAGCAGGTGGAGAAGGGGAAAATCGTCCTCGACGATCCCGTCGTGAGCTACCTTCCGGACTATCCGAAACCGCAGGGGGCGAAGGTGACCGTGCGGCATCTGCTCAATCACACATCGGGCACACCGAACTATACGGAATTCCTGGATATTCGCTCCGACAGGAAGCCGTATCCTGTCAGCCAGTTGGTCGCCACGTTCTCCGCCCGGCCGCTCGAGTTCGAGCCGGGCACCCAGTGGAAGTATAGCAATTCAGGGTACGTACTCCTCGGGGCTATACTGGAGAAAACGACGGGCAAACCGTACGAGCAATTGCTCCAGGAGAATATCCTTCAGCCGCTCGGGATGAAGAATACCGGTTATGACCATTTCGAAGCGATCCTGAAGAAACGGGCAACTGGATATGAGAAGCAGAGGGTTCTGGTCAATGCATCGTTTCTTGATATGTCCGTTCCCTACGCCGCCGGCGCAATATACTCTACAGTGGAAGATCTTTACGTCTGGGACCGCGCTCTGTACACTGACCGGCTGATATCAGAGAAGAGCAAAGCGGAATACTTCAAGCCGGTTCTGAATAATTATGCGTTTGGCTGGGGCGTTTCCTATGTTCGTCTGGGGGAGGCGCCGGACAGCGTCCTCGCCATCGCCCACGGCGGTGGCATTAATGGCTTCAATACGCTGATCAGAAGAATACCTGCCCAACACCATCTCATCGTTCTCCTGAACAACACTGGCAGAACTGCACTCGAGGAAATGGCCGGCGGGATCAGTGCGATACTCTATGACAAGCCGTATGCCGCACCACGACGCTCACTCGCCGATGAGATCGAAAAGGTCGTCCGGGAAGAGGGGGTGGACCAGGCTCTCATCGCGTACAAAAACCTAAAGCAGAAACGAACCGAATATTACCTCAGTGAAGAGGAAATGAACCAGCTGGGATACACACTCATGCAAGGGGCAAACACGAAAGGCGCGATCGAAGTTCTCAAGCTGAACGTGGAGGAGTTCCCGAGTTCGTGGAATGTGTATGACAGCCTGGGCGAAGCATACATGAATGACGGACAGGTCATTCTTGCGATCAGGAATTACGAGAAGTCCGTCGCGCTCAACCCGAACAACACCGGTGGTGCTGAGACCTTAAAGAAGCTGAAAGGAGGGAAATAGAGGTCGAGGCGAAAGGGATCATCTGATCGCCCCCCGCCTCAGGCGGCCCCTGCAGCATCACTTGCCCCCCCTATTTCTTCCCGTCGAATCTGTTGACGAACGGCAAGACAATTCCCAATATCAACCCGAAACGGAATGACGACTCCCAATCAACGTATCCGGCCCCATGAACGATGAGGCTGTAGAGATAGCTGACAATTGCACTCACCGCAAAAACGAGAGGAAACACAACGGCGAACGAACGAAGAAAGGATTTCGCGTTCATCAGAGATACTCCTTCTGGGATATGTGTGAGGGATTGTCCGTGCCCGCCCGGCATTGCGGTTCAGCGGCGGTGAAACATCGTCCCTGGAGAACTCACGAGATAGCGACGGGCCGCTTGTGGCCAGGGCAGCCCTCGGTCATCTCAAGGAGCAAGAACGATGTCCAGGTTGTGGCTCGATGTCATGGTACTGTTCTCTCAATCCCCGCGTTAGTGTATTTTCTCCCCCGACCATCGATCCCGGCCTACCCAGAATGGACAGTGTGGGCACACTCCGCCTTCCGGATAGTCAATTCCCTCCTCGTGGGGGCAGCCGATGATACGGTCAGTCATCGCTACAGTCTTGACGGCACGTGAATCGAAAAAGTCGACTACCTGGCGCCCGGTCTTTGGATCGTGCCGAACATCCACGGTCTCGGAAGACCAGATCTCCATTTCTGTGACTTTGTTACCACTGTTGATGATACCAACGGCAACTTTCGTGGCACGGCGATCGTCTGGGCCGTAGAAAGCCACTGTTGCCATTGGATAGCCTCGGAAGCCTTGTCGCGCTCTCTTGTGGAGCTGTTTCCGGCTGCCTTGATCAGAGATCATGCTGTACACCTTCCCATTGTTGTACATCCCTCGCCGCGTCGGCAAGCATAGTCCGGCAAAAAGGCCTTCATCTCACTTCGACATAATCATCGGGAGCTTTCCGCATCTCTGCAAACGAGAGTACCCTCGGTCGGACGAGTCGCTCGAAGTCACCATAGGCCATCCGAATCAATTCCTTGTGGCTTCCGGCGTTAAACAGGATTTCGTGGCTGCCTGTGAGGCTTCTATCCACGGTCACCTCGAGGCCGTAGAGATTGCCTAATGGCGGCATTGCGCCCACCTCGCATTCCGGGAACAGCTCCCGGAACTCCATCTCAGTGGCGAGTGCTGCTTCAGTCGCCAGCGAAGCATCTCGCAGCACGCGGAAGTCGATCATGAACGAAGCCGGGAGTACGGCCATGCTGATCTTCCCATCGATCTTGACCATGACCGTCTTTGCGACTTCTTTCCCCGGGACGTGGGCGATGGCGGCGATTTCTGATGCCGTGTACGCGGGGGAATGCGACAGAACAACATACTTGATGTGGTTCCGGTCGAGGTATTCCGTCAATCGCTTGAGCATGGCTTGCCTCCTGAAATAGTGTTTCCTATGACCTACCTCTCCTGTGAAATCGTTGCGCTTGACCGTAAGGCCGGCTGCCTACCGTGCACCTCGAGGAGATAAAACCCCCGTCCATTTTCAACCGGAACTCGACAGAGCCTCCTCCCCGGCGAACGCCCGCACATCCAGGGGGAAACCTTTCCGTTCGTCGCGCACGAGTGACAGCGCTCCAGTAGGGCACTGTCCCACGCACACACCGCATCCCATACACGTACTCCACTGCACGGTGAGTTCACCGTTTACCCGGATGGCTCCGAACATGCAAATCTCTTCGCAGACGGTGCAGAGATTACACATTGCCTCATCAACGCTGGCCACAAACCCCGAAGAGGCCATCATCGGGGCACCATGCTTGACCATCGCTTCTATTCCTCCGCAACAACACTTGCAGCAGTTGCAGATGGCGTAGAAGCGGTTCAAGAGTGCATCCTTGAACCACGCTGAGTGGAGATGGCCGCGCTTGTGTTCGGCTTCGAGGAGATCCAGAGCCTCCTGCTGAGTGAGGCGGCGGCTGGTAGCAGGATGATGTTCGAGGATGAAATCCACGAAGGGTTGTCCAACAACCATACACACCTGGATCGGCTGACAGGGGTGCTCCCGTATCTGTCGGCAACCGCATTGGAACACAGCTACTTCTGGCGGCCCCTTCAGGACCAGATCGCGCGCTGTTGAATAGGGGATGATCTGCTCCAGGTCGCGCAAGGGTATCTCTTTGTTGACGGTAATGATCGACCTGGCTTGATCTGCCGTGATCACCTTGCCGTGGTAGTGATCAGAGAGCCACTTCTTTCCGCCGGGATGCAGACGTGGGCAGATGATTTTGACCAGCACATAGATGTACTCTTTGATCCAACGGCCGTACGCATATCCATGCAAATCGCTGAAATTGAAAAACCTCCTCGCGCCCCCCGCTTGGAGGAATCGCCATGATGATGGGAGCATAAGGTGGCCCCTTTCGCCCCATATCCACAGACCCAGGACGAAGAGAAACGCCACTCCAAGGGCGGCGATGAGCAGTGTGCTCAGCATGGGAGCCCCTCCATTATCTTGCGCATAATGGTGGAAGCTAACGGTATCTTTCCTGCGAGTTCTTGTTCGGTGTGCAGATTGCGGGGAGGTTCTGTTGCGGCTCTCTTGGGGCCGAACGGGCAGTCGAACTTCAGTTCGTTGAACTTGTGCCCGGGGGACTCTTGCCTCTTTTCGTGGGGCGCGGTTCTGACGACCAAGGAAACCTCCTGAGGAGAAGTAGCCGCCCTGCAGCGAGGAACAGGTCTGACGCAATAATACGTGAGGGGCCGACCAAAGTCAAATGCATGCTGTTAAGTCCGTCGACTGGAGAAATCGGTCGGCCGCGGATGTTACAGGTTTTCCTATTTCAATCGGAAGAAGTCGTTGATCTCGCCGATCAACTCCTCATCTGTCGCAATGCCCTGGATGAGTCGCGGCTCCTGCACCCCATCGGTGAGGATGACACCGATGAAATCGGGAATCTTCTTCCGATCGATCTTCCTGATGCCATGCTCCCCGATCCTCACGAGAATGGAGGTCCTCGTTGTGAATTCGGCCGGGATTCTCCGTCCTTTCAGGTATGCGGTCGCTTTTGCCGTGTAGTAGTCGAAGTCATCGAAAGCTGCTCCTGCCTCGATGCCTTCTGTCCGAATGACCGAATCGCGCTCCGCCTGCGTGGGTCCGAAGAAGAGGACCTTCGTCCCGGTTACCTGCAGTTCGGACTGCCCGGTTTGCATCTGGGTGGTCTGCAGCAGAATGAGAGTGAGCAATGTGAGAAAATCCATATCCAAACCTAGCCACAAGTGGTTTGAGAGTCAATGCGTGCTGGTTTCTTGACCCCCAATGCAGATTTTTCTGGCACGCCCCTTGACTCTCTTCCTCTAATCAAGTAGTTTTCTACGAATTTATGATTAAGTACGGAATGCCTTCCGAAAGAGCGCTGTTTCGGGCTTGGGCCCGCCTGGAAAGACACAGATCGGCTCTTTGAGATGTGACTGATTCTCTACATGCCATCAACCGTCAAAGAAGGAGGAGGAAGGATGCGAAGAGGAAAAGCGATACTCGCAGTTTCTGTCGTGGTGATGCTGTCACTGGGCTATGTCTCACACCTGTCGACACAACCGTCGTTCAACGATCCAGGCGCTGGATGTGGTGGCGGTGGCTGCCATACCTCGACGGCCGGGATCCTTACGGTGACGACGAACAATCTGAAAGTTACGATCAAGCTCACCGGGACGACCGGAAACGTGGCCGGTGAACTCGTCAATGGTGCCGGGACCGTGGTCGCTTTCAATGACAAGTCGAGCGCCAACCCTTTTGATCTCACTGCTCCAAGTGCAGGCGTGTACACAGTAAATGCGGGATTTAAGAGTCCCAGCCGGCAATGGGAGTCCAAGTCAGTCACTGTCGGACCGGTGCCGATTCAACTTTCCTCATTCACCGGCGCCGTTGTATCCGCGAATACGGTCCGACTTGACTGGGAAACCCTCAGCGAGACCAACAACTACGGGTTCACCGTCGAACGGCGGATCGCCGGCGACGCTGCATTTGTCGAGCTCCCAAGCAGTTTTGTCGCCGGGCAGGGAACAACCACAATACCCCACAAGTACACGTACACCGACAACAGCACTACAACCGGCGTCTGGTATTACCGTTTGAAGCAGACGGATCTGGACGGTACAATCCACAGGAGCGATGCGATCCAGATCAGTGCACTGACCGGCGTGACGGAGCAGGCTCCCCTGCAATTCTCGCTGCTGCAGAACTATCCCAATCCCTTCAATCCGTCAACGACGATTACGTACCGCATCGCCTCGCCGGCCTTTGTCTCGCTTGAGGTTCTGGACATCACCGGCAACCGGGTCGCGAGCCTCGTCAACGAGCAAAAGGTTCAGGGAGAGTACACCCTGAACTTCGACGCGCGGGATCTGGCAAGCGGCGTTTATTTCTATCGGCTTAAAGCCAGCACCACAGATCAGGGGTCCCCGGCTCTGGCTGGGCAGGCCGGCACGTTCGTTGCAACAAGAAAGCTCCTGCTGGTTCGCTGAGCGAAGGACATCTTCGAAACGAAAGGGGCCCGGCGATGCACTCACCGGGCCTTTCTCGTTAATGCGAAGTTCCAGCCTTCGCCTCCCCTCGTCCGACGCGACTCGCCGAATCGGGGGCTTGATTTTGCATCGGGTGTTGAGTACAGTTCCACATAAGTCGAAGTCAACGGAGCTTCTCGCCGGAACATGACAGTCCCTCTGTTCGGTGTTTATTGTATCATCCTGACGGCAACGTGCGTGGCCTATTCCCAATCCCCCCGCCAGAAGACCTTCTGCAACCCGATCGACATCGACTACCGCTACGATTCAGAACAGGTCACAGAGAAGATCTCTTATCGTTCCGGCGCGGATCCGGTCATTGTCAACCATAAAGGCGAATACTATCTCTTCGTGACGAATTCGCGTGGATGGTGGCACTCGAAAGACCTTTTGCACTGGGAATTCGTCAGACCGAGCAGGTGGCCCGAAGAGGATATGTGTGCGCCAGCAGCACGATCGGTGGGCGATACAATCTATCTGATCCAGTCGACCTTCGACCGGCGGCCAATCTACTGCACGTCGGATCCCGGAAGCGGCCGCCTGGATCTTTTCAACCCCGAAATGCATCCCCTTCCCGGCGCACTCGGACCATGGGATCCAGATGCCTATCACGATGAGCAGACCGGGAGATGGTATCTGTATTTCGGGTCCTCGGACCTCTATCCCATCTACGGCATCGAGCTGGACTGGAGCAAAGGGCTCATGTATGTCGGCAAGGCCAGAGAGCTTCTCTCCCTGCACCCCGACCGACATGGCTGGGAACGCTTCGGTCGCGATCACCGGGATACAATCAAGCCCTTTATCGAAGGGGCGTGGATGACGAAGCACAACGGGAAGTACTATCTGCAGTATGCAGCCCCCGGGACAGAATACAACGTTTACGCGAACGGCACGTACTTCGGCGATCATCCGCTGGGTCCATTTACCTATGCCCCGTATAACCCTGTCTCATACAAACCCGGCGGGTTCATGACCGGCGCCGGACACGGCAATACGTTCCAGGACAACTACGGCAACTACTGGAACACCGGAACTCCCTGGGTGGGGGTCAATTGGAAATTCGAACGGCGTATCGCCATGTTCCCGGCCGGATTCGACACAGACGGACACATGTTCGCGAACACACGGTTCGGAGATTTTCCACAGTTTCTCCCCACCCGGAAATGGTCGGAGAAAGACGAGCTCTTCACAGGCTGGATGTTACTTTCGTACAGAAAGCCGTGCGCGGCTTCTTCAATCCGCGGCGATTTTCCTGCAGCGCATGTCACGGACGAGAACCCGCGCACGTTCTGGGTAGCAGGTTCGAAGAAAGCGGGCGAATGGCTCACCATTGACCTGAAGCGCGAATGTGAAGTGAGGGCCGTCCAGGTGAACTTCACGGACTACCAATCGAACCTCTACGCCAATGATGCGACCGTCTATACGCAATTCAAATTGTACCACTCCTTTGACGGCAATCGATGGAAGATTCTTGCTGATGTGAGTCAGCAAAAACTGGACAGGCCGAATGCCTACATCGAGCTCCCCGAACCGGTGAGGACACGCTTCATCAAATACGAACATGGTTATGTGGCGTCGCACAATCTGGCTCTGAGCGACATCAGGGTCTTTGGCAATGGCGGGGGCGGGTCTCCCCGTACACCAACCGGGCTGTCGGTGCGTCGCGATGCCGATCCGCGCAATGCCTTCGTGGCGTGGGATCACGTCCCCGGAGTGGTGGGCTACAACATTCTCTGGGGTATCGGGAGAGACAAATTGTACCAGACTTACCAGGTCTTTGCCGACCAGGGCAATGCTCTTGAACTCCGGGCCCTGACGACCGGGCAGAGCTACTATGTTGCCATCGAAGCCTTCGACGAGAACGGCGTCTCAAAGCCGAGCCAGGCGTTGTTCTGTCGGTAGTTCCGGGATCTGAATGTCATTCCCGGTACTGTTCGGAAGATTCTCCACCTGAACAGATCATGAACAGGAAGAGTTCTTGAATGCAGACGTCGTCCTCGCAAATTCCGGGAAAGAGGGATCTGTCGATTTCCATGCTGGAAGCAAATCTGCGGAGTCTCGTTTTCGGAATCGCGCCCGTATTCTTCTTCGCTCTCCTCTTTTGGTTGTGTTGGGGAGGAAAGGGTGCGCGGCAGAGTTTCGAAGGTCTTCCTGGGGGGATCGTCGTATTCCTCGTGCTGCTCGTCATTGGGATCGTGTCCCACGAAGCGATTCACGGCCTTTCCTGGGCTGCATTCGGGAAAAAGCCGCTTGGCTCCATCAGCTTCGGGTTCAATCTCAAAGCGCTCACCCCTTTCGCGCATATCAATGAGCCTCTGGAGGTCCAGGCATACCGGATCGGGACCGCCATGCCGGCGGTGGTATTGGGTTTCATCCCGTGTGTGCTCGGCGTGATCCTTGGACAGGCCATGGTGATGGGGTTTGGGCTCGTGTTTGTAGCTGCCGCCGGGGGTGATCTCCTGATCCTCTGGTTGATCCGGAAGGTTCCCGCAGGGACACTGGTAGAGGATCATCCAACCCGGGCCGGATGCTATCTGCTCGAACCAGGGGAGAACAGATGAAGCTGGTTGTCGGGCAACCAGGAATTTATTGAGCGATAGGCCGGTATGCCGCAAGATCAACGACAAGAACGCCGCCCAGCTTTCCCGAAACGGCCGCCGTGGCTGAGATGGTCTCCCGGAATGTCCTCGTGGGTAAGCGCACCACCTGATCGATCTGTTCGATCGTTGATGGCGGGAGTTCAGACTCTGCGATCTTTGTGTGATCCTGCAGGGGTACGGGAATGATGACCCAGGGGAAGGCAATGTCACCTGCAACAAGCATAGAATCGCACCAGGAATCGAAATTTCACGAACGCTATCATCTCTTTGTTTTCTCCTTCCTGGCCGTCCTTCTCCAGCTCATTCCGAACCTCCTCGGTGGGTACGGCTACTTCATTGACGAATGGTACTACATGGCTTGCGCGCGCAGGCTGGCATTCGGCTATGTCGACCATCCGCCGCTGGCCCCGGTGCTGCTTGGCGGCGTTATGTGGTTTGCTGGAAGTTCACTTGTCGCGATCAGAATCCTTCCTGCTCTCGCCGGCGGGGCCATCGTGTTCCTGACGGGGACCATGGCGCGGGAATTCGGGGGGAAGTCACTTGCTCAACGCGTCGCGGCACTCTGTGCGATGATCTCCCCCGGCATCCTTGTCGCCTGTGGCTTCTTTTCTGTGAATGCCTTTGAGATTCTGTTTTGGGTTCTCTGCAGCTACCTGTTCCTTCTGGTCCTCAAAACGGGTGACCCCGCTCGCTGGGTCATTTTCGGACTCATCTTCGGGATTGGACTGCAAAACAAGCACACCATGGTGCTTCTCGGGCTTGGCCTTGCAGTCGGTATGCTTCTGACCCCGGCGCGAAAGCACTTTTCACAACGGGAATTCTGGTTTGGCGCGGCCGTCGCATTCCTTATCATCCTCCCGAACCTGATCTGGCAGGTGATGAACGGATGGCCCTCGCTGGAATTCTACGCGAACGCGACGCTCTACAAGAATCTCGATACACCCCCCCTGAAGGTTTTCCTGGGCCAGATTATTCTCCAGAACCCATGTGCGTTCCCTGTCTGCGTGAGCGGAGTAGTCTACCTTCTTTTCTCGAAAGGAGGGGAGCGGTTCAGGGCGATCGGATGGGCCTTTGTCGCTCTGCTCATCCTCATGCTTGTGTCACAAACCAGTCGGCCCGACCGGATCACCGGAGTGTATCCGATCATCTTTGCCGCCGGGGGGGTTGGCCTTGAGACGTTTATCCGGAATCGTCGCAAACAGTGGCTTAAGCCGGCACTGCTCGTTTTCCTGCTGGCAGGCGGACTTCTCCTGGCTCCTATCGCACTTCCGGTCCTTCCGCCCGACGTGCTGGCAACATACTGCGAGGCTGTCGGTGTGGTGCCAGAAATCGAGAGAGGGAAAACGTCGCCTCTGCCGCAATGGTTCGCCGACAGGTTCGATTGGGACTCATTTGTGTCAACTGTCGTGGACATCTACAGCCGGCTGCCGGCTGAGGATAAGAAGCGAGCGGTGATCTTCGCTCCGAGCTACGGTCATGCCGGCGCCCTTGAATATTACGGGCCGGGCCTTCCGCGTGTGATTTCCAATCACAACAGCTACTACCTCTGGTGCGCCGGGAATGCCAATGCCGAGGTCCTTCTGGCAATCGGTGCGAACCCGGCCGATCTGCGAACAGTCTATGCACAGGTTGACTCGGTTGGAATCATTCGCGGAACATACGGGATGAGCTGGCGCAACGACATGAGGGTCCATCTCGGGAAAACCCCGACAGTTCCCCTCAACGACGTCTGGAGCAGGGTCAAGCACTACGAGTAACTTCGCAGATCAACAATCAGGGTGAGCAACTCATGGACAACGTGGAGGAAACGAAAGGCAGGGCGGTTGAGGAAAAGGAGACCGGCAGAGTTGAGGCGTTCAGCGACGGCGTTTTTGCCATCGCGATAACCCTGCTGGTGCTGGATCTAAAAGTGCCGCGCGCCGAGATCCTTCCTCCCGGTGTGGGGTTGGCACAGTACCTGGTCGGTCAGTGGCCGGTGTTTCTGGCGTACCTGGTCAGCTTCTGCACCATCCTGATCATGTGGGTGAGTCATCACCGCCTCTTCAATCAGATCAAGCGGGTTGACGACGTCTTCATGTATCTCAACGGCCTTCTGCTTCTCTTCATTTCGGTAGTGCCGTTCCCGACATCGCTTCTGGCTGAACACATCCAGCACGAGTACGCGCCTGTCGCGGCGGCAATCTATGCCGGCAACTCCGTGATCATCGCCGTCATGTTCAATCTGCTGTGGCGATACGCCGCCCACGACAACCGGCTTCTGCAGAAAGGAGCTGATCCCGTGTTCGTCAAAGGGGTCAATCGCCAGTACTGGTTTGGGCCGCCGCTCTACCTTCTGGCGGTTGCACTTGCGTTCGTCAACGTCATCGCCAGCGTGGCCATGTGCATGGCCCTGGCGGTGTTCTTCGCCCTGACGGGCATTCTAACCCGCCGCGTGTTCGGCCGGGACGCGTAGCGACCGGAAGGGATCGGCAAGGATTTCGTTTCCTGTCGTCAGCGACATCGCTGAAGTTCCTACGGCAGAAGCGAAAGAACTTCAGGTCGATATCGGACCGGGCCCGGACAGCGGGGAGCAGAGTGTCAGTTACGCCGTTGTGAATCTGTCGAGACTCTTGTAGATAAGCTCCGCACCCTGCGCGAATCCTTCATTGAATTCGTTCCGATCTGCGAAGTTCTCGCCAAGCCAGCTTCCGTACGCAATGTGGTTCATCTCGTCCAGGTGCTCGTCGAAATAGGCGAGATCTTCCTCCCGGAATCCATAGAAGCCCCGCAATCCGTCTTTCTTCGTTCGGGCAACCTCCGGCTGCTGAGTTTCAAAGGCCTGGATGGCCCCGAGAAGCCGCGAAGGGGTCATATGGTCAAAGGCGTCAACAAGGTCTTTCAAACCGGGCGAGGAGTGAGGCGGGTTCAGATTCTTGCCCCATTGTTCCCAGAGGGGGACATGTTCTGATTCCTCGTCTACGATCGAGGCACCGCGGGCGATGTCTTGCTGGAAGGCGTCCACAACTCTTTGCCAGAAGGAGGGGAAGCGTTTGACAAACTCCCCGTACGATTGGTGGTATGCCGAGAGCGTTTCTGCTGAAATCTCGCCCCTGTTCCACGCCTGGTAGAACGGATGATCCAGAAGCCTGGGGTGTACGCTCATTGTGATGCTCCTCCTTGCTGGAAAGGTGATGTGAAAGAACTGGTTTGTAAAACACCCAGGCTTGATACGTGAAATCCATCTAAGAATCAAGTCCCGGCTGAGCTGCCATACGGGTCTTCCTTGATCATTCCAGATTCGTTAGGAAATGCTTGAGCAAGCTGCAAGCCCAAGGCGTCTTGGGGGCCCCATGAAGCAGGGGGTACCGCCTTCGCGGGCGATTTGCTTCTTCCCCGATCGTCAAGTATCTTCCCGCATATAACCTCCAGAATGTCCAGCCGCAAACCACACCGGAGGCATCCCATGCGACAGGTGATAAACAGGGCAGCAATTCTTGTCCGTCCCAAAGAGTCGTTTGCCCGCTGGGCAAGCCACGTCTGCCAGAACGCCCACGAAGTGACCGTGGAGGAGCTCCGGAAGGAAGCCACGGTGTTCATGGTCGAAGCCGTTGAATCGGAGGATGATGTCGAGAGGGTGATGCGGAGATATTCGGAGGAGATCTTCGAATTCCTGCTCTGGGAGTGCTGCTCGGAAAAGGATCTCTGGCCCCCCAGGCGCGACTGGGAAACATTTCGGGAGTGGGTAGACGCAGACTACTATAGGCTTGTTCTGGATCTCCTGCGTGATGGAATCAAATCCGAGGAATTTGATGAGGAAGAGGGTTAGGGGTTCGACCGGAAACCCCCGCCGCCATCCGGAGAAAAGGGCTTTCGTCTCACCTCCGTGCGCCCTTCCATGCAGAGTACCCTAATGTGATCCAGCCGGCGATGAAGAGAACCCCGCCGATTGGTGTCATAGCGCCAATCCATCCGATCCCGGTGATGCTCAGGATGTACAGGCTCCCGGAGAAGAAGATCGTTCCGAGGCCAAAGAACCATCCCGAGGCGGCCACGCTTCTCGGCAGGCGTGATCCCCATTGCGCCGCGGCCCAGGAAGTTGCCAGCAGGGCGAATGCATGGTACATCTGATACCGAACGCCCGTCTCGAAGATCGCCAGCATATCCCCTGGAAGGGCCGACCGAAGTCCATGGGCGCCGAACGCTCCAATCATCACCGCTGTGCCCGCAGAAACCGCGCCTGAGACAAACAGCGTGCGGGGCTCCGGTCCAGTTCTGATCTTCAGATTCATTGCACTCCTCCTGTCCGTTGTGTCTCGATGCTCATAATATCCGGGTTTTTCCGTAAAGAAGCCTTCTCCCGGACTCAAGTGCAGTTGTATCCAATTTTCCCATTTCCGATCTTGAGTGGTGCTTTTTCCGTCCCATGGAGAATGTGAAAGGATCTCGC
>Ga0209253_10000690_pt1 | contig 29319 bp, 23 predicted proteins | sample FrelakmetBRP12BR_FD_187145 | JGI IMG/M metagenome (GOLD analysis project Ga0209253, IMG submission 187145) | Freshwater lake sediment microbial communities from the University of Notre Dame, USA, for methane emissions studies - BRP12 BR (SPAdes)... | ecosystem: Environmental > Aquatic >...
TGGTGGGCGATAGAGGACTTGAACCTCTGACTTCTACCGTGTGAAGGTAGCACTCTACCGCTGAGTTAATCGCCCACGGCCCTCATTTTAGCCGAATCAAGGGCGATGTCAATTTCCGCCGGCCCTCTTACGGCTGAAGCCCGCCCGGCTGACGGCGCGGACGCCGGCCAACGTGACCGGGCAGCGCATCAGAAAAGCGACGGTCTTGTTCTTCCAGCCGGGGATACAGACGGTTCGGCGGCCGATACGCTTGAGCGAGATGCGGACGACCTCTCCGCCCGTCATCCAGAACGGCTTGGGGACGATCGCCTTGTCGATAGACGCGACTTCGTGGAATTCCGTATGGGTCATCCCTGGGCAGAGGGCCTGGACGAAGATGCCCTTGTCCTTCAATTCCGCCTGGAGGTTCTCCGAGAACATCACCAGGAAGGCCTTGGTGCCGCTGTACATCGCGCCCGAGAACGGGGAGAACGCGGCCACCGAGGCGACGTTGATGATCCCCCCGCGTCCCCGGGTGATCATGCCGGAAAGGGCGGCCTTGGCCAGCCGGACCGCCGCGTCGACGTGGACCCGGAGCATGTTCACGTGATCCCCGGTCTCGCCGCGGACGAATCCCGCCCGCCCCCCGAAACCGGCGTTGTTGATGAGGAGGTCGAGGGTGGCGTGCCCGGCGATCCCGGCCTCGATCCGCTCGATATCGCCCGGAACCGCGAGGTCGGCCGGCCAAACGTCCACAGCTACCCCGCGCGCGGCGCGGAGCTCCGCGGCCAGGGCGTCCAGCCGCTCCCGTCTTCGGGCGACGAGGACGAGATCCGTCCCCTTGGCCGCCAATTGCCGGGCGAATTCCGCCCCGAGGCCGGCCGAGGCGCCGGTGATCAACGCGGTCTTGAAGGTCATCTGAGGCATCTTGCCCTCCGGCTGTAAGTCTACGGGAAGCGGGGCCCCATTTCAATTGACATCGGTCCTCTTCCCTATGATAATGAAAGCAATGGCCATTACCCGCTGCCCCTACTGCCACGCCATCATTGACGAGAACGACAAGTATTGCAACAACTGCGGCACGCAGCTCCTGTTCCCCGAGGACGACGAGGTCGACGAGGAGATCCCGGGCGAAAAGATCGTCGACGCCGAGGTCGAGGAGAAGGATTATACGGTCGAAGAGCCCGAGGACGAGAAGCGTCCGGCCGCGGCCAAGGACCTCGACGAGGACCTCGACGAAGAGCTCGAAGAGGAGTTGAAGGAGGAGGCCGCGGAAACGGCCCTCGACGAGCTCGTCGCGGAAGAGGCCCTCGAAGAGGCCGCTGCCGACGTCACCGAAGAGGTCATCCTGGTCGACGAGATCGAGGCCGCCGGCGCCGCGGACAATGCCCCGACCGGCGAAGTCGAAGCGAAGGCCGAGCCTGGCCGGAAGAGCGGGATGGCCGGCGAGCCCGAAGGGACCGAAGACGAAGGGGAAGAAGAGGAAGAGGAAGAGGAAGAGGACGAGAGGATCGGCGAGGAAGATATAGCCAAGAAAGAGGACACAGGCGCGATCACCGGTGACGAGGAAGCGAAAAACGCCTCGGCCGGGGACGAAGAGCCTTCGATAGAATACATTACGGGGCCCACGGCCGGGGCTGAGGCTGAAGCCGACGATCTCGCGGCGGCGACCGCCGGAGAATCAGCCTTTCGGCCGGTCACGTTCGATACGAGGGATTTCGACGAGATCGGCCGGACGGTCGAGCTCAGCAAGAAAAAGATAGAGGAATTCATCGAAGGCCTGGTTGACAAGAAGCCGGTGGCTACACCGCCGCCGGACGTGACGCCCGCCGCAACTCCCGAGCCGGCTGAGACGCCCCCCGTAGCCGCGCCGGGAGGCTTCCGGGAGCCGACGGGGTCGTTGCCGCCGTGGGCCAGCACGATGAAGGGCGCGCCCGTTTTCCCTCCCGACACGACGGTCGTCGAGCCCAAGAAGGGCCGCGCCGCGGAGCCGACGGCCTCCGATGAGGAGGTCGAGATCTTCCCGCGGCGGAAAGCCTCGGACTCGAGCATCGGCCTGCCCGAGCGGGTCAGCCAGGCCCCCCTCCCGTTCGGACGGGAAGAGACGGCGGAGGAAGCCGCAGGAGAATCGGCGCCGGAGGACGAGACCCGCGAGGCCGCCGTCCCTCAAGCCGAACCGGTCCGCCCCGTCCGGCCGCCGATCCTGCCTGTCCGAGAGCCCGGGCGCCGTGAGGTCGAGGCCGTAGTGTTCGAAGAGGCCGAGCCGCATCCGCCCTTCAGCTTCTCGGTCTTCTTCAAGTCCAAGGTCTTCGACGTCCTCTTCGTCGGCATCTTCTGGCTGGCCGCCCTCTGGCTGGCCGCGAACGCGACAGGCCAGACCTTCTTCGAGATCCTGGGATCGGTGTCCGGGCCCATGCTCCTGCTCTACGCCGTCTTCGTCTTCCTCTACTTCTTCCTGTTCAAGTTCTTCCTCGGCGAGACGCTGGGCGACCGGCTCTTCCGGCCGCGGGAATAGGCCTCTGAAGACCGTGATCAGCGCCTCCCGGCGCACCGACCTCGTCGCCTCCTTCCCGGAATGGCTCGCCGCTGCGCTACGGGCCCGACGGGCCGTCCTCATCGGGCCGCGGGGCCGGGCCGTGGAGATCGACCTGTCCCCGGCCGAGGTCCACACGCTCGTCCTCTGGTCGAAGGACTTCTCGAACCTCCTCCGGAACGCGCACGGGCTCAGGGACCTGCTTGCCGCGTACGGTCAGGTCTATCTCCACTTCACGATCACGGGCCTCGGTGGGACCGCCGTCGAGCCGGGGGCGCCTCCGACAGACCAAGCCCTGGCTCAGCTTCCCGGACTTGCCGCGCTCGCCGGCGATCCGCGGCGCGTCTCGGTCAGGTTCGATCCGGTCGTCTTCTGGAGCGACGGCGGTACAGTTCGGACCAACCTGGGGGAATTCCCAAGCATCGCCGCGGCGGCCGCCGGGGTGGGCCTCAAGGACATCCGGACGAGCTTCGCCCAGTGGTACGGGAAGGCCAAACGCCGGGCCGCGGCCTGCCGCCTGGCCTTCGTCGATCCGTCCGGCGAGGCGAAGCGCGCGAACGCGGCCGGCCTCGCCCGTATCGCCGCGGCCCACGGGCTCGTCCTCCACGCCTGCTCTCAACCGGCCCTCGCCGGCGTGCCCGGGATCGTCGCGTCCGCCTGCATCGACGGGGCGCTCCTCGGATCGCTACATCCCCGTCGTGAGAAGGTCTCACAGCGCAAGGACCGCTCCCAGCGGCCCGATTGCCTCTGTACGGAATCGAAGGATATCGGCAGCTACACGCAGGCCTGTCCCCACGGCTGTGTTTATTGCTACGCCAATCCCATCGTCTGACGTTCATCTCCGGCGGTGACGGATGTACGGCGGGGAGCGCAGTCTTCGGACGACCATCAGAATAGCGGCGGAGCGACCCGGAGCCGCTATTCTGAGAGAAATGTAAGAAAGGCGATTTCTTAAAATATTTATCAGAATCGACGCTTCGAGTGCTCAGCGTCGATTCTGAAGTCCGCTCCCAAGAGTCCGCTCCCCGTAGGCGGGGGCAAGGAGCGATATCCGTCGCCGAAGAACGGAGATGAATGGAAGACGATATTCAGATCCCGAGGCTGAGCCGTTCGGCCAGGGCCGGCGGGAGCTTCTCTTCGATGATCTTCCGCTTGGCCTCTTCGATGTCGTACTCGACGCGGCTGAACTTGATCGTCCGGGTTTCGGAGTCGTAGATGGCGAAGGCCGCCCGCGGGTTCCGGTCCCGGGGCTGGCCGACCGAGCCGGGATTGATGAGGTAGCGGACGCCTTTCTCGAGCCGGATCTCGTTGGTGTTGCCCTCGAGGAACGTGCCCTCGACGTTGCCGTCCTTCTCCGTGTAGACGAAGGGGAAGTGGGTGTGGCCGAAGAAGCAGACCGGCGTCTGGATGTACGAAAAGGCCTCGGCCGCGTCGAACTCGCCGAAGATGTAGTAGTCCTCGTCGAAGGGCGCGCCGTGGCAGATCGTGATCGAATCCTGGATGACCTCGGGGCTCTGCTTCAGCCGGACCAGGAAGTCGAGGTGCTTGCGGGCGATCGTCTTCTTCGTCCAGAAGATGGCCGAGGCGGCGATGGGATTGAAGGTCTGGACGGAATCGAGCCCGGAGACGGCCTTGTCGTGGTTGCCGCGGATGATCGACAGGGGCTTGAGGGTCAGGATGCGCTGGAGGACCTCGTTCGGGGAGGCGCCGTAGCCGACGAGGTCTCCGAGGAAGACATAGTGGTCGATCCGCTTCTTTTGGATGGCCTTGAGGACCGCCTGGAAGGCCTCATAATTGCCGTGGATGTCGGTGAAGATCAGGTAGCGCATGGGACTCCGTCCTTTTCCCGGGTCGCGTCATAGAGGCGTCCGGCCTCGAACGAGCTCCGGACGAGGGGCCCGGACACGACCTCCCGGAAGCCCAGACGCCGCGCGGCGGCGGCGAAGGCCTCGAATTCCTCGGGCGCATAGTATCTCGCGACCGGGCGATGGGTCGCCGTCGGCTGGAGGTACTGGCCGACGGTCAGGAGGTCGCAGCCGACCCGCCGCAGGTCGTTGAAGGTCTTCAGGATGTCCGTTTCGCTCTCGCCCAGCCCGATCATCAGGCCGGACTTGGTCAGGGCGCCCCGCTCCTTGGCGGCGGCCAGAACGCCGAGCGAGCAGCGGTAGTTCTCCCGCGGGCGGCGGATGGCGGGGTAAAGGGATTCGGTCGTCTCCAGGTTGTGGTTGAGGACCTCCGGGCCGGCGGCGAGCACCGTCGCGAGCGCCGCCGCGTCCCCGCCGAAATCGGGGATGAGGGCCTCGATCCGGGTCCCCGGGCTTTTGGCCCGAATAGCCTTCAGGACCGCGGCGAACGCGGCCGCGCCGCCGTCCGGAAGGTCGTCCCGGGTCACCGATGTGACGACGGCGTAGGCCAGGCCGAGCGAAGCCACGGCCGCGGCGATACGGTCGGGCTCGCCGGGATCGGGGGGCAAGGGCGTCCCCTTGGCCACGGCGCAAAAGCCGCAGTCCCGCGTGCACGTGTCGCCGAGGATGAGGAAGGTCGCCGTCCGGCGTTCCCAGCACGCGCCGATGTTCGGACAGCGGGCGCTCTCGCAGATCGTATGGAGCCGTCCGGACCGGACGATCTCCGCCACGCGGAAGAACTCCCCGTGCGAAGGCAGTCGGACCTTCAGCCATTCGGGCTTCAATGTCGCCGTGGCTCCCCCTCTCTCAATGGACCCGGCCTTTCGATTCGGTTGGTTTGTCGGATCGGGACGTTGGAATTCTGAGGAGAGTCGAAAGTTCTCAGTACTCGATGTCGCGCTCTCTCTTGATGCGCCGTCTCATCCGCTTGCGCGCCTGGGCGTCCTTCATCCGCCGCTTCTCGCCGGGCTTGAAGTAGACCGAGTGCTTCTTGATCTCCTTGATGATCGCTTCCTGCTGGACTTTCCTCTTGAATCGGCGCAGCGCGGATTCGAGGTTTTCACCTTCGTCAAGCTGTACAAAAGCCAAGAACTTTCACCTCCTCACAGGGAAAAAAGTACCGCCGATTTATACCGGATTGGCCCCTGAAAGTCAAGGAAGCCGGACGCGGGCGCCGGAGCGCCGGACAGCCTCGCGGGCCCCGAGGGCCATCGGATCGAGGAGCGGCACGGGCAGATCGCCGGGCCGGAGGGCGAGCGGAACCTCGGTGCACCCGGCCAGGATGGCCCCGGCCCCCGCCCGGACGAGCTCCAAGGCGACGTCAAGGAGGGTCTCCCAGGGCGGGCCCGCCGTGACCCCGGCCTTGATCCCCTTCTTTCCATAGATCGCCGACATGACCCGGACCTGGCTGCGGGCCGACGGGACGATGATCCTGAACCCGGCCGCCTCGAACGGGCGCGATACCAGGCCCGACCGGACCGTGCCGGTCGTGGCGAGGAGCCCGATCGCGCCGGGCCGCGGCTCAAGCGCCCGGACCGCCGCCAACGTCGTCTCGATGAGATCGAGGACGGGGAGCGGCGGCCGCCGCGCGATCTTAGAGAGGAAATAATGGGCCGAGATGCACGAGATGACGGCGAAATCCGCGCCGGCCCGGCGAAGGATCGCGAGCCCGCGCCGGATCGCCGGCACAGGGCTCGGTCCGCCGCGGAGGATGGCCTCGGTCCTGTCCGGGACCTGGGGCAGGCTATAGAGGACGACGGGGGGGTGGTCCTGGTCGCGCTCCGCCAGGCAGGCCCTGGTGATCAGTTCGAGGAAATAAGCCCCCGCTTCCGGGCCCATGCCGCCGAGGACGCCGATCGTCTTGAGATCCTTCCGGCTCACCGGAGAGCTTCCTTGACCCTGTCGAGCGGGAGGGCCTCGGCGACGTGACCGTCCTTGCCCTCGGTCCGGACGGCCTTGAAGAGGGAGTTCCAGATGGCCTCCTCGGAGGCCTCGGCCGCGGCCTGGAAAAGCGGCGAGATCGCGTCGTCCCGGAGCAGGGAGGCCGTTCGGATCGGCGCGGCCGCCCGGTTGGGGACGCGGACCGAAGCGGCCGTCGAGAAGGCGACGGCATAATCGCCGCTCCCGTTCGAGAAATAGCCGCCCGTGCGGGCGATGCCGAGCAGGGCGCGCTTGGCCAGGCGTTCGAGGTTGCGGGCGTCGAGGGGGGCGTCGGTGGCCACGACGATCATACAGGAGCCGTCGCCGGCGGGGCTCACTTCCGGCCCGGTCTCGCCCGCCGCCGCGCGCTTGTCGAACGGGACGCCCCGGATCGTCAGGACGCCGCCGAAGTTTGTCTGGACCAGGACGCCGACCGTATAGCCGCCCCGGTTCTCGGGCAAGCGGCGAGAGGCGGTGCCGATGCCGCCCTTATAGTTGAAGCAGGTCGTCCCCGTGCCGGCCCCGACCGCCCCCTCGGCGACAGGACCGGCCGCGGCCGTCCGGATGGCCTCGAGGACATGGGCCTTCGTCACATGGCGGCCGCGGATGTCGCTGAGCCAGCCGTCGTTCGTCTCGCCGACGACGGGATTGACCGATGCGACCCGCTCGTTCCCGGCCAGGCCGAGCGTCCAATCGATGACGGCGTCGGCGGCCGTGGGCACACTCAGAGTATTGGTCAGGACGATGGGGGTCTCGAGCGTCCCGAGCTCCACGACCTGGGTCACTCCCGTGAGCTTGCCGTAGCCGTTGGCGACCGAGATCCCGGCCGGGACCTTATCTTGGAAAATGTCGCCGCCGTGGGGGAGGACCGCGGTGACCCCCGTCCGAACGTCCTTCCCTTCGATGAGCGTGACGTGGCCGACCTTGACCCCCGCCACGTCGGTGATGGCGTTGAGCGGACCGGGGGGAAGGACGCCGACGACGAGGCCGAATTCCCTGGCCCGGGGCCGGTCCTCCGAAGCCAGGACGACGGCGCCGGTCAGGATGGCGACGAGGGCGATCCCGATGGCAGAACCTGCAGCGGTGATGCTGAGCATGGCTTTTTCCTTGGCCGACATGGCGTTCTCATCATACGGAGAGCCGCGCCAAATGACAAGCGCTCTGGCCAGCCGCGCCTGGCGCCTGTTCATCTCAGGGCGGCGCCCGCTTCGTTCGGATATGCCGGAGAGACCTTGAGTGCGGCGGGGCTTTCTGGTAATACTTGCCCCGTGGACGAGACGGAACGCCGCTTTATCACCGTGCCGCGCTTCGCGGAGATCGACGGCCTCGCCCACGGCTTCGGCCTGGCTGGGTGGAGCGAAGCGGACTTCCTTGCTTTCGCCGCGTCCCGGAGCTTGACGCCGGTCATCATGCGCCAGCTCCATTCCGACCTCGTCCATCGTTTGGACAAGTCCCCTTCGCGGAAGCTCGAGGGCGATGCCCTGATGACGAATAGGCCGGGGCTGCTCCTCGTCATCCGCACGGCCGACTGCCTGCCCGTCCTCATCGTCGACGAAGCGAACCGGGCCGTGGCCGCCGTGCACTGCGGTTGGCGAGGGACGGAGAATCGGATCCTGGAGAAGGCTGTCCGGGCCATGGGCGAGGCCTACGGCTCGAAGCCCGGGGAGATGCTGGCCGCGCTGGGGCCCTGCATTGGCGCGGCCTGCTACGAGGTCGGGCCCGAGGTCCGCGACGGCTTCCTGAAGGCGGGATTCCCGGCGTCCGTCTTCACGGAAAGGGGACATGTCCCTCGGGTACGTGTCCCCGGCCGGGAAGCCCGGGAGGACCTCGGCAACGCCCTTCTCGACCTCAGGCTTGCCAACATCTGGCTTCTTGAGGGCATGGGCTTCGGCAAGGCGAATATCCTCAAAGCAGGCCCGGCCTGCACGCACTGCGAGCCGTCCCTTCTTTCCTACCGCCGCAGCCCCCACAATCCCCGCCGCATGGTCAACTTCATCGGCCTCATTTAAGCAAAGCCTCCTTCCGCCGATTTCTCTTGTGTCTAAGGAATACCTTGAGCGTGGTAGGGGGATTCCCGGGCCGGACTTGACATTTGCTTTTTAAAAATGATTTGGCTATCCTTGACGGGTTCCTCTAAGGAGATGGTTATGGAAAACCCCATCGGTGACATCGAGCTTGCAGGTCTGCCTCTCCACAAGAAGGGCAAGGTCCGCAACGTCTACGAGGTCGGCGACAAGCTCCTCATCGTCGCGACCGACCGCGTCTCCGCGTTCGACTGGGTCCTGCCCTCGCTCATCCCCTATAAGGGCAAGGTCCTGACGCAGATCTCGAAGTTCTGGTTCGATTTCGTCGGCCTGGTCGTCCCCAACCACCTCCTGGCCACGGAGACGAAGGATTTCCCCCCGGCCCTCGCCCCCTACGCCGGGGTCCTGGCCAAGCGCTCCATGCTGGTCAAGAAGACCGAGGTCATCCCCGTCGAATGCGTCGTCCGCGGCTACCTCTCAGGCTCAGGCTGGAAAGAGTACATGACGACCGGCAAGATCTGCGGCATCCGGATCCCCAAGGGGCTCCGGGAATCCGACCGCCTGGAGGAGCCCATCTTCACGCCTTCGACCAAGGCCGAGAAGGGGCACGACGTCAACATCTCCTTCAAGGACGTCCAGAAGGAGATCGGCCCGAAGCTGGCAGGGAAGATCCGCAAGGCCAGCCTCGAGCTTTACCAAAAGGCGGCCCTATACGCCGTCTCCAAGGGGATCATCATCGCCGATACCAAGTTCGAATTCGGCCTCGACGGGGACGAGCTCGTCCTCATCGACGAGATCTTCACGCCCGATTCCTCGCGGTTCTGGCCCTTGTCGCTCTACGAGCCGGGCAAGTCCCAGCCCAGCCTCGACAAGCAGTTCGTCCGTGATTATCTCGAGACGACGACCTGGGACAAGAACACGCCCCCGCCGGAGCTGCCGGCGGAGATCGTCGCCAAGACCTCTCAGAAATACCTCGAGATCTACAAGCTCCTGACCGGGCTCGACGATATCGCATGAGCGGACGGGTCGATTTCCACGTCCACTCCGATAAGAGCAGCGACGGGGACTTCTCGCCGGCCCAGCTGGTCGGCTTCGCCGGGGAACACGGCATGCGCGCCATTTCGATCGCCGATCACGACACGGTGGCCGCCTATCCGGAGGCCGTCGAGCTCGGCCGGCGGGCCGGCGTCGAGGTCATCCCGAGCATCGAAGTGACGACGGTCTATGACGGGCGCGAGCTCCATCTCCTTCTGCCCTTCGTCGATTGGGCCAGCCCGGCCCTGGCCGAGATCGTCCACCGGCAGACCGAGTGTCGCGAGACGGAGATCCGGGAGCGCGTCGACCGGATCCGCGAGCTCGGCTTCGCCTTGACCATGGAGGAGATCGCGGCGAAATCGAACGGCGCCCCCGCCCTGGGGGTCAAGATCGCCCAGATCCTCCTGGAGCACCCCGAGAACGAGCGGAACCCGGCCCTGGAGGTCTTCTACAGGCCCGAGAACCGTCCGCACGCGCCCTACATCTTCTACAAAGAATATTTCGCCGAGGGCCGGCCGGCGCACGTCCCCAAGCGGTTCGTCGGGAGCCTCGAGGTCCTGGCCGCGGCGCCGACGACCGGGGCCGCCCCTGTCCTGGCCCACCCCGGCGCCTACTTCCAGCGAACGACCGCCGCGGACGCGCGGGTCCTCAAGGAGCACGGGCTACTGGGCCTCGAGGTCTACAACTTTTATCATACGGCCGAACAGACGGCTTTTTACCGCGGGCTGGCCGGGGATCTCGATCTCGTGGCCACGGCCGGCTCCGATTTCCACGGACGGATCAAGCCCCACGTCGCCTTCGGCGCCCTGCCCGAAGGCGACTACGGGATGGTCGAGCGTCTGAGGGACAGAAGGGGAGGGGCGGCATGAACTGGCTCGATTTCGTCCTGCTGGCCATCATCGTCCTGACCGCGGTCATCGGCGTCTTCAGGGGGTTCGCCAAACAGGTCATCGGCCTCGTCGCCGTCGTCGCCGGCCTCATCCTGGCCAGCCTGTACTACCGGCAGACGGCGGGGATCTTCGAGACCTTCATCAAGAACAGCCTGCTCAGCGACTTCCTCGGCTTCCTGCTCATCTTCGTCCTCGTCCTCATCGCCGGGGCCGTCATCGGCCACCTCATCACCAAGGCCATGAAGGGGCCGCTGGCCTTCGCCAACCGGCTCTTCGGCGCCATCTTCGGCTTCGTCAAGGCCGTCCTCATCTGCGGCATCGTCGTCTTCGCCCTGGTCTCCTTCGAGATGGCCAAGCCGGCCCTCGAGACATCGATCCTGGCGCCGGCTTGTCTCGGCGTCACCCGGGCTGTCATCAATCTGATCCCCCAGGACCTGAGGGCCAAGTTCAACTCCTCATACAAGCAGATCCGCGAGAGCGGAGGAAAACATGGACAAAAGATCTAGCGACCTCAACCTCCATCAGCGCATGGAGCTCATCGTCAAGGACATGGTGGAGAAGGACATCGCCCTCAAGGATGCCCTCCGCGAATTCGAGAAGATCTTCTTCGAGCAAGCGGCCAAGAAGCATGACGGCAACAAGACCAAGATGGCCCAGGCCCTGGGCATCCATCGGAACACCCTCCACAACAGGGCCAAGATCCTCAAGATCAGGAAGAAATATTAGCACTTCGCACTAAAGACTGCTAATTTAATCGAATTTACCCCTTGACAAATCGGCCGGATTTTTGTATACTTAGCACTCACATTTTCTGACTGCTAAATTTCACTAATCACCAAGGAGGTTTTCATGAAAGTTCATCCTCTGTATGACAGAGTGCTCCTCAAGCGGCTCGAGGAACAGGAAGTCAAGAGAGGCGGGATCATCATCCCGGACTCGGCCAAGGAGAAGCCCCTGGAAGCCGAGATCATCGAGGCCGGAAAAGGGCGGATCACTGACGAGGGGAAGACGATCGCCCTCGCCGTCAAGAAGGGCGATCACGTCCTCATCGGCAAGTACAGCGGCACGGAAGTGACGATCGACGGCGTCGAGCTCGTCATCGTCCGCGAGGAAGAGATCCTCGCGGTCATCGAGAAGTAAGGAGATAACATGGCAAAGCAAATTCTGGCTGGAGACGACGCGAGACACGCCCTGCTCAAGGGCGTGAACATCCTCAGCAACGTCGTCAAGTCGACGCTCGGCCCCCGCGGCAAGAACATCGTCCTCGACAAGAAGTTCGGGTCCCCCCTGAGCACCAAGGACGGCGTCACCGTCGCCAAGGAGATCGAGCTCAAGGATTCTTGGGAGAACATGGGCGCCCAGCTGGTCAAGGAAGTCGCGTCTAAAACGTCGGACGTCGCCGGCGACGGCACGACGACGGCGACCGTCCTGGCCCAGGCTATCTATAGCGAGGGCCTGCGCTACGTCACGGCCGGGGCCAACCCGACCGTGATCAAGAAGGGCGTCGACAAGGCCGTCGAGACGATCGTCGGCGAGCTCAAGAAGATGAGCCGCGAAGTCAGCGGCGAGATGATCGCCCAGGTCGGCGCCATCTCGGCCAACAACGACGAGAGCATCGGCAAGATCATCGCCGAGGCCATGGATAAGGTCGGCAAGGACGGCGTCATCACGGTCGAGGAGGCCAAGGGCCTCGAGACCACGATGGAGACGGTCGAGGGCATGCAGTTCGACCGCGGCTATTTGTCCCCCTACTTCGTCACCGACCCCGAGCGGATGGAGTGCGTCCTCGAGAAGCCCCTCATCCTGCTCCACGAGAAGAAGATCAGCAACCTCAAGGACTTCCTGCCCCTGCTCGAGAACGTCGCCCGCATGGGCCGTCCGCTCGTCGTCGTGGCCGAGGAGGTCGAGGGCGAGGCCCTGGCCACCCTCGTTGTCAACAAGCTCAAGGGCACCTTCCAGTGCTGCGCCGTCAAGGCTCCCGGTTTCGGCGACCGCCGCAAGGCCATGCTCGAAGATATTGCGACCCTGACCGGCGGCCAGGTCATCACCGAGGAGATCGGCGTCAAGCTCGAGAAGGTCAGCGCCGACTGGCTGGGTGAAGCGAAGAAAGTCGTCATCGACAAGGACAACACGACGATCGTCGAGGGCATGGGCAAGTCCAGCGACGTCCAGGCCCGGATCAAGCAGATCCGCGTCCAGATCGAGGATACGACGTCCGACTACGACCGGGAAAAGCTCCAGGAGCGGCTGGCCAAGATGGTCGGCGGCGTCGCCTTGATCAAGGTCGGCGCGGCCACCGAGACCGAGCTCAAGGAGAAGAAGGCCCGCGTCGAGGACGCCATGCACGCCACCAAGGCGGCCGTCGAGGAGGGCATCGTGCCCGGCGGCGGCGTGGCCCTGCTCCGCGCCCAGAAGGCGCTCGAGAAGCTCCAGCTCCAAGGCGACGAGCAGATCGGCGCCAACATCGTCAAGCGGGCCATCGAAGAGCCTCTGCGCCAGATCGCGGCCAACGCCGGGTTCGAAGGCTCCGTGGTCGTCGAGAAGGTCAAAGAGATGAAGCAGGACATGGGCTTCAACGCCCTGACCGAGAAGTACGAGGACATGATCAAGGGCGGCATCCTCGACCCGACCAAGGTCGTCCGGATCGCGCTCCAGAACGCGGCCTCGATCGCCGGCCTGATGCTGACCACAGAAGGCCTCGTCGCCGAGCTCCCCGAAGAGGATAAGAAGCCCGGGTACCCGACTCCTCCCGGCGACATGTACTGATCGTGCCCTTAAGAGGGACCGTCCCCTGCGGGGACAGTCCCCGGCGCAACGCATCGCCAAGCCCCGGGCGGCCCCCCGCCCGGGGCTTTTTCTTTTTCAAGAAGGGGTCAGGTCTACTTTTTGCCACTAAAAGGTGGTAAAAAGTAGACCTGACCCCATGGCTAAGCTGCTTGACCGCTACGTCTTGCGCGAGGTCGTCCCGCCCTTCTTCATCGGGCTCCTGCTCATCGTCTTCGTCCTGCTGATGAACCAAGTCCTTCTCCTGGCCGAGCTGTTCATCGACAAGGGCGTGCCCGCGCTCGAGGCGCTCCGCATCCTCGGCCTTCTCGTCCCGTCCATCCTGGCCTTCGCCCTCCCGATGGCCGTCCTGATGGGCGTCCTGGGCGGACTGGCTCGCCTTTCTTCGGACTCCGAGGTCATCGCCCTTCAGTCCCTGGGCGTCGGGCCGCGCCGCCTGGGCCTCCCCGTTCTCGCCTTCGGGCTCTGCGGTCTTCTCCTGACGCTCCCCCTCGCCCTGGTCCTCGCCCCTCGGGCCAACAGCGCCTGGGTCCGGACCATGTCCTCCTCCGTCCTTGCCCGCGTCCGGATCAAGGTCGAGCCGCTCGTGTTCAACGAATCGCTGCCCAACATCGTTTTTTTCGTCCGCGAGACCGACCGGGACGATCGCTGGCGGGACATCTTCGCTTATATGGCCGACGACCCCGCCGATCCCCGCCTAGTCCTGGCCCGCTCCGGAACGGTCCGTCTGTACCCCGAGCAGCGGCGGGCCGTGCTGGAGCTCGCCGACGGCGTCGTCTATTCGGGGCCCTTGAAAGACCCGGCCAAGGACACGTTGACCTCCTTCGAGCGCCTGGAGGAGGAGATCGACGTCGAAGACCTCTTCCCGACCGTATCGAGCGCGAAGCGGGTCCGGGAGAAGGACATCGGCGAGCTCGTCCGCGATCTCGCCTCCCTCGAGGCCGGCCCGCCCGGCCTCCGCGACAGCCGCGAGGTCCGCGCCCACCGGATCGAGATCCACAAGAAGTTCGCCCTGCCTGCGGCCTGCCTCGTCCTGGCCTTTCTCGGCCTGCCGCTCGGCCTTATGACCGGACGCGCCGGCCGCACGGGGGGCTTTTCGACGGGCCTGGTCATCATCCTCCTGTATTACGCCCTGCTCACGGCGGGTGAGAAAGCGGCCATGGACGGACGCCTGTCGGCGTTCCTGGGGATGTGGGGCCCCGATATCGTAATGGCCGCGGCCGGAGCGGTCCTCTACGCGCGCGCCGGCCGCCCCCGGCCCGTCCTGCGCCGGCCGGCCCGCGGACCCTCCCCTGCGCCAGACACGACGGATACGGCGGCCATTCCCGCCCCGGCGCCCGGGCCGCCCGCCGGCTTCCGCTCCCGGCCGCTCCGCTTCCCCGGCCTCCTCGACAGATACGTCTCGCGCAAGTTCCTCACCGTCCTGGCCCTCGTCCTCGCGGGCCTGTCCGCCGCCGCTTTCATTCTCGCCTTCCTCGAGCGCCTGGGCGAAACGCTCGCGCGCGGCAAGCCGATCGGGCTTCTGGCCCGCCATGTCTGGTTCAAGCTGCCCGAGCTCCTGGCCTTCCTCCTGCCCGTGGCCGTCCTGACGGCGGCCCTGCTCTCCCTCGGCTTCCTGGCCCGGACGAACGAGGCGACAGCCATGAAGGCCTGCGGCGTCAGCGCCTACCGGACGGTCCTGCCCGTCCTCGTCCTTACGGCCGCCGCCTGCCTCCTGGCTCTCGCCGTCCAGGAACGGGTCGTCCCGGCCGCCCACGCGCGGTCCGAAGCGGCCTGGAGCGCTATCAACGATCTCCCGGCGCAGAGCTACAGCTTCCTCAACCGCCACTGGATCCTCGGCCGGAGCGGCGACCGGATCTACCATTACGATTATCTCGATCCGGTCTCCGGGGCTTTCAGCCGCCTGGCGGTCTTCGACCTCGATCCCGGCCGCTGGGTCCTGGCCCGCCGGTTCTTCTCCGAGCGGGCCGCTTTCGAAGGGGACGCCCTCGGCTATCAGGACGGCTGGACGCGGGATTTCACGGCGCCCGCGGGCCCGTCCTTCGTCCGCTCGGGGAGCGGCCGGCTCGCCCTGACCGACGGGCGGGACGCCTTCCTCAAGACGTGGCGGGAGCCCCTGCAAATGACCCTGTCCGAGCTCGGGAAGACCGTCAAGGAGGTCCGGGGCATGGGCTTCCCGGCCGACCGCCTCCGGGCCGAGCTGGCCCAGAAGTCGGCGATGCCCTTCGTCAGCCTGATCATGGCCCTTCTGGCCGTGCCCTTCGGGTCCTGGATGGGCCGGAAGGGGGCGCTCGTCGGCGTCGGTCTCAGCGTCGCGGTCGCCATGGCCTACTGGGGGACGTTCGCGGTCTTCCGCAGCCTGGGGAGCGCAGGGGTCTTGACGCCGTTCCTCGGCGCGTGGGGGGCCAACCTCATCTTCGGGCTGGCGGGGATCGTCGGGCTCTTCCGGCTGCGGACCTAGCCCTCACATCTTGTACTTGCCGAAATCGGTCGGGCCCAGCCCCTCGAGCCACTTCCTGAGCTTCTCCGAGGATTCGATCTTCTCGTCGAACTTCAGGCCGTTGGCCTTCTTGACGACCTCCTCATCGACGTAGATGGGCGAGGACATCCGCAGGGCCAGGGCGATGGCGTCGGAGGGGCGGGAATCGATGATCAGCGCCTGATCGGCCTGGCGGCAGTGGATGAGGGCGAAGAAGGTGTTGTTCCGGACGTCGTTGACGACGATCTTCTCGATGGCGATCCCGAGCTTCTCGAGGAAGCTTTTCAGGAGATCGTGGGTCATCGGCCGCGGCGTGGGGACGTTCTCGATGGTCAGGGCGATGGCGTTGGCCTCGAAGACGCCGATCCAGATGGGCAGGATCTGCTCGTTGCGGGGGTTTTCCAGGACGACGATCGGCATCTTGGAGATCGGGTCCACGACGAGACCCTTGACCTTCATTTCGATTTCCATGGCCGGCCGATACCTCTTCTAATATAGGGGCCGGAGGTGGGCTTGTCAAATCGCCCGGAATCCCTCTTTGTCCCAGATCAGAAGAGGTTGAGCTGGGAGGGGCAGGCCTCGGCGGCGGCTTCGCCTCCGAAGATGCGGATCGTGCCGTATTCGCCGTCGTGCCCGGGGAGGATGTGGACGAGGCCCAGGCGCATCCGTTCGACGGCCTCGGCGACGCGCTCCGGGGCGACCCGGGCCAGATCGGCGACGGGGACCTCGGTCAGGATGGCGTGCTCGTCGCCGAACTCCCGGATGAACCGGAAGTAGGTCTCCCAGACGCCCTGGCATTCCGGGGTCTTGCCCATGGCCTCGGCGATGATCTCATTGAGGGGGATGAGGTTCTTGTGCGGGACGCGTCCGGGCCGCCCCTCGTCGGAGTCGCGGTCGGCCAGCTCCTCGACCCGGTGGAGGACGCCGATCGTCAGGGGTTTGCCGCATTTGGGGCAGAGGTCGTTCGTTTTCCGGCTCTCGCGCGGCGAGCAGACGACGCCGCATTTGCGATGCCCGTCGTAATGGTATTTGCCCTCCTCGGGGAAGAACTCGACGGTGTAGAGAAACCGGGACGGATCGTTCTTCCGGAGGGCGTCCATGAGCCCGCGGAAGCTGAACTCCGTATCGAAGACGTTGGCCTCGCGCCCGATCTTCGAGGGCGAGTGGGCGTCGGAGTTGGAGACGAGGGCGAAGCGGTCGAGGGCCGAGATCCGGCGGTTCATGGGCGGGTCGGAGGACAGGCCCGTCTCCAGGGCGAAGATCGACGGCGTCATCTCCTCGAAGCACTCCTCGATGGCGTCGAACCCGGAGTTCGCGCCGAAAAGCGAGAACCAAGGCGTCCAGATGTGCGAGGGGATAACGACGGCCCGCGGCGCGGTCTCCGCGACCATCCGGGTGAAGAGGCGGACGTCCAGGCCCAGGATGGGGCGCCCGTCCGAGGCCAGGTTGCCGACCGCCTGAAGCCGGCTGTTGACCCGCTCGACGGATTCGAAATCCGGGGCCAGGAGCATGACGTGGACCTTGCGGACCTTGCCCCCCTTCGAGTAGATGAAGCTCAGCTCGGAGGAGAGGATAAAGGCGACGTCCCGCGCCGGGACGGGGAGGCCCTTGAAGGGCGGCGCGTCGAACGCGGTCGTGCCGTTCTTCAGGCGGAGGAAGCCGTTGCCCATCGGCTCGAGCTTCTCCTTCATCAGGAAGAGCCATTCCGGATGGGTGAAGTCGCCGGTCGCGAGGAGCCCGATGCCCTTGATCCTGGCCCAGGGGGCGAGGGCGTCGAGGACCATGTCCTTCGACGTGGCCCGCGAGAACTTCGAATGTATATGAAGGTCGGCGATGAACTTCATGATGGAGACCTCAGTTTAGAGAAAGCCGAAGGCGATTGCAAGCGCCTTGAAAACCCCGCGGGGAGGGCGTAGACTGGCGTTATCAAGGCGAGAGGATGACCATGAACCCCCACGCGAAACGCCTGGCCCTTTGCCTCGGCTTGATCGTGCTCCTCGGGTCCTGCGCGTCGTCGCGCCGGGCCCGCGGGCTCGATCCCGAGAGCCGCGAGTTCTATTCCAAGGTCCGCTACATCATCGCCTCCGAAGAGCGAAAGGCCTTCCTGGCCCTGGCCGAGGCGGACCGTCCGGCTTTCATCGAGGATTTCTGGAAGCGGCGCGACCCGAAGCCGGCGACCGAGGAGAACGAGTATAAGACGGAGTATTTCAACAGGATCGAGACGGCCAACCGCCTGTTCACCGGAGGCGGCTCCCCGGGCTGGCTCCAGGACCGCGGCCGCGTCTACATCACCCTCGGTCCGCCCGACTACCGCGAGACCTATCCCCGCGGCATCACGTTCTACGGCCTGCCGACGGAGATCTGGTGGTACGGGTTCTTCACCATCACGTTCGTCGACGAGAAATGGGTCGACGACTACCGGCTCGACCCCTACGGTGCCGACCACATCGCCATGATCAACCGGGCCCAGAAGGAGTGGAACGAGCCGGAGAGGGAGTTCACGGGCGGGCCGTCCCGCGTCGTCCCGATGCCCGGGCTCGACGTCCGGATCGAAAAAGCGGAGGGGGAGGGGACGCGGCTGACCCTCATCCTGCCCTACAGGTCCATCTGGGTGAAATCCAGCGGCGACACGTTCGAGGCGAGCCTCGAGGTGACGATGAAGGTCCGGGACGCCGGAGGAGCGGAAGCCTGGTCGTTCGCCAAGGCCTTCCCCATCAAGGTCGCCGCGAGCCGCCTGAAAGAGACGGCCAAGGGCGATTTCACCGCCGACGCGGTGGCGCCCCTCCCGCCGGGGTCCTATAAGCTGACCGTGACCGTGCTCAATACGAACGACGGGAGCAAGGCCTCGCTCGAGCGGACCTTCACGATCTGAATCAGCCCTTCGCCCGCGCTTTCGCGGCCTCCGCCGCGGCCCGGCCCTTCCGGGCGTATTCCTCGGACCGGGCGTTGTCCCCGACGCGGTTGTAGAGGTCGGCCAGGAGGAAGTAGCCGAGCGGAAGCTCCGACGGGACCGGCTTGAGCTCGATACCTTTATTGACCAGGGCGATGGCCTCCTCGTAGTCCTGACCCCGCCGGAGGCGGATGCGGGCGAGGTAGAAGTAGGCGACGGGGAAATCCGGCTCGACCTCGATCGTCTTCTTCAACGTCGCGAGCTCGTCGTCCTCCCGGCCCATCTGCCGGTAGACGCGGGAGAGATTGAAGAGCGCCTTGTGGCTTTTAGGCGCGTCCGCGAGTTCCCCGAGGTAGAGGTCGGCGGCCTCGGCCAGCCGCCCCTGCCTTTCCCGGAGCTGTGCCGTATTGTACCGAAGGCTCAGGAGCGTTGGATTGATAGCCGTGGCCGCGCTCAGATGTTCCTCCGCCTGGGCCGCGTCGCTCTCCCGACCGCGGTTGAGGTAGACCGCCGCCAGGGCGTTGTGAGCCGAGGCCGAGCGCGGATTCGCCGCGAGGCACTTCTCGAAATAGCGGATGGCCTCGTCGGGCTGATCGTGGCGGACCTTGAGGTTTCCCAGCAGGAAGTAGAGCTGGGAATCCTCGAAGCCCCGGGCGATGTAGTCGAGGACGAACTTCTCAGCCTCGTCGAAGCGGCCCCTAGCCATGTCGGCGTTGGCGACGTTGATGACGGCAAACGAGTCGTCGGGCTTCAGCTCGAGGGATTTCTTGAAGGCCTCGGCGGCCTCTTCGAAGCGGCGGGCCTTGAGGAGGACGTTGCCGAACGAGAAGTAAGCGTCAGCAATCGTCGGATCCTCGGCGATGATGGCCGAGATCGTCCGGATGGCCTCTTCGGGATCGCCGGCGAGGCCGCTCTCGCGGGCCCGCGAGAGCTCGTTGAAGACGCCGATTTTGTCCTTGGGATTGGCCAGCTTCTGTCCGGCGAACTTCGAGGAGTCCATGAAGGAGCCGACGTAGCCGAGGGCGGCCAGCTTCTCGCGCGTCTCCTCGTCGACCTGGCCCAGGTCGACCTCGAGCGCGTCCTGGCCGGCTTCCCTCATCAAGGCCTCGGCTCTCGCCGAGAGGTCCGCGAAGACGTCCTTCTCGAGATAGACGAGGTTTCTCTCCTCGCCGGGGTCCTGAACCAGGTCGTAGAGCTCGGGGACGGGAGCGATGATGAGCTTGAAGCGGCCATCCTGGACGCTCCTGAGGTCGGACCAGCCGTAGTGGTAGCGCGGATAGAAGGTCTCCGCGTAGGCGAGGCGCCTGGGCGCGGACGCGGAGCGGAAGAACGAGGGGACGAGGCTTCGGCCTTGAACGGCGACCGGGGCGGCGATTCCGGCCATCTCGCAGACGGTCGGCATGACGTCGACCAACCCGACCGTCTCCGGCGAGGTCACGCCCCGGAGGCCCTCGAACGGCATGACCACGATGAGCGGGACGTGCAGGGCGGCCTGATAGATGAAAAACCCGTGCGTCCCCTCTTCGTGCTCTCCCAGGCTCTCGCCGTGGTCGGCGGCCAGGACGAGAAAGAGATCGTCGCGAAGTCCGGCCTGGCCGATGTAGTCCCAGAGACGGGCGATCTGGCTGTCGGCGTAGGCGATCTCACCGAGGTAGGGACTCTGGGGATATTCGCCCAGGAAGGGCTCCGGAGGCGCATAGGGCGTGTGGGGGTCATAGAGGTGGACCCAGGCGAAGAATTTGCCGTTCCTCTTCGTGCCGAGCCAGCGGATGACCTCGTCGACGACCTCGTTCGCGGGCCGCTGGACCTCGGCGAGCGAGATCTTCTCGAACCGGCTCAAGTCGAACTTGTCGAAGTAGCTCTCAAAGCCCTGGTCGAGTCCCCATTTGGAGTCGAGGACGTAGGCTGCGACAAAGGCCGCCGTCTCGTAGCCCTCGGCCTTAAATGTCTCGGCCATCGTCACGAGCTCGGAGGGGACGACGAAGCCGCCGTTGTCCCTTACGCTGTGATAGATGGGGAGCGTCCCCGTCAGGAGCGTCGTATGGGAGGGCAGGGTCAGCGGCGTTTGGGCGATGCAATTCTCGAAGCGGATGCCCGCCGCGGCAAATGCGTCCATGGCCGGGGTCTTCACGTCAGGGTTGCCGTAGCAGCCGACCTTATCGGCCCGCAGGGTGTCAACGGTTATGAGGATGATGTTAAAGTCCCGGCCGCCCCGGAGATGGGCGAAGTCGGGCTTCTCGCGACGGAGGAGAACGATCAAGAGGACGGCCGCGGCGATGAGTACGGCGCCGGCGATGAACGGGGCACGCTTTTGAGCCATCGGAGGATCTTATTCTATCATGAAAGAGGAGGGGCCTGAACAGGGGGCCCCGGGCTCATCGCTCGGGCCGGCAGGCGGCGATGAGGTCCTCGAGCCGTTTCTTAGCCGCCGGCGAGAGCTGTCCGAAGGTCGGAGAAGCCCTGTATCTCGTGAGATGCTCGTAGGCCTGGGACCTGTGGCCCAGCCGCAGATGGGCGGAGCCGAGGAAGAAATGCGCCTCGTCGAGACCGGGATCCAGGGCCAGGGCCCGATCCAGGCTTTCAATCGCCCGGGCGAAGTCGCCGGACTGGGTGAAGACGACTCCCAGGCTGTGATGGGCGGGGGCGTAGGCCGGGTCGAGCGCGACGGCCTTCTCAAGATCGGCCAGAGCCTGGTCATAGGACTCGGGACGGCGCGTTCTCTGAAAGACATCGAAGTGGACGGTCCCCCGGTTGTGATAGGTGAGGACGAACCCGTCGTCGATGGCCAGGGCCTTTGCGAATGCGGCCAAGGCCTGAGGGACGTCCCCTATCTTCCAATAGGCCAGGCCGATGCAGTTCCAGACGACGGGATCGAATTCCACCTGGGGGAAATCCCTCTCCCGGAACGCCCGCAGCGCTTCGTCGAATCGCCCGGCCTCATAGAGGTCGCTGAGGTTCTGGAAGTAGATATCATAGTTCTCGGGCATGGCCTCTAGCCCGAGGCGCAGGACGGCGATGGCGTCGTCCGGCCGATGCTCCTGCTTATAGATGGCGGCCAAGTTGAGATAGGCCGCGCTGACGTTCTTTCTCGCGGTCAGGACCTCCCGGAGGACACCGATCCCTTCCGCCGTCTTGCCGGCCTCGTAGATCTGTAGGGCTTCCGCGGCCCTGTTGTGGTAGGGCAGGAGCGCGGCCGCGGAATCCTCGGGACCGAAATCCGTCTTCTTCGGTCCGGGCAGGCTGGCGACATAGCCGAGGCTCCTCAGCTTCTCCATGGTCGCGCGGTCCGAGGCCTGCTCGGCCTTAGCGCTCTCGGGCGAAGATTGGCTCGCGACGATCGACCCCAGCCTTTTCCTCAGCGCTCCGATGTCGTCCCCGCCAGCAAGGTTCTTCGTTTCGCCGAAGTCACGGCCGAGATCATATAGCTCGGGCTGGGGAGAATCGATGAACTTCCTCTGCCCGTCGACGAAGCCTCGCAAGGGGGCCCACCCCATGTTGTAGTAGGCGGAGAGGGATTCGAAGTAAACCGGCCGCTCGGAAAGCTTCTTGCCCCGCAGGAGCGGGAGGAGGGAGACCCCCTGGAGCGAGTCCGGCCCCTCGATTCCGAGCACGTCACAGATCGTCGGAAAGATGTCGATATGGGAGACGTTCTGGCCGATGAGACGGGGCGCGATTCCCGGGACGCGTATGACGAGCGGGACCCAGATCGTCGGGTTGTAGGCCACATAGCCGTGGGTCGTCTCGCTGTGCTCGCCCAGCGATTCGCCGTGGTCGCTCACGCAGACGACGAGCGTCGTCTCGTCCAGATCCTGGGCTTCGAGTTCTTTAAGGATTTCCCCCAACACGGCGTCCGTGTAGGCGACTTCGCCGTCATAGGGGTTCTGGGCGAACCGGGTCTTATAGGGCTCCGGCGGATCGTAGGGATCATGGGGATCATAAAAATGGACCCAGAGGAACCAGGGCGGCATCCGGCCTCTCAGCCACTTGCGCGCGCCCGCCCAGACCTCCCCGGCCGGCCGCTCGCCGCTCTTGGCGTCGGCGGCCGTGGCCCCCGTTTCCTGATGCCCGAAGGAGTCGTCGTAGACCGCAAAGCCCTGGTCGAGTCCGAAGAACGAAACGAGCGGGAATCCTCCGATGAAGGCACCCGAGGCATAGCCCCGGCCGCCGAGATGCTCGGCCAGGGTCACGAACTCCTTCCGGACCACGAAATTGAGGTTGTCGTGGACGCCGTGAAAGGACGGCGTCGCGCCGAGGAGGATATTCGCGTGGGAGGGCAGGGTCACCGTCGTATGGGCGAAGGCCCTGGTGAAGACCGCGCCTCGCGCGGCCAACCGGTCCAGGCTGGGGGTCAGGAGACGTTGGCAACCGTAGGCGCCGACCCTGTCGGCCCGCAGCGTATCGAGGGTGATGAGGAGGACGTTGAGCTTCGGCGGTCCGCCTGCGGCCGCGGCGGACATGGCCGGCCCGGCGTCCAGGACCAGACAGAGCCCGAGCGCGCAGAGCGACGCTGCTCGCGGCCGGAAGTCGCGCTTCGGGACAGGCATTTACCAAAACGATAGCACCGGCCGCGGGAAGCTGTCAACGCCGCGGCGCGAGGCGGCCCGGCGCGCAAAATAAAGAGGGCGGCGGGTGTCCCCCGCCGCCCTCTCGAGCAGGTGCGTGGAACGCGTCGCTAGAACGTGAAGCGGATGCCCAGCCGGGCCTGACGCGGGCGAACGATCCTTGGCGACAGATGTCCGTCCGTCGACGGCGTGTACTCGTCCTCGTTGGAGGGGAGGAACCAGTCCGTGCCGAGGCGCGTGCCCCAAGAGGTGATGGTATCGGCGTTGAAGACGTTGAAAACGTCGGCGATGAGGCCCAGGCGGAATTTCTTAGCGATCGTGAAGGTCTTCTCCAGTCTCAGGTCGAGGGAGGACAGCATGGGATAGTGGTTCGTGCCGCGAGGCTCGGCCAAGAACGTGACGGAGCCCTGGTTGAATGCCGCCGTCCGGATCCGGGTCGTCCAGGCGTTGCCGGTGATGGCTCGGAAATAGGTGTTGAGGCTGATATCGAAGGGCAGGACGTAGGTCGCCTGGATCTTGATCATGTGGGTCGGGTCGTTGGTGAGGCTGCCCTTGGTGTTGATGTATTCGTTCGGATCGCCCGGATCCGCGCTCCAGCCCGCGTTGACATCGGCCCCGAAGCTGTTATCCCTCGTCCCGGTGGCCCTGGAATAGACGTAGGAGGCGAGCAGCTGCCATCGGTTGGAGAAGCGCTTGTTGAACAGGAGCTCGATGCCCTCGTATTTCCGGTAGACGTCCGTCAGGATGTTCGGGAGATCGGCGCCCATCCTGAGATTCGTGATGTAGTAGTCAGAGATCTCCAGCGTCGCCGCGGTCCGTTCGTAGACGGTGAAGGTATCATCGAGTTCCTCGGAGTACCAGGACCTCGGCGTGTAGACGCCGGCCCGGTCATAGCGGCCGACGAGGTCCTTCCAGCTCCGGTTGATATAGGTGATCCCGAATGATGCGTCCTTGAACAGCTCGCGCTCGATGCCAACGGTCCACTGGATCATGTAGGGATGCTTGATGTTCGGGTCCATCTGGTAGGCTGTCGGCGGGATGTCGTACATCAGCTCCCAGGTGCCGGTGTCGGTGTCGGGATCGTCGTCGTCGGGAGTGAAGTAATAGCCGATCGAATTGGGGAAAGCCTCGACGGGATTCATCCGGTCATGGTAGACCGTCAGCATGGCCTCGGCGAAGTGGCCGTAGTGAGCCTTGAGGATGGTCGTCTTGTCGCCCAGGATGTCGAAGGTGAAGCCCAGGCGAGGGGCCAGCCGGTTCGACTTGAAGACGTTTCCGCTGACGCCCTTGACGTCGCCCCAGTTCATGCTGTAACGGAGGCCGAGGCTGAGGTTCAGCCGCTTCGTCAGCTGCCAGGAATCCTGGACGAAGGTCTCCAGCCGCGTGTAGCGGGTGTTCGTGTCGTATCCCTCGTTCTTGTAGGCGAGGTAGTTGCCGCTGTAGATATAACCATAATAGCCTTCGCCCGAGAAATCCACGTAATTGACGTGGGGGCCCAGGTAGCCGCCCTCCCCGTTGTAGCCGAACCGGGTCCGGGCCATCGAACGCTCGATCTCGGCCCCGAACTTGAACTCATGGGAGCCGGCCAGGAAGTCCTCGGCGTAGTGGGTCAGGCTGGCGTTGGTCCCGAACCGGGCCCGGTCGGCGTAGTAGTAGTACGAGGCGCTGCCGGTGTAGAAGTCGTCGTTGAGGCTATAGTGCGAATATGGCGTGGGGCCGACCTCGGGGTCGAGGTAGTAGATCCCCTCGAAGTAGTTGGTCTTGAGGTCGAAGAAGGTCTTCGGATTGAGGATCTTGGTCAGGTTGAAGCTGATGAGCCAATCGGGCGAGTCTTGGGTCAGGGTAGCTTCGGGCGAGACGGTGACGTCCCCCAGGCGGTTCGTGCCCTGGTATTTGGTCCGCTGGAAGGCCAGGCTCATGTTCAGGGTGGGCGTCAGCTGGGTCGTCAGCTTGGCGAATAACCGCGGCTGCTTGTAGTCGACGTCCTCAGGGAAGCCGGTCGGGCGGTTCTGGGTCCGGTAGTACTGGACGCCGGCGTAGAACCAGAGCTTGTCCCTGACGATAGGCCCGCCGATGTGGCCGCTGACGTCCATGAGTTTCGAGCTCGGCGAGGTCAGCGTGGGGAAATCCGTGAGGTAGGCCGCGTTGTTGTTGGCCTGCCAGAACTGCGATTCGGCCTGCGCGCCCTGATAATTGAACTCGAAATGGCCTGAGAAATCGTTGCCGCCGGACTTCGTCACCAAGTTGAAGATGACGCCGGTGAAGTTCCCGTATTCGGCCGGGAGGCCGATGCCCATGACCTTGGCCTCCTCGATGATGTTGTGGTCGGAGAAGACCCAGGCCGAGCCGGCCTCGGGATCGGCGACGTTAACGCCGTCCATGCTGTAGGCGATCCCGGTGTCCGACGAGGCGCCGTAAGCGACATCATTGTTGACTCCGGGGGCCAGGTTGACGATGTCCGCCGTGAACTGGTTGTACGGGATGTTCCGCAGGATCTCGTTCGACAGCGTTACCGACGCCATCTCGGTGGACTTGACGTCGACCGTCGGCGATTGGGCGATGACGGTGACCTCCTCGGTGACCGCCGCCTGCTTGAGCTGGATGTCCAGGGTGATGGTCGCCGTGGTGTTCACCCGGACGTTGTCCCGGACGACCTTTCCGAATCCCTGGAGTTCGGCGGTGACGACGTAATCGCCCGGCGGCAGGGCGGGGAACCGGAACTCGCCGTTGGCGTCCGTGACGAAGGCGCGGGAGCCCATGAGATTCGAGCCCGTGAGCGTCATGTTGACGCCGGGCAGGGGAGCGTTCTGCTCGTCCGTGACCAAGCCGCGGATGGCGCCGGTGTCGCGGGATTGGGAGAAGGCGGCGGGAGCGAGGAGGAGGATGACCAATAAGAACAATAATAGCGTCTTTCTCAAAAAGACCTCCTTTCTGATCAGCTTCGGGTGAAGGATAGGAAAACCACGACCTGTTTCTGGCTTCTCGATGGGCACCTCCTTTGTCTCCCCTTCTTGAGATTAAACAGCAATTATAGTGCCAATTCCGAGATGTTCATATCTTATTGTATATCAATGCGATATCTGTGAAATCGTCGCTCCATGAGTTCAACCGTGTAAATATTATTCCAAAATGCCGGCCGATATCAATAAAAAAACTTACAAGGTGGCCCTGCCGCCCGCTCAGGTTTGTAATAGGCTGGGGGGTATGCTATCGTAGTTTTTAGAGCGGATCGGGATGCGTCCCTTGAAAAAATCCTTGGCCATCGTTGTCCTGAGCGCGTGGCTCATCCCGGCGGTCTTGCTGGCCGCCGCGGAGAAGATGACGGCCGAGCTCGAACTCTGGCTCGAGGACGTTTCGCCGATCATCTCCAAGACCGAGCGGGCCGTCTTCCTCAGGCTCGAGACCAACGCCGACCGGGCCAAGTTCGTCCGCCTCTTCTGGCGGATGCGCGATCCCTTCCCGGACACGAACGAGAACGAGTTCCGGAAGGAATACGAGGAGCGCGTCCGCTTCGCGGACCGGACCTTCGGCCATTTCTCGCCGAAGCGGGGCAGCCAGACCGACCGGGGCTTCTTCTATGTCGTCCTCGGGCCGCCTCTCGAGCGCCAGCAGTTCACCACCCAATCCGAGGTCTGGCCCCTGGAGCTGTGGTTCTATAAGGGGGCCATGGAGTTCGGGCTCCCGAGCTATTTCTATCTGATCTTCTACCAGCCCGAAGGGATCGGTGATTTCCGGCTCTATTCCCCGACCGTCGAAGGCCCCGAAAAGCTGGTCCCGCCCATTCTGGGGACCGGATCGGTCGTGACCCGGTCGGACGCCTACGCCGCCGTTAAGAAGATCAGCGGCGAGCTGGCCGCCGCTACCCTGAACTATCTGCCCAGCGATACCCCGATGGGGACCGCGTCGTTCTCGTCCGACACGATCATCGCTTCCGTCCGCAGCCTTCCGGGGAAGAGGTTCTCCGACTCCTACGCCCGGTCCTATCTGTCGTACAAGGATCGGGTCGAGACCGAATACATGGACAGCTACCTCCAGAGCTCGTTCCAGCTCCGGGTATTCGCGGAAGCCGGCCAGACCTTCCTTCATTGGTCGATCGAGCCGGAAAAGATGAACTTCGGCACCCAGGGGGACACGATCTACGCTGCCTTCGAGTTCGTCCTGAGGCTCGAGGACGGCCGGGGAACGGCCGTCTACGAGAGGACCGAGGAGATCCCGCTCAAGATCACCGCGGAACAGTTCCGGGCCCATGCCCGCCGGCGCTTCGCCTTCCAGGACCTTCTGGCCGTCGTCCCCGGCGAGTACAGAGCGATGTTCCTCCTCAAGAACAAGACGGCCAGGGAGTTCTCCTCCGTCGAGGCCCGCGTCGTCGTCCTAGGGGCTGAAGCGGGCGTCCGGGCCGCGATAACCCCGCCGCTCCTCTTCTACGCCCGGACCGTCGTGCCCGACGCTCAGAAACCGAACCTCAAGGCCTTCGTCTTCGGCGGCCAGGAGCATCTCGTCGGCTCCCGGAATGAATTCACAACGGCCTCGACGCTGGGCGTCTTCGTCCAGGCCCGGAACATCGCCGCATCCGGCGCCGCCGGCCGGCCCTCATTCCTCCTCGAGCTCGTCTCTTTGGACACGAACGAAAGCGTCGGGACCTTCCCGCTGACGGAGTTCGCCTCCGACCCGCGGGACGCCACGACGCTTCTCGTCACCGGTTCCGTGCCGCTGAAGGATGTCAAACCGGGCTATTACCGGGCCGCCGTCTCGCTCCGGTCGGAGGACGGCCGCATCCTGGTTACGGAAAAGGAGAATTTTATCGTTCTCGCCCAGCCGGCGCCCGTCGTCCCCTGGGTCTACGCGCGGCTGCACGGGCCGTTCCCCGGTCCCGAACATCTCAAGGTCCTCGGCTCCCAGCATTTCCTCCGGGGGGACTACGGGAGCTCGCGGCGAACGCTGGAGAGGCTCCTCGAGACGCGTGACGACCCCGACGCCCGTCTTCTCCTGGCCAAATCCCTCTATGGCCTGGGACTCTATAGAGAATCCCTCGCTCACGCTGAGACCGTTCAGGATCGGGCCAACGACCGCGAGTCAGCCAAGGTCATTGCCCTCGACCACGCCGGGCTGAAGGATTGGCGAGCCGCACTGCCCTACCTCGAGAGGCTCCTGGCCGAGGCGACGGAGGTGCCGGTCCTGAACCTGGCCGCCGAATGCTACCTGGCGTTGGGGCAGCCCAAGAAAGCCCTGCCCCTGATCGAAAAATCCCTCGCCCTCGTTCCCGACCAGCCGGCGGTCAAGGCCTTGGAAGAGCAGGCGAAGAAACGCCTCGGCCTGCGGTGACGAACCTGCGGCCTAACGGACCGAGAAGGCCATCTTAGCGTCGGTCTTCTTGCTGGAGACCTTGTCCAGGACCGTGACGGCCAGGTTGTATTTCCCGGGATCCAGCGGCTTCTTATCCACGCTCAGGACCGTGCCCTTCTCGTCCATCTTCTGAAGGGTCTGGACCAGCGGCAACGGCTGGTTGATGAAGTAGGCCTCGAAGGGCTGCGGCGCCCACTTGATGGCCGGCTTGCCGTCCGGGTATTGGACCTCGAAGTTGACCTCGAAATCGTTCTTCGGCTGCTCCGCGGCGACGTCCTTGTAGCTGCCGCCGAGGACGAAGAAGAAGACCTCGAGATTCTCGCCCGCGGCGACGTCGCCCCGGACGTTGGGGACGACCTTGATAGCGCCCCAGGTGAAATAGCCCCGATGGATGGTCGGCCGCTGATCCTGCTCGACCTGTTCCATGGCCGCGACAATGACGGGCTCCGTCGCCCAGAGGGTCGTCGCGTACGCTTCGGGACCGGGCAGGGTCACATCGCTGTAGGCGACGCTGAGCTTCTTCATGTCCGGACTGGCCAGGGCCAGGGCCAGCGTGTACTTGCCGGCGGACATGGCCAGGCCGAACGAATACCAGTCCTCGTTCTCAGCACTGTATCCGGCGCCGTCCGTCTTCAGGACGCACGAGGCCCGGCCGGCGACCTTGGGCGCGAGCGTCCCGCCTTCGGCCTCCTGGAAGAACTGGAAGAAGGCGTTGATCGTCGTCTCCATCTCGCCGGTGCCGGTCGCCGACGGCGCGTAGCCGAGGTCTCCGTTCCGGGCTTTGAAGAAGAAGACGGGGTAGAGATTCTGCCCCTGGGCGGGGAGGACGAGCGAATCGAAGAAGCTGAAGGGGATGTCCTGCCGCCCTTGGCGGGTGGCCAGACCCTCCTGGATGATGGCCGCGATCTCTTTCGGCATCGATGAAGCCTTGGGCGCGGGCTTGGCTTCTTGTTTCTTGTTCTGGATCCCGGCCGCC
>Ga0209253_10000691_pt1 | contig 29304 bp, 28 predicted proteins | sample FrelakmetBRP12BR_FD_187145 | JGI IMG/M metagenome (GOLD analysis project Ga0209253, IMG submission 187145) | Freshwater lake sediment microbial communities from the University of Notre Dame, USA, for methane emissions studies - BRP12 BR (SPAdes)... | ecosystem: Environmental > Aquatic >...
AAACCCATTATTTGATGATCATAGTTATATCTTTTTTGCTTGGATTTTCGGATAGTATAAAAAATTAAAAGAACGACGGAAAAAAACTTATTTGCCCTTACTAATGATAGTATGAAACCTTTCAATTCGATCTGCCAAATATTGTATTTCTTCCCTAGTCATCAGAGCTAATGACGGAAGATACACAATCCCACTGTTGAATTTGAGATATTTTGCATCTCCCTCATATGGGAAATTGAACATTTTGTAGGTGGGGTTCCAAATTATACAAATTACGCTTCGGTTCATAAACTTCAGGAACTTGTTCATATATTTCTGATCCACATATATTGTGTTATAAGGTGTTAATGAAGCATCTCGGAACCAGGGAAAATAGGATCGAATAACTTCATTCGATAAATAACTTCGGAATAACATGTGTTTTTCTTCAAATAGATTCTCCATGTTTTTATGATCATGGTAGTGTTGAGACATGGATTTCATCAATCCGGAAGAAGGTTTCAACATATAGTCATTATGGGAGAAACCAGGATTTTTTGTGCGATACATGTTTGTAAAATCGAGGAGATTTAGTTTAAGCATCCGCAGAATCCGAAGGAACAAGTACATCAGAACCCTTCGATTATACAAAATAAAAGTCGGGATTTTTTTTAGTAATTCAATAAAACGTTTACGAGTAGACTCAAGAGGGTAATTCTCGACAGATTCGATAATAAAAGCTATCAAGTCTTTAAATTCATTTCGGATGTAAAGAAATGCCCCACCGAGTGCTATTGGCTTCTTATCCATAGCCATGCTATAAGTTGAGATGTCTATTAGGTCTGAACTGAACTTGTGATCTAAGCTTCCTCCCTGAACTCGATCTTCAATTACTATAGCTCCGGTTTTATTCTTAAATTCTGCAAGACCGGTCATATCCATATCTTGACCAAATAAATGTGTTATGATAATGGCATCACACTTATCAATGTCTGGGAATTTCTCAAATCCGTTAAAATTATCATTTAAATCAATAATATGTATGTTTTCTGGTTTGACATATTTCTCAATAGCATTTCGCCATGACGTATGATGCAATGGGGTTGTGACAATAACAAAATTCTCATGCTTCTGTTTAAGATAAGCAAGGCATGTCTCGAACAGGGATCTGTTTGCATATCCCATGATTTTTGTGTAATTTTCGTAGTATTTCCAATGATCAAAATGCTCATTTGTTGCTAAATTAGTGAAATGTCTCATTAATTCCGATGGACTTAGATATAAGTAATCTGGTGCAGCAAGAATCTCTGTCACTTTAATTTTTGTATTCAATCTTTTCGTTTGCTTGGATTTTTTTAATTTATCAAATTTTCCTTGCCTTTCTGTTTCCGATTTTAACTCAGTGTGTTGTTCCATGATGATCACAAATGTATAATCAGAGATCGATTTAATGCAGTCTTACGGTGCGTAATTTATAACTTGAACATTTTAAAACCAATCGAATCATCCTCTGATGCCACATCTATTTTATCTCATTTCTAGTCTTAATTAACAATTCATTTTTCTTGGTCAAGACACAATTGAAAAAAAGTAGTTTGTAAACTCGTGGATTTTGTAGATAAAAAAGGAAAAGAACTTATTTTTGGATACTGGAAATCGTAAAAGAGGGTAGTTTTATTGGAGGTACCTTATATGCTTGCGAATTTATTGGTTGATATTTACCGATTAAATTAATAGTTCCTAGGAATCGCGGAAAAGCATCGGTGAATCTAAGTGTGCGTACTGGGTATTTTATCTCTCCATTTTCGATTTTCCACGTTCCATCTCGAGTCAACCCAGTAAAAATCCCTTCTGTTGGACTAACCGCATTTTGGTAATGGAAATGGGTGATCAGTAAACCATCTTTTGTTTCTGCGATCATTTCCTCCAAATTTGAATCACCCTCTCCAACAAACATCGAAGTTGGGAAGGGAAGAGCTCTTCCCTCTTCTTTATTATGATGTCCTGTGCTTTTTACTCCATCCTTTCTTGCTGTATATGAATCATATGCATAATTTCTTATAACACCCTTCTCCACTAAGTTGATTTTGGATTTGGGATATCCCTCATCATCAAAAAAAGCACGAAAAGTTGCGCGTTTATCCAATGCATCATCCCAAACGTTGAATTTTTCCGAAAATAGTTTGCTTCCGATTTTTTCTCTTAGAAAGCTTACATATTCCTGTACCATTGCAGCACTAAATCCAAAATACGCCATGAATAGCAATAATCCGCTAAATGCCGCAGGTTCCATGACCACTTCATAATCCCTTGGTTCAATTATCTGCATTCCAAAACCATCCACTGCCTTCTTGGCTGCAATTTCCGCCACTTCATTGAGGTGCAGTTTACTGAAATCCATATTCTGATCGGCATACCATCCTGCTGCCTGTTCTTTCCCATCTTCAGCAAGGATGGTCAAATTTATGTTGCTGTAAGTTCCTACTTCATAGGCTTCAATTCCCAAGGAGTTCATTATCACACGTTCTGCTAATCCATGAGAAATCGCTCCAGCTACCGCTTTGATGCGATCATCGATAGAATGCGCAATATCTATAACCAGTTTTGCAGATTCAGCCCTTTGCTCTGGATTTGTGTTCATAGTGTTTTTGGATACCAATTCTTTTAAAGGAATGTGCGTATATGATAAGGGTTCTGGAAGGGAATGAAAATTCTTATCTTCTGGAGATATTTTTGCAATTTTGACTGCATTTTCCACTGCTTTTTCTATAGACTTATTATCCATTACTTCCACTGAGGTGCTACCTTTCTTTTTACCAATATAGGTAACGGTTTGAATCGTAGCATGATTCTCTTCGACATTTTGATCAATAATACTATTCGCAAGTCTTGTAAGGGCGGATTTCTGTAGTCCAATTGTTACTTCGGTCTGTGTAGCACCTAATTTTTCTGCAATTCTGAGAATAAATTTTGCTTTTTCCGTTAACAAATTTTTATGAAATTCCATTATTTTCTCCCCTCCTTTGTAATTCCAATATCAATATTCCGAAATCTTGCAGTACCAACTCCATGAGCTACATACATAATTTGACCGGGCTGACCTTTGCCACAATTCGGGGTACCCCATATTCTCCAATCGTCTTTGGTATGGGCATCCATTTCACCCCAGAATTCGGGTGTGATACCTGCATAAGTTGGATTCTTGAGAATTTGCCCTAGTTCCCCATCCACAATTTCCCATGCAATTTCAGTCCCGAATTGAAAATTCAGCCGTTTGTCATCAATACTCCAACTTTTATTTGTTGAGAGTAAAATTCCATGCTTCGTATCTGCTATCAATTCATCTCGTTTCCAATCTCCCGGTTCTAAATTAATGTTCACCATTCGAATTAGTGGAATGTGTTGTGCATTATCAGCACGCATTCCAGCGGAACTCCGTTCTAATCCAAGGATGGTTGCTGTCTCACGGGAACTCTGATATCCTACAAACAAGCCATCTTTTATTAATTCCGTTCTTCTCGCAGAAACTCCCTCATCATCATATCCAAAGGTTCCCAATCCTCCCGGTATTGTTGAGTCCGCAGTAATATTTACCAAATCACTTCCGTATTTCAAATTCCCAAGTAGATCGGGAGTCAAAAAAGATGTACCAGCATACGCAGCTTCGGTACCTAATACTCTATCTAACTCGGTGGGGTGTCCACAACTTTCATGTACCTGTAGCATTAATTGGTTTCCATCAAGAATCAAATTTTCTTTACCCGAAGGGCATTGTTTTGCGTCCAATAAGGCAATAGCTTCCGTTGCTGCTTTGTCTGTTAGATCAACAAGATGTAATTGTTCAAAATACTCGTAGCCCTGAGTGGAAAAATCCCCCCGAAAAGAAGTGGGAAGAGAACGTGTTTGAGGTTGTTTTCCCCCTTCTATAGCTGTGCATGATATTCCTCCTCCGCAGAAAGTTATCTGTTGGGTAATATAGGCTCCTTCCGAACTTGCAAATACTTTATCCTCCCGAAAAGCTCGGAAATCTGATTCCGTCATTTTTACTTTATCAGAAAAATCTTGCATCCGTTTATCCGCTTCCATCAATAGAGAGATTTTCTCTTCTGTGGGAACTAAAAATGGATCCTTTTGTATTGAGGTTTTATATGTATCAACAACTGCTTTTTCTTCTACAAGGCGAATCGGAATCTTTCTCGTGACTCCTGAAGCCTTTGCGATGCGAACAGCGAGTTTTGCAACTCGTTCGATCTCCCGTGGTTCTAGGAGATAGGATCCTGCGAAACCTAATCCGCCATTCGCAATAGTTCGGATTCCGAACCCCGTTCGGGTTGTGAGATTTAAAACATCAATATTACCACGTTTTATGGTTATATCTTCATCCGTGATGGTGACGATTCGAATATCCGCATAACTTGCTCCTTGCCCAATACTCACATCCAAAGCTTTTTGAGTTAGGTCTTTCATACCCTATTTGCATTTTGCGTCTTTAAGTATTTTTTGTTCGAGATCATCATATATTTGGAGTATATTGTCCTATATCTCGGTTTTTTCCATAGTACATCAGTTCATATAACACTGTGGATTTGTATATACTCTTCCTTCCTTCTCTTTCCAATGTGAAAGTGGAATCTCCCAAAAATCGGTGATAATACGGTCGTTTTCCAAGCTGGTTAAAGAATAGATGCAAACTTGGCATAAGTTGCAAATTCTGCAGAACAATATCTTGTTTACGCTCTAAAATCAACTGGAACTTCGTATTCTCGTCATTATATGCAAAGGTTAATATATTATTTACGAATTTCTTTGTTTTCGGATGGATTATGGGTGTAGATCGGCGGATCGATACTTTAGTATAATCATCCGCAATGACTTTGTCATTCTCTAATAGCACGACATAAGAAGCATGGGGAGTTTTATATTCTTTCTTAGGAACTAAATCACAAGCAAGGAGAATATATTCTCCTATGTGTGAACGACTCCAGTACCAATGGTTAAATAAACTACTGGGATCTGCATTCCCCCAGTTATGATCATGATACCCTCGACCCATCACCTGTTTGGTCTCCCCCTTTATGGAAATTTCACCAGATACTATCCCATACGGAACAGAAGGAAACCATGCAAAATAGTTCTCTTTCTCGTTTTTAAGAAAATACAAATGGCCAGTTCCGGGTCGCCAGGAAATGGATTTGTTACTTAATTCAAGGTTCGCTTCAATTGATCTCGTCTTCACATAGATCTCGTAGTGCTGCAAATCCCCACGAAAATAGTTCTGATTGATTATTACATTACATTCGTCTTCTGATGAGGAATAGTTTTGCCTCCAATTCCGTTCCACATAAATATCTCGAATCCTCTCTCTGTTCGGGTATGTATAGTCAACCACTACAATGGGAAATATGCGAAAATGGGTATCAAAATATGGTTTTGGTCCGAAACTGATCACAATGACCGATCCATCTTCTAATTCAGCATCGAAATACCACCATTCAAAATGACGACGATCTAAAGGAGTTCGCTGGCCATCTTCCCAAAGTTCTGGTTTTTTTTGCATTCCTTCTTTCTCATAATCTTCTAGAGTAATCCCAAGATATACTTGATTTTTATCATCCATGCAGAATCCTACTCAAATGCTGTATTTTTCAATATTTACAATAGTATCTTATTTTTGGATTAATATATATAACTAAAAGTTGGATCAATACATTATATTTGATCCTTGGTGTCCATTCGACTGCGGTGAATCATCGTGGGGACTACGACCATTTAAGTCTTTTAATATTATATGGCAAAAGCGTAAACCAGTATAATTTTCCTAAAGGAAAACATACAGCTAATGGCAGAGACAACTTCTTTATAATGCTCTTCTAGGTCAAATTTGTAAAGATCCCATCATTTCCCATATCTTGTCCTATTTTACTGAAAGAACACTATTCCGATACAAACTTTCTTACAGTTCCAGAAAAGAAGGAATTGAATGAGACTTTTTATAAATATTCATGAAACGATAAATTAATTGACTCCCACAAGATAACGGTTTTTTGATTGGATGCTGTGGGTGTTTTTATGACGAAGAACTTGAATGGTGAATCACTCTCATTAAATAAACGATGAATAATATCCTTGGGACTGAAAACCAAATCACATTTTTTTAAGTCTTGAATTTCATTCGAGATTTCTACTTTACTAGCACCCTCAAATCCAAAAAACGTACCATCAACGGGAGTGATATGCTTTTTCAGACTCTCTCCTTGCTGGAGAGTAATATTCACTAAGGCAACGTGTTCAAAACTATATAATTTGCGAGTAGATACCTCATGCGGATTCTCAGCAATGTCCATATCATTCACATTTAGTTTTATTATGGATCTTAAAAAAAATTAGCGGGATAAAACCGTATCGCGAACATGTGGACTACAATCTTTTTCCTTTTCAATTTGAAACTACATAAAATTCACGAGGAAAATGGGGAAAAGTATACCAGAACGAATATGGGGATAAGTGCACTTCAATCCTTATATATAGATGAACTACTGTTAGATCTTGGAATTATTTTCCGATAAAACGTGATGAAAAATGAACAAAAAATACTTTGCCTATATGGTGCTTGGGATATTTTTACTGGGGGCAATTGTAACATTCTCAGCTACATTAGTAGCTGCCCAAGGAGATGTGGAAATTGGTGGAAATATGCACCAAGTAAAACAACAAGCACAAGTTCAAGTAACCTACCGATTTCGTCAGCGCACTCGACTAAGAGTGAACAGTTCAGCACCCGTACAACTAAAGATGGACTGTGATGCTATGAACATTGGTGATAGAATATTCGACCTAGCAATCCTGAATGCAACCGAGGATATTGCCTTAAACATGACTTGTCGTCAAAATGAAGAAGAACTTGGTGTCCAAAACGGTTCTCTTGTCCGAAATCGAGTTCGAGCTCAAGTTCGCACAGGTTTTTGTATTCAAATTGAATGCAATCTAACCGTAAGAGCAAGAATTGGTATGGAAATGACCCAAGGAGAAGCAACTCGAGCAAGTTGGGCTTATTTTGATGATGAAACAGATGAATGGGTAGCTGTGGAATCCACATATGAAGATGGAATGCTAGTTGCTACAACTGATCATTTCTCAGTTTGGACAGTAGTTGATGGTAGTGTGATCGGTGCCGGACTCTGGGCAGTAATTGGGGCCAGTCTAGTTGCAGTAGCAGCTTTAACAGCAATCCTGATTCGCAAGAAGAAAGTCCAAGTAGTTCAATAAAATTTAATACAATTTTTTTTCTATTCCCTATTAAGGTTTAATAAAAATGCCCTCCCAGAAAAAAATCCTGAAAACTAGTTTACTATTATTAGTACTTGTAGTCTTATTAGGCAATTTTCAGCTTGTTTTTGGTGATAGACCTGTCAATGTAAACGGATATCAGAAACAAGATCGGATTTCAGGTGGAGAAGGATGGGTTATGTATTCCTTTAAAGACAATAATAAACTCGATATCATTTCCAATGTTGATTTAGATGTAGACTTGCAGTTTAACGCTCAACAAAGAAATCGGCACATTTTATTTAACGTTACTAATTCTGCTCCTGCGTCATTAAGCATCGACACCCAACCATTTTCAGCTCAATTCGGTCAAAATGAAATAAAACAAAATAGAAATCGATACCAAAATCGGTGGGGATCATATATTCGCTTTCAAACAAATACATCAATTGATAAGTTGGAAATCTCCATTGTGGTTGATGAATCCCAGTCCGTAACTTCGGATGCTGAATGGGCTGTGTATGATGAGACAGATGGATGGATTTTACTCGAAACATATCAAACATCTGAATTTGTTAACACTACCCTAGTTTCTAGTCCAACAAATGTGTATTTAACCGTGTTTGCACCTGTCGTAAACTATATTCCTTTCATTGTAATTGGTTCGATTGTGGGTGTTGTCCTTATTTCTCTCACAATTCTTATGAGCAAAGCGGAATATCGGGAATTTATCCGAAACCACATTATTGTCCAACCTGCCAGATATACATTATCAATTGAAGATGTATTGGAAAATGAAAACCGATCAAAAATCATTGATTTGATAATTGAATCGCCAGGAATACACTTCAATGAGTTGTTAAGGCAAACTGATCTTAGTCCTGGGAATTTAGTATGGCATTTGGATATTCTGGAAACCTATCATATAATAGGTAAGAAAAATGTTGGGCAGTATTTAGTATACTTTCCACTACACGATCACAATCCAATGTCCAATATTGATATTAAGCTCGCTAAAAGCGATACCACTCTTCAGATTTTGAATCTAATTGAGGAATCTCCGGGAACGTATGCTAATGAAATTGCTGAAAAATTAGATCTAGATCATAAAACAGTGAAATATCATATTGAGAAATTAAAGGAAAACAAATTGATTGAGGATAAGAAAGTGGGAAGAAAAAATTTGTTATATTCTCATTTCAATATCAAAGGTCATTGAAAATAAAAATGTATATCTTCTTTTGAGTTTTGGTCAATTACTGCTGCATGTGCAATTTTGACAACAATTATCGCATGTACAGCTCTCACAGCAAGCATTACAACCACTTTGGCAACATCTATCACATGTCCTATCACAGCAATTATCACTCTCTTGCAGAATACTGCTAATTCCATTCCCTCCTGATGCCACAACTAGATTACATAGGGAATTCATGCCCAATACCATCACTATCGAAGCTAAAATACCTGCTGCAGTCTTTGTTGCTGGTGTGTTCAATGACGAGATTATACTATCTCTCGTGCATTTTGCACAGAAGGATTGAGATTGCATAGTATATCGAATCACCGCATCAAAAGCATTCTGAGAGGGAACTTGTTTAAGAACAGTGCTGGATACCAAATCTTGGATTTTTTGGATCTCTCCTTGGAGGATCTGAATGTTGCGTCTGAAGTAAGGTAACACTTCTTCCTTTTTCAAGTGGTGGAAGGGATTATATTTGTGGAATTTCTTATCACTATCATAATCCTTTATAGCATCCCGAAGAGTAACAATTGTTCCGAGTTTTTTCCCATAATCAAACATGGTCTGGGCATATGTTTTTGATGTTTCACTACCAATAGCACTCCAATAAAAGAAAAATCCATATCCCGCACCTGCCTGTTCGCAATATTGCATAGGATCATTTCGCTTTGGGGTGAATTCCATCTTGAATACTCGGTTCTCAATATCAGCATATTTTTTTTGCACAGTAAAGGGATTTCCTAAGATCCGCGTTCCGATTGCATTAAAAATCTTGTAAACGATATATTTTATCTTCACAGCTACTGATTCTGGATTTAGAATATACTTATACTGGCTTTCAAACAAGTTATCCTTCAATTTATTAAGTAGCGATGTTCGAAAAGCATATCGTGCGAATCCCAAGGCAAAAGATTTCGAACCCCCCATCTGTAAAATTAGATTCTCAACACCTACACACTTTTGGTGTGCAAAACATTTTTTTGTATCTAGACCACGAAAAATGCATTCCATAGGGATATTTCACCGCTTTTTTTTTAAAAAAACGCTTTGTGATAAACAGTGAGATGGTTATTTATGTATTTGTGATCTCGATGATAGAGTCAGATTCCTTTTCTGTAGCTTTTTTGTATGAAAAAAGGTTTGTTTTTTTTCCGTGGTTAAAATATTACTAGGACCTAAGAAAAAAGAAATTGGAAATTTTTGAAATCCGTGTTATCCAATTATTTTCGCATTATTTTTGTATTATTATAGCTGTCTTTCTCAGGATTTGAAGCACTCAAATGCTTTTATTGATTACAACTACATGTTGGACTTCCACTACCACAATTACTACAGGTGCAGGTATCGCATCTACAACTACTGTTATCACAGGCATTATTACAATTTGTTGAGCACCGATCACAGCAACTTTGACAGCAACTTTCTGCACATCTCTGGGAACACCTATCACAACAATTTCCTTCAGTCTGTAATATACTGCTAATTGGACCTCCTCCCGAAGCTGCCACAACATTACATGCACTGTTGATTCCTACAACGGCAACAATTGAAGCTAAAACACCTGCTACAGTTTTTGTTGCTGGTGTATTCAATGATGAAATAATGCCATCTCTAGCGCATTTCGCACAGAAGGATTGAGATTGCATGGTGTATCGAATCACTGCATCAAATGCATTCTGAGAGGGAATTTGTTTTAGAATGGTGTTGGATACTGAATTTTGAATATTCTGAATCTCTCCTTGAAGAATCTGAATATTATGTCTGAAGTAAGGTAACACTTCTTCCTTTTTCATATGGTGGAAGGGATTGTACTTGTGGAATTTCTTATCGATATCATAATCCTTTATAGCGTCCCGAAGGGTGACTATCGTACCAAGCTTTTTCCCGTATTCAAACATGGTTTGAGCATATGCTTTAGATTGTGCACTACCGATAGCTGCCCAATAAAAGAAAAATCCATATCCCGCACCTGCATGTTCACAATATTCAATAGGAGTATATCGTTCGGGAATAAATTCCATCCGAAATACACGATTCTCAAGGTTAGTGTATCTTTTTTGAATGGAATAGGAATTTCCTACGATGCGTTTTGCGACCGAATCGAGAAGTTTAAAACCAAGATATTTTATTTTGAGTCCAATAGATTCCGGTTTAAGAATATAATTGTACTGACTTTCAAACAAACTATCTTTCAATTTATTAAGTAGAGACGTTCGAAAAGCATATCGAGCGAATCCCAAAGCAAAGGATCTGGATCCTCCCATCTGTAAAATAAGATTCTCCACCCCTGCGCATTTTTGATGGGTAAAACATTGTTTTGTGTCTAAACCACGGAAAATACATTCCATTTTTCTAATTCACCGCTTTCGTTTTATGAAATTGCTTTATGATAATCAGTGAAAAGATTATTTATGTATATGTGTTCCATTCGGGGCGAAGTACAGGATGGAAATCATGAAAATTGAGAAATAGTCATATTTAACGATAAAAATTGAATTTACTCATTCCTTATTTTTGGGGAATTTTCGAATCAAAAAGTTGTTTTCTACCTTCCTTTTTGGGTTCGATAAGATTCTCTTCGCTTAATTTACCGAGATGATATTTCACAGCCCTGCGAAAGAGTTCTTTATAATGGATTCCTGGCTCCAGGATTCCTTGAGGCTTGAGATGGCATTATTTTTAATTATCTCTTTTTAAAGAACTTATCACATTTTCCTCTATTTCCTTTTCTCACAAAAAAATGTAAGAAAGACAAGATCATATTATAAATATTAAAAATAAATGAAATGATATATCAAAATTTATAGATTTAGGCGAGAAGTCAATGGAAAAAGTTCGATTCGGGATAATTGGCTGCGGAATGGTTTCATTTTACCATCTGTCCCCGTTTAAAAAACTCGAAAATTCAAATCTTGAGTTCGTTGCAGCGTATGACATCGATGAAAAAAATCTGAAAAATGTCTCGAAAAGACACAATCTAACTCCCTACCAAAATCTTGACCAATTTTTTTCGCATGATATGGACGCAGTTCTCATTTTAGTGCCGCATCATCTCCACACATCCATGGTTCTTGCGGCAGCTAAGGCTAAAAAACATATTTTATGCGAAAAACCAATGGCAATCAGCATTGAAGATTGCGATCGTATGATTCAGGTAACTAAAAAAGCTGGAGTAAAATTCATGATAGCAGAAAACCATGTTTTCCTCCCTGCACACAGAATGATCAAAGATTTTATTGATCGGGGATTTATTGGAGATATTTTTCTCGGTAGTACGTATGAAGGTGCATACGTTAATCAAGAAGAATTTCTCAACCCCGATGTTTGGCATTTTACCTATGATAAGGGAGGTGGAGGAGTATTAATGGATCAAGGGGTGCATAAGTTTGCGATGCTTAATTGGATGCTTGGAGATATAGATACAATTCAATGTAATTTGGGAAAAATGATAAATAGCCCTCCAGCTAAGGGAGAAGACAATGCATCCGCGATATTGCATTATAAAAACGGTGCTATGATAAATCTTCAGGTTTCCTCTACTACAATCCACCCATTGACAAATAGAACTGAATTGCATGGAACAAAAGGTAGTATTATTGAAGATCATGCATGGAATGATCCCATATCAATATTTACTCAGCATCCTGATGCAGAAAAACGAAATGAATTCTTTAGTCCGCAAGTTGAACATGGACCTTTTCCGAAGTATTACACAATTGCTGCAAGAGAGGAAGATATGTATTTTGCAGATTGCATCCTAAATAGGAAAACTCCATGGTTTACCCCTGAACAATCCAAAAAGACTGTGGAATGTGTATGGTTAGCCTATCTTGCCGCAAAAAATAAATCTCAAGTCTCTTATGAAGAATTGCAAGACTTTCTTAAAGATCACAAATCAACTGAAATATTAGAAAATATCGATGCAGTTATCCGGAAGAATTATACCCATCTTCGCTGGTAATTTCCTTTTCACTTTGTTTTGATCCAAATTCTGCTTGCCGTTTTCCTAACAAAAAACCGCTAATAATAATCATTATCACACCAATTGTGATTAATATACTAGATAAAATCGATGCAGACTTAAAAAAAACCAGAAAATAGATAAGGATTTGAGTTAATTGAATGGGAATTTGCTGAATAGGAATAAGATTGCTCGCTTGTCCGCGCCGAAATGATTCTTGGATCCTCATAACGGATAAAAAATTCGTCAAGATTAAGATTAAAATAGATAAAAGTAAATAGATTAAACCAATTGGATCCCATTCAGAGCCAAATATTATCCCAATTGTAACCATAAGAGGGCTTATCCATAAATTTGATAAAGATAAAAGGATTCCGCTATTAATTGCTAGTATTATTCCTTTTACATTGGGAGAATTTATGCGTTTTGAAACAACTTGTAATGAGAAGTATCCAATAAACAGAATTGCGGTATAAATACCTATTCTAATATTCAGATTTGTAGAAAAAATGACTTCTTCGCTTGGGATCGCCAATCTGCTTAACCCAAGTAGCGTAGTTCCGCAAATTAATAATCCAATTCCAATAAATTCAATCCATTTGAGTTTCTCTCCAATAATTTTTATTGATCCGATTGCTAACACAATTAATCCAATTGCCATAATGCCTGGAACTAACGATGGACCTATATTATCCACTGCAAACATAAAAAATATCGTACCCACTGCGTATTGCAGAAACAGACCAGCCCACCACCGTGGGGACCTTATCAATTGCTTATGAAAATCTGCTTGGATAACAGAAGATGGGATTTTATTGACGGCGATTTTCACGAATAACGTTCCAAAATTGTTAGATATCGCTGAAATAATTGCAAGTACCACTCCGATGACATAATTTGCCATAGTAGAAATCCTGATTTATTATCAAGCTTTTTGTGATCTAATTGAGGTTTAGCTATATATTCTATTTGGAGAAAATATGACGTAATGTCATTATATATAAAAAATGATCATTTTGTTGATGAATCCAATCGGACTGTATTATTAAGAGGTATTTCTTTAAGTGGGAGTTCTAAGATTCCTTATACCCCAAATGGAGCAACCCATTTACCCACTAACTTTTCCGATTATAGAAATGTGTCATTTATTAATCGCCCCTTAAAATTAGAAGAAGCAGAAACCCATCTAAATCGTATTAGGAACTGGGGTTTTAATGCAATTAACTTAATTGTTTGTTGGGAGGCGATAGAGCACTCTGGTCCCAACCTATACGATGTAGAATTTCTAGAATACTTGGAAGAACTTGGCAAATATCTTCAAAAATATCAATTGTATACCATCATTTGTCCCCACCAAGATGTGTGGAGTAGAATGACGGGAGGGGATGGAGCTCCGGGTTGGACTTTAGAAAAAATTGGAATCGATATTACAAAACTTGACGCTTCTGAAGCCGCTTTTACTATGCAACATCGAATTCGTAGCAATGAACCTGAATCATATACTCCAATGGTATGGATGCAAAATTCTCTGCGATATGGATGCGCTACAATGAATACCCTATTTTATGGAGGTACTAATTTTGCTCCTTCATGTAAAATAAATGGTGTTAATATCCAAAATTACCTTCAAGATCACTTCATTAATGCATTCAAGCAAGTAGCACAACGAATGAAGCATTTTGATTCCGTGGTGGGATATAGACAATTAAACGACCTCATTCCAGGATGGATAGGTATGAAAGTGGATGGGGCGGGTTATAATTTCTCTGAAACCATTGGGTATGCACTGAAACCTATTGATGCGATATGCCTAGCCTCGGGATTTTCAAGAATGGTACCATTGCAAGAACTCAAACGATTTGGAATTAAAAAAACAAGACAAGAGGAACTAAATAAGGAGAAGATTTCTGCCTGGAAAGAAAATATGGAATGCATATGGAAAAAAGAGAATGTGTGGCAAGTAAATGATCAGGGGGATCCTATTATCCTCGATAATGATTATTTTATTCCTAAAGGCATGACTTTTTACAAGAATTTTGCTCAACCGTTCCTAATTAACTATTTTACATCTATTCAGTCGATAGATTCAGATTGTTTATTGTTTTTTGAATATCCCCTTGAACTCATTCTACGGCGTTGTGCAGAATTTTATGCATTTCCAAGTCATTTGAGAAATATGGTTCACGCTACAACATGGTATGATTTAGCAACTATGGGCACACGTCGTCCGATGATAAAGGCAAACTTTGATTTAATGACAAATTCCCCAGTGGTGGGGCAACAAAACGTGCAAAAAATGCATCTTAAACATCAGAGAGAACTCGTTGCTGTCTCTGAACACCAGCACAATAACCTTCCTACCATTATCGGGGAGTTTAACTTTCCGTTTGACCTTAATAAAAAGGATGCATATAATTTGTGGAAATCTGAACCCGATTCTGAAACAATTTGGGATACTCATGAACTATTATTGAATATGTATTATAATGCGATTGATTCCAATTTGCTAGGAAGCTTTCTGTGGAATTATACGCCCGATAATGAGAATGAGTGGGGTGATCAATGGAACTATGAAGATTTCTCGATATATAGTCGGGATCAAGTAAAGAATCCCCTTGACTTGAATAGTGGCGGTAGAGCCATCAAAGGTTTCTGTAGACCTCATTATATAAAATGCATGGGAACTCCATTAGTGATGCAGTTCAACAACGAAGATGGTACCTTTCGATTAAAGTTTGAACTAAAAGAACCTATTGCTGATAAAAGTTTGATTATTTTCATCCCTAAGGTACAATATCCCAATGGATTTCGAGTTCACTATAGTACGGGACACTATGAACCTAAACACGATATTCAAGAAGTACACTTTTTTCCTGCGATCACGGGTGCACATGAAATCATAATATATAGGAACTAGTTCATATCTATTTGTAGAATACTACCTCGCAAAGGGATACAATATGGCAACAGAAAAACAAATTAAAAGCGCATTAGCGCGATGGGTAAAATTATTGGAAGATCCAGAAATCGCTGAAGAATTCGATGATTATAATAAAACATTGCAGTTTGAATTTCCTGATATGGGATTAAAACTTCAACTTGTGATTGAGAATTGCAAAGGTAAAATTCTGGATGGGGAAAACAAGAAAGCAGAAATGGGATTGACAATTAACTCAGACTTGTTTATGGGAATTGCAACAGGAGCGGAGGATCCCATGGAATTATTCATGAATGGCGAATTCAAAATAAAAGGAAACATGTCTGATTTAGAACGGTTACGAATCTTTATGGATGAAGGATGAAAATTGATAAAATAAACAATTCATGGTTACCAAAATCCTTTATTGAACACTGAACAATGAAAAATTAGCATGAATGTAAAATTCTTCACATTAGGGATAATCCCGTTATTATGTATGATAACCTACTTCCTCGTTAAGCTTGTGATAGCAAGTTTTCACTTATTTGGATTAGCGGGGTTGTCTCTTGTCGGAGTTGGGTTCTTAGTCTTCTTCGGTGTGGGATTACTCTTCATTATTTACGATATTCTGATTATTAAACTTATTATTGGAATTGTATTTGAAATCTGGATGTTATTTGGATTGTTGATAAGCGCTCTTAACGGATTTCAGTATTACCATCTTATATTTGCTACAGGGCTGTATGAAGGGGTGTTTGCTATCTTTTTATTCCGAGATGCCGCTAAGAAATGGAAAAGAGGAAAAAATAGAGAAAAAATCAGTTTTAAAGATAAACGAACGAAAATAAGTGCAATCAGCCTTTCAGCAGTATTTATTATAGGGCTAATTTTTTCATTCTCACCGTTTTACAGCAATAAAACTCACACATTTGAGGTATCGGATACTCAAGCTCAAAATTATGAACTTGTTCTCTATTTACCCGCAACTATGGAAGCGGTGAATGCTTGCAGAGATGCGAATGCAACTCTCTCTTTCAATATGGATCAAAGTTTATTCAATGTAAGTAATCCCACGGGAACTGATCTCGCAAATATTGTGGACTATGCAAATCAAGAAGGAGTTCCCATAGAGATTTGGCCATTATTTGATAGTGATGGAAATCACTATATATCCTCTCGGAAAACTATACATTTATGGGGATTGTACGCTGACTTTCACAATTGGACAGTGTTCCACAATATCACAGTCGATTATATATTATGGGATATCGAGGATTGGATACAAATCGAGGATTTGAACTATATGGGATGGGCGCGAAATGTTCCCCTTCTAAATGTACTCGGTAACATAAGCATGTATGGCGTGATTTTTAAGGATAATCTCCGAAATTGGCCATCAATTATTGAGGAATGGAAATCCATAGCAATCCAAGCCCAATCCGATGGTCACATCATCCGAGGGACCGTTAATCCACGAGCATGGGATTATGCAGATAGTGATTTCGATCTAAGTGTTGCATATTTTATGCCATCGTATGAGTTACTCCCCGAGTTTCAGTATGTTTCTTCGATGATTTACACAGGATGTGAATGGGGAATGGCTGCAGGAGGAGCACAGTCTGAATATGTATACCAGAGTTTAACTCAAATAAAACGAGTTAATCCTGGACCATTAGCGGTTTGCTTGGGTTGTTTGAACTATGTGCAATACCAAAATATCCCTGCAGTAAAAAATGATGTGATGCTAGCTTTAGCTGAAGGAGCAGATGCAATTCGGTTATTCCAAGGAGGGTCTTGGGTGAATGGATGGATTGGTCCTGCACATGGATATCAAGGATTATATGATTTATTGGCAGCGTGTCGCACTGGGGGTCAGGGATCCTATACTCACACCGGTGCATTTGACTTGATGTTTGTAGGGGCAACTGTTGCGGATATTATTATAGATTTTTATAAATGGTGATTTCATGAAATTTAAAACAGAAACTGATTTTGAAAATGTCTTAGGTAAAGAAATCGAGATAATGGGAAGAATTTCCAATATAATTTGGCAACATATGATCGCCCTTCGACCGGAATATCCCAAAATTTCATATTTTTCCCTTTTAGATGAGAATGGAGAAGAATATCATCAGTTAGTAGTATATTCTAAGGAGACGTTACCCGAATCCACTGTCATTACTATAAAGGGTCGAATGATTAAAACTGAGGGAACAACTAAGCATCTGGATGAGAAGAGGAGAAAATATAATCTTGAATATCAATTTATTGCGGATTATATTATCACAAGATAAGAAATGTTGATCCTGTAAAGGTAAACTCGTTACAATCATCCCTATCCCAATTACACTGAATAAGATTGAAACCACAATATCCGTTATTTTTTGGGGATTTTAATAGCAATCCAATATCACATTTCCCAATTTTATATTAGCAGATCTAATAATCCCCTAACGAAGAGAAGCCATGTTCTCCCAAATTCCAGAATTGACATAATTAAACATGATATTCAGCAAGTTACATAACAGTTTCTTCCACAGTGCAGTAGTTATGTATTTACTGGGTGTGGAGCGATCTAACGAGATCAGATTCGATTGCACTTAGTGCTGGATTTCTGAATTGACAGCAAATTCTGTATAATCTATCCCATGTTGGTTAAATTCATGCATAATATCTGAAAAAATCATGGAACTGTGAGATAGCGTGGACAATATTGCTAGATTCAAATATTTCTTATCAATTTTGCTCATTTTTCTTCTTCAAATATTGAATAGATGGTTTTGTGAATTCAATCTCTTACAAATTTGCATTATGCAATATTATGGAAGTCAATTTTTACATAATTCCTTGCATAATTTCCATTTATAATAATATAGACCATCAGTCACTTCTTTATAATCCAATTCTTTTAGTTGAGTGGAATTTATCCACCTTAAATTCCCATCCCACTCCTTTGGATCACCAGAAATAACTTCTCCAAAGTTGAAATTGCTTGTATGCTTAATGGTTGTAGTGATTAGAAATGTAGTAGAAACGCCGTTCCAACCAGTTAAGATGGCAGTTAGGAAATTTTCGGGTTCCAAAGGTAGCGGGATTTCTTCGTTGATTTCTCGCACTAGAGACTTGGAGGGAGAAAGTTCAAAATCCCTTTTTTCGCATATTCCTCCAGGTAGTGCTATTGATTTGGGATAATATTGTTGGTGGGATGAGCGTTTTCCGACAATAAAATGGGTTTGATTGGGCGAGAACACTAAGGATTGCACTCCCAGCACTCCTAATCCTGTATTTATCTGAATATTATTCTTGTATAAATAAATAAAAACTGAATATTTGATGGTTCCCACCAATAGAGTCAATTTATCATCTAAGAGTGTAAAATCATATAAAAAAAGGGATGTTCCATTATAATCATTGGGATATTTTGCCTTATGCTCCTTCCAATTGACATTAATCGCAGTTTCATATTCGCGAGAAGGATGATATTCGGGCAATAAAGGAATATGCCAGGATATTTTTTGGAGAGATAGATTTCCTTCCCAAAGAACTCGAAATCTCTCTTTGATGAATTTTCGCATTTATTCTTATTGATATTTTAGTGGCTTGTATTTTTATATGGTTTGGCTCAATTCCTTTTTATACATCTCGATTCAAGTACTAGCATCATTTCACCCCCTGAACTCGCTAATGCAATGACGGTGTACGTTACGGAGCTACGTGGTGTGATTTCCGTTATTTCGTTATTTTCACCAAAATATTCCATTTAGGTGGATAATGGTATATTTGAGTATCGTTATCACTGGCATTGCAGCCAATTGGCATCGTGGATTTGGTACACCCCACTTGCCCGGATGGGCAGACATCTCCACCAATCTTTTACTTGCTTGGGTGATCCTACTTGTAGTCCCCTTCGATCTTGAGTCGAGTGGAAAAATATGCATTGAAAGTTAATTTTAGGAGTCATAAATATCGCTTATATAATTGTACGGGTCGTGGGAAGAGAATTTTTTGGAAATGGACGAGCTATACGAATCGGGCTTTCGCAAATTGAATTTTATAGAAAAAATCATGTCTCAATATGGAAGAGGGTGAATTTATTAACAGATTTGATAGAACTGGGATCTTTGTTTTATTTCTGGGAATATTGGACTCATACACTAACACAACCACTAACTCTATAACAAGCGTAAATACCGTCTAATGATAATAAGATCATATCACTAACTCCTTGGAGTTAATGCTAACATTTATTAGTGTTAGTATCCTTTTATTTAATATGTCTCATGGAAAACGTTATGGTGTAAAAGAACGAAAAGAGATCCTTGAGTATTTACAGTCCCATACCTATCAGGAAACAATGGAAAAATTTGATGTATCTCAAATGAGTTTAGCCCGATGGGTTAAGAATCAAAAACGTAGGGAAGAACCCTATGCAACCATTCCCCTCCTCAATGTATCTCTTCTTAATGCAGACTCAGTAAAGGAAATCCAAATCTACCTTAAATTATTAGAAAATCTAGAAAATGTCCGGGCTGTATCATTAATTACTGCTGCAGGGGAGCTAATTCTGCCAGAAACCAAAGAAAATACCGATAACTCAGCTGTCGAGTCTGTTAAATCTGGTTTTCGTTCTATCTTTAGCAATGAATTTGACATTATCCCTATCATTACAAATTTTTTGCTATGTACCCATGGATTCACGCAAGCGGTAACCGTAAAAGTACCAAAACAGATAAGTCATCTATTTGATAATTTATCAGTTAAAACCCCAATTGGAACATTTTTATTGAAAGATACTGGTATGGCTATTCTTGTGGTATTATTCAAACCTTCAATCGATTTAGATGAAATAATTGTGAAAGATTATCAGCTTATAAAACAGATTGCAGGCCAGATTTCATTGATGGACATTAAAAGGGGCAATTGATTTCAGATTTATATAAATAGGTCTTAATAAAGTGTTCTTGTGGAGTTATTACAATCATCAATTGGAATAGAACACATATTTCAAAAGTTATATGATCCATTAAGCCAGATTTTGTTAGATATTCGAAGTTCCTAATCTTTCGAAATCGTTGTTACTTCAGGATCAGGTCTTGGATACTGGTAAATCATAAAAAATTATTACTGGATAATAGAAATTGCAATGATCGTGATGGTTATTTTTTCATGTACGCAATAATCGTCAAAAAGAAAATTCAATAAATTCTTTTCAACCAGGAGTCAAAATAGTTATCAAATGATAATATATTACTGATGTTCCTTTTTTGGCATAAAATTATGTTTGAGTAGTTGATAAAGGATACCCTTTCTTTCTTTGTTTTTGCTTTATGGTTGATTTGTAGAAATAAATCCCACGTCTCTTTTTCGATTTCTTCATTTAATCTTAGGATTAAAGCTAATTTTTTTTCACCGATAAATTATTCTTTTGTATGGCTCAAAGCAAGGTCATTACCATGGGTTCTGACTAAAACCAGCATTCCCGTCTCAGATATTATCATGGTTGATGTGTAGATTTGTCCATATTTTCCACTTGAGATTTCTTTAAATAACTCATTAGCACGTTTATGATGTTCGTCAAAGGGGGAAAGTAGAGCATAATAATAACCTGTATCTAAAAAAATCGCCAAATTTATCCTCCATATATTAATTTATCCTCTTCAGTCGGATATTCCTCTTCTTTTGGAGGATACCATTTAATTTTAGATAATTCTTTTTGCATCGTCCGAATTTTTTGGATCTTTTCTTCATTAATTTTTGGCGTAGGTTCTAATCTTTGCACTATTTCTTCAAAATTCTCAGAACCTAATCTTACACACAGATCTAATTCTTCTTGTTGAGTGGGTTTTCGTCCCATCCGCATAGTTAATTTTACGACTAACTCATCTAATTGTTGTTTATTCGTGATTTTCACTATAGACATTATAGTATACAAGTATACGAAAGTTTAAAAAATATAACAGAAAAAATTAGAGCAGATTCTTTAGTTTTTCACCGAAGATTCGCGCATTTTCCAGTTCTTCATCATTTGGATGGCCAATAGGTCCTTGAGGGGGTCTATTTCCCATTCTAACAGCACCCTGTGCATAAAATCTTTCCTCCAAAATAGTAATGTTTGGATTTTTAGACAGAATTCCCTCCATTTTTTCCCACATGCACTCTTTAATGGGTTTTGGTGGTTGTCCCTGTACCTTTTTAGCCATGGGATTCTCTTCATCTGGTGCACCACTCGTGAAAAACAGAGCTAGATTACCTGAATAGTTTCTCGCTACTTTCCTGAACATATTTGCTCCTCTAAGCATTCCCGCCCAGCACCAGGAACCCATTACAATAAGGTTGTATTTGGCAAAATCTTTGGGAATTTTCTTCCTATCAAACGCTTCGCATCCTAGTCCTTCTGCAATCTTCTTACCAACCTTTCGTGTATTTCCACCTTTCGAATTATATACTACTACTGCCTTTACCATAATAATCACTTGTTATCGCGAAATCGCAGTTATATAGTTTAACTAGTTCACAAGTTATCAAAAAACTACTATCACAATGCTCTAAGATTATTCTAAATTGTCAACCCATCTTGATCCGTAGAAAGTATTAATAACAATTCGTTTCCTTTTTTTTCCGTACATACTAGTACACAGAACGGGGAGGAATGGCATAGATCAACTGATGGGCGGATAAAAAAATGCATTCAGCATGTTTTTATGGAATAAACGTGAATTCAATCCATACGGTGATTTTCCGTAACTACGCATTACGGTGTCTTTCTTCCACGGTTGCACGTCCCGCGTATCCATCTCATCGTACTGTATTTCTCTTTCTTCTACATTTTTCTTTTTCCATCAGAGAAGTTTGTAGGGAGTACTAAAAACAGAAATAGGTAGAAAAGGAACGATTTACAGGTTATGGGATCTAATATAGAATTACTAATCTAGGAATATAATTTCAAGATCTAAGAGAAATTTTCGACTTAAATTGTAGAAATTATAAGCAGAGTTCTTACAGAAAACTCTAATAAGCATTCTATGTAAAATGACTTCATGAATTTTATGGTCATTCTTGGACCTGTAATTTGGTTTTTACTGGACAAATACAAGAACACCATAATTTTTGAAATGGAAGAATTAGAAATACTCAATAGATTGAATAATGGAGAGATTTTAGATCGCGTTTCTTCAAAATTATGCATCCAAATTTTGAATAAAGTTCGAGCATATTTAATTGCTAATGGTATAACAACCAGACTTCCAGCTTTAAAAAAAATCATTGGGGATGGAGACAAATCGAAAGGATTTTTAAATCTTTTAGAAGAACAAGGTCATTCGATTTATATGTATCTTTACCAAACGCATTTTTCAAAAGAACAGCTTAGGTTAAAGTTAATATCACTATTTGGTGAAGATTTCACCGATCTTCGTATCATATCTCCCCTTAATCTTGACGATTACAATGAACTTTGTAATTTTTTCCAAATTCAGATGAAATTACCAATATATCCTGTAATGTTCACCGTTCTTACGAGTAAATTACTTCTAAATCTGTTTTTTTCCCCTTATATACCCCGTTGTTTTTATTTTCCTGAGCGTATTCTTGCGATAGATTATGTAGATAAAATCCAAGATATTTGTGATAAGGAAAACTTACGAATGTTGATCTTAAAGGATGAATTTGATGTAGATCTTCAAACAGTTATTCCTTATCAAATCTCACCCATCAATATGATCGATCACGTTATATCTATATTTTATGAAAAAATTCAAGGAATACTAAACTATGGGGGGCTACTAATTCAAGAATTAGTAGTTAGTGATAAGACAATAAATATTCTGAAGACACATTTCTTTCGCAAGGTAATAGATGGCGCACAGATTCAGGAAAAAGTAGTTTTGAAGCCTTTTTCCGAAGGAGGATCTCTTGAATCATTAATTGATAATGTTACATTCAATACAATTGATATGAGCCTTAAATTTGGAGAATTATTTAACTCAATTTTAGAACACTATTATGGTGATCTTTTCTCAAATTTTGATACCATTTTATCTCAGAATCAATTTTATGTGATAGATATGAATAGTGTTTCGAATAATTTCAGTTTACCTAGAATCCCTCAAATTCTAGATTCAGACCATTTTTTTAAGGTCTTCATCTCAGAAATCATCTCGACTAAAAATGAAACTAAAATCTCTTCTCAAGTCAAATTCCGTCATCAGATTGTAGAATTTTATAATAAGATCCGCCAGTTAGGACCTCTATTCTTTTCAACTGACAAATTTATTACTCTAAAGGATGGAAACGAATTTAATATCAAAGAATTTTTAACATCGAATTTTTCTAAAGAAATAAAATGGACTCTCAATTAACCAATTAGTCCAACCTTTAAGCTCAATTACAGATCGTTGATCTTAAATCCTTCTTACAACCAACCCTTTTTCCTAAATAAAATATATAACAAAACACAACTGACAACTGAAACTCCTAAGATCAAGTAAAAAGACCAATGACTACCCGGTTCAATTCCTCCCGGTAATGCAACATTCATCCCATAATAACTGGCGATCAACGTTGGAAACATTAATATAAGTGTAAGAGAACCAACAACTTTCATCACGTGAGTAAGATTGTTGTTAATGACCGAAGCAAATGCATCAAGCGCACTATTCAACAAATCTCGATGAATTGAAGAAACTGTATAAGCTTGATCAATATCTGTTTGCATTTCCTCGATTTTTTCCATAACTGATAAATCACCTTGAAAAACCTTATGTGACATTCCACGAATAGCATTTTGATTTCCTAGTAGTGTCGTGTTAAAGAGAATGATATACGCATTTAATTGAAAAGCATATTGAATTGATTCAGTATTTTGAGAACTGACAATTGTTTTTTGTATATACCGCAGATTCTGAGCAATTTTTTGATTAATATAATCCATTTGTTCGATCTGATAATGAATAATTTCAAGATATAATTTCAAAGAAGAATCAACTTTGAGACGATTTAAATGATCAAAAACACTTTCCAAATTTAATGGTTTGACCATATGAATGGTGATTATTTTCTGATCACTTGTAAAAAATAGACCGATAGGAACGGTAGAGTTCTTTTCCAACTTATCATCATATGATTGAACGGCTCGAAACACGAGAAAATGGTTCTGCAAAACCAAATCAAAAGAAAAGCGAGGGCGTTCTGTTTCATCCAAACAATCCTCCAAATCGCTCAAATTGACATGAAAATTTTCAGAGATCCTCATCAATTCTGTATCAGTTGGTTGATGCAAATCACACCAGATAATTTTTTGATAATCATACTCTTTAGAAGGGATTATCTGATTGTTATCTAATGCAAAATATCGAATCATAAAACTAGAAATATGGAATCCCCTTTTAGGTTATCGAAATGATTTATAGTGAGCTTCTATCTCATTCCCTCCAATACATTCCTAATAAATAGAAATTACGATCCTATAAATCAAAAAATCCAAATGATGAAAAGTGAGATAAATGAGATTTCCTTCATTTATTCGCTTATATCTTGTCCTTTTTTATCATTATGAGGGATCCTATAGCCTGGATTGGGATCAAAATCATCATGAGATACACAATTGCTTTTTGAGCTAATACTTGAATGATCCGACCAGTGAAATTCATTACAGAGGGTCCTCCAAATAGGAACCAGACATATATACCCATTGAGACACTAAAAAATATCAATAACCACCCAAAGATATTCGGATATTTCTGCGTCATGAATATAGGAATGCAGAATAAACTGCTATACCCTATAGAAACAGGAAATGCAATAAATACAAATAATACATGAGGTCCGAGTAAAATATCCCAAGGTGTAAATGCTACTCCAATGAAACCTATCGCAGAAATCACTGCAAAGAAAGAACTAATTATAGCGAATCTGTATTGGATAGTTTTTTTTTGAAAATAAGAAGGTAGGGTTATTGCATAAATCAGAAACGATAATCCTACAAAAGTGAGTGCTATGCAAAATAAAATACTAGAAGGCAAATTTGATCGTCCTGTTTCCGTGACCAGCATACCCAAGTCACTGAAAAAGTTAATCTTAAATTTATAATAAGTGCTGGGAAATACAATTTCGTTGACGCTATACCCCCCGGGAAACAAATACATCGCAATTGTCGTTAAAGTAAAGAAAATAATCGGACTAATCAATACACAAATTGCAGTGGCTTTTTTAAATCCATTCTTCATATTCCATGTGTACTTAATTATATTTTTAATTATTTCTGAAAATTGGATCTAAAATTTGGTGAATTTAAGTTTGCATATTATCAGATTTAACTAATCAGTCCAAAGAAAATAAGGAAAATCAGTCTGTTATTCCGACAGCTAAACACTCTTAAACTCATGCGAATATTGCTGTGAGTGCGATATAGACCAAATATAATACTATAAGAATTATTCCAAAGAGCAACCCTTTTCGACGGTTATTTTCCCGGCGAGAAAAAGTGAAAATAATCAATAATCCTACAAGAATAGCGACGGGAAGTGAAATACCAAGAATCTTCTGCATTGTCTCTTGTACTATTGTTACGGGGCGAATTAAAACTCCTAGTGATATTGAAAATAGAGGGTCAACAATATTCGATCCAATTAAATTACCATATGCAATATCCGGTTTGTTTTTAATCATGGCTGCAGCGGAGACAATTAATTCAGGAAGACCAGTTCCAAAACCAATAATAGTTGTACCAATAACATGCTCAGAAACATTGAAGATCCGAGCTGTATCAGCACCTGCTTGAACCATAAACCGTGCTCCAAAATAACATAATACTATACCTAATACTAATAATAATAGATAGGATAGAGATTTGAGTATAGAGTTCTTCTTCTGGACTATAGGTTTGAGTATGGCAATTTCATCTGTAATTGAAGCAATTTGAACTATTTGGGTATTATCATATGGTTTTTGCGCAAAAGAAGCAGGTTTACGTCGCGCATTAATATATAAATATACATTATAGGATAGGAACAAGGAAATTGACACTACTGCTTCCCATCTCTTTATTGATCCATTCAACATATGTACTGAGAGGATAATCAATGATAGCACCATAAATCCTGCATCCCGCATTACATTCGGAATGAAACTGTGTTTCACGGTACTTGGACGTATCAAAATTACAATTCCCAAGAAAATTGATAGTTGTGTTATCCAACTCCCATAAATATCGCCTAGAGCCAATCCGCCTTTACCCTCCCACGATGAAATAATGGAGGTAAATATTTCTGGTGTACTTGTTCCTATTGAAACGAATGTCAAGCCAATGATAATCTGAGGCACATGAAAGACTTCAGCCAGATGGACAGAATTTTCCAGTACAATACTACTCGCACCTATGAGAATTGTTAATGCCCCTGTCATGAGCAAAAGATTAAACACTAAATTTTCCTTAGTTGTAACGGAATTCATTTCCCACAATTTACATATACCGACCAACAGCAATCCACCTAATGCAACAAAATAATTGGAAAGATGTATCTGTCTTTCTTTGCTCGGCTTAACGTGAATTTTTACTTCTTCTTGGATCGCTGTTCCTATAGCTCTAACTTCCAATGCTGAGGGAACTGACAGAATATTTATAGAAATTTTTTTTTCAATAGGTAAAAGAGATGAATAAATTGATGTGTCCACACTAGGATTCGGATTTGAAGATATGGTTTTTTCATCTCCATTTATTATTGCTGGAGAAAAAATCATAATACGGTCTTTACCGTTTTTCTAAATCAGTTGATGGGGTCATATCCTACTCACGAATCCTAATATCACTCATTTTGCCGGATATTTCAACTTTGAGATTATTTAAATAACAATTTTGTCTTATTTCCCAAATTCGTCAATAAGGAAAAATGATTTGACTTTATAATAAATATAGGAAGGCATAACTCTTATGGTTAAAAGACAAAACGGCTGTTATCAGAATGAAAACTAATGGATTTGAATGGTTTATGATTCTTAATCCGAATAAATTTGATTAACTATAAGTTTTTTCAGATAGATTTTAACCCATCACTCCAGTGTTTACATATTTTCCAGAAAATTATATAATTTAGAAAAGAGAATTAAAAGAATGAAAATGAGTGAAGAAAAAGAAGCGAAAAAAATCATAAGGCGAGCACAAAAGGCTTATTTTACAACCTGTTCTTGTTCCCTTACGCAGTTAATCCCTTTTCAGGAAGCATTTAATATTATAGATAATGATATCCTAAAAGCCGCTGTAGGTCTATCAGGAGGATTATTCATGAAAGGGTCTACTTGTGGAGTCGTATTTAGCGGAGCACTAACATTAGCTATGCTAATGGATAAGGAATTATCAGAGTGGAAGCCTGTGGATGAAATAACACTCCATAGTAAAATTAAAGATTTTTTCAAGTGGTTTCAGGAGAAATATGGAACCACCTTATGTAACGAACGCACGAAATTAAATCTGGAGACAAGGAGAGGTTTCCTAAGTTTATTTTTACCAAGAAAACTCTATATTTGTGTCTCACATACTGGTGGAACAAGTAGATATCTTTTTGAAAATAAGGATAAGAGAGCCGTTATAAAGAACTTTAAAGATTCTCATTCGATTAATTCTTTTCATTGTGCCAAACATGTATTACAAAAAATTAGGGAACGCACGGGCATTGGAAATGATACACTCGAAAGGATTTCGATCGCTCTTGATGGAGGGTTAGGTTTACAAGGAGATGCCTGTGGTGCAATTGCTGGAGCGGTTATGGCAATTGGATTAAAACTCGCTAAAAATATGAGAAATTCAAACATGGTATCAAATCTGGGAACATTTTTACTTAGTCCAAGGAAGGTTCGAAAACAGACATCATTTGATGATTTTTACAGTCTAGGGGGTAAATTGATGGATAGTATTATGGAGATAACGGATTCTTTAGAATGCAGAAATATTATCAATAGAAAATTTGAAGACAGGGAGGATTTTCAGAAATTTGGTAATTCGGAATCATCATTAAAATGTCGAAAACTAATTGATTTCGTTTTCTCAAAAACAAGCGAATTATTAACTCATGATTGAGAATATGTGCATTTGTTCACATATCATCAATAATCTGTTTTCGAATACGGAAAGTGCACATGCTCTTATTACTAAATGAAATCGGAATCTTAAAATTCATATTCAATGGTGGTCATTCTATCAATAAATTCGAAGTGCTCAGAATTTCGCGTGAGAATTTTAGAAATCCCATTCGAAAGGAATACACCTGCAATCAGAATATCGTTATCTTCTATAATTTTTCCCTTAGTCTCTAGATCATCAAAAATTTTTGAAGCATTTTCAGCATCTTTAGCTTTTATAGATAAAATTTCCATTCCACTGATAAAATCCAACCACTTTTTTTTAAGTTCGTTATATCTTTTTTCAGATTTTTTGCGTTTAGTGCGATCTAAACCTATATTTACTTCATATATAGTAATCGCTGTTATACATACCATGTCATTTTGTTGTTCCAGCAATTCCTTAACTTTGCTGAACCCGTTTAAGTAATCCACGCAAGCAGTAGTGTCTAGACCAATCAGATTTTATCACCCTCTAATAATTGTTTCGTCCATTTTCTACTTGGTTGCGTAACAATATCTCCCCAAATATCTGTCATTTCCTCATCTGTAAGGTTCCAAGTTCCAAATATATTCTCCAATGCTGTTCTTTGGATGCTTAAAAGCCTAATAAATAATTCAGAAAAACTCTCATTTTCTTTTTTTACTCGCACAAGCTTCTCATACACATCTTTAGTTATGCTAATATTTTTTGATACCATATATATATACCAATACACATACCCATATATGTTCTCGGATTTCTAGAGATTCCACAGGTGATTTTCATTGACATAGAACATTCTTGAACAAACGAGATGTGAGATGATTAAATGATATCATAGC
>Ga0209253_10000692_pt1 | contig 29301 bp, 27 predicted proteins | sample FrelakmetBRP12BR_FD_187145 | JGI IMG/M metagenome (GOLD analysis project Ga0209253, IMG submission 187145) | Freshwater lake sediment microbial communities from the University of Notre Dame, USA, for methane emissions studies - BRP12 BR (SPAdes)... | ecosystem: Environmental > Aquatic >...
GTAGAGCCGGATGCCTTCCCGGAAGGGACCCTCGCCGAGCCAGGCCTCGATCATGCGGAGCACCGCCCCGCCCTTCTCGTAGGTGATGAGGTCGAAGGCTTCCCCCATGTCCTCGGGGTTCTTCACCTCCGCGTGGATGGGGTGGGTGGATCGAAGCGCGTCGAGCCCCAGCGCCGCCGCCTTGCCCTGGTCGAAGTCGAGCCAGATGCGCCACTCCGGCTTCCAGCCGGCCACGATCTTGTAGGCCATCCAGGTGGCGAAGGACTCGTTCAGCCACAGGTCGTCCCACCAGCGCATGGTCACCCAGTTGCCGAACCACTGGTGGGCCAGCTCGTGGGTCACCACCTCGGCGATGCGTTTCTTCACTGCTAGTGATGCAGTGGCGGGATCGAGCAGCAGCGCGGTCTCCCGGTAGGTGATCAGGCCGGCGTTCTCCATGGCGCCGAACTCGAAGTCGGGGAGACCTACCTGGTCGAGCTTGCCGAAGGCGTAGGGCACGCCGAAGTAGTCCTCCAGGCGCGGGAGCACCGCGGCGGCGGCCTCCTGGCCGAAGGCGGTGAGGTCGGCCTTCAGGGGAATCGCCCAGGTCCGGACCGGCACCCCGCGGACCACCTCCTCCGGACCGGACGCCATGTCGCCGGCGACCACCGCGACCAGGTAGGTCGGAAGCGGCGGGGTCTCGGCGAACGTCACCACGTCCCGGTCGCCCCGGGCCTCACGACGAAGTTCCCGTCCGTTGGAGAGGGCAACCGCCCCCCTGGGCACCTCCAGGGTCAGGGCCCACGGCGCCTTGAACCCCGGCTCGTCGAGGCATGGAAACACGCGGCGGGCGTCGGCCGCCTCGAACTGCGTGGCCGAAAGTGAGCCGGCCCGGTAGAGGCCGCGAAGGCCGGCGCTGAACGTGCCCGTCCACTCCACCTCGACCTCGGCAGGCCCGGCGATGATCCGGGTGCCGGTGGAGAGGAGAACGGTCTCGCTGGCCGGAAATGGCGCAACGGTCGCGTCCCTCGTCACGCCTCCGCTCCTGACGGTCGCGCGGCCGATCAGGATCCCCGCGGCGTGGAGGGTGATTCCCTCGGCCGGTGCGTCGAGCGACAGCCCGATGCGGATCCGGCCGTGAAACGTTCGCGCCTCCGGGTCGATGGAGAGGAAGGCGTCGTGGCGTACCGGGCGGGTCGCCTCGGGGAGCCGGAAGTTCCGATCGGTGGGAGAAATCGCCATGTGTAACCTCCGGTTCGCCTGGACGTTTACTTGGCGAGCGCGGCCGGGGCCACCGGAAACCTTCCGGGAAGCGGTATCCTTCCTGGCGGGAGAGACGATGCGCGCCATGGTGTTCGAGAAGCCGGGGTCGGTGCTCGTCCCGGTGGACCGCCCCGACCCCTCGCCGGGCCCTGGGGAGATCCTCGTCGCCGTCGCCGCCTGCGGCGTCTGCCGCACCGACCTGCACGTCCTGGACGGCGAGCTCCCCTTCCCCGGTCATCCCGTCGTCCCCGGCCACGAGGTGATCGGGAGGGTCGCGGCGGTTGGACCGGGCGCGACGCGGTTCCGGGTGGGCGACCGCGTGGGCATCCCCTGGCTGGGCTTCACCTGCGGATCGTGTGCCTTCTGCCGCGCCGGCAGGGAGAACCTCTGCGAACGTGCCCGCTTCACCGGCTACCACCTCGACGGCGGCTACGCGGAGTCGATCGTGGCCGACGAGCGCTTCTCGTTTCCCGTGCCGGCCGCCTACGCCGACGTCGAGGCGGCGCCACTGCTCTGCGCCGGGCTCATTGGCTTCAGGAGCTGGAAACCCGTCCGGGAGGCGAGACGGCTCGGGATCTACGGATTCGGCGCGGCCGGGCACATCGTGGCCCAGCTCGCACGCCACGCCGGCCAGGAGGTCTTCGCCTTCACGCGGAGCGGAAAAGACGCCTCGGCCGACCTGGCCCGAGCGCTGGGGGCCTCCTGGGTCGGAGCCTCCACCGAGCCGCCACCGGAGCCGCTCGACGCAGCCCTGATCTTCGCGCCCGCCGGCGAGCTCGTCCCGGCCGCGCTTCGCGCCGTGACCCCCGGCGGCAAGGTCGTTTGCGCGGGGATCTACATGAGCGACATCCCGTCCTTCCCCTACTCCAACCTGTGGGGCGAGCGGTCGGTTCGGTCCATCGCCAACCTGACCCGCGCCGACGGGGACGAGTTCCTGGCCCTGGCACCTCGGATCCCGGTACGGACCGAGGTCGAGCCTCGCCCGCTTGCCCAGGCGAACGAGGCCCTGGCCGACCTGCGAGGGGGCCGGGTCCGGGGGGCCCTCGTTCTCGTTCCGTGAGGGGCCTTCCTCTCACCTCGAGTGCGCTACCGTCGCCTGGCCGCAGCCTGACCAGGTGAACCGGTAGCCGCGGTCGTCGTAGGGCGGGGTCGAGGGCATCCCCAGGGGACGCGCGGTCCAGACCCGCGTCAGTTCCACCGTTCCCCCGGTGATGCAGAACGGGGAGGCCTGGTAGGCCAGATCGAGCGTGGCGGTCGTGGTCGCCGCGGCGGTCACGCTGGGGATCCCGGCGCCGGAGGCCGTGGCTCGAGCAACGCTGGAGGACCGGCCCTTCGCCGTTCCCGCCCCGAAGACCATCGTGCCGTCGAGATCGGATCCCGCGTCGATGGCGATGGCGCCGGCGCCGCTCGCTACCGTTCCCCTCATCGTCACCCGCAGCGACCAGTCCACGGTGCTCGCGGCGCGGGACACCTTGCCGTCGAGGGTCACCGTGACGCCGCTCGCCGCCTGGGAGCAGCCGACGTAGATGACGGTGGTTGCCGTGGTGGTGATGCACCCCGGCGACCAGGAGGTGGCGACCACCGACGCGACGGCGTCCACGGGGAGCGCCGCGACCGCAGCGTCCGAGGTGGCCACGGACATCGCCCGGGACAGGGGCGTGCCGCCCGGAAGTGCGGTCGAGTCGAAGAGCGGGGCGGCCATCGCATCGGCGAGAGCCGCAAGCGACGGCGCCGTCGTGGCGTCGGGACCTGCATGGAAGGCGGCGCCGTCCGCGACTGCGGTCTGTCCCGCGCCCACCGAATCGAGCTCGACCAGCGTTGCCGGCTGGGGCGGTTGATACGTGAAGGTCGTGCCTCCGGATGACCCGCCACAGGAGGCGAGCAGGGCGGCGGCGACGAGGCAGGCGAGGGAGCGCATGGGGTTGTTCCTCCGGATGAAGGGGATCCTACCGAACGCAGGTCCCCTGTCACTCCCAGCTTGCCCGACGCCGTGGCCGGATGTGGGCATCTCCCCTACGGGCTCGTCGGCTCCCCGGCTCCATCCGCTCCTTCAGTTCGTGGACGACCGTTTCTCCCGCGCGATCGTCGAGCCGCCGGACGAAGGAGGCCGCGAGCCGGGTCAACGGACGAGTCAGGCCCGACGGACTGGCGGAACGATTCCCTGCGCCTCCACCGGGACGCTCTCGAGGTCTGGCACCCAGGGATTCTCCGAGTCCACCCGGGCGGCGATGGCCCGATCGATCTCTTCCTGGGAGACGGGGAGGACCTTCACTCGAAGTCCGGTAGCAAAAGCGATGTCGTCGATGGCCGCGAGGTCACCGGGGTTGGCCATCGCGACCACGATCGTCGGACCGTGGGACCCACGCTCGACGGCCACCGGGAACGCCCTGAGCAGCCGGATCCATCGCGGCTGCAGAAGGTTCCATGCGCTTGGCGGGATCGGCCAATCCCCGGGCTCCCCGCGCCTCGGCTTCGTCTCGATCGGGACGTGTCGCATGTCGGACAGCGAGACTAGCGGAGATGGCGCCAATGGCCCATCCCCCAATTTACCGAGAGTCAAATGGCGGAGGCCAAAGGAGTCAGGATTGCGACCGATATCACTCAGGGTCACCGCCCCGCAGCCTGGTCTCCGCGGGCCCCTCGGTGCCGCCGCCGGAAGACCGGGACGGAAGATGGTGGATCAGGGAGCTGGTCTCGTCCTCTTCCCATACTCCTTGTCCAGGTAGAGGGCGGCGCTGGACTTGTCGCCGATCATCTTGAGCTTGTCGACGATCTCCTGGACGCCCGCCTCCTCCTCCACCTGCTCGGCCACGAACCACTGCGCGAAGACCTGCGCAGCGGTGTCCTTCTGGGCGAGCGCGGTGCGGTGAAGCTCGTCGATCGACTGGGTGACGTGCCGCTCGTGGTCGAGCACGGCCTCGAAGAGGTTCAGGATCGACCCGAACTCGCGGGGCGGCGCCTTCACCGCGCCGATGGCCACCTCTCCTCCCCGGGTCACGAGGTAGTCGAGCATCTTGTGGGCGTGGTCGAGCTCCTCGAAGTACTGCACGCGCAACCAGCGACCGAAGCCCTTGTAGGACCGCCCGTCGCAGTAGGACGACATGGCGAGGTAGAGGTTGGCGCTGTACAGCTCGGCGGTGACGTGCGCGTTGAGCGCGTTCTGCATCTTCAGGCTGATCATCCGTTCGACCTCCCCTTCGGGTGGACCGCTGTCGTCTCCTTCTATCCGCGCCCGGCGTCGCGCGCCTGCCCGAGCGAGGCCCCCCCCGGGCTGCGGCGGGACGAGCCCGTCCGGGCTATCTCTCCCGGATGGTCCTGGTCACCGGTTCGACGGGTTACGTGGGGGGGCTGGCCGGCCACCTCTACTGGTACGCCCTCTATCCCGTCCACGCAGCCATCTTCCGGAACCTGGTCCGGCGCGTGGCGGAGCGCGCGCGATCCCTGGCCGCTCCGGGCATGCCTGCGGTGCCGGAGGCTCTCCCGTGATCCACGTTCCCCCGGAACGGGTCCGGGTGCTGAACGAGGCACCGGTCCGCCGGGAGGGCACCTACGTGCTGCTCTGGGTCACGGCCTTTCGCCGGACGGGCTGGAACTTCGCGCTCGACCGGGCGGTGGAGTGGTCGCGGGAGCTCTCGCGGCCCGTCCTGGTGCTGGAGGCGCTCCGGGTCGGATACCCCCACGCCAGCGACCGGCTCCACGCCTTCGTGCTTCAGGGCATGGCCGAGGCCGCCCGGGCCTACGACGACGCCGGGATCGGTCACCACCCGTACGTCGAGCCGACGCCGGGCGCGGCGCGCGGGCTCCTGGCGGCGCTCGCCCTGCGCGCCTGCGTGGTGGTGGCGGACGATTCCCCGACCTTCTTCCTCCCACGGATGCTGGCCGCGGCCGCGCCGGGAATCCCCGTGAGGATGGAGGCGGTCGACTCGAACGGCCTCCTTCCCGTTCGCGCGGCGACCACGACCTTTCCGACCGCGCACGCCTTCCGCCGCTTCCTTCAGCGGGAACTACCCGATCGCCTGCACGCCTTCCCGTCGACCGATCCCCTAGACGCGCCTGGCGTCGCGGGAGGGTCGGTCCCCGACGAGGTGGCGTCCCGGTGGCCGCGAGCCACGCCGGAGATGCTCGGTGCCAGTCCCGTCGTGCTCGGCTCGCTCCCCATCGACCACCACGTCGCGCCAGTCCCCGGCTCGATCGGAGGCAGCCGGCCCGGCCGGGCCGTCCTGGACGCCTTCCTCGCGGAGCGGCTGGCGCGCTATGCGGATCGAAGCCACCCAGACTCCGACGCTTCCAGCGGCCTCTCCCCGTGGCTCCACTTCGGCCACGTCTCCGTGCACGAGGTCTTCCGTGCGGTGGCGCGGCGGGAAGGCTGGAAGCCCTCCCGCATCGGCACCGACTGGAGCGGCAAGAAGGAAGGCTTCTGGGGAATGAGTGCGGAGGCCGAGGCCTTCCTCGACGAGCTCATCACCTGGCGGGAGCTGGGTTTCAACATGCTCTCCCGCCGCCCCCAGGCCGCCCACGACTTCGACACGTTGCCCCCCTGGGCCATCCGGTCGCTCGAGACCCACGCCGGCGACCCTCGCCACCCGCTCTACGACCGGGACACGCTCGAGCGAGCAGCCACACACGACGACGTATGGAACGCCGCCCAGCGAGAGCTGCGCGAGCGGGGGCGGATCCACAACTACCTGCGCATGCTCTGGGGAAAGAAGATCCTCCAGTGGTCGGCGTCGCCGCGGGAGGCGCTCGCCACCATGCTCCACCTCAACGACCGCTGGGCCCTCGACGGCCGCGACCCCAACTCGGCCTCCGGGATCTTCTGGTGCCTGGGCCGTTACGATCGCCCCTGGGGGCCGGAGCGCCCCGTCTTCGGCACCGTCCGCTACATGACCTCGGAGAATACGGTCCGGAAGCTCCATCTCCGGGAGTACCTGCGTCGTTTCGGCCAGCAGCCCGGGCTGCCCCAGGCGTAGCCGCGCCTACACGTGGTTGCGGAGCATCAGCTCCTTGGGGTGCGGCGCGAGGTGCGTCTGCCCCTCGAGGTACGCCACCCGGAGCTTGCGGACGTGGTGGCGGATCAGCGTGAGAGGAACGACCAGCGGGACGAGCCTCCGTCCGTAGTCACGGATCGCGTCGTGAAGCTCCGCCTTCTCGTCCTCGGGCAGCGAGTCCTTGAAGTAGCCGGCCATGTGCTGGAGCACGTTGGTTTGCTTGCCGGGCGTGGCCGGCTTGGCCATGGCCCGCATGAAGATCTCTCCGTAGCGGGCGCGAAGCTCGTCGCGGGGAGTCTCCTTCGCCTTCGCGACGATCCGCCCCAGCTGCCGGTAGCCCTCCGGGTCGTGGGCCAGCAGCAGCAGCTTCTCGGAGGTGTGGAAGCGGACCAGCTCACCGACGGTCCAGCGGCCGCGGAAGAAGTCCTTGAGGCGGCGGTAGGCGAAGACCCGCTCGACGAAGTTCTCGCGCAGCTCCGGGTCGTTGAGGCGCCCCTCCTCCTCGACCGGGAGAAGCGGCATCCGCGCCATCAGGGCTTCTGCGAAGAGCCCCTTCCCCGACTTCGTGGGGGCTCCCTTGGCATAGACCCGCACTCGCTCCATGCCGCAGCTCGGAGAGTCCTTCTTGAGGATCCAGCCGCACAGGTCCAGCTTCTCGACCTCGGCCACTCGCCGCTCCGAGTAGCGTCGCATGGCGTCGGTGTGATCGATCTGGTTCTTGGGATCGACGAGGTGGATCGCCTCGCCCCTCCTTTCCAGGCGGATGGTGGGGCGTGGGATGCTCATGCCCACCTCGACCTCCGGACACACCGGCACGAACTCCACGAAGCGCCCCAGCGATCCGGTGACGAAGGCGTCCTTCTTGTGGCCGGAGTCGTACCGGACGCCCTGGCCCAGGAGACAGGAGGAGACGCCGATGAGGATGGGGGCGCCGGTACTCATCGTCGGCGTCCGGAACCGAAGAGGCTGCCGAGGATCCCGCGCACGAGTTCCCGCCCGATCTGGGTTCCGGCCGATCGCGCCACGCTCTTGGCCATCGCACCGAGCGTGTCGGCGACCTCGCTGCGGGGCTCGACGGCGCGCCCCCGGCCCACCGGCCGCGGGGCCTCGGCGGACCGCTCGGCCGCCCGGGCCTGAAGCCGCTCGTAGGCCGACTCGCGATCCACGGTCTCGTCGTACTTGCCCTTCACCTGCGAGGCCTTCATCACCCGCTTCCGCTCCTCGACCGAGAGCGGAGCCAGGCGGGACCGCGGCGGCAGCACGAAGGCCCGGTCGACCGGGGCCGGCGTTCCCTTCCCGTCGAGAAGCGAGACCAGCGCCTCACCGACCCCGAGCTCGGTGATGGCCGCAGCCGCGTCGATCCCTGGATTCTGCCGGAAGGTCTCGGCGGCGGTCCGGACCGCCTTCTGGTCGCGTGGCGTGAAGGCGCGCAGCGCGTGCTGCACCCGGTTGCCGAGCTGACCGAGCACCGTCTCCGGGACGTCGAGCGGATTCTGGGTGACGAAGAAGACCCCGACCCCTTTGGATCGCACCAGGCGAACCACCTGCTCCACCTTCTCGAGGAGCGGCTTGGGCGCGTCGCGGAAGAGCAGGTGCGCCTCGTCGAAGAAGAAGACGAGGCGAGGCTTCTCCGGATCTCCCAGCTCGGGCAGGTGCTCGTAGAGCTCGGAGAGCAGCCAGAGCAGGAAGGTGGAGTAGAGACGGGGCGACTGGAGAAGCTTGTCGGCCGCCAGCACGTTCACGATCCCCTCGCCGCGTCCGTCCACCTCGAGCAGGTCGTTCAGGTCGAGCGCCGGCTCGCCGAAGAACTTCTCGCCTCCCTGCTGCTCCAGCACCAGCAGCTGGCGCTGGATGGCCCCGACGCTCGCGGGCGATACGTTGCCGTGGCTCTTCTGGAGCTCGCTGGCCCGCTCCGCCACGTGCTGGAGCAGGGCCCGGAGGTCCTTCAGGTCGAGGAGCAGGAGCCCGTCGTCGTCGGCGATCTTGAAGGCGAGGGAGAGCACGCCCTCCTGGACGTCGTTCAGATCGAGCATCCGCGAGAGCAGGACCGGACCCATCTCGGAGACCGTGGCCCGGAGCGGGTGCCCCTGCTCGCCGAAGACGTCCCAGAAGACCACCGGCGCGCCCGAAGGCTCGAGCGTCACGCCGAGTCGCTTGACCCGCTCGAGCATCTTCTCGTCGGGCTCGGCCGCAAGCGCCATGCCGGAGAGGTCGCCCTTCACGTCGGCGAGGAACACCGGGACGCCGATGCGGGAAAGCCGCTCGGCCAGTACACGGAGCGTGATGGTCTTCCCGGTCCCGGTGGCTCCGGCCACCAGGCCGTGCCGGTTCGTCATCCCCGGGAGCAAGGACAGGGTCTCGTTCCCCTTGGCGATGGGCAGCGGCATTGCGGGCATGCGCGGATCTCCTCCCGCTCGTGGAGATAGCACGACGTCGCCTGGATTGCCCGGGCTCCCGCTCAACCACTCCAGCTGGCGCGCACGCCCAGGGCCGAGGCCACCCGCAGGACGTCGGTCAGCACGCCGCCCGCGGTGAGCGCCCCGCCCACGCCCGCTCCCTGGACGACCAGCGGCGAACCCGAGCGGCGCGCCGTGGTCGCGGCCACGTAGGCCTCGACGTCGCGGAGCCGCGCTGCACGGTGGTCCGGTCCGACCTCCTCGGGACCAACGCGAACCCTGCCGGACCCTGCGTCGACGTGGACGAGGTACCGAAGCGCCCTTCCGCGCATCCGGGCCTGCCGGATGCGGTCGGAGAAGGCCCTGTCGTGACTCCGCAAGGCCTCGACCATCTCGGCGTGCGTCCTGGCGCCGGTGATCTCCGGCGGCAGGAGAGGCTCGAGGAGCACGTCGGAGACGTCGAGCTTCATTCCCAGCTCCCGCGCCAGGATCACCGCCTTGCGGGCCGAATCGAGCCCGGTCAGGTCGTCGCGGGGGTTCTCCTCCGTGTAACCCAGCTCGCGGGCCCAGCGGACCGCGAGCGACAACGGCGTCCCTTTCTCTGCCTCGGTCAGGAGGTAGCCGGCCGTGCCGGAGAGCGACCCCTCCACCGACAGTACCCGGTCCCCGGTGCGCACCAGGTTTCGCAGCGTGCCGAGAAGCGGGAGGCTCGCTCCCACCGAGGTCTCGTAGTGGAAGTGGACGTGGGCGCTCCGCCGCGCCGCGGCCAACCGGTCCCGGTCGGCGGTGAGCGCCGCGAGCGGCAGCTTGTTCGCACCGACGACGTGGATCCCCCGCCGGAAGGCCTCCTCGTACACGTTCAGGAGGGCCTCGTCGGCGGTGAGGTCGACGAGGACCGCGCCGGGCAGGCGCGCCAGGCGGTCGAGCACGGGCAGCGCGCCGGGGAGGCGGAACGGCCCGGTGGCCGGGCCGGTGGCGAGCGCCTCCCGCCAGCCCGTCAGGTCGAGGCCGTGCTCGTCGAAGCAGAGGCCGTGCCGATCGCCAATCCCCACCACCCGGACCACGATCTCGTAGTCGGATGCGATGCTGCCTGCCTGCTCGCGCACCTGATCGAGCAGCGGCGCTCCCACCTTCCCCTTCCCCAGCACGAGCAGCGACATCCCCGCGCGGCCCGCTGCCGGACGCGATGCAGGGCGCGACACGCTCCGCCCCTCCACCCGGTCGCGAAACTCGGCCACCATCGCCGAAAGCTCGTCCACCTGGATGAGGAAGCCGTCGTGTCCGTGTGGCGAGTCGAGCCGCGCGAGGCGTGCCGCCGGCATGTGGCGAGCCATCACCCGCTGCTCCTCCGGCGGGTAGAGCACGTCGGTGTCGATGGTGACGACGAGGGCTGGCTGCCGGATGCTCCGCAGCACCTCCTCGAAGTCGCCGCGCCCGCGCGCCACGTCGTGGGTGTCCATGGCCCGGGTGAGCGCGTGGTAGGTCGCCGCGTCGAAGCGGTCCACGAGTTGCTGGCCCTGGTATCGCAGGTAGCTCTCGATGGCGAAGAGGTCGGCGTCCTGGGAACGCCGGCTGTAGCGCTCCTCGAAGCTCTCCCAGCCGCGGTAGGTGCACATCGCCATCATGCGCGCTGCGGCCAGGCCGGCCACCGGCGGATCGGCCGGGTCGTAGCGCCCCCCGGCCCATCGCGGGTCGGCGACGATGGCCTGCCGTTGCGCCTCGGAGAGGCCGATGGCCCATGCCGAGTGGCGCGCCGAGTTGGCGATGGGCACGATGCTCCGCACCATCTCCGGATGGAGCAGGGCCCACTCCAGCACCTGCATGCCCCCCAGCGAACCCCCGATGACGCTGCGGATGCTGCGGATTCCGAGCGCCCGGACCAGATCTCCCTGCACCCGGACCATGTCACGGAGAGTGATTTCCGGGAAGGAGCCCAACCAGGGTCGGCCGGTGGACGGATCCACGGAAGCCGGCCCGGTGGTGCCGTAGCAGCTTCCCAGGATGTTCGCGCAGACCACGAAGTCGCGACCGGGGTCGAGGGCCCGCCCCGGCCCGAACATCCCGGTCCACCAGCGATCGACGTCGGCGGATCCGGTGAAGGCGTGGCAGACGACCACCGCATTGTCCCCGTCCGGCGACAGCTTGCCCCAGGTCCGGAATGCGACCTGGATCTGCGGCAGGCTCGTGCCCGACTCGAGGTCGAACGGGCCAGGGGGCACGTACCACCGGGTCTCGGGGGCGATGAAGGCCGCGCGCGCCGGCGGAAGCGGGTCGGGAGGCTGGTCGACGAAGGGCATGGCCGGAGGTGCGGGTTCGGGAAGCGCCGAATCTACGGGCTGGAACCGGGCTCAGTCAAGATAGCGGACGATCATCCGCTCACGTGGAAGAGGGGCGGCGGGGGCCGGCCGGACGCCGGCGGAGACGGAAGTGGGCTCGGAGGAATTCGGCCAGCCGATCGACCTCGTCGTGCGCGAAGACCGGAAGCTTCCGAGGGGGCGGCTCGTCGGAGACCACCGCGATGAAGCGTCGGCCGCTAGCGCAGAGAAAGGTCCGGTCGACGGAGCGCCGGTGCACCTCGACGCGCGGGAGGCGCTCGGATCTCCATCCCTCCACGAGGACCAGGTCGACGGGCGGCAGGAGGCGGGCCAGCGCCCGCGCGCCTCCCGTCCGCGGTGGGCCGAAGACCGCCAGCTGGGCCGGGCCCTGCACTGCCACCCCGAGGGCGCCGGCGCGCAGGAGGAGGTCGCTGTCCTTGCCGGCCACGTCGAAGCCGTGCGGATGGCCCGAGTGCTTGATGGCCCCCACGCGGATGCCGCTCGCCCCGAGCGCCCGGACCAGGCGAACCAGCAACGTGGTCTTTCCCGATCCGCTGGGACCGGAGAAGGCCACCACCGGCACCGGCCTCCGCAGCATCGGCTTCCCTCCCTCTTTCACTCTCCGAGAAGCCACGTCTCCACCCGCTCCCCCTCCGGCACGTCGCCGGTGCCCTCGGGAATCCTGAGGAGCGCCTGGGCCAGCGCCGGGCCACGCACCTGGGCGGTGTCCCGCCCGACCGGCCGCACCCTTCCGTCCGGGTCCAGCCCGGCCCAGAGGAATCGAGCCCGGCCGGGCCTCCCCTCGCACCCCTCCGCGAGCGGCAGCCAGGCCACCGGCCGGAAGATCCGCGCCGCACCGGCGAGCCGCAGGATGGCCGGACGCGCGAAGACCTCGAAGGCCACCAGGCAGGCTGACGGGCTGCCGGGAAGACCGAACACCGGCTTCCGGCCGGCCAGCGCGAAAAGGAAGGGTTTGCCCGGCTTCATCGGCACACCGTGGACCCGCACGTCCGCGCCCATGGCGACGAGCGCCCCAGCCACCAGGTCCTTCTCGCCGACCGAGACGCCGCCGATGGTGACCACGGCGTCCGCGCGCGAGACGGCATCCACCAGCGCGGCACGAACCAGGGCGGGCTCGTCGGCCACCACCCCGCGCCACACGTCCACGAAGGCCTCCTTCAAGAGCCCTTCCAGCGCGGCGCCATTCGAGTCGGGCGTACGCCCCCGGACCACCTCGTCTCCTGTCGACAGGAGAGCGATGCGCGGACGTCGGTGCGCCACGAGGGTCTGGCAGCCCACCGCCTCGAGGAGCGCAAGCTGGCGAGGCCCGACACGGACCCCGGCAGGAAGCGCCTCTCCTCCCTGGGCCACGTCCTCCCCGGCAAACCGGACGTTCTCGCCTCGCCTGGCCTCGTGCCGAAGGAAGACCCGGCCACCTCGCAACTCCGCCGACTCCTCCCGCACCACGGCGTCCGCGCCAGGAGGCAGCGGAGCGCCTGTGAAGATCCGCGCTGCCTCCCCGGCGACGATGGCGGAGCCCGGGGAGTCCCCGGCATAGAGGACCTGGCGCAGGGCCAGTTCGATCGGTCCCGCAACGTCGGCGTGACGCACCGCGTAACCGTCCATCGCGGAGCAATCGAATGGAGGAGCCGCCAGCCGGGCCAGCGCCGCCCGGGCGAGGACCCTTCCCCCGGCAAGGGAGAGAACGATCGACTCCGATTCGATCGGTTCGATCGCTTCGATCACCTTGCGTCGATGTGGTTCGATCCGGTCCACGTGCGGATGATGCCACTCCATGCCATCCGGTGTCTGGCGATTTCCGCAACCCTTGCGTGCCTCGTGACTTGATCCGACGCAATACGCAGAGTCTGCAGCAAAACCCCGGAATATCCCGGGCCTGAGTCATGCATCTAGACGAGCGTCAATCAAGGAGCCGCCCATGATCACGACCGCACCAGTCACTGACTGCGCCTCTTGCTCCCTGGGCATCGCCTCGGGCGGACGCTGTCGCTTCACCCCGTCGTCCCGCGAAGCAGGCGGGAGCCTCTGCGCCCAGGGCGAGCGCCCGCGCACCGTCTACTTCATCAAGGAAGGCTTCGTCGCCCTCTCGGCGGTGAGCCCGAAAGGCTCGGAACTGGTCCTGGCGCTCCGCGGCCCGACCTCGCTCCTCTGCGCCGAGGCCATGACCAACGAGCCGTCGGCCCTGGAAGTGCGCGCTCTCTCGCGGGTGAAGCTCTGTGGCATCGCAGGCGACGCCATGTGCCAGTGGGTCGGGCCGGAGCGCAGCCCTGGGCGCGTCGTCATCGACCTCCTGCTGGCCGAGTCGCGGATGCAGCGGGACGAGGTCAACTTTCGGCAGGGCGACTGCATGTCCCGGGTGGCCCGCTTCGCGCTCGCACACGCCAAGTTCCTCGCCGACCGTCCCAACGCCGTGCGCAAGCAGGTCGTGGCGCGGCTCCTCGGCATGCGCCCCGAGACGCTCTCCCGATGCCTGACCCGGCTGGAGCAGGACGGCGTGCTCGATGCGTCTCGCGGCGTGAAGGTCATCGACCACCGCCGCCTCGCCGCCATCGCCATGGAGGACGTGGCCGCCTGATCGCGGTATGATCCCTCCATGTTCGGACTCGGATTCGGCGAGCTGCTCCTCATCGCCGTGGTACTTCTCCTGGTGTTCGGATCGAGCAAGCTGCCGCAGCTCGGGCAGGGGCTGGGCGAGAGCGTGAAGAGCTTCCGGAAGGCCTTCCAGCCGGCGCGCAGCGACGGCGCCTCCGACAAGGCACCCGCGCCGCCGTCCGAGAAGTAGCTCCGTTCCCGACGGCGCCCCGCCTCAGCGGTCGGACAGGATGCGTGCGACCCACTCGCTGAATCGCGCCACCGCCTGCCCCAGGACGTTGGCGACACGGCGCGTCCACCCTCCCCTCTCCGCCTCTTCCCGGGGCACGAGTCTCGCCTGGGCTGCCCGAACCTCGAACCAACGCCTCGCCGCGGCCGCGGTCGCCGGGTCGTCGATCTCCACCAGCGACTCCAGGTTGGCGAGGGAGAGCGGGTCGAGGTTGAAGCTGCCGATCAGCACCTTCGCGCCATCCACCACGGCAACCTTGGCGTGGTGCACCGATCGCGTCCATTCCCGGATCTCCACGCCGGACTCGGAGAGGCGGCGGTAGAGCCTCACCGTCGCGGCATGGACCAGGGGGACGTCGCTCCGCCCGGCCAGGAGAAGCGTGACCTTCACTCCCCGTCTCGCGGAGGCGGTGATGGATCGCACCGATCGACGGTCGGGGAGGAAATACGAATGCGCGGCGAGGATCTCCGATCGGGCCGCGCCGAATGCTCGACGGTAGATGTTTCGCAACCGCCTCCCGCCGCCGATGCCCGACAGGTGGATCTGCACCGGCCCCGGTGGACGTGGGGGGCGCTCCCCGCGCAGGCGAGCCTCCAGCCACGCCGCAGGTGCCCCGCGGATCTCGACGGCGAGGTCCATCCAGGCGGGCTCCTCGTCGGCAAGGTCCGGGGCGCGGCCGGGACCGATCTGGCCGTACTCGTCGGCGATGTTGATGCCGCCCAGGTAGGCCACCTCCCCGTCCACGAGCAAGATCTTCCGGTGGTTGCGACGGAACCGCCCGGTGAAGAGCGCCAGGAGCGGGTTGAAGATGCGCACCTCGACCCCGTCCGGCTCCAGCATCAGCTGGAGCCACCGTCCGTCGAGCGCTGAGCCCCATCCGTCGAGGATCACGCGGACGCGCACGCCCCGTAGTGCTGCCTCCGAGAGGGCGCGACGGAACTCGTCTCCCACCCCTTCGCGGGCCAGGTAGTAGACCTCGAGGTGCACCGACTGACGCGCCTGCCGGATGGCCTGGAGCATGCGTGGGAAGGCCTCCCGCCCTCCCTGGAGCAGGGTGATGTCTCCGGCGGGACGATCGGGGGGCACCTTCGTCATCCAGGCGAGGGTACTCCTTTCCTGGCGCCCCCCTTCACGGATCGAAGCGTACAATGGATACGAGGGGGGTGTGACATGAAGCGGATCCTGGTGGCCATCGACGGGTCGGAGCCGGCGGCCCGCGGCGCGCGCCTGGCGGCCGACATCGCGGTCCGGTTCGGCGCCCGGCTCACGCTCCTGTACGTCGTCCCTCGCCTCCTGTTGCCACCGGACGTCTACGGTCTCACCGTGGAGGAGGTCGAGCGGGAGCACCGCTCCCACGCCGAGCGCATCCTCCAGGGGGCTCTCGCCGCGCTGGGCGGCGCTGGTGTCGAGATCGACTCCCAGGTCCTTTCCGGTCCTCCAGCCGAGACCGTGGCCGAGGCCGCCGCCGCCCCCGACGTGAGCCTCGTGGTGGTCGGAAGCCGCGGCCAGGGCGCCGTGGCGCGGGTTCTCCTGGGGAGCGTCTCCGATCGCCTGGTCCACGTCTGCCCGAAGCCCATCCTGGTCGTCCACTGAGGCTGGGGGCGGCCCATCGCGCCCGTGCCGTTGATCTGGCGCTCGCCGGGGCCTAGATATCGTGCCCTCATGGGCGAATCCCTCCTCGACGAACTGAAGCGCTACGTGGGGTTCTGCCCGGCAGACGAGGCGGCCCTGCGCCAGCTGTGCGCCGCGGCCAGGCCGCACTTCCCCGAGATCGCCAGCGCCTTCTACGAGCGCATCCTCACCCACGCCGAGGCGCGGCGGGCGCTCACCGGGGGCGAGAGCCGGGTGGGACATCTTCGAGTGACGCTCGTGCGCTGGATGGGCGAGGCGCTCGGAGGACCATGGGACGAGGCCTGGTGGGAGTCCCATTGCCGCATCGGGCGCGTTCACGTCCGCATCGACCTCCCCCAGCACTACATGTTCGGAGCCATGAACCTGGTCCGGGCGGAGTTCTCCAAGGTGGCGGACCGGGCCTGGGCCGACGATGCGCCCGGTCGCGAGCAAGTCCAGATGGCGCTCGGGAAGGTGCTGGATCTGGAACTGGCCATCATGCTGCACACCTACCGCGAGGACATGGTTTCCAGGGTGTCCCGCTCGGAGCGGATGGCCACCTTCGGGCAGGTGGTCGGAACCATCGGCCACGATCTTCGAAATCCACTGGGGGTCATCGAGAGCTCTCTCTTCCTCCTCCGGGGGCGGGTGGGCGAGGATGAGCGCGTCAGGAAGCATCTCGAACGCATCGGGGATCAGGTCCGTATCTCCAACGAGATCATCTCCGGCCTCCTCGACATGGTCCGCGATCGACCGCTGCCGAGTGAGCGGGTGGCGCTGACCGTTCTCGTGCAAGGTGCGGCCGGTTCGGTTCCGCGTCCCGCCGAGGTCGGGCTGGCCGTCCAGGGGCTCGAGGGGCTCGACGTGGTGGGGGATGCCGTCCAGCTGCGCCAGGCGATCGTGAACCTCGTCCTGAACGCCGTACAGGCCGCCTCTCCGGTCGGCCAGGTCCGGGTGCTGACGCGGCGAGAGGGTTCCATCGCGGCCGTCGACGTGGAGGACAGCGGGGCGGGGGTCCCCGAGGCGGTGCGTGGCCGGATCTTCGAGCCGCTCATCACGACCAAGGAACACGGAAGCGGGCTCGGCCTGGCGCTCGTGAAGCGCGTGGCCGAGCGGCACGGCGGATCGGTGGGGCACGAGCCCCTCCCCGGCGGCGGCGCCCGCTTCACGCTCAGGCTCCCCGTCCCGTGACCGCCATGCGCCGCTATCTCTTCGTCGACGACAACCTGGAGTTCGCCGAGAACATGGTGGAGATCATGGGCGACTGCGGCGCCGCCTGCGAGATGGCCGGGAGCGGCGCAGAGGCCATCGAGCGTGTGAAGCAAGACCGCTTCGACGCCCTCGTCACCGACATGCGCATGCCGGAGATGGGCGGCGCCGCGCTGGTCCACGCGGTCCGGCGCATCGATCCAGGGCTCCCGGCGGTGGTCCTCACGGCGCACGCCGGCGACGCGGATCTGACGTCCGCCCGGCGGGAGGGACTTCTCGCGGTGCTCTCGAAGCCCGCCCCCATCGAACGGCTGCTCGCGCTGCTCGGGGCGGCCCGGAGGGACGGATTGCTCGCCGTGATCGAGGACGACACCGCGCTGCTCGACAACCTCACCGAGGCACTGCGACTGCGCGGCTTCGCGGCGGTGACCGCGTCGTCCGTGCTCGACACCGAGCGGCTCGGGCCCGTGCGTCCCTTCGCCGCCCTGGTGGATCTGAAGATTCCCGGCGGCCCCGATGGCGAGGCGGTCCGCCGCCTCGAGGCTCGCTTCCCGGGCCTCCCGCTGGTGGCCGTCACGGCTTCTCCAACGTTGGCGCCCCTCCACTGCCGGGCCATCTTCCAGAAACCCTTCGACACCGGGGCGCTCCTCGATGCCGTCCAGAATCTCCATGGCGAAAGGCACCCTCCTCCGTGAACCCGCACGCCCCCGTCCGCCGCCCACGCGTCCTGGTGGTCGACGACAACGCCTCGCTCGCCGAGAACCTCCGGGACATCCTCGAGGAGGCTGGCTTCACGGTCCGCGCCGCCGGGACCTGCGCCGAGGCCCATGCCGTCGCCCGGTCCGGCTTCGACGTCGCGCTGGTGGACCTGACGCTCCCGGACGGCAACGGAACGGAACTCGCGCAGGAGCTCAAGGATGCCTCGCCGGACAGCGAGGTGGTGCTCCTCACCGGCCACGCCACCATGGAGTCGGCGCTCGACGCGGTCCGGGCCGGGGCATGCGCCTTCCTCCAGAAGCCGGTCAACCCGCCCGAGCTGATCATGACGCTCGAGACGGCCATGCGCCACGTCCGGCTTCACTCGGAGAAGAGAGAGCTGGCCCGGCGTGCCGCCATGGCCGAGAAGCTGGCCGCGGTGGGCACCATGACGGCAGGCCTCTCCCACGAGATCAGGAATCCGTTGAACGCGGCGGCGCTCCAGCTCGTCGTGCTCGAGCGAAGGGTCGGCAAGCTCTCCACTTCCGAGCAAGGGCCGCTGCTGGCGCCGCTGCACCTGGTGCGGGACGAGATCCGGCGCCTCGACCACATCCTCGAGGACTTCCTGCAGTTCGCCCGCCCCCGGGAGTTTTACCCCAAGGCGGTCGAGGTGGCGCCGGTCCTCGACCGGGTCCTCACCCTGATCGGGGGCCCAGCCGAGAAGCGCCACGTGCGCGTGATCCGGGACTTCGAGGCTGTCCCGCCCGTTGCCGGAGACGAGGAGCGGCTACAACAGGTCGTCATGAACCTGGGTCTGAACGCCCTCTCGGCCGTCCCGGAGGGCGGATGGATCCGGGTCTCCTGTCGTGCCGGCGACGACCCGGAGCTGGTCGAGATCCTCGTCGACGACAGCGGAGAAGGCGTCCCGCCGGAGATCCGCGAGCGGATCTTCGAGCCCTTCTTCACCACCAAGGCCGAAGGGTCGGGGCTCGGGCTACCCATCGTCCACGCCATCGTGACCCAGCACGGAGGAACCATCACGGTGGAGGACGCGCCGGAGGGTGGGGCTCGTTTCGCGCTGAGGGTTCCGCGGGCTCGCTGAATTCGACGGCGCCGGCCCGCCGGCCCCGGCCTTCAGGAGGCCGTGGGATCCTCGGAGAGGTCGTCGCCGTTCGGCTCCCCGGTTGCGCCGGTGGCGTACTCCTTGAGGCGATACTGGATCTTCCGGACGCTGATTCCCAGGATCTCGGCTGCGCGGGAGGTCGACCCGCCCACCATCTCGAGCGTTCGAAGAATGGCCTCGCGCTCGATCTCGTAGAGGGTGGCGCCCGGAATGAGCGCCCCTGGAGTCCGCTCCCGTGGGCGAGGCCCCCTCAGGGTGGGCGGCAGATCGTCGGCCGTCATCTCCTGCCCCTTGGCCAGGACCACGGCGCGCTCCACCACGTTCTCCAGCTCCCGGACGTTGCCCGGCCAGTCGTGGGCCAGGAGCGCGTTGAGCGTGCCGGGCGCCAGCCCGCGGATCTCCTTCGCGTAGGCCTTGCAGTACTTCTCCACGAAATGGCTGACCAGGGCCGGGATGTCCCCCTTGCGCTGCCGGAGCGGCGGCAGCGTCACCGCCACCACGTTCAACCGGTAGTAAAGATCCTCGCGGAACTTCCCGTTCTTCACCTCGGTGGCGAGGTCGCGGTTGGTGGCGGCCACGAGTCGAACGTCGACCTTGAGGGTCGAACCCCCGCCCACCCTCTCGAACTCCTTCTCCTGGAGGACGCGGAGCAGCTTGATCTGGAGAGCGGGCGAGATGTCCCCGATCTCGTCCAGGAAGAGCGTCCCGCCGTCGGCCAGCTCGAAGCGCCCTTCCCTGCGGCCGATGGCGCCGGTGAAGGCGCCCTTCTCGTGCCCGAAGAGCTCGCTCTCGAGGAGGGTCTCGGAGAGCGCCGCGCAGCTCACCTTGATGAACGGGCGGTCGCGCCGGGGAGACTCCTCGTGAAGGGCCTGGGCGATGAGCTCCTTGCCGGTGCCCGACTCGCCGAGGATGAGCACGGTGGCTCGGGTGGGCGCGGCGCGCTTGACCACCTCGTAGACCGCCTGCAGCTCGGGCGCGTCGCCGACGATGTTGTGAAAGCGGTAACGCTCCCGCACCCGCTCGCGGAGGTTCTGCGTCTCGCGCTGAAGGCGCAGCTTCTCGAGGGCCTTCTCGAGCACCACCAGGACGGCGTTCACGTCGAGCGGCTTCACCAGGTAGTTCTCGGCGCCGGCGCGCATGGCCTCGACGGCCGCCTCGACGCTCGCGAAGGCGGTCATCATCACGAAGACCGAGTCGGAACCCTGCTCGCGCGCCTTCCGGAGGAGCGTGATGCCGTCCATCCTGGGCATCCGGACGTCGGCCAGAACGGCGGCCGGCGCGAACGACTGCATGAGCTGGAGGGCGTCCTCGCCGTCGGCCGCCTCGACGACCTCGTAGCCTTCTTCGCTCAGGATGTCCCGGAGTGCCTGGCGCGCGTTCGCCTCGTCGTCGACGACGAGGATGCGCTCCTTCCCTCCCCTGGGCGTGTTCTTGCTCACCGTCATCTCCGCTCGATCGCCTCCCGGTCCCCATATCAGCGCAAGGGCTGCGGGGGGTCGCATCTTATGCACGCTTTGCGCGCCCCGGTCCACCCCGATACCGCCAAGCGTCCGATGCTGCGGCGTTCTTCCAGGTAGGACGGCAGGAAACGATCGCGAAAACGTTGCGGATGTCAGGCGTTTCCGCCCAGCTCTCTGAGGCGCCCGACGCGGTCGTAGGGGCGCCAGCGGAACCTGGCGCCTAGCGCCTCCGCCTCGCGCCGACAGGCACCCTCGTCGAGTCCAGGGACTCCCACGAAGCTGGCCTCCACCTCGGGGACATGGCGCACGGCTGCCCGGATGAACCCGCGTGCGCTCTCCCAGGCCGACTCACCGTGCTGGTTCGGGCAGAGCCTGGCATAGGTCGACGCGTCGGGCGCGTTCAAGGAGACGACGACGGTGCCCACCCCTGCTGCCGCCATTTCTGGCGTGACGTCCCTGTGCTCCCGGAGGTTGGCGAGCCCGTCGGTGTCGACGCGCACCCGCTTCACGCCTGCGAGAACGAGGCGCCTCGTCACCTCGAGAAGCACGTCGAGGCGCCGGGTCGGCTCGCCGAGCCCCGTGAATACCACCTCGGAGCGCCCGGCCAGGCCATCTCGCTCGACCTGCGCCCAGACCTCGTCGACCGACGGGGCGCGCAGGAGGCGGAGGTCATGGCCGCCGACCACCCAGTCGTCGTCCCGGATCTTGGGGCAGAAGACGCAGGCCAGCGTGCACACCGAGGTGAGGTTCAGGTACAGCGCGTCGCCGAGCGCGTAGGCGTACACGGGCTTCGGGACGGCAAGGAGCGGGGACACCCAGGGGACTTAATCGAAGCCCTGCCGGTGGCCACTGCAGCCGAGACACAAGCGAGCCTCGGGAATGGCGCGAAGCCTCTGCAGCCCCAGCGGACCACCGCACGAGATGCAGGTGCCGTAGCTCCCGTCGACGATCCGCCCGAGCGCAGCTTCGACCTCGGCCAGTTCCCGGGCGACCTTCTCGGCGAGGACGCCCGCGGGGATCTCGTCGTCGGAAAGATAGGGCCCTCCATCCCCGTGGGAAACCGGCTGCGTGCGACGCAGTGCGTTTCGCCTGTCGAGGAGGAGCGACCTGGCTTCGCTGTCGATGCGGCTCATGAGAGGAATGTTTCCCTGGCGCCCCGTGGCGCAAGGCATCCCTTTTCACGGGTCGTGCCGAACCGGAACCTCCATGAAATCAGTGGTATTCGCTCGAACTGCTTGCGTCTTCCCCGGACGGGGGCGCATCTATTGCGCGAAACCTCAGTCGCTGTCGGATTCCTCGACACCCGCCCGGCTCGCGCGCAGCAGCGTCGCCAGCGCCCTCAGCGCGTCCGTGGTCGTGAAGATCCCGACGACGACCCCCTCGGCGACCACCAGGGCCGAGCCGTGGCGGTGGGACGCCATCGCCTCTGCCACGTCCTCGAGGGCGGCGTCGGGCTCGACCACGAAGGGCTCCGAGCTCATCGCCTCCTCGACCAGTTCCCGGGCGGCGTCCACCCCGCGAAGCGTCTCGAGCAGGTAGAGGTCCCGCTGCGACACCACGCCGGTCACCTTTCCGTCGTCGATCACCGGGAGGTGGCGCACACCCCGCTCGCGCATCGTCTGGTGGGCCTCGGCCAGCGTGTGCCGGCTCGTGATCGAGTGCGGGCTCAGGGTCATGAACCCCCGGATTGCGTATCGCGACATCGGTTCCTCCGCTGGCTTGCGTCCAATTTAACCCCTGAACGTCAGGTTGTCTCGAACCTCCGCCTGGGTTAGCTTCCGCGCACCATGGAGAAGATCTGGGTCAAGGACATCAAGGAAGGCGAGCGCGTGAAGGGCGTCTTCGCGGTCGCCCGCAAGGCGGTTCCCACGGCAAAGAGCGGCAAGACGTATCTCGCCGCCACGCTGGTCGACCGCACGGGGGAGATCGAGGCGCGATCCTTCGACCGGGTCGAGGAGCTATCGGCCCTTTTCGAGGAGAGTGACCTCGTGGAGGTGGAGGGCCTCATCGGCTCCTTCCAGGGCAAGCCCCAGCTCCGCGTCGAATCGGTCGCCAAGCTGGACCCCGCGGCCACGGGTCTCGACGCTGCCGACTTCGCGTGGGTCCCTGCCCCCGAGCCGCGGAAGCCCGAGAAGGCCGCGGCCGTCGAGACCACCGACGCCAACTGGACCGAGCTCCTCGGGCTCGTCGATGCCATCACCGACCTCCACGTGAAGGAGCTCGTGAAGGCCTTCCTGGTCGACGACGACCTCACCGCCCGGCTGCGCCGTGCCCCGGCCGCGAAGAGCGTTCACCATGCCTATCCGGGCGGCCTGCTCGAGCACACGGTGAGCTGCATCAAGCTCTCCCACCGCATCGCCGACCAGTACCCCCAGCTCGACCGCGACCTGCTCGTCGCCGGGGCGTTCTTCCACGACCTGGGCAAGATCCGCGAGCTCTCCTACGAGCGGAGCGTCGAGTACACCGACGAGGGGAGACTCGTCGGCCACCTCGTCATGGCCGCCCAGTGGATCCACGACAAGGCACGGCGAGTGGGCGTGCCGCGCGAGCTGGAGCAGCACGTGGTGCATCTCGTCCTCTCGCACCACGGCAAGCTCGAGTACGGATCGCCGAAGACGCCGGCCACCCTGGAGGCGCTCGTCACCCACTTCATCGACGACCTCGACAGCCGCATGAACTCCTGGGTCGGCCTCATGGGGCGCGATAGCGGCTCCCGCCGCTGGACCGACTCGCAGAACATCTACGGCCACAACATCTGGCGCGGAACGCTTCCCACGGCGCAGGTGGAGAAGAAGTCGCCGCCGCCTGAGCTCATGACCCCGGTGATCTACGTTCCGAGGGTGGCGCCACAGGGACAGGCTCCTCGCAAGGCGCAGGAGAAGAAGCCCAGGCTCGCTCGCCCCCCGAGGTCGGAGCGAACCGAGCCGAGGCCCACCGGCGAGGCCGGTCCGGGAACCGCCACGGCAGCTCCCGCCGCACCGTCCGAAGCCGCCGCACAGAGGCCCGAGCGCACCGAGGCACCACCCCGTGCCGATCGACCGGCTCGCCCCGATCGCCCTGACCGCGCCCCTCGCGGATCGGGTGGGCCGGGCGGACCCGGAGGACCGGGGGACCGCAAGCCGAGATACACGGGACCGCGCCTGCCGGGCGACAGGGGCCCGAGCGCCCGACCCGACAAGCCGAAGAGCCTGACCCATAACCCGTTCGCGGCCCTGGCTGCGAAGGTCCAGGCCGGACGTCCGGACGCTGCGTCCGAGACCGCTGCGTCCGATACGGCTGCGGATCCCGTTTCCCTGCCGCCAGAGGTCGCCATGCCCGAGGTGCTCCTGGCCGAGGTCTCCGCCCCGGCGCCCGAGCCGACTCCGGATATCGCCGCCACCCCGGGTGGCGAGCCGGCTCCCTGAGCCGTGGCCCCGTTCGGCCGCACCGCCGCGATCTTCGACGTCGACGACTCGCTGCTCGACGGCAACGCCGGCACGATCTTCAGCTGGTACCTCTACAGCGAGAAGATCATGCTGCCGGAGATCCGATCCCGCATCCCGCGGCTCGTCTACGAGTTCGCGCGGCGGCGCCTCACCGAGCGGGACATGGTCGAGCTGGGGTCGCGCTGCCAGGAAGGGCTCTGGGTCGACGACCTCCGGGCCCATGCCCAGGACTGCTTCGAGCGGCACCTCAAGAAGCGCATCACTGCCGGTGCGGCACGTCAGATCCGCAAGCACCTTCTCTCCGGTCACTTCGTCCTCATCGCCTCGGGGTCGCCGCAGTACATCGTGGACGAGGTGGCCCGCCACCTCCGCGTCCACGGCGCCATCGGCACCCGCACCCGCGCCGTCGACGGAAAGGCCACCGCCGACATCCTGCCCCCCATCGTCTTCCAGGACGGCAAGCGGGAGGCGGTCTCGCGGGCACTCGAGCAGCAAGGGCTCGATCTGGCCCGCAGCTGGCTTTACTCCGACTCCCCGGCCGACGTGCCTCTCTTCGAGACGGTCGGCCACCCGGTGGTGGTGAATCCAAAGGACTCGTTCCGCCTGGTCGCCGAGCAGCGCGGCTGGCCGGTCGTGAAGTGGAAGGAGCGGAACAAGGAAGCCCAGGCCGACCTGGCCAGCGAATGGTCGAGCTGGGACGGTTAGCACCGGCTCCCTACGGGAGCCGGAAGAGCCTCACCACATTCCCGGTCGTGATCTCGGCGACCTCCCCCGGCGTCACGCCCCACAGCTCCGCCACCTTGGCGGCGACGTGGACCACGTGGGCCGGCTCGTTTCGCCTTCCCCGGAAGGGCACGGGCGCGAGGAACGGGCTGTCCGTCTCGACCAGCAGCCGGTCGCGCGGGATGCGGCGCACGGCGTCGCGAATGCCGTCGGCCGCCTTGAAGGTGACGACCCCGGCCACGGAGATGTGGAGGCCGAGGTCGAGGTAGATCCGGGCCGTCGCCCAGTCGCCGGTGAAGCAGTGGATGACCCCGCCGGCGGCAGGAACGCCCTCCTCCCGCAGGACCGAGGCGCAGTCCAGATCGGCCTCTCGAACGTGGACCACGAGCGGCTTCCCGACGGCACTCGCGATCCGGATGGACCGGCGGAAGCTCTCCCGCTGCACCTCCCGCGGGGAGAGGTCGTAGTGGTAGTCGAGGCCGGTCTCGCCCACGGCCACCACCGCCCGGTCGCCGGCCAGGCGTGCGCTCCGTTCCCAGTCCTCCTCCGGGACCCGGGCGCACTCGTGCGGGTGGATCCCGGCGGTCGCGGAGAAGACTTCGGGCCGGGAGCGAGCAAGCTCGAGCGCGTTCCCGAAGTCGCCGGGCGCGCGCCAGAGCCCGATCGCCACGATTCGATCGACGCCCACGGCCCTGGCTCGGTCCACCACCGCCTCGATGTCCCCCCGGAAGTCCTCGAAATCGAGGTGAGCGTGGGAGTCGACGAGGCTCACTTGACCCGGGTCCCCGGGGGCACTCCCTCATCGACATGAACCACGCGCGGTGGGTCGCCGGCAGCCAGCAGCATTCCCTGCGACGTGATGCCCCGCAGCGCACGCGGCGCGAGGTTGGCCACCACGACGATGCGCCGTCCGACCAGTTCCTCCGGCGCCGGATAGGCCGCGGCGATCCCGGCCACGATGGTGCGCGGCTCGGGCTCCCCGACGTCGACCGTGATCTGGAGAAGCTTGTCCGCCTTGGGAACGCGCACGACGGCGCGGACGAGCCCCACCTTGAGCTCGACCTTCGTGAAATCTTCGAAGCCGATGATCCCCGGCGCAGCAACCTGTGTTGCCGAGGCCCTGGAGGCGGTCTCGGCGGGACTGGCCGCCTCGGAAACCCGGGGGCCATCGGCGGCGGGCGTGGCGACGAGGAGCGCCACCTGCCTGGCGTCGAGCCTCGCCACCTGGGGAGGCTTGGCGCGCGCGACGACGGGCGGACCCACGAAGGGATCGAAGTCGGGCCCCCAGGTGCCAGGGCGGGCCTGCCCGAAGGCCGCCGCGAGGTCGTCGGAGAAGACCGGCATCACCGGCCAGAGCATGACCGCGATGGCCCGGAGGGCCCGGGCGCAGGAGAGTAGCAACCGCTGCGAGGCAGGCGTGGTGGGCCCCTCCCAGGGCTTGGCCTCCTGGAGTCGCTTGTTGCATACGTCGGCCACCTGGTTCACGAGCCGGACCACCTCGCGGAACTCGAGAGCCTGGTAGGCAACGCGGGCAAGGCGCAGGGCATCCCTCGCGGCGTTCGCGATTCCCTCCTCCGGCTCGCCCGAGGCCTCGCCGCCTGCGCGCTCGACGAGTGCGAAGACCCGGGAGGCCAGGTTGGCGACGTTGTTGGCCAGATCGGCGTTGATGCGGTTCCTGAACTCGTGAAGGGCGAGGTCCAGGTCGGTCACGCCGGATCCGAGGTTGGCCGCGTAGTAGTAGCGGAGCAGCTGTGGATCGAGGCCGCTGTCGAGATAGGTCCGGGCGGTGATGAAGGTGCCGCGCGACTTGGACATCTTCTCGCCGTTCACGGTGAGATGCCCGTGCACGGCCAGCCGGTGGGGGAGCTTCAGCCCCGCCGCGCCCAGCATGGCCGGCCAGAACACGGCGTGGAAGCGCAGGATGTCCTTGCCGATGAAGTGCTCGAGAAGCGGGGGTGATCCCGGCGACAGGTAGGCAGCCTCGAAAGCAGCCGGATCGAGGCGCCTGCCAGCCGGAGCCTCCGTCGCGAAGTAGTGCTCGGCCGACGAGAGGTAGCCGATGGGTGCATCGAGCCAGACGTAGATGAACTTGCCCGGGAAGTCCGGGTCCTTCACCGGGAAGCCGAAGTAGGGAGCGTCCCGGCTGATGCACCAATCTTGCAGGTCGTCGAGCCAGCCCTTGACCTGCTCCCGGACCGCCGCGTCGAGGTGCCCCTCCCCCTCCACCCAGGCCCGGATGTCGGGCTCGACCTTTTTCAGGTCGACGTAGGCGTGGTCGCTGGCGCGGACCACCGGCGGGGTGCCGCAGAGCGCGCAGCGAGGGTCCTTCAGTTCCCGGGGGTCGTAGGTGGTCCCGCACTTCTCGCACGCGTCTCCGTACTGCCCGGGCGTGGCGCACTTCGGGCAAGTCCCCTTGACGAACCGATCGGGGAGAAAGCGGCCGTCGGTCTGGCAGTAGAGCTGCTCCACCGACTTGCTGTAGATGAGCCCCTTGGCCTTGAGGGCATCCCAGATCCGCCAGGCCCACTTCCGGTTCTCCTCGGAGTCGGTGGTGTAGTAGGTGCTGAAATCCACCCCGAAGCGCTGGAAGTCGGCGAGTTGCTCCCGCCGGTAGCGCTCCACGAACTCCTTGGGGCTGACGCCGGCCCTGGCCGCATTCACCTCGATGGGCGTGCCGTGGGAGTCGGCGGCGCACACGTAGGTCACCTCGTCGCCGATGGAGCGGCGGAAGCGAACGTAGATGTCGGTCTGGATGTACTCGACGAGATGGCCCATGTGGACCGAGCCGTTGGCGTACGGCAGGGCGCTCGTCACGAGAAGCTTCTGGCTCAAGCGGTTCTCCTCTCCCGGTCCGGGGCTCGGAGCAGCCCGACGAGGCATCTCTCGACGAGAACCGCGCCATCGGATCCGGTCTTCATGGAATGGTCGGCCTCCGCCAGGGACGCGAGGCAGTCGAGCAATTCACCTCGCGTGAATCGCACGGCCGCCTGGTACTTCATCCAGAGCCCGTAGGGCTTGCGGTCTCCCAGCTCCTCGGGGTCGATGCTGGGGAGGACCGTGGCGCTCCAGTCGCCGAAGGTGGCCAGCCGCTTCCCGCCGGAGGCCAGGCGCCCCCGCTCCTGCTCGACCAGCATCCGCCGGATGGTGCCGGCCAGCGAGCCCACCCACATGTGGGGGCTGGCGCCGTCGGCGAGCCCGCGACGCAGGACGCCGAGCGCTCCGGCGAGGTCACGAGCCTCGACGGCGTTGCCAAGCGCGAAGAACGGGTCGGAGGCGGTCCGCACCACCACCGCGTCCACGTCGGCGATGCCGATCTCCCTTCGGTCCCCGACGAATGCGGCCAGCTTCGCCACCTCGGCCGCCAGCGCGCGCGCGTCGGTGCCCACGAGCGCCGCCAGCCGGTCCTCGGCGTCCGGGTTCACGGACTTCTCCGTGCCGGCGAGCATCTCCGCGAGCATGGGCCCGAGCACTGGCCGCTTGGCATCCCACGTCCCCTCGCTCTTCACGGCGAGGGTGATGCGGCAGCCCGCCTCGGCGATCCGCTTGACCACCGGGAGCCGGCCGTCCACCTTCCCGGCAGCGATCACGAGAACGCAACCGGGAGGGAGCCCGCGCTCCAGAAGAGCCTCGAGAGCGGAGACGTCGTCCTTGGCCGCCTGGAGGTTCTTCTCCCCGGCGAAGCGGCCGGCGTCCCGGACGAAGGCGCCGTCCTCGGGCCGGAGCCCTTCGTCGGGCTGGAGCTTCCGCTCCCACTCGTCGATCGGGGGTGGCGAATCGCCGCAGAGGTCGGCGGTGGACCATCCGAACCGGGCCGCCAGGGCCACCAGCCGCCGCGCCGCCTCCCTCTGCCGCCCTTCCCGCCACATGTCGCTTGCCCTGGCAAAGGCGCTGGCGAGGTCCTCCTTCGATTGCAGGAAGGCAGGCTCGGCGACGATCACGACCTTGCCGCCGCCAAAGAGACCGCCGGTGGCCAGCTCAGCCGCCACCTCGGCCGGGCTGGCCGCGGCGTCCAGCTCCACCAGATTGAGCGACCGTCGCTCCTCCGGCACCAGCGCCTCGGCGATGCTGCGTCCGCCTCGCTGGGTGAGGAAGGGATCCCCGTCGAGCAGGTAGACGGCCGACGGGTTCCCGGCGTGGATGGCGGCCAGCGCACCATCCAGGTCGAGTCCGGGCTCCTTCTTGCGCGCCGGCGCCCTAGCCATGGTGGAACCACCCGATCAGCATGTGCTCGAGCGCCAGCGGGGCGCTGGCATTGTGCCGGAGCGCGGCGATCGCCCGCCGGACCGATTCGATCCTGCGCAGCGCTGCCTCGGGGCCCAGCCTGGCTGCCGCCTCGGTGGCGCCGGTGAGATCGGCCAGCGCCAGGGGAACGGTCGATCCTCCGGAGGCCCGGACCAGCACGTCGCGCAGCCAGACCAGCAAGAGCTCGCACAGCTCGCGAGCCTGCTCTCTCTTCTCCCCACGTCGCTTCGCGAAGGCGATCCAGGCGCGGGCGTCGTCGGAAGGCAACGCCGCCGCCTCCTCGACCGCCTCGCGCCTGCTGCCGATGGCCTCGGCGTCCAGCGCCAGCGCCTTCCCGAGAGAGCCGGCCGCGAGCGTGGTGGCCAGGCGGGCCAGCTCCGGCGATCGCCCGGCGGCGACGAGCCGGGCCTCCACGACCTCGGCCGGAAGCGGCGCGAACGGAAGTCGCAGGCAGCGGGAACGAACCGTGGGAAGCAGGCCGTCGGCCGACGAGGAGACGAGCACCAGCGTGGTTTCCGGTGGTGGTTCCTCGAGCGTCTTGAGAATCGCGTTCTGGGACTGCGGATTCATGGCGTCGGCGGGGTCCAGGATGACGAAGCGGCGGCGCCCCTCGAACCGGCGCAGCGAGAGGCGCCGGTCCACCAGCTCGCGAACCTGGTCCACCACGATGTCGCGGGACGGAGTGCGCCCTCCCTTGGGCTCCCATCGCCCTGCCCGCGCCATGTCGCGCTCTCGTTCGACCGCCAGCACGTCGGGGTGGACCCCACGCGCGATCTTCCGGCACGGAGGACAGGCGCCGCAGGCATCGGCGTCTGCCCGCTCGCAGTTGGCGGCCTGGGCGAGCAGGCGCGCCACCGTTCCCTTGCCGACTCCCTCCGGTCCGGCGAACAGGTAGGCATGATGGAGTCCGCCGCGGCGAAGCGCCGCGCGCAGGGCGTCCACGGCCCGGTCCTGGCCGATGATCTCCGAGAAGGGCATGTGGCGCGGGAAAGATAACACGGGGCGACGCGCCGCTGCGGGCGCCGCTAG
>Ga0209253_10000693_pt1 | contig 29284 bp, 30 predicted proteins | sample FrelakmetBRP12BR_FD_187145 | JGI IMG/M metagenome (GOLD analysis project Ga0209253, IMG submission 187145) | Freshwater lake sediment microbial communities from the University of Notre Dame, USA, for methane emissions studies - BRP12 BR (SPAdes)... | ecosystem: Environmental > Aquatic >...
ACAGGACTACCTCAACGCGTTGGCGTCTATGGGTGCTGCCGGCGGCAAGAAGACCACCAAGGACGTGGCGGTGCCAGCCGGTGGTTCGGTGCTGCGCACAACCTACGACAGCAAAGGCAACGCGATCAAGGATGAGCGCATCGAGGGCAACGCCAAGCCCGCCAGCACCGGCTCCAACCAGATGCAGGGCAAGATTGATGCCATTCGCCGCCTGGCCACCGAAGAGGGCGGCAACATCCTCACCGAGGCAGAGGCCAATGCCAAGATCAAGCGGCTGACCGAGAAAGAGACCGAACCCAAGCCTGCGCGCAGCGGTAGCGGTGGCGGTGGTTCGGGCGGAGGTGGCGGTGCCGCTGGCAAGATCCACAAGACCGAGAAGGATGGCGAAGGCTTCCTGATTGGTGTGTTCAAGGACGGCGGCACCCGACGGCTGCTGATTGACGGCAAGCCGGTGCGTTCCCAGGACTTCGAGAAGCGCGTCGACAAGGCCGCTCACGACATGAGCCAGGGGATCGGCGGCCTGGGCAAGAGCGCGGAGAAGGTGCGCGAGGAAGCGCGCAACGCTCTGCTCAAGACCGCTGAGCCTGAAGAGAAGAATGGCACGCCAAAGAAGCTGGACAAACTGCCAGACGGTGCCAAGCAGATCGGCACGGCCGGCGGCAAGCCGGTGTACGAGGTCACCAATCCAGACGGCACCAAGCGTCGGTTCAAGGGCGAGTAGATGGCCTACGAAGAGTTCGACGGCGAGCTGGACAAGCCCGGCGCTGGCGCCAAGGGCGGCTTTGTCGAGTTCGACGGCGAGCTGGACAAGCCCGGCGCTGGCAAAAAGGCAGAAGCGCCTGTACCCCAGGCAGACGACAGCGAAGCCGAGCCGAACGTAGAGCAGCAATCTGTTGGTGGCGACTTGACTCGGCAGCGCCAAAGGATGCCACCCGAGCTTGGTAGACCGCGTTTGCCGGCCCGCGAGGCTGGTGGTGGCCGTGGATTTGTGAACGAGCCAATCGCCACCCAATGGAAAGGCACCGGACCGAGTGTCCTGGATCGAGTAGCTGGCCGGCCATCACCATCCGGTCCTGAGCGTGACTTGGTCGGCGAGTCGGTCGCGCCATGGGAGAAGGCGCGGCGCGCTGAGGAATCAGCATTCAACAAGCGGATGAGCGGGTATTCGCTCAAGGAAACGCCACTGGCCGAGCGCATCGGCGGCGACATCCGTCAAGGCCTGAATAGCCACTTGGGAACGGGTGGCGCTGCAATCGTTGGTGGCGCCGTCGGCGGAGTGGCTGAACTCGGCAAGCTGGGCACAGGTGCGCTGACGCTTCTAGGCGATGTCACCGGTTCGGAGGGCTTGCAGGAGTTCGGCAAGGGCGCCAGCCAGAAGGCAGGCGCCATGCAGCGCGCCGTGATGCCGCAGGGCGAGGGCATCGACAAGAATGTGGCCGGTGTTTTCAGCAGCATAGTAGCCAATGCGCCAACCATGGTGATGGGAGTCGGCGGCCAGGGCGCTGCCCTGAAGCTGATGTTTGGCCAGACATCTCTGGCCAACTACGGTGAACTGCGAAGCGAGGGCTTTCAGCCTTTGCCATCGGCCGCCGCTTCGGTCATCCACGGCGGAGCCGAGGTGCTGGGCGAGAGGTTCGGATTCAGGGAGCAGACCATCGCCGTCAAGGGCTTGATGAGTCGCATGATGCGCCACGGGTCGAGCACCGACGACATGGCCAAGAACGCGGCCAAGCTCATGCTCAAGGAGATCCCTGGCGAGGAGCTGACCACCACCATTCAGTTCCTGAACGAGAAGTACGGCTTCGCCCCACGAACGCCCGAGGCCACGCTGACCGACTACTTCAAGCAGCTGGCCGAGACCGCAATCACAACCATGGGACAGTCTGGCGTTGTGGGCGGCACGCCGGCCGTGATCGACGCGCGCCGCAAGGTCTACAAGCAGGCTGAGGACGCCATCAATCGGGCTGCTGGCCTGCTGCCGAAGGGCCCGTACCGCGATGCGGCCGAGAATGGACTCGTGGTCGACCCGCCACTGGTCACCGACCCACCGGCCACACAGCGCAGCAAGACGGTCAAGATTTTCGAGAACGTGGCCGCCGAGTCTGGTGTGAGTGCGGCCGCCATCAAGCGCGCCAAGGAATCCGCCGACGGCATGCCCGCCCAGGACGTGGGCGCGTTCCTCAACGACGTGTTGCAGGCCTTGCAGCGCAAGGGTGGCGTGGCGACACCGATTGCTGAGCACGCCGCGGCCGCGCTGACGGCCGGCGCTGCGGTGCCGCTCAGCCCTGAAGAGTCTGCGCAGGCCAAGGAAGCGCTGAAGCCGGCCGCCGAGCAGGAAGAAGACCTGACCGGCTTGGCCGACGCCACGCCCGCCAGTGCGCTCGAAGAGGCAGCGCACGCAGAGCCTGCCGCCACATCAAAGGACGGCTTCCAGCCATTCGAGAAGGAAACCGGCAGTCTCGGCATCCCGCGCGCCGACATGCCGCAGGTGAAGGCAGAGCATCGTGGAGCCATGGTGAACTTCCTCAACGCCCGCGGAGTGGCGCACCAGGAAGAAACCGAGGTTGAGGCCAACAGCCTCAAGCCGGCGCAAGCCCAGTTTTCGCCGGAGAAGGTTAGGCTGGCCGCCGAGTTCACCGGAGGTGACCGCGCCATCTTGGTTTCGTCGGACGGCTACGTTCTGGATGGGCACCACCAGTGGCTGGCGAAGATGCGACAGAAGGAGCCGGTGCGCATCATTCGTCTCGACGCGCCGATCAAAAAGCTCATTCCACTGGTGCACGACTTTCCCAGCTCCTTCGCGCAGAATGCTTCCAATGAACCCGCACAGCCTGACGTACAGCCAGCTCCCATCGTGGCTCCTGAACCCGCTACTGGAGGGGGTAATCAGCCTGCCGGAAGCGGCCGAGCTGTGGGACTGGCAACTGACGATCCCAGCGGATCGGGAAAGCCAACAGCTCCCCCTGCACCTGCACCCAGCGTGCGAGCGGATGCACCTGTGGGCGCTGGAGGTCGACAAGACGCTACACTGAGGCCTGTCGCCGCGCAGCCAGCACCAGCGAAGGCTGGGCCAAGTACGCGAACCCTGGCGGGCGCCGCGGTGACATCAACCACTGGCCGTGTCATCGCCAACGTGGGCACCATGCCCAAAGCAGCCAAGCCGCTGGAGCTGCGCGACAACACTGACGGCACCACGACCCCCTGGCACGAAGGTCACGAGGTGCTGGACTTCGAGAGCGGCGACCCGCTCAAGATACCGGCGGGCACCAGCGACGCCGACGCGATCAAGATCGTCAAGGGCGCCCGCCCGTTCGGCCGCAACAGCAAGTACTTCGCGGTGACCAGCGAAGCGCCGACGGCACCGGGCCAAGAAACGCCTGTTTCTGAGCCTCAAGCCGCACCCGCACCGGGCGTCAGCGATGAAAAAGCACCGGGCCAAGAAGCGCCCACCGCGCCGGCGCAAAGCCCGATCACGCAGGCTCGCAACACCCTGATCGACATGCGCACCCAGCTCGAAGCGCAGGGCCATGTGGTCGACGCGCGCCTCGAAGGCCGCATCAAACGGCAAGAGAAGCTGATCCGGGAAATGTTGGCCGAAGAGGCCGCTCCGGCACCTACACCCGAGCCCGAGAAAATCAACACGACAGCGCCGGCTGAAGCGGCGCCCAATGTCATTGCTTGGCAGATGACCCGTGACGCCTACACCGCAGCCAGTGGCGAGAGCGAAGCGGTTCACCGTGCCTCGGTCGAGCGCGCCATTGCAGCTGGGCGGCCGGTTCCTGCCAACGTCCTGGCGGAACATGCAGCCGCAGCGCCAGCCGCCGCACCAGCGCCCGCAGACTATTGGGCAAACAGCAGCCTCAATAGCCACGAGCACAACGGGCGTGCCGACTTCAAGGCAGGCAAACCGCGCGAATTGCCCAGCTACTACGAACAGCCTCGCGGAGGTAATGCAAAGGCGTGGCTCCGCGGGTACGACCGCGCCAAACAAGAGGCCACCGACGAGACTACGGTCGCACAGCCATCAGTCGACGCGCCGGTCGACGGCGAGATTCAGCAGCCAGACACCATGACAGAGGCCATGGCATCCCTGGAGCGCGGTGACAAGATCGTGCGTTTCCCCGGCTCGGAGTTCGAGGAACGGGTGTGGATCGCCGAGGTCAAGAAGGCCAGCGGCAACACCTGGGTGGTCAAGAGCAAGAGCGCCGACAGCCCCGTTACCATCACCAAGGGCCCGGTCGGATCTGACAAGCGCTGGGGCTGGGGCCGCGGTGACGCCGCGCGCAAGGCCATCGAGGGCTGGACGTTCGAGGCCGCCGAGCCCGCAAAAGTGGAGGCAAAACCGGAAGTCGCGCCGCCACCGGCAACGCCTGACACCCTGAGCGACGAGAAGGCCTTCGCAGACGACTACGCAGCCTTCGAGGGCAAGACCGTCGAACAGCCGGTTCACGTTGCAGAGACCGGAGAAACCATGAAACTGCGCATGGATGCAGCCAAGAGCCTGCGCGCACTCGATGCGCGCCAGAAATCTCTTGAGGCTTTGCGCCTCTGCTTGGAGAAGGCATGAAGACCGTTCGATCCTTGGCTGATGTGCAGCGTTTGGCCCTGGCGCACGGCGCCGAGCTGGTTGGCTCTGGTAGCCACTTCAACGCCGGCCGGGCCCGCAGCGCCGCCAGCGCCGCCCCAGCACGGCTGCCAGCCACTGCCCTGCCGCCGCTCGTGCAGGAGGATGCGCAACTGGCCGCGCCAGCCAGCGCTGGTGTAACCCGCGAGCAAGTGGAGGCAATGCTGGCACAGCACAATGTTCGCGTCACACAGCAGATCGGCTCGATAATCTCAGCGCTGAAGAACCCTGAAAAAGTCTCAACAGGTGGGACACCGAAGCAATGGAGCTTTGATGTGACCTACGATTCAAGTCACGCCATCACCAACGTCACCGCAACGGCAACATCATGAGCCGCCCCGCCACCAAACTTCCAAAGGAGTAGGAAATGTCAGCTACCAATGTCTTCGAGAACGGTCTTCTCAGCCTGATTTTCGAGAATGCAAACTACGCCAACGTGGGCGACGCCACCGGGCTTCGCGGGTCCACAACGGCTGGGTCTTTCTACGTCTCGGTGCATACCGCAAACCCCAATGAAACGGGTTCGCAAACCACTTCGGAAGGTGCGTACACCAGCTATGCGCGGGTGGCTGTGGCCAGGTCTACAGCTGGCTGGACGGTGGCTTCAGGCGTGGCAGACAATGACGCGGCGATCACGTTCCCCGCCTGTACCGGCGGCTCGGAAACCGAGACCCACTTCGGGATCGGTTCAGATGCCTCGGGCGCAGGCAACCTGTTCCTTTGGGGCGCGCTGACTGCATCGCTGGCGGTGTCGTCCGGCATCACCCCGAGTTTCGCCGCTGGCGCGCTCGACATCACTTTGGACTGAGCAACGCTCTCGACTGAAGGGAACCCCCATGAAGATCAAACTCATCAAGAACGTGTACGGAGAAGACCGGCACGGCAACAAGTTCATCCGCAGCACCGTTCGCTTCTCGCGCGGAGTCGCTTTCGAGTGGCGTGTCGGCGTGGAAATGGAAGTTTCCGAGGCTTCAGGCCAGAAGATGATCGACGCCGGAGACGCGGCTGAAGTCAAGTCATCGGCGGCAGCATGAGTGGCATCGACTCCCCATTGCTCTCGCGGCAGCGCATGAGCGTTGCGACCGAGGGCGAGCTTGTCACTCTCACGGTCGGCAACTCGACGCTCAAGATGCCATACGAGGCCGCGTTGCAGCTCTCCCAGTGGCTCCGCGTGCGCGGGAAGGAAGCAAAGCGAAACGCCGGGGACATGTCTCGGCACTGGTCGGCTATTGCGATCATTGATGGATTGAAAGGTTAGCCATGCCACTCAACGACCCCACCAGCATCCTCGCAGGAATGCGACCCCTCGAACCGATCCAGAAGAATGGCTCGACGATGACCGTCGGGCGGCTCGCCAGCCTGTTCTACGCCGCTGGCATGCCAGGCGCCGCAGTCGCGCCAACACCCGGCGTCGCCGGCGCCGCGCTCACGAGTTACCCCGGGCAGATTCCTTTCACGAATCCGGTGTTGGGTGAATCTAGGTTGGCTACTCTCACTGTGGCTGCCAGCGTTAGCGGCGCGTTGATCTTGTGTGATCGCCTATGGCACAACTCTGGTTTGAGCCCAACTCTTACAAGCTCGCAAAGCGTGAATTCAGTGGCGTTCCCCCCGCGCGACCGAATCGAATCAATCGACGGCGCCGGAGTCCAGATCGGGCTCGAAGTCTCCAGCGCGATGGGTGCCGGTACGCCGACAGTGACGCTCGGGTACACGAATTCAGGAAGCGTCGCGGGCAGAACATCGGTCAGCGGCAACCTACCAGCCAGCATGGCCGCAGGGTCGTTCATCCCACTGACGCTCGGCCCCGGCGATGTTGGCACGAAGTCAATTCAATCGTTGCAACTGTCGGCCAGCATGACCAGCGGTGCGTTCCATCTGGTCGCCTACAGAGTGCTCGCCATGGTAGCTGTGCCCGCCAGCGGTAGCGCTACGCTCAACGCTTTGCAACTCGGCTTTCCGAAACTCGCAAATGACACCGTACCGTTCCTATTGTGGCTTCCGTCGGTGACAACGGCGCCAGGCATCTTCGCTCAGCTTGGGATTTCACAAGGTTGAGAAATGGCGGCGAACTTGCTCGTAAGTACGTGCGACTCCGATGGCGACATGGATGGCTATGGGGCGAACTACGCCGGGCAAATGGCGTTTTCCGCTGGGCTGCTGGGCTGGCGTGACGCGCTGCTCGCAGCCGCGGATGCGCAAGGAGTCGTTGCACTGCTCAAGGACACAGCATTCGCGGGCGCCACTGCGGCCCAGATGCTGCCGCACGTCCATAGAGCGTGCACAGGATCGACGGTACACCAAAAGCTGCGCGACCGCAGCGCCGCGTGGTTGATCGCCAATGGCTAATCTAGCGTTCCGTGCAGCGGCAAGCGGGGGCGACAACACCTTTTCGGTGTCTTCCGTCACGGCTACCTTGCCTACAGGCACTGTGCAGAATGACCTGGGCGTCATCTGGTACACGTCAGCATCACTCGCGCCAACGGCCGCACCAACGCACACAACGCCGAGCGGGTGGACCCTCGCAGGGACGTTCGTCTTCAATGGCATGGCCGCTGGGCTCATCAACGGGCGAGTCTCGCTGTTCTATCAGATTGAGCCAGCGAGTCCGGGAAGCGCAACGCTAACGTCGAGCGCTACCTGCGCGCACGCGTGGACCCGGCTCAGCTACGACAACCCAGACACGGCAGCGCCTTTCGGGCAGGTGACTTTCAATAGCTGGACGGGCACATCGGTCGTCGCGTCGTCGATCACAACGTCCAAGGCCAACGCGCTGATCGCGATGTACGTGGCGCAAGGTACTGCACAGGCGTGCACGCCGGACGCTAGCCTCACCGAGCGGAGCGACAACACGACATACGGCGTGGAAGAGGCCGACGCAATCCAGGCAACGGCCGGAGCGACAGGAAACAAAACGGCAACGGTTACGACTTCTACAAACGGCATGTGGGGCCTGGCTGAGTTCTGGTCTGAGCGCCCTTCGATGGCCCACAAACGCTCATTTCCAATGAGCATCCTTCAACACTAGGAGCCAGTCATGGCACGAGCTTACACAGTGGTATTTGGCGCAGTTTCCGTATCGGCGGCCCAAGATTTGTTCGAGATCACGCCTGCTGACGACAAGCCGGTTGAACTGTATGGCTTGTCGCTTTGCCAGACCGGCAACAGCGACGTAGGTGATGCAGCCGAAGAATGCCTTCGCTTCTCGATCATCCGCGGGCACACCACAAGCGGGAGTGGCGGATCGGCGCCAACGCCATCCCCCCTGAAGCCAAACGACACAGCAGCAGGGTTCACGGCAGAGGTCAACAATACGACCATTGCCAGCGCAGGGACCACCGTGGTGCTGTGCGAAGAGTCGTTCAATGTGCGTGCTGGCTACCTCAACTGGTGGCCAAACGAAAGTGAGCCCACAGCGAATCAAGGCAACACCACGCTTGTGGTCAGACTCAACTCCGCACCGGCCGATGCAATCACGCTCTCTGGCACGGCCTACCTGCGCGAAGTAGGCTGACATGTCGCTGTTCCGCCCGCCGGCATGGCGCCCTCGCCTGCGGCGTGGGTGGGTACCTGCGCTAACCGGTGTCGCGCCGGGGGCGCTGGCAGGGACAGCGGATAGCGCATTCACGGCCACGGCCACAGTCGGTGGTGCGGGTGAGCTTCTCGGAACAGCTGCCGCCAACTTCACGCTTACGGCAACAGCTTCAGCGGTGGGTGCGCTGGCCGGCGCAGCTGCTGCCACCTTCACTCCGACAGCGACAGTAGCCGGTGCTGGCGCGCTGGCCGGCACCGCGGCGGCCACCTTCACGCAGGCCGGCGCGCTGACAGGTTCGGGAGCGCTGGCTGGCGCTGCAGCGACCACATTCACGCCCACCGTTACAGCGTCAGGCGACGGCGTGCTGGCTGGATTGTCCGCAGCCACTTTCACGCCCACCGCCATAGCCTCTGGCGCTGGCGCACTGGTTGGCACCGCGGCGAACACCTTCACGCCCACCGGGTCGATGTCAGGCGCCGGGTCTCTAGCTGGCCAGGCAGATGCCGTCTTCACGCCCACCGGAGCGCTGGCCGGAGCTGGCGTGCTGGCTGGCGCATCGGATATCGCCTTCACGCCATCCTCCACAGCGAGCGGTACTGGGTCGCTGGCCGGTGCCGCAGGCGCTGCCTTCACAACAGCCGGCGTGCTGACTGGCGCAAGCCCTGGCGCGCTGGCTGGCGCCGCGGATATCGCCATCTCTCTCACAAGCACGCTGGCTGGCGTCGGCACGCTGGCTGGTGTCGCGGGTGTTTCCTTCGCTCCATCGGCAACCACAAGCGGCGCAGGAGTGCTGGCAGGAACAGCTGCAGCCACATTCACACCAGCCGGGGCTCTTGCGGGTTCAGCTGCGCTGGTCGGCGCGGCTGATATTGCCTTCGTTCCAGCGGCGGCGGCCGGTGGAACTGGCTCTTTGGTCGGAACGGCTGATATTGCATGCGTACCGTCAGGAACTGCGAGTGGTTCTGGAGCGCTGGGTGGAGCAGCCCAGATCACATTCACGCCGGCTGGCGCGCTGACCGGCACAGCCCCCGGCGCCCTAACTGGCGAAGCAGTGCTTGCCTTCACGCCATCTGGCGCTTTGACAGGCGTTGGGGCGCTTGCTGGCACGGCTGCAGCCGCATTCACACCCACAGCCTCGGCGAGTGGTGCTGGCGACAACACGCTGCAAGAGCAAATAGACGCCTTGCGCGCAGAGGTCGACGCGCTCAACCAGGCGCGCACTTTCTACATCGGTGGCCCTGACTATGGCGACATGGAGCAGCGCGCACTGCTGAACCAGTCGAGCGAGAGTAAGCGAGCGAGAATTGAGCGCCAGAACGAATTGGTCATGATGATGGTCAAGGCTGTGGTCACCGAAGAAAGAAGAACCGCATGACGAAGAAACTGAGTTTTTGCCTGCGCGCGATCAAGACTCTGGACGATCAGAGCCTGAACGGGCTCACCGACAGCATTGAGGCCTACACGCGCAGCGGCATGGAAACTCTGGCGGCCGAGAAAGCGTCAGTAGCCGATCTACTTGCGCAGGTTGCGAACGAGCGTGGCGAGCTGGTGGACCTTCTGCGCGAGCAGCACGCTGACCTGTTTCTGTCCACGCGCGAGCGACCACTTGGCAGCACCGCCAAGTTCTCCGACAACAAGATTTTCACCGCCGACAAGGTGCAGGCCGCCCGGGCCCGCCTGCGCGCCAAGCTGGGCCGCACCAGCGCCGGCCTCGACCCGGAAATGTTCGTTGACGTGGTGACCATCGCCGGGGGCCACATCGAGGCCGGCATGCGTGCGTTCAAGGACTTCGTGGCCGCGATGGTCGAAGACCTGGGCGAGGGCGTGCGCCCATACCTGCTGACCGCCTATGAGGGCGTGCGGCACTACCCTGGCTTGGATGCCCAAGGAATGACCGCTCCCGAGCAGGCGCTGCGAGAGCACAATGAAATGCTGGCCGGGCCGGCGAAGGAGCAAGACGATGGACAGGACGACACTGGCGCACCAGGCGTTGACGCACTGGGAGAAGTGGCTACCCCGCAAGGTGGCGACGCTGAAGGAGTCGGGGACGCTCTCGGAAGCGATTCAGGGAGCGGCATCACAAGCCCAGCGAGCAATGACCGAGCTGATCGACCAAGGGTATCAAGAGCACGAAGCGGCGGAAGTGGTTCTACCTCAGTACGTGCTCCTGCCCCCCGAACCCGAAGCAAGGCTCGCCCCGTGGGAGCGGAAGGAGATCGCCCAGAAGGAAATGCGCTACAAGGCGTAGAGCCGGTGTCGGTCGGCAACGTGCCGGCCGTCAATTTCCGCATCACCGACGACGTGCGCCTGGGCAAGGGTGGTGAGGTCGAGAAGTTCAACGACAACCTGGCCGCAGTGCAGGTGCTCAAGCGCCTGGAGGGCGAGAATCGCCGAGCCACCTACGACGAGCAGCGCAAGCTGGCGCGCTACGTTGGCTGGGGCGGCCTGGCCAACGCCTTCCCGAACCCAACCACCAAGGAGTTCAAGCCCGAGTGGAAGGTGCGCGGCGAGGCGCTGCGCGACCTGCTGACCCCCCAGGAGTACGACCTGGCGCGCCGGTCGACGCTGGACTCACACTACACCAGCACCGACGTTGTGACGGCCATGTGGTCCGCGGCGCGCCGCCTGGGCTTCACCGGCGGCACCGCGTTGGAGTCGTCCATGGGAATCGGCAACTTCCTGGGCCTGATGCCCGACGCGCTGCTGGGCCATACCCGCTTCGTGGGCATCGAGTACGACAGCCTCACAGCCCGCATGGCCGCGGCGCTCTACCCGCAGGACACCGTGCTCCATAGCGGATTCCAGGATGTGCCGCTGTCAGATCGCACGTTCGACCTGGCCATTGGCAACCCGCCATTCGGTAAGCAGAGCCTGCACTTCCAGTTCAAGCCCGAGCTGCGCGGCGCCAGCATCCACAACCAGTTCATCCGCGCCAGCCTCGATGCGGTGAAGCCCGGCGGCCTGAGCGTGCAGGTGGTCAGCCGCTTCCTGATGGACAAGATCGAGCCGGCTGACCGCCAGGCGCTGGCCAAGAAGGCCAAGCTGCTGGGCGCCATCCGCCTGCCAAACACCGCCTTCCAGGAGAACGCGCGCACGCAGGTGGTGACCGACATCCTCTTCTTCCAGCGCCTGACCGAGTCCGAAGAGCAGGAGATCGCCCAAGCCTTCGAGGCCCAGGCCCGCGGCGCCGAGAAAGTTTCCTCACTCGAAGCCCAGCGCATGGATCTCGCCCGCAAGGTACCCGCCTGGACGAAGGTGTCCAAGGTGAAAGACCCGCTTGGCGGCGAAGACATGACGGTGAACAGCTACTTCGTGGCCAACCCCAGCATGGTGCTGGGCACGATGGATCGCTCAGGCACGCACGCGCAGCACGCCGACATGACCGTGCAGCCGAACAAGGGCGTGACGCTGGCCGCCGACCTGGCGCGCGCCGTCGCGCAGCTGCCCGAGAACGTCACCCACCTCAACGAGTACGGCATTGCCAACTCGCTGGAGCGCTTCCAGGCCATGAGCGACTCGCTCAAGATCGGCGTGAGTGGCCAGGAGCGCGGCGCCATCGTGCTGACCGCCGATGGCAAGCTGGAGCAGGTGATCGAGCGTGAAACACCCGGTGGGGACTACGAGCTGGCCAAGCGCGAACTCACCGAAACCTCACCGTGGTCGGACACCCTGCTGCAGGACTCGAAGGGCCGCTGGTACACGCTCGATGTGCAGATCGACCCCGAGACAGGCAAGCCGGCCAAGATGGTCAACAAGGAGGGCAAGGCCACCAAGCGCAACGTGATGACGCGCAAGGTGTTCGAGAAGGAGACCGACATCAGCCCAGGGTTGCTGCTGGGCGCCGCGCGCTTGCAGCGCCTGAAGGAAATGGCCGGCCTGCGTGACCTGTTCGTGGCGCAGATCAACCTTGAGACCCAGGACGCGCCGGCCAATGCCATGGAGGCCAACCGCAAGGAGCTGGCCGCCGCCTACCAGGCCTTCACCGACAAGCACGGCTGGGTCAACGACCCGGCCAACGCTGCGCTGGTGACCAACATGCCCGACGGGGCCTTGGTGCTTGCCCTCGAAGACAAGTACCGGCCGGCCATCACGCCAGCACGTGCCAAGGCGATGGGTGAGGCCACGCGCGGCGCGGTCGCCACGCCCATGCCCATCCTGACCCGCCGGGTGATCCCGAAGTACGAACCGCCGACCCGCGCAGCCACCGGCGCCGACGCGCTGGCCATCAGCCTGTCCGAGAGCGGCCGCATCGACCTGGCGCGCATGGCCGACCTGCTGCAGACCGACGAGCAGGGCGTGATCGACCAGCTCTTCACGAACGTTGCGCAGCCGCTGATGTTCAAAGACCCGGAGACCGAGCGCTGGGAGACCCGGAACGACTACCTGTCGGGCCAGGTGCGCAGAAAGTTCAACGCCGCCAAGGGCGCGGGCCTGTACAAGAACGCCGAGGCCCTGGAGGCGGTGCAGCCCGAGCCATGGACAGCCGAGAACGTCACCGCGCTGCTTGGCAGCACCTGGGTGCCGCCGAAGTTCTACGAGGACTTCGCCGTGCACATCACTGGCAACCGGCCGCGCATCAGCTACAGCAAGCTGACCAACACCTACACCCTGGGCAAGGCCGAGCGCACCACCGGCGCCAAGCGCGAAGAGTGGGGCACCGAAGCGATGGACCCGCTGGAGATCATCGACGCCATGCTCAACACCAAGCCGGTGCGGGTGTACGACCGAACCGACGATGGCCCCCGCATCAACCTGGAGCAGACCGCGCTGGCGCAGCTCAAGTCCAAGCAGATCGCCACCGAGTTCAGCGATTGGGTGTTCGCCGATGGCGAGCGCCGCACCGAGCTGGTTGACACCTTCAACGAGCTGTACAACACCCGGGTGGTGCGCCAGTACGACGGCTCGCACCTGGTACTGCCTGGCAAGGTGCCAGACGCCATCATCAAGATGCGCAGGCACCAGAAGAATGCCATCTGGCGCGGCATCTACGAGCGCTTCATGCTCACCGACCATGTGGTTGGCGCCGGTAAGACCTACACCGCGATCTCCCGCGCCATGGAGCGCCGCCGCATGGGCCTGAGCAAGAAGCCAGCGATCATCGTGCCAAACCACTTGGTGGAAGAGTGGACGAACGCTGTCTACAAGCTGTACCCGGGCGCCAAGGTGCTGGCCGCCGGCAAGAACGACTTCGAGCGCTCGCGTCGGCGCAAGGTCTTCGCCAAGATCGCCAGCGGCGACTGGGACATCGTCATCATCCCCCACAGCAGCTTCGGCTTCATCGGCATCGCGCCAGAGACCGAGCAGCGCTTCCTGGAGCAGGAGCTGACCGCGGCCGAGGCGGCGATCAAGGAAGCCGAGAAGGCCGCAGCCGAGACCGGCCAAGTGGGCTTCCGCAAGCCCTTCGGCGTCAAGGAAGCCGAGCGCCTGCGCGACAAGATTCAGGCCCGCATGGACAAGATCAAGGGGGCCGACAAGCGCGACCGCCTGCTGACCTTCGAGCAACTCGGCATTGACGACCTTACCGTGGACGAGGCCCACGAGTTCAAGAACCTGTTCTACAGCTCGCGCCTCACCGACGTGAAGGGCATGGGCAACAAGACCGGCTCACAGAAGGCCTTCGACCTCTACAACAAGGTGCGCATCCTCGCCGAGTCGCCCACCGGGTCAGTGCACTTCATGACCGGCACGCCGATCTCGAACAGCGCCGTCGAGATGTACAACATGATGCGCTACCTGGCCGCCGCGCAGCTGGACGAGCTGGGCCTGAACCACTTCGATGCCTGGCGCGCGCAGTTCGTGAGCACCGACCCGGGCTGGGAAGCCAACGAGACTGGCCGCCTGAAAGAGGTGAACCGCCTGGGCCGCACATGGTCGAACATGCGCAGCTTGATGGACTTGTACTACTCGTTCACCGACTCGGTGAGCAACGACGACATCAAGGCCGCCTACGCAGAAGACAACGGTGGCAAGCAGTTCCCCATTCCCAAGGTGAAGGGAGGCGACCGCCAGTCGGTGGTGATCGACCCGACGCCGGCCCAGGTGACCGAGCTGGAGCGCGTCATCGCGGGCTTCGACGCCCTGCCCAACGAGACCGACCCCTACGAGCGCAACATCAAGCGCCTGAAGCTGATGGATCGGGCGCGCAAGGTGTCGCTCGACGTGCGCGCGGCCAGCCCGGGCAGCGCCAGCCGCGAGACCGGCGGCAAGCTGGAGGTGATCGCCGAGAACGTGCACCGCATCTACAAGGCCTGGGACGCCGACAAGGGCACACAGCTGGTCTTCCTTGATCGTTCTGTGCCCAAGGCAAAGGGCGACGACAAGCAGATCGCCGCCTATGACGCGCTGATCGCCGAGCGTGAGGCCGCGCTGCGCGCCGGTGATGAAGAGGCCTACCGCATTGCCAACGACAAGCTGGACGGCTTCAACTCAGACGAGATCGAGGCGCTGCGCAACGCCCAGAGCGGCGGCTGGAACGCCTACCAGCAGATCAAAGACAACCTGGTGGCCCTGGGCGTGCCGGAGCGCGAGATTCGCTTCGTCCAGGAGGCCAACAACGACGCCCAGAAGCAGGCCCTCTTCGACGCAGTGAACGCGGGCGAGGTGCGCGTGCTGATCGGCTCCACGCCGCGCATGGGCGCCGGCACCAACGTGCAGCAGCGTCTGGTCGGCCTGCACCACGCCGACGTGACCTGGAAGCCCAGCGACATCGAGCAGCGCGAGGGCCGCATCATCCGCCAGGGCAACGGGCTGCTCGACAAGTACGGCATCGACAAGTTCGAGGTGGAGATCCTGGCCTACGCCACCGAGCGCACCATCGACGCCAAGATGTGGGGCCTGAACAGCGCCAAGCTGCGCACCATCAACGGCATCCGCAAGTACAGCGGCGACTTCACCATGGAGTTCGAGGACGCCGAATCGGTCAGCATGGCCGAGCTGGCGGCACTGGCCAGCGGCGACCCGCTGCTGCTGGAGCGCGTGCAGATCGACTCCGACATCACCAAGCTGGAGCTGCTGGAGCGCCAGCACCGCCGCAAGCAGTGGGGCATTGAAGGCTCCATCGACACCGCCAAAGCCGCGATCAAGAGTCTGCCAGGCTCGATTGCGGCTCAGCGTGAGATAGCTGCCAGCGTGCACACGGCCGCCGACACCCTGAGCGCAGCAATGGCGGCCCGAAAAGTGAAGGTAGAGGGCCAGAACTTCACCCAAATGACAGACGCCATAGCGGCGTCCCGGGCGGCGGTTGATGCTCAGCGCGGTGGCAACGAGAGCGCGCGCTTCTCGATCACTATCGACGGCAAGAAGTACACCGCCCAGGCGGCCTACCAAGACGCTATCCACCAAGCGCTGGGCGACCACGAGCCGTTCGACGCTACGGTGTTTGGCGAGCACTACACCACCCGTGTGGCCGCCGGCCGAGAGATTGCAGCGCGCGCCAGCGAGATCGCTGCCAAGCTTCCCAACGGCGGCGCCGAGTCGCTGGATATGGGAACCCTGGCCGGCCAGCGCTTCGAGGCCGAGGTGAGTTCAGATCGGCATGGCGGATCGTTCAAGATCGAGTTCACTGTGACCGATGCCCAGGGCCATGTGCTGGCGCAAAGCGTCAGCATCCCACGTGAAACGTTCGAGTTCACCACCCAAGGCCTGGCCAAGCCATTGGCTGACCTCAAGTTGCGCCCAGAGCATGCCGACAGCCTGATCGAGTCCTACACGCGAGCGCTTGAACGCCACCAGGCAGACCTACCTCAACTGGAAGCGCGTCGAGGCGGCGAGTTCAAGGAAGCACCTGAGTTGGCCCAGAAGCGCCTGCGACTGGAGGAAGTCACGCGCCAATTGGCCAACGACACACCGGTATCGACCGACAACGCGCAGCAGGCCGCCGCCGACCAGCTGGCCGAGAACCAGGCCAACCCGGACATTGCTTCACCGATGCCAGACCTGAGCATCGAGGATGCTGACTTCCAGGACACCCAGCAGACCATTCCAGTTCCGGAGATTGCAAGCACTGAACCGGTGAGCACCGAAGATGCGCACACCGTGTCCCAGGTCGAGCAGGCTGTGCGGGCTGGCGTGCCCAGTTTCCGCGCATTGCGCCTCACGGCCTTGTCAACTGCGCCCAAGCCGGGCCCGGGCGCGCACGAGGTAGTGGCCCAGCGCTACGTCGCTGCACAGCTGATGGAGTCGGTGTACGGCAAGCGCACGATCTTCTTCTCGGCCAACATGCCATTTGCCAACGGCATGGCCCCCACCGGCAACAACAACGTGGTGATGGTCAACGAGGCCAGCACACGGCCCATCATGGCGCTGCTTGGGCACGAGATGCTGCACCGGCTGCGCGCCGATGCGCCAGCGCTGTACGCTCGCCTGCACGGCCGACTGATGGACTTGGTGCGCGAGCCCGGGCGCTACGCCGACCAGCTGGCCGCGCGCTACCGCAAGGGCGGCATGGAGGCCCTGCCAGAAGGAAAGATGCAGGAGGAACTCATTGCCGACATCGTTGGCGACTTCCACACCGAACCGCGCTTCTGGCGCGACATGGCGCGTGCCCAGGGTGGTGCCTTCCGCCGCGTGCTGGCTGCGGTACTAGACTTCTGGGACAACTTGCTCAGCAAGCTCAAGAGCGAACGGCCCTACGGCACCGAGCTGTACCTGAAGGACGTGGAGGCGGCTCGCGCTGCGGTGGTCGAGGCCATGGCCGACTATGCCAACCGAAAGGGCGAGCACAGCGTTCAGGCGACCGAGGCCGACATGAGCTTCGGAGGCGACCCGTTCTACAGCGAGCTGGCTCACCAGATCACGCGCACTGCGATGAACAGCGGCAGCGTCGAGTCGTGGCGCCAGCTGCTCAAGAGCCTGCATACCAAGGGCGTGAAGGCCGACGAGATCGCGTGGACTGGCATCGAGGACTGGCTGGCGCTCCAAAGCGGCAAGGTCAGCCGAGAGCAGGTGCTGGACTACCTCAACGCCAACGGCGTGAAGGTGACCGAGACAGTGCTGTCAGACGATGGCAAGTTGCTCGATGCAGATGGCCGCCCGATTGACGATGGCGTTGGCGGCCATGTGATGCGCGGTTTGCCTACCAAGTACGGCCAGTACACCCTACCCGGCGGCTCGAACTACCGCGAGGTGCTGCTGACGCTGCCAGTTTCTGAAGGCCAAACTGCAAAGAAGCCGCTTGGAATTTTTGGGCTGACAGCAGGGAGGAATGCTGCCGCCGTATCGGGTCTGCCTGCGCCATTCAGATCACTGCACTGGGAACAACCCAACGTCGTCGCCCACATCCGCCTCAACGATCGCACCGACTCCGATGGCAAGAAGGTTCTGTTCGTCGAAGAGCTGCAATCCGACTGGGGCCAGGCCGGTAAGAAGCAGGGCTTTGCCACAGCCGAAGACGTGGCCCGACTCGAAGATGAAGAAACCGCCCAACGCGCCGTGCTCAACCGGCTGTGGTTGCACCGCGATTCAGTGGATGACGCCAAACGCGCTGAGTACCGCGCTGCCGAACTCAAGCTGCAGTGGATCAAGAGCCAGTTGTCTGCGCCACGTGCGGCCCCCTTCATCACCAAGACCGATGCCTGGGTAGGCCTGGCACTGAAGCGCGTCATCAAGATGGCGGTCGATGGTGGCTACGACCGGGTGGCGCTCATCAACGGTGAGCAGTCGGCCGAGCGGTACGACCTGAGCAAGCAGGTCAGTGCCATCGACTACTGGAAGAACGACGACGGCACCTTCCGTGTTCGCGTGCGCGACATGAAGGACGATACCGCCTGGAAATCAGACCGCGCCACCGGCCCCGAATTGGCTGACACAGTGGGCAAGGAGATCGCCGACAAGATCGTGAACGGCGAAGGCAAGCAAGGCATCAACGGCGGGGCAAACCGCATCGAAGGCTTAGACCTCAAGGTCGGCGGCAAGGGCATGAAGACCTTCTACGAGAAGATCGTCCCCAAGGTGGCGAAGGAGCTGGTGCGCAAGCTGGGCGGTGAAGGGTTGACCGTAATCAACTTCGGCGAGCCACAAGTCTTCCACGTAGGTGGTCGGCGCGAAGATGTATCGTCACCAAGCACCCAACTCGGCTTCGACATCACCCCCGCCATGGTCGAGAAGGCGGCCGGCGGCCTGCCGATGATGAGCCTGGGCGGCAACTACACCCCCGACCAGAAGACGGCGCTGGCGAAAGCCGGCATCAACACGCGCACGCGCCTGCAGCGCGCCGGTGACCGCATCCGCGCCTACTACCCGCGCGCCGTGGCGGCCTGGCAAAGCAACTGGGCCCGCCAGTTCCAGCAGGGTGCGCTCGACCAGTTCACCGGCATCAACGTGGTGGAGAAGACGCTGCTGGGCAACATGGCGCCAGACCAGAGCGCCTACGTCGCGGCCCGCCTGGCCAACGGCGGCACCAGCTCGGTGATGCGCGGCCTGATGCTGCACGGCCAGGCCCGCTGGGCCAGCAACGGCCAGCACCTGGAAAAGGTGCCCGGAACCGAGGGCCTGCTGGACATCTTCCGCCCGCTCGGCGGCGACCTGAACGACTTCTTCGGCTGGATGATCGGCAACCGGGCCGCGCGCCTGAAGGCCGAGGGCCGCGAGAACAACCTGAGCGACGACGAGATCAAGGCACTGCGTGACCTGAACAAGGGCAAGGAGGCTGAATTCCGCCGGGCCGCACTCAAGTACGCCGCCTTCAAGCGCAGCGTGCTCGACGTGGCTGAGGGCGCCGGCCTGATCGACACCGAGAGCCGCAAGGTGTGGGATCAAGCCGACTACATCCCTTTCTACCGCGAGGTGGACGAGAAGGCGGTGTTCAGCCCCACGGGCAAGAAGGGCCTCGCCGGCCAGTCGAGCGGAATCCGAACGCTCAAGGGCGGCACCGGGGCGCTGAACGACCCGATGGAGAACATCATCATGAACTTCAGCCGGCTGATCGACGCCTCGCTGAAGAACAACGCGCTGCGCAAGACGGTCAGCATGGTGGTCGACGCTGGCAGCGACATCGTTGAAAAAGTGGGCTACGACATGACGCGCCAGCTACTGCCGGCGGCCCAGATTCGCAAGCGGCTGGAGGCCATGGGCACGCCGGACGTGGTGCTCGACAACATCCCGCCTGGGGCGCTGGAGGGCATGGCCAAGATGTGGGCCATCCAGGCCCCAACCGACCCTGACGTGGTGCGGGTGATGGTCAACGGCAAGCCGCAGTTCTACAAGGTCAACGACCCGCTGCTGCTGAAGTCGCTGACCAGCTTCGTGCCGTTTGACTTCCCAGGCCTGGGTGTGATGCGCGCCTTCAAGCGGCTTCTCACCGGTGCGGTGACGGCCACCCCTGAGTTCATGGCGCGCAACTACATCAGAGACTCGGTTGCCAGCCAGATGATCGGCCGCACCGGATTCAACCCGGCCAAGTCACTCACCGGCATTGGTAAGAGCCTCATGGAGAGTGGAGGCTTCGAGGACATGCTGTTTGCCGGCGCCAGCTTCCAGTCGGGCAACATCGACGCGGGAGACCCTGTGGCCACCGGCCGGGCCATGCGCCGCGCGCTGCGCAAGAGGGGCTTCGACGCCAGCTCGGCCAACGCCTTCATGGGCAGCATCGTGGACACCCCGGCCAAGTTCTGGGACGGCTACCGCAAGTTCGGCGAGTCGATAGAGAACGCAAACCGCGAGGCGATCTACGAGGCCACGCTGAAGAAGACGCAGAGCATCACGTCCGCGGCCTACGAGGCAAAAGACCTGATGGACTTCAGCCTGCGCGGCAGCTCACCGCTCTACCAGCTCTTCGCCGACGTGCTGCCCTTCTTCAACGCCCGGGTGCAGGGCCTGTACCGCGCCGGCCGCGCCGACCCGAAGCGCTTGATCGCCTACGGGGTGCTGATGATGGCGCTCAGCCTGGCGCTGGCCATCGAGAACTGGGACAACCCGGAGTACGAAGCCCTGCCAGACTGGGACAAGGACACCTACTGGCACTTCTGGATCAAGGGCCAGCACTTCCGCCTGCCCAAGCCGTTCGAGCTTGGCGTGGTCTTCGCCACCATCCCCGAGCGCGTGCTGCGCTATGCCAAGGATCACGACACCGGCAAGAAGCTGGCGAGCCGGGTGTGGGCCAACATGCGCGACCAACTGGCCTTCGACCCGATCCCGCAGGCCCTGCGGCCGGCGGCCAGCGTGTGGGCGAACAAGGACACCTTCCGAGATCGCCCAATCGAGACCATGAGCGACGAGGGCAAACTGCCCAGCCAGCGCTTCGGTGCGATGACCTCGCCCACGGCGCGCGAGGCGGTGCAGTTGGCCAACGTGGGTGGCGCGATGGACACCATCGGCCTGAGCCCGCGGAAGCTGGAGTACTTGGTGGGCGGCTACCTCGGCACCACCGGCCTGTACGCGCTGGGCCTGGCCGACATGGCAGTTGACGCCATGAACGGGGCCCCGCCAAAGCCGCAGATGCGCTTGGACGAATACCCGCTGGTGCGCACCTTCTATCGCATGGAGCCTGCACGCGCGACGGTGTACGAAAGCGACCTGTACGAAATGCGGGACAAGGCCTCGAAAATCTACAAGTCGGTGATGGCCCAGGGTAAGGGCGGTGACACCGAGGGGGCGATCAAGCTGGCAGAGGAGAACCGCGATCTGCTGGCGGTGCGCCCAGCCATCGAGCGCCAGGCGAAGACCCTCTCAGAGCTGAACAAGCTGCGCGATCAGGTGTTCGCCAGCCGCACGCTAACGCCCAAGGAGAAGCGCATCGAGCTGGACAGAATCCAGGTGCAGAAGAACGCACTGACCAAGGCCACCATGACGGCCGAGCCGGTGAGGGCTACCCAATGAACTGCACCAACAGGCCCTGCACCACCGTGGCCAGCGCACCAAGGCCGCCCAGCAGCCCAACAGAACCCTCGAACATGTCTTCATCGAGAGCGGCGAGCCGTTGCAGCTTGAACCCCGTGAAGCACAGCGCGACAGCTGGCAGCGGGTACAGCGGCATCAGCACCAGGCCGCCAACGATCAAAGAGAACATGAGGGCGCTGAACATCGCAGCAGTCTACCCACGCCATCCCCGACAATCCACCCTGAGCTACAAGGGATCCCCATGAAAGACTTCTTCTCCAAAGTTCGTGCTGCACTGGCCTCGATGTGGGTGCGCGTCTTCGGCGGGGGTGGCCCCAGCGATCCCCACCCGCCAAAATGAAACTGTTGTACCCACTGGTCTTGCTGGTAGCCGGCCTGGCCGTGCACTACGCATGGCCACTGTTCCCAGTAGCATGGCAAGCTGACGTGTGGAACATTGCCGGCGCGCTGGTGCGGCTGCTCCTTCTGTGGGCCCTGACCATCACCGCCATTGCACGCCTTGGTGCCCCAGTGCTCGCCTCCTTGGTCGTAGCCTGTTGGTTCAGCGCAGAAGAGGTTCTTGTTGCTGGTTGCGCCGTATGGTCGTTGATCGACCCCATCTGGACTCCAGCGGGTGGAGAGCGCTGCACCAGTCACTTCGGGTTCGAGGTTGGCATCTTCGGCCTGTTCTCCGCTGCACTGATCCTTCTTTGGCTGAAACCTGAGACTTTTACCAGTAACTCAAACACCCCCGAGGCAAGAGAATGAACGAAGACGACACCCAATCGCTGATCCAACTCAACGTGCACTTTTCGTATATGAGAGACGGCATAGAGGCGATCCACAAGAGACTCGACACGGCACCGACGCAGGCTCAGGTCGAGTCGATCCGCGAGCACGCCAACGAGCTTGAGAAAAAGGTAGACATCATCCAGGCCGAGATGGAGAAGTTCATCAAGGTCAAAAACACTGGCGAAGTGCTGCAATCGCTGTTCAAGTGGGTTAGCGTGGTGAGCGTGGGTGCGGCCATCGTCTGGGGCTGGTTTCACAAATGAGCGGGCCCGACTACCTCGCCGCGGCATCGGCGCTGTTCCAGGCCTTCACCTTTGATCGCCTGATCCCGCTGTTCACGCTGTTGGCCATGGCCTTGTTGTTCATCTGGGTGCTGTTCAAGGCGCAGAAATCAGCTGACTTCGATGCCAGCCAATTCCTGCGTGACGACAAGGAAAAGCTCAGCTTCGGCCGCCTGGCCGCATTCATCTGCTGCATGGGACACACCTGGATCGTGTTCACGCGCACCTTGTCCGACAAGATCACCTTCGAGGAACAGGTTCTTTTCTGCCTGGTCTGGTCTGGCTCGCTGATCCTGCTGCAAGCGCTTGAGGTATGGCGCGGCATAAAATCGCCACCTTGACCGGAGAAAACGTCATGAAAGTGCTTTTTTGGCTCATCTTTCTGATTATCGGGCCGCAAATCGCGCAAGCCGTTGGGGTATGCCACCCACGTGACGCGAAAGCGATTGATGGCGGTATCAGCGTTGTTCCACCCGGGCTGTGGGCCAGTCGCTGGTGCAAACAGGTCGACGGATCGTGGGGGGTCTACATTGACGCGATCTCGGCCAGCGATGCCGTTACCGTGGGTGCTGAGTGGATGGCGACTCTCAACGCCGACGACTATGCCGCCGCCATAGATGCGCTGAGGCTCAAGTACCCGCAGATCACTGGCGACGTGTACGGACCTACGCTCAAGCCGATCTGGGCCAGCGCAGAGGCGCGGATCATGTCCGCCCGGCCGCCAACAACGTTTCCGCCACCGGTTTGGAAAGTTGCACCAAACGGCACGGCAAAGACGCGGCAGTGGTATGCCATCGACCCGTACACGCTGCTACTCGGGACTAAGACCAGCGGTGCGGTGGTTGGCACTCAGTGCTGGCCAGATGTAGGTGGCAAGATGCAGGTGGAGGCCGGCAAAGAGGTGTTCTATCTACCCTTCGGCGCAACTGCCGCCAAGGCATTGAACACGCGCGTCACGGTGTGCGCACGGGTCTGAGCGAAGACAAGCGCCTGTTCGAGCTAGTCGAGCATGCCTTCGTTGATCCACCTTTGTTCGCACCATGCGCAGTGGCCGACCTTCGGCTGTTGCGCCACTCGGTGGCCCATGAATGCCGAGTTGCGCTCCAGCTGGTCCGTTACTGCGGTCTTCCCATCCCCTACCGGCTGACTACCATGACCCCCGACACCATCGCCCTGTGCACTGGAGCCACCCCATTCAATGCAGCTCTCTATGAGCCGTGGCTGAACGAGGGCATGGCCATCTTCGACATCAGCACCACCGCGCGCCAAGCTGCCTTCCTGGCCCAGGTCGGGCACGAGTCGGGAGGGCTGAAGTACGTGGTGGAACTGTGGGGCCCTACGCCGGCCCAGAGCGGCTACGAGCGGCGGCTTGATCTTGGGAACACCCAACCCGGAGACGGTTCGAGATTCCGCGGCCACGGCCTGATTCAGGTCACCGGCCGCGCTAATCACGTGGCGGTCCGCGACCGACTGCGCCAGCGCTTCTCAACCGTGCCTGACTTCGAGGCCGATCCGAAGGAGCTTACCGATCCACGCTGGGCCGCGCTGTCGGCTTGCGACTTCTGGAGCTGGAAAGGTCTGAATGCCTTAGCCGATGCCAATGACTTTGAGCGCATCACGCGCCGCATCAACGGCGGGCTCAATGGCCAGCCAGACCGACTGGCACGGTGGGCGAATGCAAAAGCCGCACTGGCAGCGGCGTAGCGGTGTAGGCTTGGGCATTCCTTTGGAGAACGCCATGAGCTTCCTCGAATCCATCCCCGCCGACAAGTTGGAACACTTCAAGGTCGGTTTCGCAGTGGCCTTGGCCCTGTTGCTGCTGGTGCTGGTCGCTTCCCTGGGTTTCCATGGACTCGCCATTTCCGGTGGTGCGACGGTGCTGTTGGTGGGCGTCGAGTGGTATCAGTGGAAGCGCGGAAACGGTACACCCGAGGTGCTGGACGTGGTGGCCGGGGCAATCCCCTCTTGGGTGGTGGGCGCCATCGTTGGCATGGTGTCCTGATGGGCCTGTACGTCATCATCAGTGCGCTGGTGCTGGGGCTGCTGACAGGTTTCGGTGGCGGTTGGAAGGTGCAGGCATGGCGCCACGATGCGGCCGACCTCGCACGCCAACAGGCGGCACAACAGAAAAGCAAGGATGATCTGAGCCGCGTCGAGCATGCGGCCGAGTCGTTCCAAGTCCATAAACAGGCGGCCGAGTTCAGAGAGCGTGTCGTCACCAAGGAGGTGATCCGTGTGGTATCGAAGCCTGTGTACCGTGAGCAGTGTCTGGATGATGACGGCGTGCGCATCCTGTCCGACGATGCCGCCACCTCCAATGCTCGACGTGGCCTTGCGCCAGCCGTGCCCGCCGCTTCCGCTCCTGGTTGACGGGACCAAGGCGGGGGTGTTGCTGTGGTCGCGCGACGTGGTGCGTCTGTACGACCAATGCGCCGCCAAGGATGACGCTGTGCTACAGGCCTGGCCGCGCTGACGCGCATTTCTTTATGCGCGCCCAGGCTTGTTTTGGAGTCATCGTGTAGCGCACATCCACCTTGGTTTGGCGCCATGCCATAGCCCGAGACACCGCGCGCACCGGCCCCTCAGTCTTCAGCAGGTAGCTGGTGCTCCACCTGCGGTGACCATCGAACCAGGTCACGTCGATGACCTCGTAGCCTCGCCGGGTGCACAAGCGAATGCAGGGGATGCCGCTGGTGTTGTTGCGGCGCAGTTCGTTGGTTTGGGCGCTCATGGCCTATCTCCAGTAGTGCTGCACCACGCGGCTGAAGTAGCGCGGGTTGGGGTAGTGGATATCGGTCACCGACAAGGCGTTGCCGAAGTCGTCGAACACGATGCGCCAGATAATCACGCCGTTGGGGTACTTCGTCATGTCTGGCATGGCGACCTCGGGAATTCGTTGTGCGTGCGGCCGTCGAGTTCGCGCCCGGCGGCCTTCTTGCCGACGCGGCGAGGCGTGTCCAAAGGTGTCGATGCCGGCAACCAATCGTCAACGCCGCAGTGCCCGCACTCACCGTGCGCGTTGATGGCGTCGAACTTCGTCTTGCCGCAGTAGGAGCAAGTCTCCGCGCCCTCCCAATCTGGTCCCCACTCGCCCCATTGCTTGAAATGGTAGGGCACGGCAGCCGCGTCACATTGATCGCGCAGTGATCTGGCCCAGTTTGGGTGCATTGGGCGCGCACCGTTCCCGCTCTCGCCGCCGACGATGACCCAATCCAGCGTCTCCAGCGCGTTGGTTCCGTCATTGACGCGGTTGGGGCTGGCGAACATGCCTTCGAAGCTGATCGGGCCCAGCAGCGGCTCTATGCTCAGGAACCGCACGCGCGCCGGCACGGCCAGCAGCTTGGGGATGTCGCGGTCGGCTTCTTCCTGGTTCACGATGGTGGCGCCCAGCCAGACGTTGGGCAGAGGGTGCGAGTGCCACCACATGGGAACCTCGCCCTTGTAGGTGTCCTGGAAGGCCTGCTCAAGCATCACGCGGGCGTTGCCGATGCGCTTGGTGAGCAGCAGCCAATCAAGATTCGGGGTGTCGCGGATCAGCTGGAACAGGTCAGCGCGCCACGCCGGGTCCACCTCGTTGTCGAACACGTCGGCCAGGCTGGAACAGAAGACGCGGCGGCGGGCCGGCTTGAACTCCATGCCGAAGCAGTCCTTGGTCGCGCAGATTTCAAAGCCATGCTTCGTCTTCTCGCCGCGCCAGCCGCACCCGGTGCACTCGTAGAACGGCTTCGCGTTCCAGCGCTTCGGCAGGTTCCAGTTCTTCACCCCGGTGCGCACGCGCGGGTTGCCCGGCCCCCACATCACCTTGTGGTAGCGATGATCCATCAAGGCCTCGGCGTAACACGAAGAGCATCCCTCGCTCACTTTGGTACATCCGAGCCACGGGTTAAAAGTCGCATCCGTCCACGAAATCTCGGTGTTCTCAGCCATGGGCCACCTCACTCAGCACGGCGGTTTTGTGGCCCAGGAACTTCAGCAGCTCGCGCACACCGTAGCCCTTGGTGGGAAGCGTGCGGCTGTGCCACTTGCCCGGCCCTGGCCAGAAGTCCACGGCATCGGCAATGATGATGTGGGCCCCATTGTTCTTGACCACGAATGGAATGCCGGCTTGGCGCAGCAGTTCGGTGTTGCGGGCCCGGCTGTCCGCGCGCTTGGCCTGCTGGGCGGCGTGATGCGCGCGCCGCATTTCGATGGTCTCGTTTTCGTTCGCTTCCGAGCGATCAGCGGCGGTCACCTCAAGCGGCTGGGTGTCGACCGGGTGCCCCTTGTCGTGGCGGTGCATGCTGAAGCCCTTCTCGGTCGAGAACCACTTGCTATCGGGGCACAGGGGGCACTTGAACTTCGGTGTCTGTTTCATGGCTTGTTGTTCTCCTTCGGTGGTGAAAGACGCGCGCACGTAGCGCGCGCCATTGGGTTAGGCCGCTTCTTTGCCTGCTTCAGAAGTCTCTGCGGCTTGCATGGCTTGTGGCGTCTCGCCGATGCCGGGCAGCTTCTCGAAGTCGGTATGCACGGACGTGAAGGGCCGGCCGAAGAAGCGTCCCTTCGACTCGGCCGCCTCGGCCGCCGCGGCAATCTCGGGGCTGATTCCGTTGTAGGCGTAGGTGACGCGTGCAGCATTGCTTCGGAACTGCACGAACAACTTCTGCGTTTCTGGTTCGTACTCGAAGGCCAGGATCTGGCTCGACTCGGGCGTTTGATTCTTGAGGTTCTTCAGGTCAGGCATGTTGATCTCTCGGTAGTTGAATGGGGAAAGTGCCAGCGCTTGCGGCGCGCTGGTGGGCCGTCGAATGTGTCAGCCGCCTTTGCCGCTGCGTGCTTTGGCCTTCTTCGGCTTGGTGATCGGAACCACCGTGGCCGGCGTGGTATGTCCCGCGGCTACCGCGCTGGAGAAGATGTCACCAGCATCGGGAGCGTCACCAGTCGGAGCAGGTGAGATGTTGGTGACCTTGCCCGAGCCGGCGTGGCCTACCGTGGTGGTCTTCTTGGGCAGCAGGCTTTCCTGGCTCCCATCGGCCTCGGGCGAGCTGAGCAGCGTGATGTGCACCTTGTGCTTGATGAGCGCGCCGAGCTTGCCCAGCACGGGCCCATCAAGACCAGAGGCCTGCACGCGGAACTTGACCTTGACCGAGCCGCCTTCCAGCGCGGTGATCTGGAACTTGTTCACGTCGATGCCGCTGAGTTCGATGTTGCTCTTGCCGCCCAGGCCGTAGTCGATGACCAGATTGCGGCCCACGTATTCCAGGCCAAGGCAGATCGGCATCAAGATTGAGGTGGAACGCAGCTGGGGCATGTCGCTGGCATCTTCGACACCATCCAGGCCCGGCTGTGCCGGGTATTCGTCGGAAGCTCGGTAGAGAACCGATTTCAGGCCTGCATCGAACTGGTCGAGCACAGCGTTGCTGCACACCAGCTCCATGCCAATGTCAGCCGCAGGAACGGGTTCGTTGCCGTGGTTCTCGGCGCGGATGTTGACCGAGGTGATCGCCACCTCGGTGAAGGTTTCGAGTGAAAAGGACATGGTTGCTTTCGTAGTTGAGGGTTAGAGGCTGAACGTGTGCCCGTTCTTGAAGTTCGCCAGCTTGGCGTGATTGACCAGCGCCTGGGCGGCTTCAATGGCTTGGTCGCCGGTCATGTCGAGAAAGCCGATGGGGCGCGTGAAGCTCATCGTCACCGTGCCGGCTTCTTTGTTGTGCGTCACCTCCATCCCGAGAGGTGCTTCTTCGGCCAGGCCCTCGTCGTCGACGGCATTGGCCACCGACACGTTGACATGCGTCTCCACCTCGCTTGTCAGGTGGTTGCGCTGCTGGTGCACGGTCAGCAAGAAGCCTTCCTTCTGCACCTTGGCAGCGAGCATGCTGGCCAGTAGGGAGATGCCGTCGATGCGCTCTTGAACAGGCGTGAGAAGTTGTCTGCGTGGGTCGGTCATAAGTCTCTCGGGTTGGCGGGCAAGGCGACGCCCAGGTCATGAATGGCGTACTCGGCCACTTGGTTCAAATACAGCGTCATCTCGGGCTCGTTGAGGTCGCTGGTGCTCATCATCAACTGGCGGTCTTCACCGTTTGGGGGATAGAACCATTTGTCCATGCCTTTTGAGTTCGTCTCTGGCAAGAACAGAATCTTGAAGACCAGATTCCACCCTTGATCGCTGAGCCGGCGGCCGTGCGCCATGGCCTGCTCGGAGATCGTCTTGAGCAAGCCCTCGCTCCACATGAACGAGTTCTGCTCGTTCGAGCGCGTGGCCTTGTACTCGCTCACCACCGCTTGAAGGAAGCGCCCGTCCTTGGCCATCGGCCGGCGGTTCTGTTTCATGAAGGCCATGAACAGTTCCACATCGCGGTCGGTCTTGAAAACGAACTTGCGCACGAGTTGGTGGCCTGTCATGGCTTCACCGCGCCGAAGTAAATGAGCATCACCGGAACCACCAGTGATACAGCAATGCAGAGCGAGTCTGGGATATCGAGCCAGGCCAAGATGGCACTGGCTGTAAGACCGCTGATGAGCAAGAACAGGCAGGCGGCTAGTAGCATGGAAGCTCCACCTCTTCACCCAGATTGCTTGCTACAAAAGCACGCATGGCGGCGATCAGGGGGGTGGTCCCGAATTGCAGCGGCAACAGCTTCGCCGGATGTCGCGCCATCCACTCGCCCATGGTGCGCCGGCTGTTGCGGTCAATGCAGTGCAGTTCGATGCCTTCGCGCTCGATGATTGGTCCGCCATGCTTCCAGTTGTGAGCTGGGTGGTAGCCGTATCCATGGCGGATGCCCGCCTGGTCGATGCTGGCGCACGGAGCTTCAGCATGGCCCTTAGGTGCCCGCCAGCCGCTCGGGTCGTCGTCAGCCTTCGTCCAGCCATCGGCCTTGGCCACGGCCGCATCCAGCCGCGCGCCAACCAGTTCACAGGTTTTGTACTTCACGGCAGCTCTACCTCATCACCGAAAACGGCCGACACGACAAGGCGGCAAACAGCCTGCTGTGCCGTCGCCCCGACCGCCTGAAATCCGTGCCATCTGTAGCGCTCAGTCACGGGAGTTACGCCACCACTGTTTCGGTATGCTGATAGCAGTTTTCTGGAATATTCCTCCCCGCAAAATGTGGCCGAACACACTTTATGTGGCGGGTCGATACCAAATAGATGGTAATGCGGTGAGATGTGGAACTCATCCATCATCAGCCCGCAGTCGGCCCACGATTCAGACGGCATCGGAACGTCATCCCCCCATGCAAATCCAGGGGTCGCTTTGACGAC